>OCZU010001308.1_pt1 | contig 16457 bp, 12 predicted proteins | sample 1539001 | NCBI WGS metagenome assembly OCZU01 (sample SAMEA3539306, study PRJEB22396) | soil metagenome | biome: tundra; feature: field; material: soil | place: USA | collected 2010-05 | depth 0.15 m | reverse complement strand
CTTGGCCGGGCCCACTGGCCGTCCCTCGCCTGCAGATCCCGGGCGGTGACGTCGTTGGCGCAGGTGTAGCCGAAGATCACCTCAGGTACCCGGGCGGCTGGCACCTCCCGGCAGAGCCTGCCGATCACCACGGCGAGCTCGCCCTCGTAATCGACCTGCTTGGACAGCTGCACGGGGCGGACAATGGCGTCCGCCGGGCCGGCCACCGCCGTCGACGGCTTCAGGAAGATCACCGGCTCGTCCGGCGGCTCGCCGCCCATCTCCCGAGCGTGATCGGCATAATTCTTCCCGATCGCGACGACCTTGCTGGGCAGCACCGGAGCCAGCAGCCGCACGTCAGCCAGCGGATAGCGCGCGCCAGTGAACTGAACGCTGGTCTTCCCCACTCCGAACGGGTGTCCGGACAACTCCGCTATCACGAGTTCGTCGCCCGGATGGCCGGCCGTAGCACCGTCCGGGGCGGCCTCCTGCACGACTCCGTAGGCCACCTCGGTGCCAACCGTAAACCTCGCGATGCGCACGTCAGTCCTCCGCTGTTTCGACTGAGGCCGAGCCTACTGAGCGGCTAGCTCAGGTATCCCTCCACCTCCGAGGCCGGGCGCGGCGCCGCCGCCTCCGGGTCCTCGCCGAACTCACGCCGGGCGCGCCGCTGCCTGAGCAGGTCCCAGCACTGGTCCAGCGCCTCTTCGGCCGTTCTGAGCCTGGCCTGTTCCTCGCCCTCGGACAGCTCCCCCGCCGCGAGCTTCTCGCGCAGCTCATGCTCGGTCTTGATGAGCCCATTGATCTGGCCGAGTATCTCCTTGTCATCCATGCCGAACACCGTACGAGGCCGGCCAGCGCAGCGCCAACACGGCGCGGCGGCGACGTACCGTATAGCTAGAGGAGGCCGCCGTGTCCACCCGAGATCTCTACACCGCGCCGCCCGCGCAGCCAGGCTGGGAAGTACCGATGGCTGGCGCCGCCAGATTCAGCTGGGAGTACGGCGACGGCCGGGACCGGCTGCTGGCCCTGTACGCCAAGGGCAAGGACAAGCAGTGGGACGCGGCGCGCCGGATCGACTGGGACCTGGAGGTTGACCCCTGCAACGTGCTCGGGCTGCCTGATGAGTCGATGGCCATCTACGGCACCAGGCACTGGGACCGGCTCGGCCCGGCCAACATCGCCGAGATGCGGCGGCATTGGGCTTCCTGGCAGTTCTCCCAGTTCCTGCACGGCGAGCAGGGCGCGATGATCTGTGCCGCGAAGATCGTGGAGACCGTGCCCGACCTGGACGCCAAGTTCTACGCCGCGACCCAGACCATGGACGAGGCGCGGCACGCCGAGCTGTACGCCAGGTTCCTGCACGAGAAGATCGGGCTGGTCTACCCGATCAACGGCGAGCTGCAGGCGCTGCTGGCCGATACGCTGCGCGACTCCCGCTGGGACATGCCCTACCTGGGCATGCAGGTGCTCATCGAGGGACTGGCGCTGGCCGCGTTCGGCCTGCTGCGGGACGCCACGACCAAGCCGCTGCCCAAGCAGATCCTGGCCTATGTGATGCAGGACGAGGCCAGGCACGTGGCGTTCGGCCGGATGGCGCTGCGCGATTACTACCAGCAGCTGACCGCGGCCGAGCTGGCCGAGCGCGAGGACTTCGTGATCGAGGGCTGCTATCTGATGCGCGACCGGCTGCGCGGCGACGAGATCTGGGAGAACTTCGGCATCAGCCGGGCCGAGGTCCGGGAGATGACCGCCCAGTCTGACTACAACAACGCGTTCAGGTCGCTGCTGTTCAGCAGGCTGGTGCCCTGCGTCAGGGACATCGGGCTGTGGAGCGACCGGCTCAAGCAGGCTTATGCCGATATGGGCGTGCTCGACTGCGCCCGGGCCGACCTCGAGGCGCTGATGCGCGCCGACGAGCAGATCGCCGAGAAGCTGGACGCGGAGCGGTTCGCCGCCGAGGAAGCCGCCCGGGCCAGCGAGGTGGACCAGGTGATCGCGAACGGCGCCGCCGACTGAGCCCGCGGCAGACCAAGCCCGCAGCAGACTGAAGCCGCGGCGGGCCCACCGTCCGCCCGGGCCCGCAACAACACCGGAAGGGACAGCCGACTTGGCCGCGACGTACTCGGCACTGACCCACCTGGAGTGCTCGCGGTGCGCGGCGAGCTATGACGCCGGCCAGCCGCAGGGCACCTGCAAGTGCGGTGCGCCGCTGCTGGCCCGGTATGACCTGGCGGCCGTCGCCGCGCGGAGCGGTCCCGCCCAGATCGCCGGCCGCGGGCCGGATTTGTGGCGGTATCACGAGCTGCTGCCGGTCGGCTCGGCCGCGGCTGCGGTGCGGCTGGGCGAGGGCCTGACGCCGCTGCTGGAGATGAGGCGTCTGGGCGCCCGCCTTGGCCTGCCCGGCCTGCTGATGAAGGATGAGGGCCTGCTGCCCACCGGCACGTTCAAGGCCCGCGGCGCGGCGGTCGGGGTGTCCCGCGCGGCCGAGCTCGGGGCAACGGGGGTGGCGATGCCGACCAACGGGAACGCCGGGGCGGCCTGGGCAGCGTATTGCGCGCGGGCCGGGCTGGGCTGCCTGGTGGTGATGCCCGCCGATGCCCCCGAGATCACCCGCTCGGAGTGCGTCGCCGCCGGCGCGCAGACCTATCTGGTCGACGGCCTGATCGGCGACGCCGCCCGGCTGGTCGCGGCGGCGCTCCCGGCCCGCCCCGGCTACCAGGACGTCTCCACGCTCAAGGAGCCGTACCGGCTGGAGGGCAAGAAGACCATCGGGCTGGAGATCGCCGAGCAGCTCGGCTGGCGGGTGCCGGACGTCATCATCTGCCCCACCGGCGGCGGGGTTGGCCTGATCGGCATCCGCAAGGCGCTGGCCGAGCTTGCGGAGCTCGGCTGGATCGGGGCGAGGATGCCCAGGATGGTCGCGGTGCAGGCAGCCGGGTGCGCCCCGGTGGTCCGGGCATTTGACCGCGGCGAGCATGAGGCACTGCCCTGGCATGATGCCAGGACGGCTGCGTTCGGGCTCACTGTCCCTAGCCCGCTCGGCGGCTTCCTCGTTCTCGACGCCCTGTACGCCACGGAGGGCGTGGCCGTTGCGGTGACCGATGCCGAGCTGCTGGCCAGCCAGCGCCAGGCCGCGCGCCTGGAGGGGACCTGGGTATGCCCGGAGGGAGCGGCCTGCTTCGCCGCCGCCGGGCAGCTGCGCGAGGCCGGCTGGCTGGCCGACGGCGATGAGGTCGTGGCGGTCAGCACCGGCTGCGGGCTGAAGTACCCGGAGACCATGCCGGCCAGCCCGCAGCTGCTGGCGGCCGGCCAGCCCATCCCGGCGCCGGCGGTTCGGGGCATAAGCTCGTGAGCGGGCAATTAAGCTAGGCGGAAGACTAGCTGACGGAGCTGCCGCCAGACTTTCTGCCGCCGTTTAATCGTGTCGTCATATTCCGTGGGTAGACCTGTTCCAGCACACCCGGCTGCGGGGCGCGGGTTTACCGGGATAAGGCGAGCGTCCCGCAGCCGGGTGCATGCTGACCGCATCCTGGGGCCAGAAGGAGGCAACCGCGTGCCGCAATCAGCGACGTCCGGGCCGGACGCCGACCGGGCTGGCTTGCGGAAATCCGGGCCGGGCCGCGAGGACGGCGGCGAGCCGGGCCGCGAGGACGGCAAGCAGCCGCGCCAGCGGCGGCGGCGGCGCGACCGCCGTGGCGTGCGGATCACGCTCGCCGTGTTCGTCGTGATCTTCTGCTGGTTCGCCTGGTCGATGGGGCACGCGCTGACTGCCCCCGGCGGCGGCACCGTGTCCGAGCGGGTCGCCGAGTGGGCACGCGATCACTACCTCGGGCCGCTGGTGACGTTCGGCGAATGGCTCGCCTATGAGCCGCCGAAGGTCGGCGGCAAGCCGTCCTTCGCGCTGACCGCGCCCGACTCGGGCCAGGTGCCGGCGTATAACCCGGCAGCGGCCAAGGCCGCGCAGGGCCGTCAGGTCAGGCCCGTGTTCCCGGCGCGGCTCAAGTCCCCGGCCGCCAGGCCGCTGCCCGGCGAGGGAGTCTGGCGGGTGCTGGGCAGCGTGAACGGCATACCGGCCATGTTCGGCACGTACCTGCGCCCGGACCGCGTGCACACCTCCTACGTCGAGGGCATCGTCTCGATGGACCAGCGGCTGGTCCGGTTCCAGCTGCATCCGGGTGCCGAGGATCCAGGGCCGGGCAACTGGAAGGTCCCGCCGACGATCCCGCCGGGATCCAGGTCCGGGCTGCTGGCGACGTTCAACGGGGGATTCAAGATCGCGACGGCCGGCGGCGGCTTCTACCTCAATGGCGCCAGCCGGGGGACCCTGCAGCGCGGCGCCGCGTCGATGGTGTATTACCGCGACGGGCGGGTCAACATCGGCGCCTGGGGAACGGACGTGCACAAGACCCCGCAGGTGCGGGGGGTGCGGCAGAACCTCAGGCTGATCGTGGATCACGGCAAGGTTCCCGCCTCGGTCGACGTCAACGTGCAGAGCAGCTGGGGCGCCACCCTGGGCGGCGGGGAGTTCGTCTGGCGGTCCGGCGTCGGGATCACTGCCGACGGGCGGATCGTCTTCGTGTACGGCCCGGCGCTGAACGTGCGGGACCTCGCCGGCCTGCTGCAGCGGGCCGGTGCCGTGCGAGCCATGCAGCTCGACATCAACCCGGACTGGATGTCCTTCATGTACTACAAGTCGGCGCGGCACCCGGCGGATCCCGCGCCGGTCAACCTGCTCCCTGACCAGGTGCAGCCACCGGACCGGTTCTATGCCGTTTCCAGCCGCGACTTCACCGCCGTCTACGCCCGGTGACAGCCGGACTGCCAGCCCCGCCGGAAGCGGGCGCCCCCGAGGCGGCGCCCGCCGGGCATCTGGCGCAGGCACAATGGCTGAAGCGCTGGCTGACTGCCGTCGTGCGGACCGCACGGCCCCGCCAGTGGCCCAAGAACCTGCTGGTCTTCGCCGCCCCGCTGGCCGGCGCGTCGCTCGGCCGGTCAGGCGGGCTTGGCTATGCCCTGATCGCGTTCGCGGCCTTCACCGCGGCGTCGAGCGCGGTGTACTTCGTCAACGACGTGCTCGATGCGGAGCGCGACCGCGGTCATCCGTATAAGCGGCACCGCCCGGTCGCGGCCGGGCTGCTGCCGCCGGCACAGGCGCTTGTGCTCGCGGCCGCATGCGTCGCCGTGGCCGCGACCGCGGGCTTCTGGATCGGCGAGCCCGGCCTGTCCGCTGCCGTCGGCCTCTACCTGGTGCTTTCGCTGGCCTACACGCTCGGGCTGAAGCATGTCCCCGTGCTGGAACTGCTGCTTGTCGCCTCCGGCTTCGTACTGCGCGCGCTCGGCGGGGCCGCCGCGACCGGCGTCCCGCCATCCGGCTGGTTCCTGGTGGTCTGCAGCCTGGGCGCGCTGATGGTGGCGGTCGCCAAGCGCTCCATGGAGCTGGCCATGCTGGGCGCCGACGCGGCCACCCACCGGCCGGCGATGCGCTCGTACACTCCCGTGGCACTGCGTCTTGGCCAGCTGTTCCTCGGCGCGGCCATGATCGTGGCCTACCTGCTGTGGGCAGCCGGCGAGCATTCCAGCGGAACGCGAGCCTGGCACCTGGCGAGTGCGGTGCCGCTCGCGGCGGCGCTCATCCGGTTCGGCAAGCTCAGCTCGGGGGTGGCGAGCAAGCCGGTCGAGGACCTGATCGCGCGGGACGCTGTGATGGTCAGCTGCGAGCTGGCGTGGCTGCTGATGTTCGCCGCCGGGCTTGGCGCCGGGCTCGGCGTCGGGCTGTAGAAAGGAAGCTGCCATCATGCTCGATGCCCTTGGCCAGCCCGGCCGCGTGCTACTGCTCGGCGGCACCAGCGAGATCGGCACCGAGATCCTGGTCGCGCTGGCCGCGCGGCGGGAGACGGAAGTGATCCTGGCGGGCCGTGACGAGCAGCGCCTGGCGGCGGCGGGCAAGGCACTGCCGTACCAGGTGCGGACCGTCGCCTATGACGCGGCCGCGCTTGACACCCACGAGGCCGTGGTCGAGGAAGCGTTCGCCGCCGGCGACGTGGACATGGTCATCTCCGCGGCCGGCATCCTGGTGCCGCAGGACGTGCTCGATGGCGACCCGCGCCAGGCCGGGCTGCTCATTGACACGAACTTCACCGGGCACGTCACTACCCTGCTCGCCGTGGCCGGGCGGATGCGCGCGCAGGGCCACGGCGTGATCGTCGTGCTCTCCTCCGTGGCCGCTGTCCGGCCGCGCAAGGCGAACCTCGTCTACGGTGCGGCCAAGGCCGGGCTGGATGCCTTCGCCCGCGGGCTGGCCGACTCGCTGCGCGGCACCGGCGTCCGGGTACTGCTGGTCCGGCCGGGGTTCGTGACCGGCCGGATGACGGCAGGCATGACGCCTGCCCCGCTGGCCACCACTCCCGCGGCGGTCGGTGCGGCTACGGCCGCGGCGCTGGCGACGAACGCCGGGACCGTCTGGGTACCGCCGTCGCTTGCCGTGCTGGCCGGCGCCATGCGGCTGGTGCCCAGGCCGATCTGGCGCAGGATGGCACGCTGAGCCAGCGATGAGGGTGCTGGTGGCCGAGGACAACCGGGGCCTGCGCGAGGTGCTCGCGCGGGGCCTGCGGGAGAACGGCTACGCGGTCGATGCGACCGCCGACGGGCAGGGCGCGCTGAGCTTCCTGCGTGCCTATGACTATGCGGTGGCCGTGCTCGACTGGCGCATGCCAGGCGTGTCCGGCATCGAGGTCCTGCAGGACATGCGCCGCCGCGGTTCGTCGACGCCGGTCCTGATGCTCACCGCCCGGGATGCGCCCGCTGACCGGGTGGCCGGCCTCGACCAGGGTGCCGACGACTACCTGATCAAGCCGTTCGACTTCAATGAGCTGCTGGCCAGGCTCCGGGCACTGCAGCGCAGGCCGGCTGCCATGCTGGCAACCAAGCTGGTGATCGGGGATCTCGTCCTCGATCCGGCCGCGCGGGAGGTTCGGATCGGCTCCCGCTCGCCCGCGCTGACCGGGACCGAGCACGGCATCCTGGAGATGCTGATGCGGCGCTCGCCCGCTGTGGTGCCCCGGCGGTCGATCGCGCTGCAGGTGTGGGACAACGAGGCGGACGCGCTGGGCTCGAACACGATCGACGTGCATCTCGCCCGGCTTCGGTCCAAGCTGGCGGGCGGCCGGGTGCGGATCGAGGCAGCGCGCGGTGTCGGGTACCGGATCGTGGCACGTGACTAGGCGGCGGCTGGCAAGACTGCCACGGCAGGTCGCGCCCGCGGTCCGCGTCGCGCTGATCGCGACGGTGCTCATCGGCATCGTCTACGCCGGATGCGTGGCCGCGCTCGACGCCCTGCTGGAAGGCAGGTTCGTCGCGCAGGTTGATGTCCGGCTCAGGGACCACCTCTCCGACGGACGCCACCAGGTCCGCGCGGACCTGGCCGGCGGCGACGAAGACGATCAGGATGTCGACGGGGCGCCGGTATTCCTCTGGCTGGTGCGCAGCGGCGGCAGCGCTGCCACGCTGAGCGCGAGCGCGCCGGCCTGGCCGAACGGCATGCGGCCAGCCGGCGACCAGCCGTGGACGGCTCAGATCGGGCCGCACGCATTCCGGCTTGCGGCCGTGCGGCTGACTTCGGGCGGATGGCTCGTCGCGGGCGAGAGCATGGCCGAGGAGAGCCATTTCCAGGGCGTCCTGCTCGATGGCGAGGTGCTCGCGAGCCCGGTGCTGCTGCTGGCGGTCTTCGCCGGGTCGCTGATCATCGGGCTCCGCGCGCTTGCGCCGGTCGAGCAGTCCCGCCGCAGGCAGCTCGAGTTCACCGCGGATGCCTCGCACGAGTTGCGAACGCCGCTGAGCGTCATCAGCGCGGAGACCAACATCGCGCTGAGCAGCCCCCGGGACGCGGCCGCCTACACCTCGGCGCTGACCAGGATCCAGGGCGAGAGCCAGCGCCTGCGTACCATCGTCGAGGATCTGCTATGGCTGGCCAGGTTCGACTCGCATCCGCCAGTGCCGCACGACGAGCCGCTCGACCTGGCCACGATCGCCGAGGAATGTGCTGGCCGATTTCAGGCGGTGGCAACGGCCCAGTCGATCGATATCGCCGTCGCGGCCGGTGACGGCACCGGCAGTGACGGCAGCGGCCGCACCGGCGGCGACGGCACCGGCCCGGCCTGGATCAGCGCCCCGCCGGACTGGATTGACCGGCTGGCCGGGGTGCTGATGGACAACGCCTGCCGCTATGCGGGCGAGGGCGGCCGGGTGCGGATCGCGACGGTGGCTCGCGGCAGCTCCGTCAGCCTGGTCGTGGAGGACAGCGGGCCGGGCATCCCGCTTGCCGAGCGGCCGCGGCTGTTCGACCGCTTCCACCGCGCGACGGAGCACGGCACGGGGACCGGCCTCGGGCTGGCCATCGGCAACTCGATCGTGCGCTCGACCGGCGGCCGGTGGAAGATCGGCGAGTCGCCGCTGGGCGGCGCGCAGGTCGAGGTCTGCTGGCGCCGCACGCCGCCGCCGCGGCCGGACCGCGGCGCATCCGGTTCGGATTCGCTAGCGGATCTTGTGGATCCAGCCGTGCGGATCGGGCAGGTCGCCGAACTGGATACCTAGCAGCTGGTCCCTCAGCCGGGAGGTCACCGGCCCTGGCACGGCGCCCGCTGGCACGGCGCCGCCGACCGTCCACGACGCCGCGGCGCCCTTGACCCACGCCACCGGGGTGATCACGGCCGCGGTCCCGCACGCGAAGACCTCGGTGATCTCGCCTGACTCGCACCCTGCGCGCCATTGCTGCACCGAGATCCGGCCCTCCGAGGCCGGAATCCCGAGTTCCGGAGCGAGCGTGAGCAGCGCGTCCCTGGTGATCCCCGGCAGCAGCGTGCCGGTCAGCGCGGGGGTCATGATCCGGGCCTGGCGGCCTGAGCCGTAGACGAAGAACAGGTTCATCCCGCCCATCTCCTCGACCCACCGGTGCTCGACGGCGTCGAGCCAGACCACCTGGTCGCAGTCGTTGGCCAGGGCCTCCTGCTGCCCGGCGAACCCCGCGGCGTAGTTGCCGCCGCACTTCGCCTCGCCGGTGCCGCCCGGCGCGGCGCGCGTGTAGTTCTCCGCCAGCCAGACCGAGACGGGCCCGGCGGAAAAGTACGGGCCGGCCGGGGAGGCGATCACGACGCACAAGTACGACGGCGATGGCCTGCTCACGCCGAGGCCGGGATGGGTCGCGATCATGAACGGCCGCAGGTAGAGGCTGTGGCCCTCGGCGGTGGGGACCCAGTCACGGTCCTGGGTCACCAGTAGCTCGAGCGCGCGCACGAAGGCGGCCTCCGGCAGCTGCGGCATGGCCATCCGGATCGCGGATCGGTTGAACCTGGCCGCGTTCGCCTGCGGCCGGAAAGCCGCGATCGGCCCGCTGTGCTGCCGGTACGCCTTCAGCCCCTCGAAGATCTCCTGGGCGTAGTGAAACACCGAGGTGGCAGGCGGCAGCGAGATCGGGCCGTACGGCTCCAGCTGGCCGTCGTGCCAGCCACGCTCCTCCGTCCACCGGATCGTGATCATGTGATCGGTGAATGCCAGGCCGAACCCGGGAGACGCCAGGATCCGGGCGCGCTGCGGGCCGGGCAGCGGGCTGCCTGACGGATGCCGGGCGAACGAGATCCCGGAGCCTGCGCTGGCGGTAGTTGCCACGCTGTCGTTGCTGGCTGCGCTGGCGGTGGTCGCTGCGCCGTCGGTGGCTGCACTGGCGGTCATGGCGGTCCTTCCTCGCTACAGGCATAGCGCCGTTGCCAGGCCCGCTGCGGCCACGTCATGAGCCGTGCCCGCATTTACCATCTTGCGGGATTCCGGCGCCATAGCCCAACGCGATGGGCAGCGGCGCTATCCGGCCGCCCGCTCGGCGATGTCGTCGCCGATCTCCGGCGTCGACCGCGCGGCCCAGGCACCCTGCCGCTCTACCAGGTCGTCGGCCACCGCCTGCTCGATCCTGGTCTTCTCGGCCGCTAGCCCGAGGTGGTCACAGAGCATCGCCGCCGACATGATCGCGGCGGTGGGGTCGGCCTTCTGCTTGCCGGCCAGATCCGGCGCGCTGCCATGGACTGGCTCGAACGTGCTGGGCGCGGTGCGCTCGGGGTTGATGCTGGCGCTCGCGGCGAGCCCGATGCCGCCGGCCACCGCCGCGCCGAGCGCGGTGAGAATATCGCCGAACAGGTTGTCGGTGACGATGACGTCGAACTGCTGGGGGGCCGTCACGAAGTACATCGATGCCGCGTCCATATGGCAGTACTCAGCGGTCACCTCGGGATACTCGGCGGCCAGGCCGTCCAGGGTCCGCCGCCAGAGGTCACCGGCGTAGGCCAGCACATTCGTCTTGTGCACGAGAGTCAGCTTCTTGCGCCGCTCCGCGGCCCGCTGCAGCGCGTACCTGGTCACCCGCCCGACGCCGAAGGCGGTGTTGATGCTCTCCTGGGTGGCTACCTCGCCGGGAGTGCCCTTCCGCATGATGCCGCCGGCCTCGATGTAGGGACCCTCGGTGCCCTCCCGTACGACCAGCATGTCGATCGCGTCAGCCCGCAGGCCGGACAGCGGGGATGCCACGCCGGGATAGCGACGGACCGGGCGCAGGTTGACGTACTGGTCGAACTCGAAGCGCAGCCGCAGCAGCAGGCCGCGCTCGAGAACGCCGCTCGGGACGCTCGGATCGCCGACCGCGCCGAGCAGGATCGCGTCGTGCCCGGCGAGCTCGCTGAGCACTGTGTCAGGGAGAATCTCCCCGCTGCGGTGCCAGCGCTGCGCGCCGAGGTCATAGCTTGTGGTCTCGATCGTGACGTCGGTCGCCGCGGCCCGGAGGACCTTGATCGCCTCAGCGACCACCTCGGGACCGATTCCGTCACCGCCGATCACGGCGATCCTGATGGTGCGTGCCGCCATGCGCGTACCTTACTCGTCGAGATCGACGACCCGGCCGACTACGGCACCGATCGCCCCGGTGATCTCAGTCAGGACGTCCGGCGGCAGCCGCGAGTCGACAGTCAGGACGATCAGCGCGTGACCGCCCCTGGTGTCCCTGCACACCTGCATTCCGGCGATGTTGATCCGCTGGTCACCGAGGATCTGGCCGACGATGCCGACCACTCCCGGCCGGTCGGTGTAGGTGAGGAACACCATGTGCTCGGCCGGCGCGATCTCCATGTCGAAGCCGTTGACCTCGACGAGCTTCTCGATCTGCCGCCGCCCGGTCAGCGTCCCGCCGACCGACACGACCTGGCCCCCTGGCAGCGTTCCGCGCAGGGTCAGCACGTTGCGCCAGTCCGGGCTCTCCTCGTCCGTGGCCAGGCTGACCTCGACGCCGCGCTCGCTGGCGAGTAGCGGCGCGTTGACGTAGGTGACCGGGTCCTCGACCACGTTGCTGAAGACGCCCTTCAGCGCGGCAAGCTGCAGCACGCTCACGTCCAGGGCGGCGATCTCGCCGCGGACCACGAGCTCGATCCTGGCCGCGATCCCGCCGGCCACCGCGGTAAAGATCTTGCCCAGCTTCTCGGCCAGCGGCAGCCCGGGCTTGACCTGCTCGTCCACCACGCCGCCCTGCACGTTGACGGCATCGGGCACGAACTCGCCGGCCAGCGCCAGCCGCACTGACCTGGCCACCTGGGTGCCGGCCTTCTCCTGCGCCTCGTGCGTGCTTGCGCCGAGATGAGGGGTGGCAACCACGTTGCCGAACCCGAACAGCGGGCTGTCCGTGCATGGCTCGCTGGTGTAGACATCCAGGCCGGCGCCGGCTACCCGGCCCTCCTTGAGCGCGCTGGCTAGCGCGTCCTCGGCCACGATCCCGCCTCGCGCGGCGTTCACGATCCGCACTTCGGGCTTCACGAGCTGCAGTTCCCGCTCTCCGATCAGCCCGACGGTCTCGGCGTTCCTTGGCAGGTGCACGCTGATGAAATCGGCCTCGGCAAGCAGCTCGTCCAGGCCCACCAGGCGGACGCCAAGCTGCGCGGCCCTGGCCGCGGCCACGTACGGGTCGTAAGCGATGATGCGCATGCCGAATGCGGCCAGCCGCTGGGCGACAAGCACCCCGATCCGGCCGAGGCCAAGGATGCCGGCCACCTTGTCCTGCAGCTCGACGCCGGTGTAGGCGGCTCGCTTCCACTCGCCGCCCTTCAGCGAGGCCGCAGCCTGCGGCACGTTCCGCGCTACCGAGAGCAGCAGGGCGACGGCATGCTCGGCGGCGCTGACGATGTTGGAGCTCGGCGCGTTCACTACCATGACGCCCGCCTTGGTGGCCGCATCGACGTCGACGTTGTCCAGGCCCACGCCGGCCCGGGCGACCACCCGCAGCCGCGGCGCGTGCGCGAGCGCCTCGGCGTCGATCCTGGTAGCGCTCCGGACTATCACCGCATCGGCGTCGGCGAGCGCGGGCAGCAGCGCGCTGCGGTCCGCGCCGTCGGTGTACCTGATGTCGAAACCGGATTCAAGCTGGGCGATCCCGGCCGGGGAAAGTTCTTCGGCGACCAGGACAATGGGCGAGGGCACGGCGCTCCCGGGATGGCGGCGGTAGGTCGGTCAGGTGGCGGTCTGCGATTCGGGCCGGATTCAGTCTACCGAAGCTTGTGAAATCCTTCACGAACTCCGGGGCCGCCCGCGATCAGGGAATCGCGGGGCCTGACGGAGTCAGGGCAGCACCAGGCTCCGTCGATGCCCCAGGTCCCGCTGCCAGCCCCCGTCCAGGAGAGGGAACCGGGCCCGGGCCGCCGTCCCGGCCGGGCGCCTCACTTCCGGCCAGCGCCTCGCTCCCGGCCAGCGCCTCGCTCGAGGCCAGCGCCTCGCTCCCGGCCAGCGCCTCGACCTCGCGCGCCGCCATCGGCCGGGCCATCAGGTATCCCTGGCCAAGGCCGCAGCCCATCTCGCGCAGCAACTGCAGCTGCTCCGGCCGCTCGATGCCTTCCGCCACCACCTCGATGCCCAGGTCATGCCCGACCCGGACGATCGTGCGGGTGAGCATGGCCAGCGTCGGGTCCTGGCCAAGGCCAGCCACGAAGGACGGGTCGATCTTGATGATGTCCACCGGAAGCTGCCGCAGGTAGGCAAGCGACGCGTGACCGGTGCCGAAATCGTCGATGGCGAGCCTGATGCCGCGGCGGCGGAGCTCGGCCAGCCCGTCGACCATCGGCCCCGCGCCCTCGATCAGCACCCCCTCGGTGACCTCGAGCGTGAGCGCGGCCGGCGCCAGGCCGGTGTCCTGCAGCGCAGCGAGCACCAGCTCGGTGAACCGGGGAGCGCTCACCTGCCGCAGCGAGAAGTTGACCGATATGCTGACGGCCCAGCCGGAGTTGCGCCAGGCGGCTGCCTGCTCGCAAGCCTCGCGCAGCACCCAGTCACCGAGCGGCACGATGAGGCCGGAGTCCTCCGCGACGCTCAGGAACTCCGCCGGCGGGACTGCCTCGCCGGCCCGTGACCAGCGGACCAGCGCTTCCACGCCGGTGACCCGGGACGTGACGAGGTCCACGACCGGCTGGTAGTCGAGCCGCAGCTCCCCTTCCGTGATCGCCTGGCGCAAGTCGCTGGCCAGCTCCAGGCGGCGGACCACGTCAGCGTGCATGTGCGCAGCGAAGACCTCTACCCGCCCGCCGGACTCCTTGGCACGGGACATCGCCACGTCCGCGTTACGCAGCAGGTCACCGGGGTCCTCGCCATCGGCGAGGGCCACGCCGACGCTGGCCGTCAGCGAGACATCGCGCCCGGCCACGTGGAAAGCCGTCGCGGCGATGGACCCGCCCAGCCGCTCGGCGATATCCACGATTTCCTGGGCGCCGTCGGCGTTCTCCACCAGCACCGCGAACTCGTCGCCCCCCCACCGGGCCACCGTGTCGTGCGGCGGCACCGCGGCACGGATCCTGCGCGCGGCCTGGGCCAGCAGCAGATCGCCCGCACCGTGCCCGACCGAGTCGTTCACGCCGGTGAAGCCGTCCAGATCGAGGAAGATGGCCCCCGCCGCGGCAGGCAGCCGGCCAGCGGCCGCCGCGTCTCCCGCCGCCGCCGCGTCTCCCGCGGCTGGCACACTTCCCGGCTCAGTCACCCGGCCGGCCGCCGGAAAATCTCCCGGCTGAGCCGGCTCGCCGGCAGGCCGCCCGGTATCGGCGGCCCGCGGCCGGGCGCCGAGCACGTCCTTCGCCCGCTGCTCCAGGTACGCGCGATTCGGCAGCCCGGTCAGCCCGTCATGGAAGGTCAGATGGGTCACCTGGCGGCGCAACGCCACCTGATCGCTGATGTCCCTGGCAGTGATCAGCAACTGGTCGGGCTCGCCCGCCTCGCAGTAACGCGACACCGTGGACTCGACGTGCCGCCAGGTCCCGTCTGACGACCGAACCCGGCAAGGGAACCGGTCCGTGGCCGGCGCCGTCAGGACCGTCGCGCGAACCGACCTGACCCCGCCGGGCAGGTCCTCGGGATGGATCAGGTCGGCAATCGCCATCCCGTCCAGCGTTTCCGGCGAGTAGCCATATTCGGCGACGGCTGGGCTCGCGTACCTGATAGTGCCGTCGAGATCACAGACCAGCACCGCGTCGGTAATGCGCTCGGCAAGCTCGCGGAACTGGCGTCCCGATTCCCGCTGCGTGCCAGCCACTGCCCGGTGCCGGACCAGCAGCCCGGCAGTCCTGGCGGCAAGCGCGAGCACGGCGATGCCGCCGATGAGCACGACGACAGGCTCAGCGTCCGATTCGCCGGCCAGCGCCCAGGCGATGATCACCAGGGTGGCGGCCGCAGTTGCCAGCACGGCGACCAGCGCGGTCAGGCCGCCCGTCTCCCTGGCCTGGCGGTGCCGTGCGAGCATGCCCGCGCCCGGCACCGGGCGGTGCTGCGGAAACCGCACCCGGCCCGAGTTGATCAGCGGCGCCGCGCCAAGCAGGCAGAACGCGGCTAGCTGCATGACCTGCGACCACAGTCCGGGACGCGCCGCCTCGACCTTGGCGCCGACCGCGAGCGCGTCACTCACGGCCACCGCGGCGAGGGCAAAGTAGGGCGCAAGCCCCCGCCTGCCCGCGACTGCCACGTACGGCAGCACCACGCCGAGCACGGCCAGGTCGGCCAGCGGGTGAACCAGCGCGAGCGCGAACGTGCCCGCGCCGTCCCCGGACCGGTGATAGATCGATCCGAACAGCGTCACCCAGCCGATGATGAAGAGCGCGGCGGCAAGCACGTAGCCATCCGCCAGCCGCGCGATGACGGCACGCGGCGCCGCAGCGGCCGCCGGCTCCGTGCGGGCGGCAGCCAGCGCCCCGAAGCCAGCCACCATCGCGGGCAGGGCGAGCAGCGAGAGAAGATCGCCGAGAGTCAGCGGTACCGCGCTACCGCCGAGCGAGCCGACGAGAGCCTGCTGGGCGACGAAACCGGCTCCCCAGGCCACTGCGGCCGCGGTAAACCAGCGATAAGCACGCCGAACGGATACGTCATGGCCGGCCGAGGCGCGCCAGAGGACAACCGCCGCAGCGGCGGCCACGAGGGCCCCGGCCGCGGTTTCCGCCTGCACGGCCAGGCTCATCGCGTGTCGCCAGCTGAAACCGTGTCGCCAGCTGAAACAGAGCGCACTGAGCCTCCTCTTGGCGCATCCGCAGCCAATGACGAGCCCGGCCGGCCCCGTAGGCCAGCCGGGCTCGCGTCCTGCGCCGCGGCGCAGCGCTACGCGATGTCAGCGCCACGCTGCGCGGACTGGCAGAACTTGGATTCCCTACGATCGGGATGTGTTTTGGGCGGGATCGTCGGCGTGCTGCGACGCGGTCTCGCAATAAGCGATGCGGACTTACTCTACGTGCCCGAGGTCACGCTTCGATTGAGGAAGGGCCTACACAGTGCGACAACTTCCTGAATGCTCCGGCGGACGCGGACATTCCCGCTGCCCGGCGGCTTAGCGCCAGATTTCCCGGCATTGCCGGAGCGCATATTGCCGGAACGCATTCAGTACTCGCCGGTGATCACGTTAAGGAGCGGCTCACCGTCGCGGAAGCGTTCCGCCTGGGCCCTGACGAACTCCAGGCCGGCCCGGCCCGAGGCCGGCGTTGACCCGGCTACGTGCGGGGTGATGAAGACGTTCGGCATGGCCCACAGCGGGTGGCCGGAGCCGAGCGGCTCGGGGTCGGTGACGTCCAGCACCGCCTTCAGCCGGCCGCTCCGCAGTTCCTCGCACAGGTCGGCGGTGACCACCAGGGAACCCCTGGCCGCGTTGACGAACAGGGCGCCGTCCTTCATCCGGGCAAGGAAAGCGGCATCCACCATCCCGATGGTCTCCGTCGTGACCGGGGCGATCAGCACCACCACGTCGGCCTCCGGCAGCAGCCCGGGCAGATCGCCGATCGGGTGCACGCCAGCGCGCGCACCGCGGGCCACCCGGCGCACCTCGACATCGAAACCGCTGAGCCGGCGCTCGACCGCCGCGCCGATCGAGCCGTAGCCGACGATGAGCACGATCTTCCCGGCCAGGCAGCCGGTGAACCTGAAGCTCCACCGGGCGGCGG
>OCZU010001307.1_pt1 | contig 16463 bp, 14 predicted proteins | sample 1539001 | NCBI WGS metagenome assembly OCZU01 (sample SAMEA3539306, study PRJEB22396) | soil metagenome | biome: tundra; feature: field; material: soil | place: USA | collected 2010-05 | depth 0.15 m | reverse complement strand
GATCGTTGATCCCGATATACAGCGTGTCCGGATCGTTCTTCGGCGCGCTGTACTGAATTATGCGCACGCCCTTCAGCCCGGTCAGGTCGCGCGATGGCGGCGCCTGGGCGCCGGCCGCCGGCGTGGCGGCGGGGTCCACCGCGAACAGGTTGAAGTTCTCGTCTCCGTCATTGTCTTTTACGTAGGCGACGTACTTGCTGTCCCAGGTCCAGCCATATCCGGGCACCGGCCGCCTGGCTTCGGTAGTCAACAGCCGCGCCGCGCTGAACGGCTCCGCCGTCTTTTTGACCCAGATGTTGAGGGTGCCGTTCCAAGGCTTCAGAAAGGCGAGATACTTCCCATCGGGCGAGATCTGCGCGCCGGTTATCTCCGGATTGCCGAACAGCAGTTCGCGATCGATCAGCGGCGGCAGGCCCTGGGCAGGGAGCAAAGCGGCGGACGCCAACAGCAGTATTGCCGGGATCAAATGGTGGGTCATCGCCAAGATCGTAGCATGTCCGGACAGAGCTAGTTTTCGATGGGGGATTTTTCGGCGTGATCGACAATCACGAGTTCGAGCGGCATCTTCCGGGCTTCCAGTTTCAAGCCAAGTTCTTCCTGCAAAATCATGGAGATGAGCGCCTGTGGATCGGCCGGCGCCGAATCCATGGATTTCCCCTGCGCCGCCATGTCCGCCGCGTACTTGGCCACATTCAGGGTAAGATCGTAGCGCCCCGTGAGGCCCGTCATGTCGATCACCGGAGCGCGCAGCACATTGGACATCAGATCAATCAACTGCGAAACCGGGGCTCTTTGGACGGAGACGCTCAACTGCCTCTGGTTGATGTCGATGCTGGCCTCGCCCTCGGTCTTGGTTTCGTGAACCTTGGGCCCGTTCTTGCCCACCACCAGCACGTAGGCGGAAAGCTCCTTGGTCTGGCGGTGGAGCGCGAGTTTGAAGCGCTCCTGCAGAAGGGATTGCATCATGAGGCGCAGTTGCTCCTCGGTGGCGGGCCCGGCGGCCTTGCCGGCAATCTCGTAGCGCTCCGAATCCAGCCAGTCCGGGCCGGTGACCTGGAATTCCGTCACGTGCCAGGCCCAACGTATCGCGCCTTTCAGGCTGATGCCGCGCATGGTCACGGTGCCCGGGGAAACCTGGATATTGTCGCGCCGTCTATGATCGCCGGGGACCGTGCCCGGCGGGCTCACCTTGACGGAGGCCACGTCGAAGGCGGGGGCGTCCGCGGACTGGCCGAAAGCGGCGGTCGCGGCAAAAAGGATTAGCGTGAGAGCAGCCGGCAGCATCTGAAAGGATGACGGAGCAACGCAGAGAAGTTTAGCAGAACGTTTCACGTCAGCCCTGCGCCAGCCAGCGCTTGCGATGGGTGTGAGCCATGGCGAACAACACGGCGAAACCGGAAGTCAGGCCAACCGACGCGCCCAGGCCGAGGTATTCCGGATGGTAGGGGCCGACTTGCATGGTAATCGCCACATTGACGATCAGCGGGACGAGGGCGGCGATGACGGGCAGCCAGGGACGGTCCAGCGCAAACAGCGAGCGCGCCAGAATCTCGATCAGGCTCCAGCCGATCAGGCTGGGTCCGAGGGCCACGAAGGCGGAAGCCACCAGGCGGGTGGAATTCGCCGTAAAACTGCCGCGCTGGAAGAGCAGCGCGATGGCCTGCTGGCGGAAGAGCAGGGCGAAAGCGCAACCGCAGACGGCCACCAGGGCGGCCAGGGCGATGGTCTTATCGATGAGGCGGAGGGCGTCGCGCATGCGCAAAAGGCTGCGCAGGCGGGCGATTTCGGGCAGCAGCGAATTGGAAATCGGCTGGACCAGGAGGGCCAGCGGGACGGCGACGCCGCGCATGCAATAATCCAGCGCGGCGGCCATACCGGGACCGGCGTGGGTGGCATAGGCGCGGGTGAAAGTGATGTTGAGGCCGAGGCCCGCGGCATAGACGACGAAGAACGCCGGCTTCATCAGAATCTCGCGCCAGCGCACCTGGCAGACGGGAAGATTCCGGGTGTCCAGGCCGGAACGCGCCGCGAAGTAGACGATGGCCAGTTGCGCAAAGGCGCCGGCGGTATAACCGATGGCGAAGGCGAGGACGCCGACGAACTTCCACAGGCAAAGCGCGGCCGCGATGGTGAACACATTGAGCGCCGCCTGGTAGAACGCCGCCGGGCCAAAACGCCGGTGGGTGTAGAGCATGGCGCAGTGGACCGCCGCCACGCCGGCGGCAAGCGTGGAGAGCGCCAGAATCCGCAGGATGTTGACGGCCGTGCCGAAGTAAAGCGGATCGAGGCCTGGCGCCAGGGCGCGCATGAGCCAGGGCGCCGCCAGCATCACACTGAGCGAAATCAGCGAAAATACCCAAACGAAACCGCGCGTCAGCTTGAGGAACAGGGCGGTGCGCTCCGCCCCCCGGGCGGCCGTGAGCAGGGGGACGAAGGCGAAGATGATGCTGTTGATCAGCACCGCATTAAGCATGTCCACCGGGCCCATGGCCACGGCCAGCGAATCGGCATAGCTATGCGTGCCCAGCAGGTACGCGACGAGCGCCACGCGGCCGACACCCAACACGTTGCCGGTCAGGACGCCGGCGACAATCGTCAGGCCACCGCGGAGCAGGGGGCTCTCCACCACGCGGGCGATTCGTTCCGCGTTGACGGCCGCCGATGATTCCGTAGAACTCAGTCCAGACCTCGATCGGATGCGGCCGCGCCTACTCGCCCGCCCGGCCGCCTCCACTTACCGACTACGCCGCCGGGGCTGCCGCGCTGCGGGCCGCCGCCAGCGCGGTTTCGTAATTCGGGAAATCGGCTACTTCCTTAACATACTCTGCATAACGAATCTTGTTATGCGCATCCAGCACAAAAATCGCCCTGCTCTCAATTCGCAATTCCTTGATCAAGGTTCCGTAATTTGAGCCGAAAGACCCGTCTTTGTGGTCGGAAAGCATTTTCACCTTGTCCACGGCGAAAGCGCCGCACCAGCGCTTCTGGGCGAACGGCAGGTCCATGCTGACGGTGATGATGTCCACACCCGGCAGCTTGGCCGCTTCTTCGTTGAAGCGCTTGGTCTGCGCATCGCAAACCGGCGTATCGAGCGACGGGATGACGCTGATGATGCGCACCTGATTGCCGGTGTCTTTCAGGGTGACGGCCTTGAGTCCCCCGTCCACGACGTTGAAATCCGGAGCGGCATCGCCGGGCTTCAGTTCGGGCCCCACCAGCGTCATGGGTTTCCCCTTCATCGTCGTTGCGCCTGCTCTTTCCATAATTCCTCCTGGATGATTTTGCGTGAATTCAACTATTGTATCAACTCGGCGAACTGAGCCGGTTCGGAGACCGGCAAGGCGCAGGTGTAATTGCGGCAAACGTAGGCCGTTGCGCCATTCGGCGGCGGATTCATCGAGGCGACGGAGGGGATGCCGGCGGCGAGCGCTTGCTGGGTCTCCGCCGAATCCACCAGCAGCACCACGCGGCTGGGCACGAAGCGCGTGTGCAACTCGCGCAGCAGCGCCCGCATTTCCGCCGATTCGCCCCGGCCGGCCAGGATGATCTCGCGCGGCTCGCCGAGCAGGAACTCGCAAGCTGCCAGCATCTGCGGGATCCCCGCGGGCGCCAGCTGAAGCCGGCTGGCGAAGGCGGCGAGCGTCCGTTCCGCCGACCCGCGGAAGGCGGCGCGGTTGGTCATCTGTGCCAGCCGCACCAGGTTGGCGACGGCCACGGAGTTGCCCGAAGGTTCGGCCCCATCGTAATCTTCCTTCACGCGCAGCACCAGGCGGCGGTCGTCCGCTTCGGTGCTGAAGAACGCGCCGGATTCGGTATCTTCAAACAGTTCCCGCTGTTTTTCGGTAAGGCGCACGGCGAGTTCCAGGTAGCGCCGGTCGAACTGGGCCTCGTAGAGATCGAGCAGCCCCTGGACGAACATGGCATAGTCGTCGAGAAAGCCGGGGATCGCCGCGCCGCCGTCGCGATAGCGCCGCAGCAGGCGGCCGCTGGGCGCGTGGTACATGCGGCCGATGACGAACTCCGTGGCGCGCCGTGCGGCCTCGGCGTAGCGGGCGTCGTCGAGCACCGCCCCGCCTTTGGCGAAGGCCGAGATCATGAGGCCGTTCCAGGCGGTGAGGATCTTGTCATCCCGTAGGGGGCGGACGCGTTGGGAGCGAGCCGCCAGGAGGACGGCGGAGGCGCGATCGAGAGCGGTCCGCATCTCGCCGGGCGGCTGGCTGAAATGGCGCGCCGTCTCATCCACGGTGTGCGCCTGGTAGAGAATGTTCTTGCCGGTGAACTCGCCGTGCGGATCGCTTTCCACGTTAGAGTCTTCGCGGACGCCGAAGCGGTAGCAGAACCAGGCGGCTGCCGGCTGGCTCAGCAGGGCTTGGATGTCTTCCAGGCTCCAGATGTAAAACGCGCCTTCGCCCTTGAGATCGGGGTGCTCGGGAGAGATCACGCTATCGGCATCTTCGGCGGAGTAGAAGCCGCCGCCGGCATCGGTCATGTCGCGCAGCACGTAATCGAAGATGCAACGGGCGGCATCGGCATACTGGCGGTCGCCGGTCGCCTGGAAGGCTTCCAGGCAGGAAATGGCGATCTGCGCCTGGTCGTAGAGCATCTTCTCGAAGTGGGGGACGAACCACCGGTCGTCCACGGAGTAGCGATGGAAGCCGCCGCCCAGTTGATCGTTCATGCCGCCGCGTGCCATCTCGCGCAGCGTGAGCAGCACCATGTCGAGAGCTTCGGAGTTCTTCGTGCGCGCATAGTAGCGCAGCAGGAAATGGTGCACCGAGACGCGCGGGAACTTGGGCGCTCCACCGAAGCCGCCGAGGCGCGAATCGAAGCTGCGACGGAAAATGGAGAAGGCGCTCTCCATCGTGCCCGCGTCGAAGGCCGCTCCGGTGCGCGTCGGCGCCACCTCCACCTGTTGCTTGAGCTGCTCCACCACGTGGCGCGCGGATTCCTCGATCTTCTCGCGATCGCCGGCCCATGACTGGGCGATCTGGGTGAGGATGGAGCCGAAGCCCGGATGCCCCCAGCGATTCTCGGGCGGGAAGTAGGTACCGCCGAAAAACGGCTTGAGCTCCGGCGTCAGCCAGACCGACATCGGCCAGCCACCGCTGCCCGTGGTGGCCTGGACGAACGTCATGTAGATGCGGTCCACATCGGGACGCTCTTCGCGATCCACCTTGATGGCCACGTAGTCGCGGTTCAGGAGGGCGGCGATCTCTTCGTTCTCGAAGCTCTCGCGCTCCATGACGTGGCACCAGTGGCAAGTGGAGTAGCCAATGGAAAGGAAGATAGGCTTATTCTCCAGGCGCGCCTTTTCGAAAGCCTCTTCGCCCCAGGCGTACCAATCCACCGGGTTATGCGCGTGCTGCAGCAGATACGGACTCTTCTCTTGTGCCAGACGGTTGGTATGCAGTGGAAGGAACCCCTCGGTTTCATCGTACCAGCACGGTGGGACGCCGTCACAGACGATCCAACAACAGCGGCCCGATGGTTTCCCGCCGCCTGCTCCGCTCGATAACTACGATGCGGCTCGCCGGCATCACTGCGCGCAAGGCCCGCTGAATCGCCGCCGCATCGCGCAGCGTCGCGTCCACCACCCCCAGACGTACGGCGTTGGGGTGCGCGGCCAGTTGTCTTCTGACTTGCTGGAGATTCTCCGCCAGCAACGGCTCCAACCCGCGCGGCGAGAGCGTCGCGACCACCTGCAATTGTTGGGCGGGATTCGCGGTAATCACCAGGGCCCAGTCGGTCTCCGCCGTCCCCTGTCCGCGCCATTTGGTGACCGTGTTCCAAGCTTTCTCGACGGTGTCTTCGAATCTCCTGTAGCTTGTTTGTGACGCCACAATAAGTCCGACGAAAACAGCGACGACAGTAAGGCTCGGCCAACTTAGGTCGAACCAGTTATAACCCGACGTGTCCATTAACTTGGGCTCTCGCATGCATCCCTCTGCATCATTCTCTGCGGAGGCCGCGACACATCACAGTGCTGGCGGAACCATGATGCTGCCAGAACTTTTCGCGCGATTCCCTCGAATCTGGCGCGAAAGTACCGAAACGCGGCCGTCGTCCCGGTTTGGCGAGAAAGTCCCAATTCGCGGTCCGGCGTACCAAAACCAAATTGCCATCCCGCAGGTACACGCAGGACTGTTGCTCGGACGATGCGCGCCGCATCATAAGTTCATGTGCACCTGGGTAACGATCTTATGAACTGGCAACCGGCTGTCTATTGCTTTTCGCTTGCCACGCTCATGGCCACCGTCGTGGCCGGCGCCTTCACTCCGTTTTGCCGGAGACGGCAACCCGCACCCGACCGCTCCGGCTCCGCGAGACGGGCGCGTGAAAGCGCGTCCGCCGAGAAGAAGGACCGGATCTCCTCCGCCATGAGCCACTGGATCACGGTGCGCACCGATGCCGACCTGGCTCACGTGCCGCCGCCTCCTCCGCCGCCGCTTCCGCCGCCGGTGGAAGTGGAAGCGCCGCTGGCTGTGAGCGTTCCGTGCGCGATCCAAATGGCGCCGGCTCCGCATGCCGTTGAAGCGCAAGCCCCGCACGAAGACGATCCGCGCGCGGTCGCCGAGCCGAATCCCTTCCTGGGACCCGACTTCCACGGCGCGCCCAGTTTCTACGAGATCCTGCAGATCAGCCCGCGCGCCGACTTGGAAACGATTCATCGCGTCTACCGCATCATGGCGGCGCGCTTCCATCCCGACAACCCGGTCAGCGGCGATCACGAGATGTTCCTCAAGCTGTGCGAGGCCTACGAAGTGCTCTCGCGGCCCGAGCGGCGTGCCCTGTACGATTACGCGCTGTTCGAACGCGAGACCGAGGCCATCCCCATTTTCGGCGACCGCATTTTTGTCGACGGGCTGGATGGAGAGTTGAACCGCCGCTTCGGAGTCCTCGCCCTGCTCTACCAGCGCCGCCGCACCAATCAGGGCAACCTCGGCATTTCCGTGCTGGAACTGGAGAGCCGCATGTCGCTGCCGCGCGAACACCTGGAATTCACCTTGTGGTACCTGCGCTGCAAAGGCTACGTGCACGTCCTGGAAGAGAATTCCGATTACGCGGTGACCGCTCTCGGGGTGGACTACGTGGAGGCCAACTCCGCGAAGAATCCGATTCTCCGCGAACTGCTCACCGCCGGGTGCCCCACTTCCCGTCCGGCGCCCCGCGCGCCTGCGGACCGGCGCAGTCGCTTAAGGGTTGCCCGCCGGGAGGGGCGTGGCGGCGCATTCGTCGTCGCCGGCTGACAATCAGAAATAACCGTACGCGAGCCAGCCGCCGTCCACGTACAACGAGTGGCCGGTAATGAAGCTGGCTTGCTCGCTCAGCAGGAAGGATACGGCATCGGCCACGTCGGCGGGTTGGGCCAGCCTGCCCAGCGGGATGCGGGCCTTGATCTGCGCTTCGTCAATATGGCCCGCCGCGATGTTGCGCCGGGTCATCTCGGTGGCGACATAGGCCGGGCCGACGGCGTTGACGCGGATGCGCCTCTCTGCCCATTCAATGGCCAGGACCTTGGTGAGCATGGCCACGCCGGCTTTGGCAGAGCAATAGGCGGCCCGGCGAGGGAAAGCGGCCTCGGCATTGGTGCTGGTGATGAAGACGATCGCCCCGCCCGCGTCCCACATGCGCCTGGCGCAGGCTTGCGCGGCGTAGAACGCGCCGTTGAGTTGTACGTCCACCATGCGCGCCCAGTCGGCGGGCGGCAGAGCGATGGAGTCGTGCGGCTTGCTAATTCCCGCGCAGTTCACCACCCCATCGAGCTGTCCGAATTCGTCGACCGCAGCCTGCGCCGCCCGGTCGCATTGCCCAGGGTCGGTGATATCGCACGCTACGCCGACGGCCTGGCCCCCACCGGCAACGATGCCCGCGGCCGTGGCGCCGGCCTCGGCTGAGTTCAGGTCGGCGATGACGACGCGCGCGCCTCCCGCGGCAAGCCGCGCGGCCGCCTCGGCGCCAATGCCGCCGGCCCCGCCGAAGACTACGATGACTTTGTTCTGCATGAGAGCGAAATCAGAGCGTAGCATCAGATCGTGCGCGTTGGGGGCACGAGGCTACCTGACCTCATCCAGCCGCACGGGCCTGTGCTCGTCGTACGACTTGCGGGCCGCCAGCCCCATGACAACGGCCACCAGCCCGTCGATTCCCGCCACCCGGGTAGGCTGGTCTTCGCGAACCGCCTGCACAAAGGCCCGAACTTCGGCGGCGAAGCTTTCGGTATAGCGGTCCATGAAGAAATTCAGCGGCAGATCCTGGCGCACTTCTGTCCCCGTGCTGACCACCGCCTGGTTGGGATAGCAGTTCGCCGTGGCGATGCTGCCCAGGCTGCCCAGAATCTCCACCCGCTGGTCGTATCCGTACGCCGCCTGGCGGCTGTTGTCGATGGTGCCAATGACGCCGTTTCGGAAGCGCAGGACAATCAGCGCCGTATCCAGATCGCCGGCCTTGCCGATTTCCGGGTCTACCATCACGCCGCCGGAGGTATAGACCTCTTCCACTTCGTCGCCAATCAGGAAGCGCGCCATATCGAAATCGTGAATGGTCATGTCCAGGAAGATGCCGCCGGAGACGCGGATGTAGGAGACGGGCGGCGGCGCCGGGTCGCGGCTGACGATGTGCATCAGCCGCGGAGTGCCGATCTCACCGCTCACCACCGCCTGCCGCACGCGGGCGAAGTTGGCATCGAAGCGCCGGTTGAAGCCGATCTGCAATTTCACGCCGGCCTGTTCCACCGCCGCCAGGGCGCGATCGATCTGGCGGAGGTCGTGGGCGATCGGCTTCTCGCAGAAGATATGCTTGCCTGCCTGCGCCGCCTGTACGATGAGGTCGGCGTGGGTGTTGGTGGAGGAGCAGATCAGGACCGCTTCGATTTGGGGATTGGCGAAAATCGCCGCGCTCGATTCGGTAACCGTGGGGATTCCGCAGCGTGCCGCCAGCGCTTGCGCAGCCTCGCGGTTGACGTCCGCGATAGCCAGTGTCCGGACTTCCGGCAAACGGAACGCCAGCGTTTCGGCATGCACTTTACCGATCCGCCCGGCGCCGATGATTCCGACGTTCAGTTGTTTTGTGCTCAAGGGGTCCTCTTTTGGAAACGATTCAATCGAAATTAGCTTCAATGGAGCGCAGATATTGGCGGTTGCGGCGGGCGCTCTCTTTCGGACTGCCCATGCCGGGCAGAATGTCCTGCTCCACCAGAACGTAGCCCGCGTATTTCCGCGCCGCGAGCCGCCGCAGCAGGGCCGGGAAATCCACACAACCCTTGCCCAATTCGCAGAAGACTCCGTGGCGCAACGCCGTGAAGTAGTCCCACTGCTCCGCCCTTGCCCGGCGCGCGATCTCCGGGTCGCAGTCCTTGCAATGGATGTACCAGACCCGGTCGCCAAAGCGTTCGAGAGCCGCCACCACGCCGCAGTCGCCGCCACCAGCGCCATAGCAGTAGTGGCCGGTGTCGAACACCAGCCCGAGCCTCTCGGGATTGGTCAGTTCCAGCAAGGTGGCGATCTCATCCGGCGTCTCTACGTATCCGGCGCAGTGATGGTGGAAGACGGTTCGCAGGCCGGTTTCCTCAAACACGGCGCCGGCCACCTGGTTGGCGCCGTAAGCGAAAACTCTCCACTCCGGGGGAGTCAGGCCCGCATCCGGCGTCACGCGCCCGGCCATGCGGGTTCTTGCGGGCACGGAGCCGTTGTTGTCCGCCAAAACCAGATACGGCGCCGGTGTTCCCGCCACGGCGGCCAGCAATCGCGCGGTCTTCACGGCATTGGCGACACCGGAAGCGTGCGCGGACGCATCCTTCAGCGCCACCGGCACAAACGCGCCCAGCATCACCAGCCCGCGCTTGTCGAGTTCCGCCCGCAACGCGGCCGGGTCCGTGGGCATGTAGCCCCAATCGCCCAGTTCCGTTCCGGTGTAGCCGGCTTCGGCGAGTTCGTCCAGCATGCGGTCAAACCGGACCTGCTCTCCCTTCGCCTCATCGAATTCCAGGGTGCCCCAGGAACAAGGGGCGTTGCCCACCATTAGCTTGGCCATGAGTTCTCCGTCAGAACTTCCGGCTCCAGTCTTTGGGCCAGCGTTCGACAACCACTTTCGTCTGGGTGTAGAACTCCACCCCGTGATGCGCCTGCGCGTGCAGGTCGCCGAAGAAGCTCTCCCCCCAACCGCTGAAGGGGAATGACGACATGGGCGCCGCGACCCCGACGTTGATGCCCACATTGCCGGCGGCGACTTCGTAGCGGAAGCGGCGCGCGTTGGCGCCATCGGAGGTGAAAATGCACGCCATGTTGCCATACGCGCGGTGATTCACCAATTCGATCGCCTGGTCGATGGTGTTGGCGTGCATCAGGCTCAGCACCGGGCCGAAGATCTCCGTCCGCGCGCTCACTCCGCCAGGCGGGACTTCGTCCAGAATGGTCGGGAAGACGAAGAACCCTTCCTCATAACCCGCCACCTTCCCGCCGCGGCCATCCACCAGAATGTGGGCGCCTTCCTGTTCTCCTTTGGCGATCAGCCCCTCGATGCGAGCCTTGCTTTCGAGCGAAATGACGGGACCCATCTCCACACCGCTGCTCAGGCCGTAGCCCACTTTGCGCTTGCGGGCGGCTTCGGCGATGCGCTCCGTCAAGACCGGGCGAGCGTCACCCACGGTAATCGCCACCGAAGCCGCCAGGCAGCGCTGTCCGGCGCAGCCGAAGGCGGAATCGGCCAGGATCCGCGTGGTCATCTCCATGTCGGCATCCGGCATGACGACCACGGGATTCTTGGCGCCGCCCTGGCATTGCGCGCGTTTGCCGTTGGCGGCCGCCCGGCTGTAGATGTAGCGCGCGGTGGCGGTGGAACCGACAAAGCTCACCGCGCGGATCGCGGGATGGTCGAGAATGGCGTCCACGGCCTCGCGGCCACCGTTCACCAGTTGGATCACTCCGGGCGGAAAGCCGGCCTTCTCCATCAGGTGAAAGAGCTTCCATGAAGTGAGCGGCACGCGCTCGGAAGGTTTCAGGATGAAGCAGTTGCCGGCCGCCACCGCGTAGGGCAGGAACCAGAACGGAATCATGCCCGGGAAGTTGAAGGGGGTGATGGCCGCCACCACTCCCAGCGGCTGGCGGATCATGTGTTCGTCGATGCCGGCGGCGATGTCCTCGTTGTTGCAGCCCTGCATGAGCATGGGGATGCCGCACGCCGTCTCCACGTTTTCAATGGCGCGCCGCATCTCGCCAATGCTTTCGGCGTGAGTCTTGCCGCACTCGTCGGTGATGGCGCGCGCCAGGTCTTCGAGATTCTCTTCGAGCAGGTTCTTGAGCTTGAACAGCGGCTGGACCCGTTCTCCGGCCGGTGTGCGGCGCCAGCCCTCGAAGGCTCGCGCGGCGGTCTCCGCGGCCTGATGCACTTCCGCGGCGGGCGAGAGCGGCACCTCCGCGAGAACCTGCGCCGACGCCGGGTTGAGTACGTTCAGCACTTGTGGGGCGCTGGAAGAGTGCCAGGCGCCATCGATGAAATTTTGCAGACGTTCGACCATATTTATGTTTCCCCCTCGCGCCTCATAGATGATGGCGTTCGTTCTTGCGCGCGATTTCGTAGCGGGCCCGCGCCTCCCGCACACTCTCGAACTCGGAGACCTCGGCGACGGCCACGTCCCACCAGGATTCGTAGCCCGGCACTCCCACGGAGGGATCGGTCTCCACCACGATGACGGTAGTGCGATCCAGGGTCTTGGCTTTTTCCAACGCGGCCTTCAGCTCTGCCAGGGTGGCCGCCTTCATGGCGTGCGCGCCCAGGCTGCGCGCATTGGCGACGTAGTCGACCGTCAGCGTCTCGCCATCGAGTTGCCCCGACTCCCTGGAACGGAAGCGATAGCTGGTGCCGAATCCCCCTTGCCCCAGCGACCGGCTGAGCCCGCCGATGCTGGCAAAGCCGTGATTGTCCACCAGCACGATGATAATCTTGATGCCCTCCTGCACCGAGGTCACAATCTCCGTAGGCATCATCAGGTAGGTGCCATCGCCCAGGAAGACGTACACCTCGCGAGTGGGGTCGGCGAGTTTCGCCCCCATGGCTCCGGGGATCTCGTAGGACATGCACGAGTAGCCGTATTCCATGTGATAGCCGTTGGGCGTACGCGTACGCCATAATTTGTGCAGGTCGCCGGGATGGCTGCCCGCCGCCGAGAGCAGAACGTCGCGCGGACCCGAGGCTTCCCACATGGCGCCGATGACTTCGCTTTGCGCCGGCCGGCCGGGGTTATTGAGGTGGAACAGGCGGTCCACTTCGGCTTCCCATTGCGCCTTCAGGCCGGCCGCTTGCGTGGCGTAGTCCGCGCCCACCCGATAGTCGGGCAGCGCCTCCGCCAGCTGCTGGAGGGCGACGCGCGCGTCCGCCACCAGCGGAATCGCCGAGACCTTGCAGGCATCGAACTCCGCGGTGTTGATATTGACGAAGCGCACGGCAGGATTCTGGAACGCCGTCATGGATGCCGTAGTGAAGTCGGCATAGCGCGTGCCGATGCCGATCACGAGATCGGCGTCGTGCGCCAGACGGTTGGCGGCCAGGGTGCCGGTGGCGCCGATGGCGCCCATGCACTGCGGGTGGTCGTAGGCGAGCGAGCCCTTGCCAGCCTGGGTTTCCGCCACCGCAATGCCGGTCTGCGCGGCGAAGTCGGCCAGCGCTTGCGAGGCTTCGCTCATGAGGACGCCGCCGCCGGCCACAATCAGCGGCTGGCGGCTGGCACGGATCGCCGCCACCGCGCGTTCCAGGGAGACCTGGTCGGGCATCCCTCGACGAATCAGCCACACCCGTTCGCGGAACAGTTCCTCCGGGTAATCGTACGCCTCGGCCTGCACGTCCTGCGGCAGGGCCAGCGTGACGGCGCCGCAATCGGAAGGAGAGGTGAGCACGCGCATCGCTTCGGGCAGCGCGGTGATGAGCTGCTCCGGGCGGTAGATGCGGTCCCAGTAGCGCGACACCGGCTTGAAGCAATCGTTCACTCCAATATCCTGGGTACCAGGCGACTCCAATTGCTGGAGCACGGGCGCCACATTGCGGCGGGCGAAAATGTCTCCCGGAAGCAAAAGCACCGGCAGACGATTGATGGTGGCCAGCGCCGCGCCGGTGATCATATTGGTAGCGCCGGGTCCGATGGAGGACGTGCAGGCGAAGGTGCGCAGACGGTTGCTCGCCTTGGCGTACGCCGACGCCAGATGCACGCCCGATTGCTCATTGCGCACGGGGATGTACGGAAAATCGAGGTTCTGTTGGAGCGCCTGCCCGATGCCGGCTATATTGCCGTGGCCGAAAATTCCCAGCACGCCGGCGAAGAATTTGTGTTGTTGGCCATCCCGCTCCACGTACTGGTTCTTCAAGAAGCTCACCAGTGCCTGAGCCATCGTCATGCGACGTGTTGCCAAGCTATACCTCCTTAGCCTTCATGTGGGGCAGGCTGGCAGCCTGCGCGCGACCCCGGGGGGGTACCCCGGTTTACCGCCGGCGCGTCCTTGGGCCGATTAACAATCGGCCGCAGCTTACCAAGCTGCCCCACAAAACTAAACCCAGCGCGACAGGCGGTCCATGTCGCGCCCCCGGTTCGCCGCCATCGATTGCAGCGCTTCGTCCACCGACCAACCTTCATGCACGATGCCGCCCGCCGCTTCGGCCATGGCCAGCGGGTCTTCGTCGCCCGGGTACAAAACGTTCCTGCCCACCAGTGCGCCGCGGACGTTGGGTCCCGCGGCCATGGCCGAGCCGAGCTGGCGCAGGAACGGGGTGGGATCGCCGGCCGACTCCCCGCCCAGCAGCAGGATGGGCAAGGTGGTAGCGCGCGCCACGGTTTCGTAGCCCTCGCAATGCGGCAGTTTCAGCCACAGGTAACGGCTGCTGTCGCCGAGCGCGCTGGCCACGCCCGCGAGTCGCGCCAGGGCCTCGGCGGTCTTCACCACCACGTAGCCTTTTTCGGTTTTGGTCACCGGCAAGGGCTCCAGGAACATGGGCAGCCCCCGCGAGTTGGATTCGTTGATGGCGCGCGCGCAGGCCACCAGCGTTTTCAGCGACGCAGGCTCGCGCTCGTCCACACGCAGCAGGAGTTTGGCTCCGTCCAGCCGCCACTCCTGGCAGGTAGCCGGGGTTACCCCGGTCACGGGGTCGTCCAACTCCCAACTGCTGCCCGCCAGACCGCCCCGATTGAGGCTGCCGATGAGCACCCGTCCATCGAGGAGAGTGGGCGCGCCGGCGGCGCGCAGGAATCCGTCGATGGCCAACAAGTCCTCGAGGATGTCCATGGTGGCCATGATGCCATCCACGCGCAGGGTGGACAACACGCGCAGGATGCGGGCGAGATAATCGCGGCGGTCGGCCATCGCCAGGGGATCGGCGCCCACCTTGGTAACATTACGCGCCGGGTGGTCGGCCGCCAGAATATTCAATTTGCCGCCGGGCGCGAGGCGCTCGCGCCGCGTGCGCACCCTGGCGGCGCGCCAGGCGAAATCCGGATCGTTGACGCGCGTCTCCGTTAAGCGGGCCAAGAGCGCGTCGGAGAAGAACTGTTTGCTGGAGAACACTTATGCCTTCCTCTGTTGCCGCATCATCTCTTCCACTTCGGAGAGCGCCGGCATGGCTTCCGAGCAGCTCAGGCGGCTGACCACAATGGCGGCGGCGGCATTCCCGTAGTGGAGGCATTCCGTGACAGGAAGCCCCTTCAGCATGGCATAGAGGAATCCCGAGGCGAAGCCGTCTCCGGCGCCGATGGTGGTGCACACCTCCACCGAATAAGGCGGCAGGTAGACCGATTCACTACCGGTGAGCACGCGTGTTCCCAGTTCGCCCAGTTTTGAAACCAGCATGGGCACGCCCGCGGACTGCAACTTCGCGGTGGCCGCGTCCAGGTCGCTCACCCCAGCCACCAACTTCAACTCCAACTGGTTGCCGATCAGAACGTCCACGAATGGCAGTGCCAGGCGCACGGCCAGCCCGGCTTCCTCCGGCTTTCTCCACGACATGGAGCGGTAGTCCACGTCGAGCACCACGCGGCAGCCGGCGTTTTTGGCGCGCTCCAATGCGCGGTAGGCCGATTCCCGGGAAGGCGATCCGCAGAGCGAGGTTCCGTTGGTGACGAACATGCTGCCGTGGGTGGCGTAGTTCAGGTCGTCGTCCGTCACGTCGAGCATGGTATCCACCGGGTCGCGGCGGTAGAACACTTGCGGGAATCGATCGGGCGGCGAAACCTCCGTGATGGCGAGCGAGGGCAGATATCCGGGGGCCGTTTGCACGTGGCTGGTGTCCACCTTTTCGGCTTGCAGGAAATCGATCAGGAAGCGGCTGAGGCTGTCGTCGCCCAGGCAGCTAACGATGCCGACGCGGGCGCCGAGGCGGGAGAGTCCCACCGCCATGTTGGCGCTGGAACCGCCCAGGTAGCGGGAGAATCGCCGCACCTCGGGCAGCGGCACATGCGGCTCTTCCGAATACAGGTCGTAACCGATCCGGCCCAATATGACAATGTCCATGCGGCTCATCTCCGCACCATCGGCAATCTGGGGTCCTGCTCCCGCCAGGTGGCGCGGACCCAGGCGTAGTCCGGGTCGTCGGAGGCGGCCATGGAACGCGCCGAGCCCGCCAGCGCGTTCAGATAGTACACGTTGTAGCCATGCGCGGCCACCACGGGGTGGTAGCCTTCCGGTATCAGGACGAGTTCGCCGTCGCGAACCGAGAGGGTCTCGTCGATGCGGCGATCGGCGGTGTAGACCTTCTGAATGGCGTAGCCCTCCGGACGGTCCAGGCGGTAATAGTAGATCTCTTCCAGATCGACCTCCCCCGGGGGATGGTGCACGTCGTGCTTGTGCGGCGGATAGCTGGACCAGTTGCCCGCCGGCGTGAAGACCTCCACCACCAGCAGGCGATGCGCCGGGAATTCCGGGGGCAGCATGTGATGGATCTGGCGGGTGGCGTTCCCGCCGCCGCGGATTTCCACGCGCACTTCTTGCGGAGTCACCAGGCGCGCCGGGTGGCGCTCTTCGGCGCGGCAATAGCAAAAGGCTAGATCGCAAGCGGTATCGGCCGTGATGGAGAATGCCGTCGCCACCGGCAGGTACAGGGTGTAGGGCAGGCCGTCGAAAACGCTGCTGCGGCCGCCGATGCGCGGCCAGGCTTCCAGCGGCGTGGTGACCGAACATACGCCGCCCAATACGACAATGGCCAGTTCGTTGGCGCCGGTTTCCGCGGCGTACTGTTCGCCCGCGGCCAGCTTGCGGGCCTGAAACGACAGGTATTCGTAGCCGAAACTCTCCACGCGATCCGTGAACTTCTCCGCGCGTACCAGCAATTCACTCATTGGCTCTCCTTGGGTGGCGCCGTGGACTGGCGCACAACCAACTCGCCGGGGACTTTGATATCGATCCCCGATTCGGCGCCGGCAAAGATTTTCAGCAGGGTCTCCATGGCCATCCGCCCCATCTGCCGCATGGGCTGACGGACGGTAGTCAGCG
>OCZU010001306.1_pt1 | contig 16465 bp, 8 predicted proteins | sample 1539001 | NCBI WGS metagenome assembly OCZU01 (sample SAMEA3539306, study PRJEB22396) | soil metagenome | biome: tundra; feature: field; material: soil | place: USA | collected 2010-05 | depth 0.15 m | reverse complement strand
CGCCATATATTTGATTTTGACAAGCCACGAAATGAACACCCGCCATAAATGTCCGGGCATTGAATTCCCTCATGAATTGCCGCATTCACCCAGGAATCACTGCCAAGGCGCCTTCACGCTCATCGAACTGCTGGTGGTTATCGCGATTATTGCCATACTCGCGGCGATGTTGTTGCCCGCCCTGGCCAAGGCCAAAAGCCGGGCTTATGCTGTGAACGACATCAATAATTGCAAACAGACGATGCTGGCGGCGACGATGTATTGCGGAGATAACGGAGATTTTCTGCCAGAGCCGGGTTGGTATTTGAAAGTGGATTGTTGGGCGGCCAGCGCCAATCTTGCTCCCCTTGGTCCTGTTCCGGCCAACATCTTTCAACAGGCTTATAGCAAACAGGCAAGTTTTTTTACTGGAGACGCGCCAGCTGGCAAGCCAGCGTTGCTTTATCAATATCTCAAAAACATCAAAATATTAAATTGTCCCCAAGATGTCTTGAATACGGCTTATTATTCTCGGGGGCAGTTTATCAGCAGCTACGTGTGGAATGGTGCAGTGGTGGGCTACCCTCCGAGCGGAGTTTATACGCCCACCTTCAAACTATCGATGTTCAAGCCGTCGAATATTTTGCAATGGGAAAATGACGAGACACAAATTTCCTATTGGAATGACTTTTCTAATTTTCCCCTTGAAGGGAATGGAGGCGGTGCACCGACGTTTTCCAAACGGCATGGCACGTCGGCGCAAATCGGAAGATTTGACGGTAGCGCAGCCCGGGTATTAATGGCCGACATCAACACTTGGGCACATGGAACCATTGCTCCGAATGATTTGTGGTGCAAGCCTGCTTCCGCAAACGGCCACTGATTGGACGTTTTGAAACTGCGACCGATCATTAACTTATTATTTTCATCGTGGACTGCTTAAAGGCTATCTGTAGATAGATCTAAAGCCGTATTTGAACGCCTTGAAGTGAATAATAACAAAGTAATCAATCCGGCCGCCGCAACAACACGGGCGTCCACCAAGGTTTCCACTCATTCAGACATCGCGAAAATCCAAAGGCAGTTCCCGGCACAATTTAATTCCAGGTCATCGTGCTGTGAACAATTGCATTCCTTTCACAAAAGAGATAAAACACATCCATTGCAACTGTTTCCCGCACTCAACTTATTTCGTCCGATGAAGCTAGCATTAGTGGTATTGATCGCTGCCATCTGTTTGGAGCAGGTGGTCGCGCGGGCAGATTCGATGGTTCTGACTCAAGCAGTTCAAGTGCTGAAACTTCCGATTGAGGAGGCGCAGGCCGGGTTGCCGGTCCGATTGCGCGGTACGGTGATTAGCGGACATGAACTGGAGCCGGGCACGGCGGTGATCCATGATGAATCGGGTTCAGTCTTCATTCGCGTGAGCGGCGATCAGGCAAATTTCTTGACGCGTACAAACCTTCTGGAAATAAGCGGGGTTACCGGCTCCGGTGAATTTGCGCCCATCGTGAAGGCCAACGACGTGCGGTTGTTGGGCCAGGGGGAAATTCCAACGCCGCGAAGGGTGGCGTACGACGACTTGCTGATGGGCCGGCTCGACAGCCAATGGGTCGAAGTGCAAGGTTGCCTGCGTTCGAGTGTTTACCTGCCCACAGCATTGCCCAGTCAGATCGGCGGCACAGAGGCCGAACTGGCGACGGGCGGTGGCAGATTGGTAGTCGAGGCGTTCGGACATGTAATCAACCCGGAGTGGGTGGATGGCACCTTGTTGATTCGCGGCATTTGCTTCCACAAGTTCAATCAAAAACACCAATTTTATCAGTTGTATCTCCTCGTGCCGGAAGGCCAGCCGGTGGTGGTAGAGCAATTGCCGGTTTCGCATCCATTTGATTTGCCTGTGCAAAGCATTGGCAGCCTATTGCAGTTCGCCCAGGCGGGCAACTTTGGCCATCGTGTGCAGGTGCGCGGAGTGCTGACTTACCTGCATCAAGGTGAATTCCTTTATGTTCAAGACGCGGATAGGGGGCTGTTGGTGCGGACCCGACAAGATACGCATGCAGCAATCGGGGATGAGTTGAGCGTTGTGGGCTTTCCGGCTCAGGGGGATTACTCGCCAATCATCGAAGATGCTGCGTATCAGATTTTATCCCATGGTCATCAGTTACCGCCGCCCATCCCGATCCAGCATTCGACCCAGGCCTTCGAACATGACGGGGAGTTAATCTCTGGGATGGCAAAAATGATCGGCTATCTCCGGAAGGACGATGGCTGGGAGCTTTCGTTGCAAATGGATAATTCGGTGTTCACAGCACTCCAGTTGGGTTCATCAGAGTTGCATGCGGCTCCCAAATTCGAAGTCAGTAGCGAAATTAAATTCACCGGGGTCTGCTCGGTGGTGATGGGTTCGCTCATGCCGCGTAATCCACTCCAGGCGCCGCAATCGTTCAGGATTCTTCTGCGTTCCGAGCAGGACTTGCTTCTCATCAAACCGCCGCCATGGTGGACGACGCAGCGCATTTTAGTGGCGTTTGCCATCGTGGTTTCGGCGCTGACGGCATGCATCGCGGTCGTCATTTTGATTGCGCAAACACGCTTTCAGCGGCAGAAAATGGAGCGCCTTCAAGCCGAGGCGGAGTTTGCCGCCATTCTGAAGGAACGCAATCGGCTGGCGCGCGAAATTCATGATACCTTGGCCCAGGATATTTCCGGGATCTCTGCTCAATTAGAAGTGGCGCGCCGGAAACTTCCAACGGGCAGCGAAGCAGCGCTGGCTCATTTGGATCTGGCCCACGCGACCGCCCGGAACAGTTTGCAGGAAGCGCGGCGAACGATTTGGAACATGCGTTCGCAAGTTCTGGAGGGACATGACTTGAGCACGGCCCTTTCTGAATTGCTGGAGCAGGAAGCGCGCGGGGCTGGCGTCCGAGCCGAGGCGGTGACCCATGGCGTCGTGCGGCGGTTGCCTTCCGCGATTGAGAACGACCTCCTACGCATTGGTCAGGAGGCCATCCATAACGCTATCCGCCATGCGCGGCCTACCACAATAACGCTGGAAATGACGTTCACCGAGAAGCTGGTAGTTCTGTCCGTGCGGGATGACGGATGCGGTTACGAGCCGCAAAATGGGAATGGCTCCGGAACCACTCATTTTGGTTTGAAAGGTATTCGGGAACGCGTGGCCCAAAATGGGGGCAAATTGAATATTCGGAGCGCACCGGGACAGGGCACCGAAGTTCGGATTGAGATACGGCTCGTTTAAATGGAGGTTTTAGATTGAAAGCCAAACAGATTCGCTTGCTGGTGGTAGACGACCACCCTGTCTTCAGGGCGGGCATTGTGGCGATGTTGCAAGACCTGCCGGATGTAACCGTCATTGCGCAAGCGGAAGACGGACTCGCTGCGGTCTCGGCCTATCGCCAACATCGTCCTGATGTCGTGTTGATGGATTTACGCCTCCCGAAACTGAGCGGTGTGGAAGCCATCCTGAGAATTCGTGGCGAATTTCCAGATTGCCGGGTCATAGTGTTGACCACTTACGATTCCGATGAGGACATCTTGCGGGCCATTCAGTCGGGGGCGAAGTCCTATTTGCTCAAGGATATGTCGCTGGATGAAATCGTCAAAACCGTCCGGGCTGTTTTCGCCGGGCGCGAAGTCCTGCCAGCACCGGTAGCCGGCATACTCACCCAGCGGCTCAACCGCAAAGACCTCACCGAACGTGAATTGGAAGTTCTCAAGCTCATCGTCCGGGGGCGGAGCAACAAGGAAATCGCGTCAGATATGGCCATATCCGAACGGACGGTGAAATTTCACCTCGTGGGAATCTTCGAGAAACTCAAAGTTCTGGATCGCACTCAGGCGGCCATCGAGGCTATTCGCCACGGGTTGGTGCAGATTGACTAAGGCCCCATTCCAAAGGCGGCTGGCCGCAATGCGTCCCTCCCTACCTGTCCAAAAGAACAGGTAGGCAATCAATTGGCATTGGTCTATTCTGGAATTGAACTCAACCAATCCCGATTACACGTTTAAGCACACGCTTTGCTAAATTATAAAGCCCAAAAGCTTTAGCATCAAAAACCATCCGAAATACCAGCAAATCTATGAAAACTAACAGCGAACTTATGTTACTCGCCGCCTGTCTTCGCCGGCAATTCACGCTAGCGGTGCCGATCCAATTGTGTCAAGCTACCTTTGCCATGCTCGCCGCGTTGACGCTGTTGGGTGGCCAGGCCACGGCGCAAGTCACTCTCATTTCGAATGGGGTGGACCCGATAACCGGCTGGCAGACCAACGGCGTATTGATTGAGGCGGTCAATATTGGGCCGCCGGCCGGCTCCTTCACGACCAATTACTTGGAAGGAATACCCATATCAGTCACCACCAACGGCGTTATCGCGCCAGCTACGGTGAACGGCATAACCTTTACAACCAACCAGGTGAATACCACCTATTCGGTTGGCGGAACTGCGACTTTTGCCTCTTCACCCAATGGGTGGGATCCAAACGCCGACCACCAGCCGGCACCTGGTTGGCCTGGTTATTACACGGGAACCGACCCCAGTGCTTTGACGCTATATACCAACTTTGCCGTCTGGGCAAATTGGACGGGTAACCTTACGATCGATTTTGTCAATCTCACTCCCGGGCAGTCCTACCAGGCGCAAGTCATCCTCGGCGACACATGGAATGGATTTCTCAATGGATCATACAATGTCAGCACCAGCACCAACGGCGGTGCCGATTCTCAATATTTCTACGTTTACGACGCCCTCACGAATCTTACTTCAATCAATTACACTTTTACGGCAGGTGCCAACCCCGCTCAGATTGATTTTTATGAAGACCTGAACTATTACTATTTTGGAATTTCAAGTGTTTTTGGTTACACCTTGTTTCAGCTTACAACACCGACTTTGCCCCAAGATACGATGCTGACACCTACGAATACAGTTTATGCCGGAACGCCGGTGACATTTTCGGTGGTTGCCGGCGGTGCGCCAACCCTGAAGTACCATTGGTTACGGGATGGTGCGGTACATGACGCAACCGCCACCAACTCAGTTTACACTCTTTCTTCGCCCGTCACCACGGATTCAGGCATGTACCAATGTGTGATTTCCAATTCATTCGGTTCAATCACGAGTTCAATCGTCACGCTCACGGTGAATCAGCCCGTCCCGCCTTTCTTCACTTCCTTGCCGGCAAGCGCCTCACGCCCCTTGCACGGCCAATATACACTGAATCCAGTGGTGGCAGGTTCTCCGCCGTTCCAACTCCAATGGCGGTTGAACGGAAGCCTCGTGCCCAACGCCACAAACGCCACCTTGTCTCTCATCGATGTTCAAAATGCGCAGGCGGGGAATTATATTCTTTCTGTGACCAACGGATTCGGTCACACGAACACACCTGCATTCAACTTGACTGTCACTCCAGGAATGGTTTTGAACCCGTATTTTGGGGACCAGGTGAGCGTCCCCAGCTTTGCGAATTGGACCGGGGACTTTTGCACCGCCGTAATTGATCCAACTTCCACTTATGGCACGTGTTGTTCAATTTTATATTATGAAACTATTCATCAGAACACCAGTTACCAGTTTGCCCCGAACACTCTCTATGAGGTCATATGGGCAATCGGGCCATCAGATGGTGATCAGTATTTTGACTTGTTCGTATGGGATGCCGGTAACAATTCCAACGATTTTTCCAACTGGGTTAGTGCGGCTTCAATTACTGGTCTCGTCCCCGCCGCCAGCCCTTGGACAGATTGCATTGGATCCGTAAGTACCAGTGAAAATCCGTCGCTCGTTGGGCATGATATTGGCATAGGCATGTGGGTTGGAAACGGGTATAGCAGTTGTTATGTTACGGACGCGCGTTTGATACCCAACCCGCCGCCCCTGATCAGCAATGGCGGTTTTGTCGGTCCTGGCCAATTTCAGTTCACTATGACAAGCGTTCCGAACCGGCTCGTGAATATCTATATGTCCCATGACTTGATTAATTGGGCATTGCTTGACTCGACTGCAAATTTCAGCGGTTTTGATACTTATGTCGACAACAATGCTACTGCCAAGTATCAGTTTTATAAGCTGCAACAGGAGTAGTGATGTGAATATTCGGTTCTAAGCATAGGAGCATGGCCTGGCTGCGGTTGGGCCATGCTCACTTTTTAATAAAGGGCAATACTGGCCTGATTTGTGTTAATATGACCAACCCGCGTTTGCTGCAAATATCCGGCATTTCTGCCCGAGGTGGCTTTACGCTCATCGAGCTCCTCGTGGTGATCGCCATTATCGCGATTCTTGCCGCGATGTTGTTGCCGGCGCTGGCCAAGGCAAAGGTCAAGGCCCAGGCGACCATGTGCATGAACAATAGCCGGCAATTGATGCTGGGCTGGTTGCAATATGCCAATGATAATGAGGACCGGTTGGTGAACAATTTTGATATCCCGAATGTTCAATCCGAGGCCAAAAACAAAACTTTTCGAAGCTGGGCGAATGACTTTATCAATTGGCACGCATTTGATTCACTCGGCACATCGGATACCAATTATGACGGAATCTTGTTGGCGCCTTTTTATAAATATACCGGCAGCATGGCAGTTTACAAATGTCCTTCCGATAATTATTTGAGCCGGAATCAACGGACGCTCGGATTTCCGTTGACGGCCCGCGCCCGCTCTTATTCGATGAACTGCTTTTTCGGCGCAACGACTCCAGCTTGGACCAGCTCTGCCAATCAGTATTATCCAACCTACCGCCAGTTTCTCAAATTGAGCTTTATGCATAATCCTTCGAACCTTTATGTGACGCTGGAAGAACATCCGGACAGCATTAACGACGGATTTTTTGACAATACTGCCAGTCCGGCTGTCAAACAATGGAACGACTTACCGGGTTCAAATCACGCTGGGGCGTGTGGCTTTGGTTTTGCGGATGGGCATTCAGAAATCCACAAATGGAAAAACACCGGCATCACCATTCAGCCTGTGAGGTTTGTTGATACCATCACGGCCGCCCCCTTCAATACTGACTCAACGGGAACTGCCTATCAAGACGGCCAATGGCTCGCATCGCACTCGAGCGAGCTTAGATAAGTTTCTGAATGAGCGAAACAGTGGCCGCCGACATCTATTCATATGCGCATCAAACAGCATTCTCCGCTTCTGCGTTCTTTGTAATTATGCGACAGGGTCAGTCATTTTGTTCTCGGCGAGCCAGACTGGTTGCTGACGTAATTTAAAAGCGTAAAGTCTAGTATCCATTGATTGTTACCGGCAACGTGGTCCGCGTCCCTGGCAAGCGCACCACAGAATTATAAGTGAATTGTGAAATTAGTCACCCAAACAAGAAAGGCCCGAGCATCCTGCAAAAATATTTCGCCACAATCTCTGCTGGCAGCTTTGAAAAGGAATTATCTTCAAGTGCAAAAGCACATCGTGATCGCGTGTGCCTGTTTGCTTTTTTCCTTCCGGGTGGCTTTGGCCGCCGAGGAAGCCAACAAGCTGGTTAATGATGGATTTGAGCAGGGATTAACTGGGTGGCAGACGCAGGGCGATGTTAAGCTCGAAACAGATTCCCCGCTGAATGGCAACGCTTCAGCCCGTATCGGTCCAGGTGCCGGGTCATTGATACGGCGGATCGAAACCGGGAGCGGCAACCACTTCACCATGTCGGCAACCATCCAAACTCAACTTACAAATGGCTGGTTCCTGGCTATTCGCTTCCTCGACCGGGACGGCCGGGAAGTGATGAAGGTGGACACGTCAACCGACTTGAACTCGAGCAAGCAAGATTCGCGAAAGTTCAGCCACTACATGAAAGTCCATCCTTTGACGAGGTGGATTGAAATTGTCATTTCCAAGGACACGACGGCTGGGCTCGTCTTTGTCGATGACGTGGAGCTAACAATGCCTGATGAGAATGCAGCCGCATTGAAATCCACATGGGATTTGGACCAGGCCATGCTGCCGTTTTGGCGGGGCAAAACCATTTACAACGAGGCGGTCTTAATGTTGTCGGAAAGCGGCAAGCGGGCCACCGGAAAGTTGATGTTCCGCCCGACCCGGGTCATTTCCGTTCAGGATTACGGGCTGGCCACCAACTATCTTGCTGGCAAGGATTACACCATTGACGGCCGGATGCTGGCCTGCACCACGTCATCTCGCATGATGCAAACCCGTGATGAAGACTTGCTCAAGGGCGAATTGAAGTGGAATCAAGTAGGCGGCAAACAGGTGATGGTGACTTACGAGCACAACGACGCTTGGAATTATCATTTGCCCGTCTACCGAGGCGACAACCTGCCCGGTACCATGAAGAAATTGAAGGCGCGCGCTCCGTTGAAAATCGTGGCGTTCGGCGACAGCATAACCCATGGCGTAGGTGCAAGTCGCTTGTCGCACATACCGCCATTCCTGCCGCCGTGGGCGGAGCTTTTTGTGCATCGCCTCCAGACGATCTATCACGACCAGGACATCCAGCTTTTTAACTCTGCGCAAAGCGGCGCGAACGCATACTGGGCCAAGACGATGGCTTCGCGCATGGTGGCATCGTTAGATCCCGATTTAGTGATAATTGCTTTCGGTCAGAATGATTTCTGGAATTATCCAGCCAATTATTTTTCAAACTACATAGCCAGTGTCATTAAAACCGTTCGCGCCGAAAATCCGGCGGCGGAATTTTTGCTGGTTTCAACCATGCGGTTTGATCCGGATTACACGGCGAACACAAACTATTGGAATGTGGTAGGCGAATACTCGGCCAGTTTGAAGTCCATGGCTGGCCCAGGCGTGCAATTTGTTGATATGACCGCCATTAGTGAGCTCGTTTATGGATTTAAGAAGCCCAAGGATTGCTTGAACGACCCGCTGCACCCCAACGATTACCTGGCTCGCTGGTATGCGCAAAGTCTGGTGGCGGCTCTCGATCCTGCTTCGGGCGAATCGCCGGTTTCACGAGGAGCAACCAGCATCAAAAAAGGGGTTGGCCATTATGGTCACGATATGCCTGAAGTTGTGGATGCGTTAGGTTGCGGTTGGTATTACAACTGGACGGCAACACCTTTCCGGGAAGACGGGGCAATTCATGCGCAATTTGTGCCAATGATTTGGTATGGCGCTGATATTGATACCACGCTGGCGGCCGCAAAACAAACTGGCTCGACGAATTTGCTCGGTTTTAACGAACCCGACAATGAGGGCGAAAGTAATATGACAGTCGCGGAGGCTGCGGCCCTCTGGCCGAAACTGATGGCTACCGGAATGCGATTGGGAAGTCCGGCAACCACGACCGGCAGCCAATGGCTCGACGACTTTATGGCCGAGGCCACGCAGAAACATCTAAGGGTGGATTTTCTGTGTCTGCATTGGTATGGCGATATTACCAAGACGAACGCCATTGATGCGTTGAGATCATATCTTCTTGGATATTGGGAGCATTATCATCTTCCAATCTGGCTGACCGAGTTTTCGGGGGGAGATTTTAACGGGCAATTGAGAAAAACCACCATTCAGGACAATGCAGCTTTTTCGGCTGGAACCGGTGCGATGCTCGAACAACTTCCATTCGTGGAGCGCTACGCTTGGTTTGGCGACAAATGGAGCCCGCAGTCCCAAGATTATCCGACGGCGGGTCTTTATGATGAAAAAACACGGACTCTAACTGCGGTCGGAATATCCTATCGGGACATGGTAAAGCATTGAATCAAATGATTGAAACAAGCCTACGATATTATCAGAGAAAACGTTCGAGTTTGCCATATGAACGACCTTGAGGGCTGAACAAAATATCGATGAACAATTATGAAATCCATTTTCCTAGCTATCAAAAATAAAATTCGACGAAGCGGGGCGGTGCCCTTGCTTACTGTGAGCTTGTCGTTGAATGTCGGGTTTGAGCGGATGACTTTTGCTCAATCGAATCTTGAGGTTTCCACTAACGATCCCGTCGCCAGCCAGCGAATGTTGTTCGATGCAGGATGGCAGTTCCATAGGGGAGGTGTACAAGGGGCCCAAGATTCTAATTTTGACGATTCAAAATGGAGGGTCGTCGACCTGCCTCATGACTGGGGCATTGAGGATTTGCCGGGCACAGATTCTCCCTTTGCTCGTGATGCGATAAGTCAGGTTAGCGGCGGATTTACAACAGGTGGAACTGGTTGGTATCGCAAAGCGTTTATCGTCCCGGATGTGCAGAAAGGTAAGCGGATCGTGCTGCAGTTTGATGGCGTTTACATGAACGCAGACGTATGGGTCAACGGTGCCGATTTTGATGCCCCGGATGGAAATCATCCTTATGGCTACACCCCGTTCTCACTAGATGTCACTGGAAAAATCCATTTTGGGACTACCAATGTGGTTGCGGTCAAAGTGCGGAATGAGGGGGAAAACAGTCGTTGGTATTCCGGTTCTGGAATCTACCGTCACGTGTGGTTGAATTTACTGGAACCAATTCACGTGGCCGAGGACGGCGTCTACATAACCACACCTTTCGTCAGTGTCGCTTCGGCAAAGGTGAGGATTCAGACCCGGGTCACAAATCAGGGTGATGTTCCGGCCCGGGCCCGCTTGAGGACACGTATTGTCAATGCACAAGGAACAGAGGTAGCTCGGAACCAAACCCTCCAAAAGATTGGCGCAGGTGCATCCTCCGAATTTGTCCAGGAATCTGAAATTAAAAATCCGGTTTTTTGGTCTTTGGTAAGCCCGACACTCTACACCAATATTGCGGAATTATATCTAAATGATAAATTGACCGACCGTGTGGAAACGGAATTCGGCATCCGCAGTATCAAGTTTGATGCGACAAGCGGTTTTGTCTTGAATGGAGAGGCCATCAAACTGAAAGGCGGCTGTATGCATCATGATAATGGCCCGCTGGGAGCAAAAGCTTATGATCGAGCCGACGAGCGCCGGGTCGAAATAATGAAGGCAAGCGGCTTCAACGCCATCCGGTGCGCGCATAACCCGCCGTCGCCGGCTTTTCTGGATGCGTGCGACCGGCTGGGGATGTTTGTGATTGATGAAGCTTTTGACATGTGGAATGAAGGCAAGAATCCGGAAGACTATCACGTCGACTTTAAGGATTGGTGGCAAAAAGACCTTGAGCGCATGATTGAGCGCGACCGCAATCATCCATCCATCATTTTGTGGAGCATTGGGAACGAGATTCCAAATAGTGAAAGGCCGGAAGTCGCTGCCGCCGCAAAATTATTAAGCGATACCATTCACATGCTGGACCCCACCCGTCCCATTACTTCGGCGGTCAACGGCATTAAGAAGGCCGAAGATCCTTATTTTGCTGCGCTGGATGTCGCTGGATATAATTATCCCCACCCTGGCAGCCAGGATAAAATGAGTCAGTACGAACTTGATCACGAGCGACTTGAGAACCGCATCATGGTCTGTACCGAATCCTACCCGCTTGACGCCTTCACCAGTTGGATGGGAGTTTTGGATCATCCCTATGTAGTCGGCGACTTTGTTTGGACGGGTTGGGATTACATTGGTGAGGCCAGCATAGGCTGGCGAGGTTATCCCCAGGAATCGAGTTTTTTTCCATGGAACTTGGCCTTTTGTGGGGATATTGACATTTGCGGGTGGAGGCGGCCACAGTCGTTTTATCGCGAGGTGCTTTGGCAAAAAGACGAGATTGCGATATTCATCAAGCCGCCTCAGCCTTCGTTCGAATTGAATCCTCGCCGCGCTGACTGGAGCAAATGGCATTTCAACGATCTGGTTGCCGACTGGAGTTGGCAGGGTAAAGAAGAGGATCCATTCGAGATAAGTGTTTATTCATCTTGCGCGGAGATTGAGCTGTTCCTCAATGGGAAATCATTTGGTCGAAAGCCGACCAATCGCTCCACGCAGTTTGTTGCCACATGGAAGGTGCCTTATCAGCCGGGCACCCTTCAGGCCATCGGTTATGATGGTGGCCAGAAGGTGGGAATTGCGGAATTGCGTTCGGCTGCCACCCCGACCCAGATAGAACTTCAGGCCGATAGAACGACATTGCAAGCCAATGGTGAAGATTTGAGCTACATAACTGTGGCATTGCTCGATGAACATGGCGTGCGCAATCCTAAGTCCGGGAACCTTGTCAGTTTTGAAATTGAAGGGCCGGGAACGATTGTTGGAGTTGGAAATGCAAATCCAATCAGCCTCGAAAGCTACCAGCAACCCAGGCGAGAGGCATGGCGTGGGCGTTGTCTTGTGATTATTAAATCCGGCAAGCGACCTGGAGTCGTGGAATTGAAGGCCAATGCAGATGGTTTGACCCCTTCGCAGATTCAACTCACGGTTGAACCCACTCGTGAGTGATGCCAATGTTAAGTGTTGTTAATCAATTGAAATGAGAAAAACCCTTGCATTTGTGGTTGCGGCCGTCAGCGGCTTGCTAGCTCATCCCGTTCTGGCCACAGTTTACTACGTGAGCGGTTCAGGCAACGATGGCAATTCGGGCGTGGCAACCAATGCTGCGTGGCTCACCATCGCACGCGTCAACGCGCAGACGCTTACTGCCGGCGACCAAGTGTTGTTTGAGAGTGGGACGACTTATTCCGGATCCATCCGTGTGGCCCCCCCCGAGACCGGCAGCGCCACGCAACCCATTGTTTTTTCTTCCTATGGGGGAAATCCAGCCATTATAAGCCCCGCCAACGATTCCAATGGATTCATTGCTGTGAATTGTGGCGGCTTGATTGTCAGCAATCTTGATTTTGCCGGCGGCGGACGGACGGTGAATACCGGTTCCGGAATCGAATTCGTAAATAATGTGGCAGGCAGCTGCGTTGCTTTTTTTCGGGTGGATCATGTGGACGTGGGTGGCTTTGGAAATACTGGTATTCATATTTACGGATTGGGTCCCACGACCTGGTTTAACGATGTGCGGGTCACTCATGCCAATGTCCACGATATCGGCATTGCTGGCATTGAAACATATGCCAAATCCTTTCCTGCTGGCAATGTGATCAGTAATGTCTACGTCGGCTTCTGCACCGCTTCAAACATTGCTGGTGTGAGCAGCATGACTTCGACGCACACCGGCGATGGAATCCTTATTGCCCAGGCCAATAACGCCCTTGTGGAGTATTGCGAAGCGGTCAGTAACTGCTGGAACGGGTATGGAGCGGTCGGCATTTGGACGTGGGCTTCCACGAATGTAACCATCCAGTTTTGCGAATCTCATCACAACGGCACCCTCGGTGGTGATGGCGACGGGTTTGACCTGGACGGAGGCTCAACTGGTTGCGTGATGCAATACAATTACAGCCACGACAATGCCGGTGCGGGTTACGGTGTCTTCCAGTTTTACGGTGCCGCCCTGTACCTCAACAATGTTGTGCGCTACAATATCAGTCAAAATGACGGGCGGAAGAACGGTTACGGAGCCATCTCGATCTGGAATGGCAGCACCGACCCCGGCATCACTAATGTGGACATCTACAACAATACATTGTTCGTGTCATCCGCTTCCGCCGGCAGCCCAAGTGGAATCGAACTGTTTGGCGGAACGGTCAGCAATGTGCGCATCGGCAACAATTGCATCATCACGACTAGCGGCGTACGGTTGGTGAACTCAACGTTGACGTCAACACAAAGCGCCACCGTTCTCTTTCAAGGAAATGATTATTGGTCCAGTGGCGGCGCATTCTCCATCTATTGGAACAATTCATATAATTACACTTCGCTGATGGCGTGGCGTACCGCAGGCATGGAGACACTCGATACCACAAACATCGGTTTGAATGTGGATCCGCAACTGATCAACGTTGGCGACGGTGGCACGCTGGGCGACGCGACATTGTTGCCCACGCTGACGGCGTACCAAAGCCAACCTTCGTCGCCCTTGCGTGAAGCCGGGCTTGATCTGAACGCGCTGTTCGGCCTCAACATCGGCGCGGAGGACTTCTATGGCAACCCAGTGCCCAATGGCCAGTCCGATATCGGCGCTTATGATGGAGTTGCCTGCGCAATTCCGGTTTCGACGATTACTGCTAGCGAGTTGGTAGGCGCGGGTTCGACCGTGAATTGTGCGTCGGTACCCGATGCTGGAGCGGGAGCGACTTACATTTGGTCAGTCACCAACGGCGTGATCACAACTGGGGCGGAGACAAACGTGATTAATTACACGGCTGGGGCTTCGGGTGCGGTAGCATTGGCCGTGGTTGTGAACACACCGAATGCGTGTTCGGTCAGCAGCAGTTCCACCAATGTCCCTATCAGCACCCAGGCTCCGCAGCTCGAATCGCCTTTTGTGATTACTAACGGGGCATTCTCAATCTTGATCACTGGTGCTTCCGTTTCATCCACCCTCCAAGCCTCCACCAATTTGGTGAGTTGGGCGAACGTCTGCACGGGCACACCGCCATGCTGGTTCATTGATCCGCAGGCGTCAAATTATCCCACACGCTTTTACCGCGCGCTCTTGGGTCCGTGATACGCCGGTCGTCAGCGAGATTTTGAACCGGACGGCGGATAATCAAATGAAATGAGACAAACTTTGGCTTTAGTCGTTGCGGCCATCTACGGGTTGCTCACGCAACCCGTCGTGGCCACGGCGTATTATGTGAGCGGTTCCGGCAACGACAACAATTCTGGTCTAGCCATCAATGCGGCGTGGCGTACCATTCCCCGCGTTAATTCCCAAAAACTGTTGCCTGGTGACCAAGTGTTCTTTGAGGGTGGCATGAGCTTATCCGGTTCCATCATTGCGCTCCCTCCCGAGTCTGGCAGTGCGACGCAACCCGTTATTTTTTCGTCCTATGGGCGAAATCGAGCCACAATCCGTCCGGCTAACCATGATGATGGCTTTTATGCCGAGAACTGTGGCGGACTGATTGTCAGTAACCTTAATTTTGCAGGCGGGGGTCGGACAGTGAGTACGGGTCGCGGCATTGAATTTTTCAACAATGTTGCAACCAGCACGATCGGTTTTATCCGTGTAGATCATGTGGATGTGGGTGGTTTTGGAAAGGTCGGTGTGGAATTTCGGGGCTCAGGAACCACAACAAGGATCTGTGATGCACGGGTCACTTACGCCAACGTCCACGACATCGGTCTTGTCGGCATTCAGACCTCCGCGCGCGGCATCAATGTTCATAGCAACATTTACATCGGGTTCTGCACCGTTTCAAATGTGGCTGGTGTGAGTACTGCCTCATCCCACACGGGCGATGGCATTCTCATTGCCCAGACAGACAACGCCCTGGTGGAGTACTGCGTGGCAGTTAGCAATTGTTGGAATGGTAATGGAGCTGTTGGAATTTGGACGTTTGCCTCGACCAAGGTGACTATCCAATTTTGCGAGTCCTATGGCAATGGCACTATCGGTCCAGACGATGGCGACGGTTTCGACCTGGATGGAGGTTCAACCGATTGTGTGATGCAGTACAATTACAGCCACGACAATGCCGGTGCGGGTTTTGGCGTCTTCCAATTTTCCTGGGCTCCTCATTACACAAACAACATCGTGCGCTATAATATCAGTCAAAATGACGGGCGAAAAAACAGCTACGGCGCTATCACCATTTGGAATGACAACAACGGCGGGGGCATAAATAATGTCGAAATTTATAACAACACGTTGTTCGTGACTCCTGCAATCAGAGGTACTCCCAGCGGTATCAACATTTTTGGCACCTGCGAATTAACCAATGTGAACATACGCAACAATTGCATTATCACAACCCACGGCCTGCCATTGGTCAAATCAACATTGGGTTCTTTGAATGGCATAAATTTCCAAGGAAACAATTATTGGTCCAGCGGCGGAGCCTTCTCCATCCAATGCAATAATACAACTAATTACACGTCGCTTGTAACATGGCGCGCGGCGGGCATGGAAAAAATCGGCGCTACGAATGTTGGATACAATTTGGATCCGCAACTGGTGAATCCGGGTGGCGATGGCACGCTGGGAGATGCAACGAGGCTGCCCGAATTGTTGCCCACGCTGACAGCTTATCAAACAAAACCTTCATCGCCGTTGCGTGAAGCGGGGCTTGATCTGAAAGCATTGTTTATCCTTAACATTGGCACCCAGGATTTTTATGGCAACAAAGTGCCAAACGGGTTGCCTGACATCGGTACATATGACGGACGGTCTGAACAAATCCAAACGCAACAAATCTTGCCAGCGGGTCATTAGTGACAGATTTGCATACAGAGAAGCCGAGTGTATTTTTGGAGAGGCAGGCGGCAAATCAGCCTTTCGAAGAGGAGCAGTTCGTCAGGGTTTTCTTGGTAGGCACTCTCATTATTTACGATTTTCAGAGCATCTTTAATTGGATTGACGCCAAAAACCTGTCAGTACGGTGTTTGCAATCATGCTGAAAAGCTTAATAAGTCGTTCTTGACAAAGAGGAAACAATAAAATATAAGGGTAAAATGAAGCCGAACTTAACCGCAAAAGTTCAATAGAATACCATGTTAGGCCACGAGACCTATGACCGTTTCGACACCATCAAGAATTTTGAGAGCGGC
>OCZU010001304.1_pt1 | contig 16477 bp, 14 predicted proteins | sample 1539001 | NCBI WGS metagenome assembly OCZU01 (sample SAMEA3539306, study PRJEB22396) | soil metagenome | biome: tundra; feature: field; material: soil | place: USA | collected 2010-05 | depth 0.15 m | reverse complement strand
CTCTGGTCGTGGAGCGGGTGACGAGAATCGAACTCGCACTATCAGCTTGGGAAGCTGACGTTCTGCCATTGAACTACACCCGCGCGGGCTCCTGCGGCCAACCTGGCCACGGTGCCTTCGCCACGACATCGTACCGGAACCGGTAGGTTGCGAGCGTGCTGCTCTCCGATCGAGATATCCGCTGCGAGATCGAGTCCGGCCGGGTCCGGCTCGACCCGTACTCGCCTGAACTCATCCAGCCGTCGAGCATCGACGTCCGGCTGGACAGGTACTTCAGGGTGTTCGAGAACCACCGATACCCGCACATCGACCCGGCGGTGGAGCAGCCCGACCTCACCCGGCTGGTGGAGACGTCGGGTGACGAGCCCTTCGTGCTGCACCCGGGAGAGTTCGTGCTCGCCTCCACCTACGAGGTCGTCACGCTCCCCGACAACGTGGCCGGGCGCCTGGAGGGCAAAAGCTCCCTGGGCCGGCTGGGCTTGCTGACCCACTCAACCGCAGGGTGGATCGATCCGGGATTCTCGGGGCACGTCACGCTGGAACTGTCCAACGCGGCAACCCTGCCGATCAAGCTCTGGCCGGGCATGAAAATCGGCCAGCTCTGCCTGTTCCGCACCAGCTCGCCCGCCGAACACCCATACGGCTCGGCCGTCTACGGCTCGCGATACCAGGACCAGCGTGGACCCACGCCGTCGAAGTCCTACCTCAACTTCTACCGCGCCAATGTCTGAACGACCTGAATTATGGTTCATGACGTACATCCTTACCCGGACTACGTGATCAGTGAGCCAGTGGATGAGGCGGGATCTCACCGTCGATGCCGGGGGATGGAGCGGTGCCCAAAAGTGCCAACACCGCGCGGGCATTCTGCGCCCTCGCAGGGTCCTTCGACAATGCCAGCCGTATGGCGGCGCTGCGTGCTTGAACGTCCCTCCGCATCGCATCACGACGCTCGCGCCAGTTTAGCCAGAACATCCAGAGGAGGAATAGAGGAACAATTTGTGAAACACCTACACAGACCAGTGCGACAGCGACCATACCGTGCAACAGTGCGATCGATGCGATCCAGCCAAGTCCGCCGCTAGCCGAGAAGCTGCTGCCAAGTACCAGAAGCTCATGATTCCCCAGCGGTGAGAGACGCTGCGGCCCGCTCATTGGCCCGCGGCCTCACTTGTTCGTCCCGCGACCAGAGCCGCGGGCGCCCGGCAAATAGCTCACCCACACAGGGTAATGATTCGAGCACGATCCGCTAGAATCGCCAAGAACCGGTTGCACCGGAGCGCAGGGTTCGCTAGAAATGACGTGCTTGATCATCTGAGGCCCTTTCGCGAGATGGCCAGATGTGAAAGCGATCCGAGGCCGTCCCAACCCGCGCTCTGTTCGTAGCAGTTCGCGGGTACGGACGGTTTCGCTGTGAGTGGATGCCGGGCGCTCAGATTCACCTAAACAGCGTATATACGCCGTTCTCGCCCAATAGAGCGGAAAAGGCTCGAAAGTCCGACATTAGCGGCGATCTCTAGCAGAGATCGTCGAATTCGCCCTTTTTAGCTCCATCCAAGAACGCCCGCCATTCGGCGGCAGTGTAGGTGAGGATCGGGCCCGCCGGATTTTTCGAGTCACGAACGGCCACCATGCCGTTCAACGGCGCTGCTTCGACGCAGGCTCCATTGCCTGCGCTGATCTGCGCTTTCCGCCAGGCGAGTTCGCGGGAGGATTGGTCGCTCTGAGGCATGCCCCTCAAGTCCTATCGTCAGTCAGCCGGAAAATGTCCTTGGACGGAGATCTCTCTCGGAGCCCTCTCAGCCTTCTCTGCATCGAACTGAACCGCGCCCGCTCAATTGTCCGCGTGTGTCGTGCGTATCTTCGCCATCAGATCAGTTGAGTCCTGCGGGTCCAAAGACATCGCACACAAGTGGTCAAAGATCTGTTTATATCTCAATACGTCTTGCGGGCGCTCCAGGTAGATCTGTCCGACCAAACCATCAACATACACCACTCCAGGCACAGGGGGTGCGAACTCCAGGACCACGAAGGTGCTGTTCAAAGCGGGATGCGCACCAGCACTGTAGGGGAGGACCTGAAGGGTGACATGTGGCAGGGCAGACGCCTCAACAACTCGTTCGAGTTGGGCGCGCATGACGGCCGGGCCCCCCACCGGGCGGTGCAGAACCGCCTCGTCTATGACTGCAGCCAGGCGAGGCGGATCGTCGCGCTCCAGCACTTCCTGTCGGATACGGCGTGATTCAATGCGCTGCTCGATGACTGCCGGGCTGAGCCGGGGCATCGCGCCCTCATGAACCGCCCGGGCGTACGCAGGTGTTTGCAGGAGGGCAGGAAAGACGCCCGGCTCGTAGTCGCTGATCGTGACAGCCGCGGACTCCAAGCCGACGTAGGTGGCATAAGGGAGGTCGAAGGGCTGCCACCACGCCTGATCCTTGCCCTCTCGCGCAAGAGCTGCCAAATGATCGCGCTGGGCCGGGTCCTGCACCCTATAGATCTCGCACAGATCACGGATATCCCTCGGGCTCGCACCCCTGTGCCCGGTCTCCAGCCGTGAGATCTTGCTCGGAGAGCAGAGCAACTGGTCGGCGACCTGGTCGACGGTCAGCCCGGCTTCGGCCCGGAGTGTGCGCAGCAGGGTCCCGAGTTCGCGCCGGCGAACGGTTGGGCTGCGAACACCCGTCACTCCAGTCGCACCTTCTCCTACCGAGCACCACCTGTACCGGTATGGGACATGGTTGGCGGCACTTGTTCGTGGCAACAAAGATTGGCACTTGCCAACGGACGTTGCCGCAGCGACTATTAGATCAGACGCAGCAAGCATCCTCAAGCGACTCGCCGACAACGCGGTCGATAGGTGGCCCGAGGGCTGCCACATAGATCGTCGCCAGGCCACCGGGGCCCAGGCGGCGGAGAGGAGGTGCTGCTGAATCCCCCCTCATCAGCCGTTCACGGCGACATGGTCGCACACGGGATAGGGCGCTAGCGCCGACCCGGCGCGAATCCGCGACTCCGAACGGGCACGCGGCTACAAAGCTGCGCTGCCAGCAAACAACAAGCTGGGCCGATGCGCTCACATCGGCCCAGCCGGACACCATTCCCCGACTCGTGCAAGAGCGAAAGGATCAGTGCTTTGACCAACATTAGCAGTCTCAACAGTGGAAACAAGCCGCCGGCCCCCCTCGTGGCCCGGATGGCTCGGCTTCTTGACAACATGGGACAGCGCTTGTTCGCCAGCGCGGACGCGAGGGCGCGGCAACGCGGCTGGGAAGTCACTCAACGTAGCGGAGGCCTTGGCCGCAGCTACCGCGACCCGAGGTTCAATTCCCTGGTCCGATGCGCTTCCTGCCGGGGCACGGGCGAGGTGGACGAGGCGCCGTGCGGGCCGTGTGGCGGCACCGGGCGGCTGACCCGCTGCGAACCCTCCCTGGTACCGAGGGGTGCCGGGGATGCCTAGGACCCGGGGCCGCCGGCGCAGCGAGGCGTTCCTGCTGGCTGACCTGGAAACTCTGCTCCGGCCAACCCGCCGCGCCACGGTATTCGGGTTCGCCTGGTGGTGGCGTTATGAGCTCGGGCTTCTCGCCGGCGTGTCACTGGGCCTGACTCTGCTGATCCGTGCCGTGGGCGTCTGGTGGGCTGTCGCCGCCGTGTCCGCGATGATCGGCGCGTTCGGGCCGTGGCCCCCAACGCACCGGGTATTCATGGCGGCGGCGTGGCGGATCATCACGCCGCACCGGCTGCGGGTCGGGTTCGTGGAGGCCCGCATCCACGCGAGAAACGGGCGGATCCCCACCATCCTGCGCTGTATCCGCGAACCATTCGGCGAACGCGTGCGGCTGTGGTGCCCGGCCGGAACGTCTGTGGAGGACCTCCGGGCCGCCGTGAGCATCCTCCGGGCCGCCTGCTGGGCAACGGACATCCGGGTCATATCCCACGACCGGCACGCGCACGTGGTGACGCTCGATGTCATCAGGGACCGCGCGAAAGACACCGGCCGGCCGCACTAACCGGCTGAGGGAACACCGGGTCATCGCCCGGGCTCCCGCTGTTCCGCGCAACCAACGGCAAGAGCCCTCAGACCCGCTCGATGATGGTGGCGTTCGCCTGGCCACCGCCCTCACACATGGTCTGCAGCCCGTACCTGCCGCCGCTCCGTTCCAGCTCGTGCAGCAGCTTGGTGGCAAGGATCGCGCCGGTCGCGCCGAGCGGGTGCCCCAGCGCGATCGCCCCGCCATTGGGATTGGTCTTCTCCAGCGACGCGCCGGTATCTGCCGACCAGGCCAGCAGCACGGGCGCGAACGCCTCGTTGACCTCGAAGACGTCGATGTCGTCCACCCCGAGGCGCGCCTTGGCCAGCACCTGCTCGGTGGCCGGCAGCGGCCCGGTGAGCATGAACACCGGGTCAGCCCCGGTCACCGCGAGCGCCGTGATGCGAGCCCGCGGCGTAAACCCGTGCCGCTGGACCGCCGCCTCGGACGCGATCAGCAGCGCCGCGGCGCCATCGGAGATCTGCGACGCGGTCGCCGCGGTGAGTTCCCAGCCTTCACGCAGGGGCGCGAGGCCCGCCATCTTCTCCAGCGAGGTGTCCCGGCGCGGCCCCTCGTCCGCCTTGACCCCGGCCACCGGGCTGATCTCCCGTTCGAACCGCCCCTCATCGATGGCCCGGACCGCCCGCCGGTGGCTCTCCAGCGCGAACTCCTCCAGCTGCCGCCGGGTGAGGCCCCACTTCTCGCAGATCAGTTGCGCTCCCCGGAACTGCGAGATCTCCTGCTCGCCGTACCGGCCGACCCAGCCCTGGCCAAACGGCAGCGGCATGCCCTTCTCCATCGCCAGCGACACCGTCGAGCCCATCGGGACCATGCTCATGCTCTCCACGCCGGCCGCGACGACCAGATCCTGGGTGCCAGAAAGCACGCCCTGCGCGGCGAAATGCACCGCCTGCTGGGACGAGCCGCACTGGCGGTCGATGGTGACCCCGGGCACGGTCTCCGGCAGCCCGGCCGACAGCCAGGCGTTCCTGGCGATGTCGAGTGACTGCGGGCCGATCTGCGAAACGCAGCCCATGATCACGTCCTCGACCGCGGCCGGGTCGGCTCCAGTGCGCTCCATCAGCTCGGTGAGCACGTGTGCCGCCAGGTCCACGGGATGTACCCCGGCCAGGCCACCGCCCCGCCTGCCAATGGGAGTGCGGACCGCACCGACGATGTATGCCTGCGCCACGTTGCCCTCCGGCGGTTCTGCGAGGCGACTCCGCCCCTGCCTGGTGTAATGGCTCACTTTGAGGTTACCGCGCAGTTCGTCAACGGCCAGGGCCGTACTGCGGCTACATCGAGACCGCGCTCGCGCTCAAAGACCTCGGATTCCGGCGTGAGGAGGTCAAGCCGCTGGCGCGGCTGGCCCTCGGCCGGGCCATCAGCCCAGGCCAGCGGGCCAGGGCCGGGCAACTGGTCGAGGACCGGATCCAGGCGCTCGGCCGGCAGGTAGCCGTCCTGCGCAAGCTCCGCGACTCGGTCACGGACCCGGGCAGGGTGGCCACGGGCGCCGGTCACCTCGAAGGGCAGACGGAGACGTAGCCGCCAGACGGCCTTATGCTCGTGAGAAGGGACAATCACGGAGGCGGCGGTGGCGACAGGCGCGATTCTGCTGGTGTTCCTCGCTGCGCTGGTGGCCTTTGGCTTCACCCGGGTCCGGCGTCGCCTGGGATTGGGCGTGACCGGGCACCATTTCGTTGTGGTATTTGTAGGTTTTTGCCTGATCGCGCTGGCCGCGTGGGCGGCCTCCCTGCACGGCTGAACCCCGCACGGCTGACCCTCAGCCGCCCCGCGAATCGTCCCGGAGAGGCATCTCGAACCAGACCGCCTTGCCGTCCCTGGTCGGCCGGGAGCCCCAGCGGCTGGCCAGCTGGTCCACCAGGTAGAGCCCCCGCCCCCCCTCATCGGTCTCGCCCGCGCTGCGAATCCGGGGCAGTCTCAGGTCGGTGTCGAAAACCTCCACCCAGACCCTTTCCGCCCCGCGCCGCAACCGGAGCGTGAACTCCTTACCGGCTGATCCGGAAAACCCTTCACTGAACGGGGCGGTGTCCCAGCCCCCCACCAGCACCGGGGCCACCGGCGGGGCGCCGCCAGCGGCCTCGAGGGCGAACTCGTGCCGGGGAGTGCGTGACGCGGCCGTGTGCAGCACCACATTGGTAACCACCTCTGACACGAGCAGGCAGGTCAGGTTGGTCTGCTCGGGATCCATGCCCCAGCCGAGGAAAATTTGCTGGGCCAGGCGGCGGGCCTCGGAGACCCTGATCGGCTCGGCCGGGAACGAGCACTCCCACCAGGCCAGATCCACCGGAGACGTCCTTACCACGAGGATCGCCATGTCGTCGTCGATGTCCCCGGGCACCGCCTGCTCCGCTGCCTGCGCGATCGCCTCGACGTGCCCGCTCGCCACCCGGCCGACCGACTGCTGGAGCATCTCCAGCGCCTCAGCCTCGGTGTAGTGACCGCTCCCGTCGGAGCGCTGCCTGCGGTCGGTCAGCCCGTCCGTGTACAGCACCAGCGCGGAGCCCGCGGGGAGGCGGCGGATCTCCTCGCGGTAGGTGGGAGTGCCGGCCACGCCCCGGCCGCGCACGCCGAGCAGCAGGCCCTTGTGCTCCATCTCCAGCTCACCGACCTCACCATCGATGATGAGCAGCGGTGCGTCATGCCCGGCGTTGGCGAACGACAAGGTGCGTGACCAGGCGTCGTAGACGAGATAGGTACAGCTGACGATTGGCGGGTCGGGCGTGTCGACGCCCTTCTTCGCCGGGACCAGGGTGCGGCACCAGTCATCGAGCTTGCGCAAGATCTCCGCGGGGGGCTTGTCGTCCTGGGCAAAAGCGCGCAGCGCGGCCCGCAGCTGGCCCATGATGGCGGCGGCGCGGGCGCCGCGCCCCTCCACGTCGCCGATGACGATCCCGACCCGCCCGGCCGACAACGGGATGATGTCGTACCAGTCGCCGCCTACCTGGGTCTGGATTCCCTGCCCATGGGTCTCCAGCGGCTGCGCCGGCACGTACCGGTACGCCACCTCAAGACCGTCAAGCGTCGGCAGATCCTGGGGCAGCAGGCTGGTCTGGAAGGCCAGGGCCGTCTGCCGCTCCTCCTCGAACAGCAGCGCGTTGTCGATAGCGATGGCCACCCGGCTCGCGATGACGCTGAGGAACTCCCGGTCGTCAACGTCGTAACGCTGCTCCTCGCGTTTGGTCAGGTTGGACGTGGCCAGGCTCATCACCCCGAGCAGCTCACCCCGCGCGAGCAGCGGCGCGGCCACGACCGACATCAGGCCTACCTTCTGCGAGGCCTCCAGGCTTCCCTCGGTAGGCGCCGCGGGATCCTCGTCCTGCAGGTTCTCCACGAGCACGGCGTCCAGTCGCGCCATGGCCTGCTGGCAGAAGTGGCCCTCGGGGTAGTCGATCTGCTCCCCCACCCTGGCCCAGCTGCCTGGGGGCGGCATCCACCCGCAGGCGTTCATCTGCACCCGGCGCATCAGCTTCTCGCCATGGAATAGGTCGATCACGCAGTGATCCGCGAAGTGCGGCACCAGTGTCTCCGCCACGTGCCGCAAGGTCAGGCTGAGCTCAAGCGACCCGGCCAGCCGTTCCCCGATCCGTTCCAGCAGGCCAATCTGATCCCGTTCACGCTGACTGCTTCGCCTGCTGGCCTCGCGCGCGACGATCACGATCCCATCGATGGACCCGGACGGATGGCGCAACGGCACCGCCTGGGCCCGGACCAGCACGCGAGCCCCGTCCCCCCGGACCGTCGCGAAAGTCCCTTCCCACGCCCGGCCGCGCAGCACCTGTTTTGCCAGCTCCGCCGCCTTCCCGATATCGCCTTCCTCGAAACCGAGGGAAAGGATGGGCCGGCCGACAAGTTCCGCGGGATCCTCAGGGAAGTCGAAAAGCTGTACCGCGAAAGCGTTGGCGTACAAGATATTGCTGAGCCGGTCCGTGACCACGACCGCAGCGGCTATCTGCCCGAGAACGGTCTCGGCCGGGAGGTACGCCCCGTACCCCGCGTTACCGTATCCGGTCATCGGCCGGGCTCCTGGCCGTGAACCCAGCGGCGCCACGCCGGGTTCCCGCCCTGGTCATCGCCGCGTGACGAAGACATGCACGGCAACCAGGCGTGGCAATTCCGCGGTGATACCGCCGGCTTCGTCCTCACTGGTCACCCGCACACCATCGTCGATTACCGCGAGCGTTACCCCGCGTCCCGGTTGTATCCCGCTGCGCTTGAGTTTAAGCATCAGGGCGGCATCACTTTGGACTTGTTCGCTGATCCGGCGAACAATGACACGTTCGTCCAGTTCCGACGCCACCTGAGTCATAGCCACGTCCACCTCCCGCTCAGCGGCGAGGCCGCGCTGCTTGGCGTCGGCAGGCACGCCGAGTTCATCGAGCCCCGGAATCACGTTGCCGTGCGGGCAGCGCACCGGATAGTCGAGCAACTCAACGAGCCGCCGCTCGACCTGCTCGGAGATCACATGCTCCCAGCGGCAGGCCTCAATGTGGACTTCTTCCCACGGCAGCCCGATCACGTCGACAAGCAGGCACTCAGCCAGGCGGTGCTTGCGCATGACCCCCACGGCCAGCCCCCGGCCCGCCACGGTCAGCGACAGCTGGCGGTCACCCTCGACCCGCAGCAGCCCGTCGCGCTCCATCCTCGCCACGGTCTGGCTGACGGTCGGCCCGCTCTGGGACAGCCGTTCGGCGATCCGGGCGCGCAGCGGGACAATGCCCTCTTCCTCGAGCTCGAAAACTGTGCGGAGATACATCTCCGTCGTGTCGATAAGCCCGTGCGCCGTCAACGGTCCTCCCTTCTCACCTGATGCTATGGCCGTTGCGTCATAAGCGCGATCGGACCAAACAACCAGCGTGTTCAGGCAACAGACGGCGGGGGGCTACCGGCATGGCGCTTACGGCGCATGGCGCTTACGGCGCCAGGCGCTCGATGACCCAGTGCTGATCATCACCGGGCTCGCCGTCCCGGCGGTAGCGGAGGCGGTCGTGCAGCCGGTTCACGCGGCCCTGCCAGAACTCGATGGTCTCCACGGCGACCCGGTAGCCGCCCCAGAACTCCGGCATCGGTACCGTCACCCCCTCCGGCCAGCGCCTTTCCAGCTGCGCGTAACGCTCGTCCAGCTCGTCACGGGAGCCGAGGACGGACGACTGCCGGCTGGCCCAGGCCCCGAGCTGCGAGCCGTGCGGACGTGAGTGGAAGTACGGCTCGCTCTCGTCGCGGGACAGCGCCGTCACACCGCCCTGGATGATCACCTGCCGCTGCAGCGGGTGCCACGGGAAGAGCAGGCATGCGCGCGGGTTCGCGGCCAGCGCTTCTGCCTTGGCCGAGGTGCGGTTGGTGTAGAAAGTGAACCCGCCGGGACCATACTGCTTGAGCAGTACCGTCCGGGCCCGGGGCCAGCCAGCGGCGGACACGGTGGCGAGCACCATGGCGTTCGGCTCGGGCAGCCCCGCGGCGATCACATCGTCCATCCAGTGGCCGAACAGCTTCAGCGGCTCGGCCGGGGCGGCGGCCCCGTCGAGGCCCACCGGCCCGGCCGCCGGCGATCCAGGCGATCCGGGCGATCCACGCGGTCCACCGGGCCGTCCCGGTGGATGACTGGTCGCATCCACGGGAATGATCCTCTCGCAGTCTGCGCCCGGCCAGCCAGCCGGGCCAGCGGACGTGGCCCTTCTCACCATCGCATGGCTACCGAAACCAGCTCCGGCGCGGTTGAATTGACCGGGCTGTGCCGGGAACATCGGCTACGGGGGTTTCGTCCAGTTATCCCACCTTGGACATGTCATCGCACGCAGGGAGGAAAGCGCAGATGTCCGACTTCAAGCCCGGGCTCGAAGGCGTCGTAGCGTTCGAGACGGAGATCGCCGAGCCCGACAGGGAGGGCGGCTCCCTCCGGTACCGGGGCGTGGACATCGAGGAGCTCGTCGGGCATGTCTCATACGGTCACGTGTGGGGCCTGCTGGTGGACAACGAGTTCGCCCCGGGACTCCCTCCGGCTGAGTCCTACCCCATCCCTGTGCACTCCGGCGACATCCGGGTGGACGTGCAGAGCGCACTGGCCATGCTCGCGCCCGCCTGGGGCATGCGCCAGCTCCTGGACACCAGCGACGAGCAGGCCCGCGAGGACCTGGCCCGCGCCTCGGTGATGGCGCTGTCTTTTGTCGCGCAGTCGGCCCGCGGGCCCGGGCTGCCGGTGATCCCCCAGCAGCGGGTGGACGAAGCCCAGAACATTGTCGAGCGATTCATGATCCGCTGGCGCGGCGATCCGGATCCGCGGCATGTGAAGGCGATCGACGCCTACTGGACCTCCGCGGCCGAGCACGGCATGAACGCCTCAACCTTCACCGCCAGGGTGATCGCGTCCACCGGCGCCGATGTGGCGGCCGCGCTGTCCGGCGCGGTAGGCGCGATGTCCGGGCCGCTGCACGGCGGGGCGCCCGCCCGCGTGCTGAACATGATCGAGGAGGTCGAGCAGACCGGCGATGCCACGCGCTACGTCAAGACAGCCCTCGACCGGGGTGACCGGCTGATGGGCTTCGGTCACCGGGTGTACCGGGCCGAGGACCCGCGGGCGCGGGTGCTGCGCCGGACCGCGCGGGACCTCGGCGCGCCCAGGTACGAGGTGGCTGTCGCCCTCGAGAAGGCGGCACTGGACGAGCTGCACGCCCGGCGGCCGGACCGGGTGCTCGCCACCAACGTGGAGTTCTGGGCCGCGATCACGCTGGACTTCGCCGAGGTGCCATCGCACATGTTCACCTCCATGTTCACCTGCGCCAGGACGGCGGGCTGGGCGGCCCACATCCTCGAGCAGAAGCGCACCGGGCGGCTGGTCAGGCCGAGCGCCCGCTACGTGGGCCCCCCGGCCCGGCCGGTCAGCAGCGTGCCCGGTGCGGACGAGGTGCTCGACGAAGTCTGAGCTGGTCCTGGGCCCGGCAATGAGCCCGTGGGTCCGGCCATGAGCCATGGGTCCGGAGCGCGGGCCGGTGCCGCCCGCCCGTTAGTCTTGCTCCGTGCCCGATATCCTCCTCCCCCCCGGGATCAAGCCCGCCGATGGCCGGTTCGGCAGCGGCCCCTCCAAGGTCCGCCCTGCGCAGCTCGCCGCGCTGGCCTCCTCAGGTGCCAGCTACCTCGGCACCTCCCACCGCCAGGCGCCGGTCCGCTCACTCGTCCGCCGCGTCAGGGACGGGCTGGCGGAGCTGTTCGCCGTGCCCGACGGCTACCAGGTCGTGCTCGGGAACGGGGGCACCACCGCTTTCTGGGAAATCGCCGCGTTCGGCCTGGTTCAGCAGAAGTCACAGCACCTCGCGTTCGGCGAGTTCTCGTCGAAATTCGGCAAGGTCACCGAGGCCGCGCCGTGGCTTGAGGCGCCCACGGTCATCACTGCCGAGCCTGGCAGTTGCCCGGCGCCGCGGGCGGAGCCGGGAGTGGACACCTACGCGTTGACGCAGAACGAGACCTCCACGGGCGTCGCCATGCCGATCCGCAGAGTGCCCGGCACAGACTCAGGTGCCCTGGTCATCGTGGACGCGACCAGCGCCGCGGGCGGCCTGCCGGTACAGGTCGGCGAGTGTGATGTGTACTACTTCGCGCCGCAGAAGTGCTTCGGCTCGGACGGCGGGCTCTGGCTCGCGCTGATGTCCCCCGCCGCCCTGGAGCGTGCGGCCGAGATCGCGGCCAGCGGCCGCTACATCCCGGAGTTCTTCTCCCTGCCCGTCGCGATCGACAACTCGGCCAAGCTTCAGACCTACAACACCCCCGCGGTGGCGACCCTGCTGATGCTGGCCGACCAGGTGGAGTGGATGCTCGCCCAGGGCGGGCTCGACTGGGCCACCGAGCGCACCGCCGATTCTTCGGCTCGCCTCTACACGTGGGCGGAGAAGGTGGCGTATGCCACCCCCTTCGTCGCCGACCCCGCTCAGCGCTCACAGGTGGTGGGCACGATCGACTTCGCCGCGACGGTAGACGCCGCTGCCGTCGCGGCGGTCCTGCGCGGCAACGGGATAGTCGACACCGAGCCCTACCGCAAGCTCGGCCGTAACCAGTTGCGCATCGGTATGTTCCCGGCCGTGGACCCGGACGACGTGGAAGCGCTGACCAGCTGCATCGACTACGTCATCGAGCACCTGTAGCAGGCGCTGATTACCGCTGGGCACTGATCAGCGCACGGCAGCGCCGAGGATGGCGCCCACCACCAGGATCGCGAGCACCGCAGGAAGAAGCCAGCGGTTGGTGCGGTTCACAGCATGCAGCTTACGTCTTAATCGCGGCCGGGCCTCACCACGCCGAAGACGGCCACTACGCCGAGGGCGGCGGCGGCCCAGGCGGCGGGGACGCGCAGAGCGGCCAGTTGCCCAGTGTCTCGTAGCGTGGCCGTGACTGGGGACGGCTGCGGATCAGGTAGATCTCCTCCGCCGTCCAGGGGCTGCCAGCGTAATCAGCCAGTTCGGCCACGAGGGTGCGGACATCCACTGCCGCCCGGGCCCTGGCCAGCGTCAGATGAGGCTGGAACCCCCGGCCATCCTCGGCCGGCGGCGCTCCTGCGTCCTTGGCCCCATCGGCCACCGATGAGGCCAGTTCGGTGAGCCGCTGCCCCTCGGCGTGCACCCCGGTCCACAGAACGTGGGCCCGGTCGGCTCCAGGGAACGCGCCCGCCCCGGTGAGCGACAAGGCCAGGCGCGAGTGGTCAGCCGCAGCGGCCCCTAGTGGCCCCGCGAGCCCGGCCGCGACGACGTCATTCACTTCGCCGAGAAAGGCCAGCGTGAGGTGCCACGCGTCGCGGCCCGTCCAGCGCAAGCTGGGCCATGAGGAACGCAGCGGCGCCACCGCGGCCTCGAGCTCGCTGGCTATCTTCGCTGGCACGGCGATGGCAATGAACAACCTCATGAGTCATTGGTAGCACCAAGGGGCAGGTCACAGACCCGGTTCCCGCCTCACACGCCCCGGTTCCCGCTTCGCGCGCCGGTGCTGCTATCAATCCGCTCGCACCGCAGGTCCGCGCAGCCGTCGCGGCAGCGTGCTCCCGGCCATGCAGACCATCACCCAGCGCAGCGCGAAGCGCTTCCATCCCGGGTCACCGCACACATCGAGTGACGACGCCCCACCCAGGCTCCGTCAGCCCCACTCCGTCCCCCGTGAAAGAGTGGTTAAGTCTTTCCCCCCGTTTCAGGGAGAAAGAAATAACCACACAGGGCTGCCCACAGACGGCGGGCTGTCCCTGAGACAGACACACGCCTGCCAGTGCTCAGCCGACCATGCGGGCCAGCGCGCCCGGGCGCAGGTACTCGCGGGTCCGGACGCCGCGGCGGTGCGCAAGCAGCACCCCGATGACCGCCGCGGCCACCGCCGAGATGGCCCCTCCGGCGACTAGGCTCATCCGCGGCCCGAACTCCTCCGCCACCCAGCCCACTAGCGGTGACCCGATCGGCGCGCCGCCGAGGAAGACGAGCATGTAGAGGCCCATCACCCGGCCGCGCATCTCCGGTGAGGTACCCAGCTGTGTCGCGGAGTTCGCCGCCGTGTTGAAGGTCAGCAGGGCCAGCCCGGTGGGGACGAGCAGGGCCAGGAATGACCAGAACGATGGCATCAGGCCGGTGAGCACTTCCAGGATTCCGAACGCGAAGGCGGCCGTCACCAGCAGCCGGACGCCAGGCCGGCCGCGGCGGGCGGCGAGCAGCGCCCCGGCGAGGGCCCCGGCCGCGAACACCGCGGACGCGAAGCCGAACGCGGTCGCCCCGGCATGGAACACCTGCCGGGACATCAGGGCGTTGGTCACCTGGAAGTTCATCCCGAATGTGGCGACGAAGAAGATCAGCACCATCGTCATGGACAGGCTGGGCCGGTCCTTCACATAGCGCAGCGCCTCAACCAGCTGGCCCTTGGATCTGGGCACCCGCGCGACCGGGGTCAGCTCGGCGGGCCGCATCAGCTTCAGCCCGGTCAGTACGGCGCCGAACGAGGCGGCGTTGATGAAAAACGCGGCCGGGGTGCCTATCGCGCCGATGACCAGTCCGGCGATGGCCGGGCCCACGATGCGGGCCAGGTTGAAGATAGCGCTGTTCAGCGCGATGGCGTTCGGCATGTCCGCGCGGCCCACCATCTCGACGACGAACGTCTGCCTGGTGGGGTTGTCCACCACCGTGGCCAGGCCCAGCGCGAAGGCGAGCGCGTAGACCAGCCAGATCGACGCGGTTCCGGTCACTACCAGCACGCCGAGGATTAGGGCCAGCAAACCCATGACACTCTGGGTGACCATGAGGATCCGGCGCTTGGAGTACCGGTCCGCGATCGCCCCGCCCCAGAGGCTGAACAGCAGCAGGGGCAGGAACTGCAGGCCCGTGGCGATGCCCAGGGCGGTGCCGCTGCCGTGAGTCAGCTCCAGGACCAGCCAGTCCTGCGCGACCCGCTGCATCCAGGTGCCACTGTTCGAGACGACCTGCCCGGCCGCGAAGAGCCGGTAGTTGCGGGTGCCCAGCGAGCGGAAGGTACGCACCCGCGGCGGCCCCGATCGGGGAGCCTGGGTCTCCTGCGGATCTCGCGGATCTCGCGGATCTCGCGGTCCGGTGCCAGCCGTGGTCAGGACTGGCTGAGCTTCTCCAGGATCGGCGCCGCAGCCCGCAGCGTGGCCCGCTCCTGCGGAGTCAGGTCGTCCAGGCGTTTCGCCAGCCAGGCGTCCCTGCGGCGCCGGGCTTTGATCACCAGGTCCCGGCCCGCCGGTGTCACGGTGAGCACTACCTGCCGCTTGTCCGAGGCGTGGGCCGCCCGCGTGACGAGCTGCCACTCTTCCAGCGCCGCGATAACGCGCGTCATGGAGGGCGGCTGCACCTTTTCGTGCTCGGCCAGCTCCCCCGGGCTCATCGGGCCGTGCTTCTCCAGGTTCGCCAGCGCGGCGAACTGTGTGTCGGAGAGCAACGGCTCCGCCTGCCCCGGAGCGGCCCGTTCGACCCGCAGCCGCCGTGCCAGCCTGCCCACCGAGATCCGGAGACTGCTGGCCAGGCCAGCGTCCGACCTGGTCTGTGCTGAAGTCATTATCGTTAGCCTGAGTCATTACTTTTGCTAACGATAGACGGGAGCGGGGCATTCCGTCTATCGTTAGCGGCGCGAACGGGTGGGCGCCCAGCGGGGCGTACTGCAAGTACACCACGGAAGCGGCCGGTTAGCCTGGATCATGTGAGTAGCGTCCGTCGGCCCGCGCCGCCGCCTTTCGAAGGCAACGACCAGCTGGTGACCGCGGTCATCACCGTTGGATGGGCCGTCGCCGTGATCGTTGTGCTGGCACTGCGTGATCGTCTCCCCGCAGGTGATCGATGGTGGCTCTGGACCTGCGTGGCCGGCCTGGGCCTGGGAATCTTCGCGCTGTGGTACGTGCCCAGGATGAAGCGTGGCCGCGCCCGCAGTGCGGCGCGCCGGGCGTCGCGGGAGAAAACCGGCAAAACCTGAAGCCGCCCCAACGAAAAGCGCCAGGCAATCCCGACGTCCAGCGATCAGCCGTGATCGAGTGGCTCGAAAACCGTCTCGTCCACGGAGACACCAGGACGATCGACTAGGTCATAGCCGAGTTCATCGATAACCGGCCGCAGCGGCTGGTCCGCGCCGACGGGGAATACGGACTCAGAATGGGCGCCGCATCCGTGATCTACCGTGACCACCCGGCCGTCGTCCGGCGCGTAGGCGTTGGCGCACACGCCGAACACCTGCCCGAGCGGACCGGCCAGCCGGACGAAGAACCCGCAGCCAGCACAAGGACCTGGGGCGGCATGCGCGAGCGGCGTCTTCGGCCCGTGCTCGCTGGCGTACCAGCGCGCCGCGGTGGTGTCCCGCCCGATCGCGGACAGGACACGGGCCCGGGCAGGCAGCGTGTCTTCAGCCGCGAGTTCCCCAGCCGCGAACTCGCCCTCGGCGAACTCGGCGGCCACCTCCGCGGCTGCGAACTCTCCGACCGGGCCCGCCCCCAGAGGATCTTCCGCGGCTGAATCTGGTCTGGCCTGATCTTCCCCGGCTGGATCTTCCCCGGCTGGCAGCTCCACCGGCTCTGTGAAGGGGGCCGCGGCCCAGGTGGCCTCCCCCCAGTCGGCCACACCGTCATCGCCCTCGAGCACGGCCACCGGCACAAGCCGCTCATCGTCTGGCGGCGCCGGCAGGATGTCTCCCACACCCAGATCGCCTGGCAGCAACCGTTCCCGCCACGGAACCCAGTCCGGGGCGAGGATCGCGTCAGGGCCCGGCACCAGGACACTCTCGCTCACGGTCACGGTCTTCGACCACGAGGCCCGGGCCAGGGTGACGGCCCAGCACCATCCCTGGTAGGCCTGGTCGAGGCAGCTGAACAGATGGGTGACCACCCGGTCGCCATCCGCCTGTATGCCGACATGCGCGCCTACCCGCCCGGCGCCCGCCACCTCCTCGGCAGCGCCGCGCGCCAGATCGGT
>OCZU010001303.1_pt1 | contig 16480 bp, 11 predicted proteins | sample 1539001 | NCBI WGS metagenome assembly OCZU01 (sample SAMEA3539306, study PRJEB22396) | soil metagenome | biome: tundra; feature: field; material: soil | place: USA | collected 2010-05 | depth 0.15 m | reverse complement strand
ATGGTCGGCGGGGTGTGGTTGATCTCGTCGAGGAGGAGCCGCAGGGCCCGGGTGACGCGGGTGGCGTCGGGCTGACCGAGGGTGAAGGTGATCGCGTCCGGGGTGTAGGTGATGACCCTGGCGAGGCCGCGGATGATGGTCTCGCGGGTGATGGCGCGGTATTCGTCGTATGTCTTGCAGGTAGGCGTGGAGGTGCCGGGATAGCCAGTGCTCGGCGTTGTGGGTGAGGAGCCGCAGGACCATCTGCAGGCTGCGGCGGCCGGCGCGCAGCAGCGCGCGTTCACCTCAGGGATCGATGTCGCTGGCGGGCAGTTTCGCGGGGATCTTGTCGCGGGCGGCTGCGGCGGCGGCGAGGGCCTGTTCGGCGCGGGTGACTTTCTTCTGGGCGGCGGGGATCAGGCGCTCGTTCTTGTCGCGAGCGGGGATGGCGGGATCGCGGAGCATGCGGGCGAGTTCCTCGCGGCCTGTGGTGAGCGCCTTCTCCGCCTGCCGGACGGCGGCGCTGGCGGCCTTCCGCGCAGGGTTTTCGATGATCTTCGTGTTCGTCTCGATGGCCGGGATGTAGTCGCAGATCGCGTCGATGCCGTAGTTGTGCGAGGCGTATTTCAGGAAGTCCTCCTCCCACCACCTCGACTTCAGCCAGGACAGGATCTCCGCCGGGCAGGCATGCAGGTCGGAGGTCAGGATCTGCAGGGCGGCCTGGCCGTGCTCGAACAGGGTGATCTGGCGGGCCTGGCCGTAGTCCTTGATCTGGACGGTCTCCTCGGCCCAGGCGACCTGGCGGGGGCCGGCCGGGGTGGTGATGACGGTCAGGACGGGCAGGCAGGACGGGACGGCGAGCGGAGCGCGGCGGTAGGTGACCCAGTGCACCTTCTCCTCGCGGCAGTGCCGGAACAACTGCGGGTAGGCACCGCCGCGGTCGAACCCGAGCATGATCTGCGCGCCGGGCCCGGTGGCTTTCCTCAGCTCCAGCGCCCGGGGCAGGGTCACGGTCAGCCCGCACGGCTCGCCGGTGACGAAGCAGGCCGCGGCCGTCGTGGGCGGTGACGTGGGTGTCGGCGCGGCCCTTCTCGGCCCGGCCCCGCTTGTTGTTCCAGCCCGCCGGTACCGGTTTCGCGCCGGTGCAGGGCACGAAGTGGTCATTGACGTAGTACACGCCGGAGGCGCACAGCTCGGCGGCCAGCATCGCGGCGGCGAACATGGCCTGTAGTTCCGCCGGGTCACATCCGTCGGCGAGCCGGGGCCGCATGGTGCGCAGGTCCGGCAGGCCGGCCAGGCCGGCCGGAGATCTGAGCCCCGCCAGCCCGCGCCGGGCGCCTGTCGGGCTGGCGGGTAGTCGCGGCGAATGATAGGCAAGTCCACATGACTGAACTCATCCCACTGTCTGTCCTGTTCGGCAACCCGGAGCGGATCAGCCCACACATCTCACCGGACGGCACACAGCTGGCCTGGATAGCGCCGTACGATGGCGTGCTGAATGTCTGGGTCGCCCCGGTGAGCCCGGAGCAGCCCCTGGACCTCGCCGCGGCTCGCGTCGTCACCAACGATGCCGATCGCGGGATCCGCCGGATCGGCTGGGCTCATGACGGCCGCCACCTGCTGTACCTGCAGGACGCTAGCGGGGATGAGAACTGGCGGCTGCACGACGTGGACCTGCAGACTATGCAGTACCGAGACCTGACGCCGTTCGACGGCGTGCGGGCCCGGCTGGTCGGGATCGAGCCGTCCTGCCCGGACGAGATCCTGATCGGGTTGAACAAGGACAACCCGCAGCTGCACGACGTGTACCGGTTGGACCTGCGCACCGGAGAGCTGACCAAGGAGGTCGACAACCCTGGTTTCGTCGGCTGGCTCGCTGACGCCAGCCTGACCGTCAGGGCGGGCTTCAAGCCGCACCCGGACGGATCGCTGTCGGTGATGGTCAGGGAGGGCGCGCATGGCGACTGGCGCGAACTGCTTGCCGTGCCCGCCGAAGATGCCATCACGACCGGCGCCGTCGCGTTCAGCCCGGACGGAACGTCGCTGCTGATGACCACCTCGGCCGGTGCGGAGACCGCACGTCTCGTGCGGATCGACATCGCCACGGGCGGGACCGAGGTCATCGCGGGCGACCCGGCGGCCGATGTCAGCGCGGTTAAGATCCACCCGGTGACTCGCCAGCCCCAGATCGTGACCTTGATGAAGGCCCGGTCGGAATACCTCGTCCTGGACCCGGCGGTAGCCGACTGCCTGGACGCGATCCGCGCGCTGCACCCGGGCGATCCGACAATCACGAACACCGACGACGCCGACCGGATCTGGCTTGTCGCGTTCACCAACGACACCGGGCCGATCCTCTACTTCGCCTACGACCGGCAGACCGGGCGCAGCCTGTTCCTTTTCGAGCACCGGCCCGAGTTGTCCCGGTACCAACTCAGCGCGATGGAGCCATTCGAGTTCACCGCCCGCGACGGGCTGACCATTCACGGTTACCTGACGTTCCCGCCGGGCGCCGACCGTAGGCGGCTGCCCGCAGTCGTCAACGTGCACGGCGGTCCGTGGGACCGGGACTGCTGGGGTTTCGACCCGGAGGCGCAGTGGATGGCGAACCGCGGGTACCTGTGCGTCCAGGTGAACTACCGCGGTTCGACCGGCTACGGCAAGGCTTTCATCAACGCCGGTGACCGCGAGTGGGGCTCCAGGATGCAAGACGACCTCACCGACGCCGTCGAATACGTCGTCAGTCAGGGCTGGGCCGACCCGGCCAGGATCGCGATCTACGGCGGCTCGTACGGCGGCTACGCGGCCCTGGCGGGAGCGGCTTTCACCCCGGATCTCTACCGGTGCGCGGTCGATATCGTGGGGCCTTCGAACCTGATCTCGCTTATCGAGACGATCCCGCCCTACTGGGCACCGCTGATCGCGCAGTTCCACCGCCGGGTCGGCCACCCGGGCAAGGACAAGGACTTCCTCTGGTCCCGCTCCCCGCTCTCGGCGGCGGAGCGCATCCGGATCCCGATGCTCATCGCTCAGGGGGCCAATGACCCGCGGGTGAAGCAGACCGAGTCGGAGCAGATCGTCGCTGCCCTGGAGAAGGCGGGCATCGACTACGACTACATGCTGTTCCCCGACGAGGGCCACGGGTTCGCCAAGCCTGAGAACCGGCTGAAGTTCTACGCGGCCGCCGATAAGTTCCTCAGCAAGCACCTTGGCGGCCGGGCCGGATCCTAGCCTCCCGCAGTTTGTTCCGGCATTAACCCCTGCCATCCTGGTTCCGCGTCGCGGTCGGGCTTGATGAATCAGCCAGCCTGATCGCGCAGGCGCGACCAGCCAAGCCCGGACGAGGTCATCGATATCTGCACGGCTGGCGTCCGAGTGTTCACGGTGCATCCGTTGCCGGTACAGCTGCATGTCACCAGCCACTTCTACGCCGACAAGACCCGTTTGGCCGACACGAACCCCCGGTGAAGGGCACCACGATGGGATACGCGATCCTCCCGGAGTACCGAGGTCGCGGCCTGGCGACATAGGCAGCAACGGTCGGCCACCACAAACACGCCTGCCGCGGGCCGCTCGTCAATGTCCGCTCGGTGACCCGGCCTGGCCGCCAGCGCGGCACTGGGCGCAGGTGCCGAATACGGTCAGGTGGCCAACGTCGGTCTCGAACCCGTGCTCGGCGTCGAGCGCGTTCACCAGGGACCGCACTGCCGCCGGATCGAGCTGGGTGACGCCCTCGCAGCCGCGGCAGACCAGATGGATGTGCTGTGCGTCGGCGGCCAGATGGTAGCGGTGCGGACCGTGCCCGAGATGGGTGTGCGTGACCAGGCCGATCTCCTCAAGGAGTTCGAGCGTCCGGTACACGGTCGAGACGTTGACCCCGACGGCGGTCTGCTTGACCTCCGCGTAGATCTCTTCCGGAGTCGCGTGCTCTAGCCTCGTAACCGCCTCAAGCACGAGCTGACGCTGGGGGGTAACCCGGTAGCCGCTGGCACGCAGCGTGTCATCCCACGTCTGCGACATAGGCCGAGTCTACGACCGAGCTGTCACCGAAGTGCCGGAGAAACCCTCTTGCCCGGCTGCGGTGTCCTGACGTAGCGTTCTGGCTAACACGGGAAAGGAGGTGGTCTAACAATATGCATCATAGTTGTCGGACTCGTGAGGTGGCTGTCAGCTAGCCGCCGTCCCGTGGAGCGCGCCTGGCAGAACTTAGGTGCGCGCGTCACCGGCCATGCGAGCAGCTGCCTTGGGCAGCTAAGCCCGCAAGCCGCCAAGGCGGCGGTCGGCGAATACACGGCAGACACCGGACCCCCGGGTGACCGGCCTTGTCCAGCCGGTCCCCGCGGCCGAGCGGTTTCATCGCTCGGCAGCGGGAGCAGCCCGGGGGCTTCTCTGTTCTCAGGCAGCCGGACCCGCGTGGGCAGCCGGACCCGCGTGCTTGAGCTGCGCGGAGACGTGCGGCTGCAGGGGCTGCCCGACTGCCGCCATATCGTAGGCGTAGGCCAGGTCGGCGCCGAGCATGCCGTACAGCCGCCTGCCTGCCGTGACCTCCTTGGCCGAGGCGGTACGTACCACGGCGTCCGTCGCGATCTCGATCTTGGTACCGCTGATCTCGCCGAGGTAGATCTCGGTGACGCCGGTCGGATGGGTCAGCAGGACCTCAAGACCGTGCTCTGGCTGCGGACGCCAGAATCCGCTCTCCATCGCCAGCGGGCGGCCGATGGTCCCGTCCTCGCTGAGCAGCCAGGTGCGGCTCGTGTAGATCAGGAACGGCTTGCCATTGTGACTGAAGGAGATCTCCTGCCCGAAGTTGGCGCTCTCGATGGTCGGATATCCGACCACGCCAGCTCCCTCCCACCGGCCGAGCAGGAAGCTCAGCGGCACGAGCGCGGCATGCAGTTCAGGGCCAGGATCATTCTGCGGGCTGTCCATTGCAGCAGCCTACGGCCAGCCTGAGGCTTGCGTCAGCCTCAGGATTGCGTCAGCCGGAGCTGCCGTCCTTGCGGGAGCTGGCCCGCCAGAGCCGCAGGACGGCCAGCGCGCAGCAGCCTGCGATCGCGGCGCTGGCCACCGTCAGGACGGTTGCGCTGATATCGGCGGCCACTCTGGCACTGTACCCGGCTCTGCTGCCGGTCCGGCGCCGCCGCGCGGCAAACTACGGCGAAACCAGGCGAGGCGATACAGCCATTGTGCGCAGCGCTCAGGTTAAGGTGCCAGTTATGGCATCCGGCTCACTCGTCGTGAAGATCACGGCAGGCAAGAATGACCCTGAGCGGTGTAATCAGGCACTCACGGTGGCAGCGACCGCCGTCGTGAGCGGCGTGCCCGTCTCGCTCTGGCTGACCGGGGAGGCGGCCTGGCTCGGCCTGCCCGGGCGGGCGGCCGAGATCGCGCTGCCCCATGCCAGCCCGGCCGGCGACCTGCTCGCCACGATCGTCGGCGCCGGGACCGTCACGGTCTGCACGCAGTGCGCGGCGCGCCGCGGCATCACGGAGCAGGATCTGATCGCCGGAGTCAGGATCGCGGGCGCGACAACCTTCATCGCGGAAGTTCTCGCCGACGGGGCCAAGCCACTCGTCTACTGACTCAGCTGGCCGTGGCGGCGAGCCGCTCGGCGCGGAGCTGCCTGGTCCAGCTCTCATCCGCTGCTGCCATCGGCGGGAGTGTTCCAGCCGCCCAGGTCAGCAGCAGATCGGCGAGCGCCGGATTACGGACCAGCGCCGGACCGTGCAGATAGGTGCCGAGCACATGTCCAGCGTAGGCACCTTCGGTGCCGTCGCCGTTACCGACGCCGAGCAGGACCCGCGCCAGCGGCCGGGCAGCGGACCCAAGCGTGGTAACGCCCTGATGGTTCTCGAACCCGGTCAGACGGTCCACGCCGAGTTCGGGGTCGACATCGGCCACGACTTCGCCCACCCCGCGGCGCTCCCCCCGTCCGCTCCGGATATCCAGGATGCCGAGCCCGTCAACCGGCTCACCCTGGGCGCCACCGAAGACCGAACCCATCAGCTGATAGCCGGCGCATACGGCCAGGATCACGGCACCCCGGCCGGCGACCGCGGTCAGCCCGCCATCGGTCCGCAGCCGCCGCGCAGCCAGGACCTGCGGCAGGTCCTCACCACCGCCGAGCAGGTAGATATCACCCTGACGCGGCACCGGCTGATCGGAGTTCAGCTGCACGGACTCCACCGACAGGCCCCGCAGCCTGGCCCGCCGCTCGAGCATCAGCAGGTTGCCGCGGTCTCCGTACGTGCTGAGCAGATCGGGGTAGATCCAGACCAGGCGGAGCGCGCTCGGACCGCTCGCGGCATGCCGGCCCGCGGGTCCGGGCTCGGTGGCCTGCGCAGGCGCGACCCGCGGCACCGGTCCGGTGATCTGCTCCGATCCGGGCAGCGACGGCGGCCGGTAACTGCCGCCAGGCGAGGGCGCGGCATGCCTGGGCTGCGGCGATGTCTGCGTCATGCGGTCCGCCCCAGAATTGTCCTGATCTGCTGGAATGCCGTGTAGTTCGCGATCACGTCAAGGCTGCCAGGCGGCACTGAATCCACCGCCGCGTCAACGCCGCTGACCAGGTCGAACGGCACCTCGTCGGCCTCCAGCCTGACCGCCAGGTCGAGCCTGCGCTCACCGGTAACCAGCACCGGACGGCCGCGCAGCACCCGGTAGTCAACATCCCACAGCCAGGACGTGTCCCTGCCGTCAGGCCCCTGAGCGTTGACGGCGAGCAGCACCGGCCGGCCGGCCGGCTCCAGCACGTCGAATGCCTCCAGCCAGCCGGCCGGGTTCTTAGCCAGCAGCAACCGCAGCATGCGCCCGCGCCGCTCCACGGTCGTGTACCGGCCGGCCACGGACTCGACCGAGCGCAGCCGCGGCAGCGCCCGGTCAGCGTCGGCACCGAAGAACCTGGCGACGGCCAGTGCCATCACCGCGTTCGACCGGTTCGCCCGGCCCGGCAAGCCAAGATCAAGCTCATGCCCGACACCGTCGGCGTCGATCACCGTGTCGCCGTCAAGCACCCACCTGGCCGAGGGGCGGGACAGGCCGCACTCGCCGCACCGCCAGCCGAGCTCATCGCGGCGCAGATGCGAACCGCACTCCGGGCAGCACCAGGAGTCCTCGTGCCATCGCTGCCCGGCCGCGACCCAGGTCACCTGCCGGGCGGCTCCGGCCGCCCAGGCGATCAGCGGGTCATCCGCGTTGGCCACCACCCAGCAGTCCGGTGCCTGCGCCAGCGCCTCCCGCCAGCGCCTGGCCACCAGCCAGATCTCGGCGGCCCGGTCCATCTGGTCGCGGCTGAGGTTGAGCAGGACGACGACCCGCGGGCTGGTTGCCTTGATCATCATCGGCAGATACCGCTCGTCGACCTCCAGGACGGCGTACAGCGCGTCGGGCGCACCGCTAAGTGCCGAAACCAGCCCGGACTCCATATTGGCGCCGAACGCGTTGGAGGCCACCTCCTGACCGAGCGCGCCAAGCGCCGCCGTGATCAGGCGGGTGGTAGTGGTCTTCCCGTTTGTTCCGGTGACCAGGACGACCTGGCGTCCGGCCGCGAGCTGTCTGAGCAGATCGGGTGCCACTCGCAGGCCGACCACGCCGCCGATCACCGATCCGTCGCCTCGACCGGTCAGCCGCGACACCTTGCCCGCGACCTCACCGAGGGTGGCGGCGACACGCGCCCGGATCGGAAGCTTGCTCATGGCCGCAGATGCTATCCGGCCGCCGGGTCCCGCTCGGCCGCGGCCGCCACGGCCGCAGCGGCTGCCTGGTCGTCGCTGCCCACGATAAATCGGCGCGGCCAGGACAGGACCGGCTCTAGCCAGCCAGCGACCCCCATCTCGCCCGCTGCCTGGAGCAGTTGCCCGCGATGGCTCGAGCCGACCGCCAGCGTGGCCAGATCAGCGGTGAAGCCGCGCTGATCGTCATCGCCGAGCAGCGCCGTCCAGGCTGGCAGCCGGTTGCGATCAAGCTCCATCGATAGCGCATGCCTGCGCAGCCCGCTCACTCGCTGCCCGACCTTGATGTCGGCTGAGTCGGCGAGTCCTGGCAGCTCGTAGTCGAGCGGCAGTGCCAGGGCAAACGGATCCGGTGCCGGGTCATGCAGCGGGCAGGCGCGCTCGATCTCGTGCAGCCACTGCAACTGCGGGATGACCCAGTCCGACCCGACCTTTGTACCGGCTCCCTTTCCGCCGTTTAGCAGGCGCAGTGCACTGCGCGCTACCGCGGCGATCAGCTCGCGCGGGTCGAAAGTGGTGCGCACAGCGTGTGCCCGCGCGGCGGCGGCGCGTTCGATCGCGGTGGCCAGCAGGCACTCCCTGAGCCGGGAGTCCAGGCCGGACCAGCGCTGCCGCAGGGCGACCGGCACGACAGGAAGCGGTGAGTTGGTCAGGAACGCCAGCACCGTCGCCTCCGTCCAGACTCGCAGCCAGGCATCCTGCGGCGTACCGGCGAGCAGGTCCGCCGAACGCAGCTCAAGCAGCGTGCACGCCCGGCCGTCGGTGCAGGTCGGTCCGCAGGCCGCTGATCTGCGCCCGGCCATCGGCGGCTCGGCTAGCTCGCCGCGGCGGGCGGCTCGCTCGGCGTCGCCGCCGAACGGCACCCGGATCCGCAGCGGCCGGTCCATCCCGTCAGCGAAGACCGCGGCGATGCCTGGCGGAAACGAGACGACCTGACGGGACTGCTCGGCGTCCAGGTTCATGGTCGCGCCCACGAGCTGGCGGTCGTCGCTGGCGGGCAGCCGGTGCACGATCTTCAGCGCCGTGTTCTTCACCACGTCGGGTACCAGCTTGGCGGGTATCTGCTCGGCGATGACCAGGCCCTCGCCGTAGGCGCGGATCTCGGCGAGCAGGCTAGCGAACAGCTCCACGGCGTGCCCGCTGGCGCCCTCCCGGCCCGCCCGGAGCAGCCGGTGCGCCTCCTCGATCACGATCACATGCTGCAGGCCCGTAATCTTCTGCGCCCGGGCCCGCAGCCGCAGGTGCTCGACGATCCTGATGATCAGCGTGCCGATCAGGAACGCCTTGTCCTCGTCGTTAGCCACGTCCTCGATCGCGAGCACGGCGTTCCTGCGCAGCAGCTCGCTGATGTCCGCCGGGTGACCGCCTTCGAAGAACCGGCCCGCCGACCCGGTCCGCAGCGAGCGCAGCCGCACGTCCACGAAGCCGCGCACATCTGCCTGCAGCTCCGGGCCATAGCCCACGTCGGCGATCACCTCAAGCGCGGCGGCCTGCAGCTGGGCCAGGGTCGGGACCGCCGGGGGCGCAGCGGCACCTGGCGGCCGCGATCCGGTCACCGGATCCCACCCGCAGGACTCATAAACCCGCTGCAGGGCCTGCGACATGATCTGCGGGAACGGCTCGCGGGCGTCGAACGCGGCCAGGAACAGTGCCCTGACCATGTCGATATGCGCCTGGACCGGAAAGCCGGGTTCCGGTGCGAGCGGGTTCACGGCCAGCGGGATCGCGTCGGGATCGGCCGGATTGATGATCGTCAGCTTCGCCCCGGTACCGGCGATCCGGCCGGCCATGACCGCGTACTCCGACTTCACCGGCTCGACGACCAGCCAGGGGATCCCGGCCCGGGTCAGCTGTTCCAGCAGATGCCGTACGGTCTGGGATTTGCCGGACCCGGTCGCGCCGGTGACCAGGGCATGCCGGTTCAGCGTTGCCAGCGGCACGCCGAGGTCGCCCACCACCCGGTCCTGGCCATCCAGGATGGTCCCGACGCTGATCTCGTCGGTGCCCGATGATTCCGCGGTGACATCGAAGTAGCCGATGTCGAGTACCCGTACCCCGGGTACCTCACGGCGGGGCAGCCCGGTCAGCGCCGCGAGCACCCCGGCCGTAGCGGCGAACGGAGCGGCGGAGCCATCTACCGGGTCGTTCATCGTCCCGGCGAGTGCGTCCGCCAGATCACGGGCCCGCTCAGGGCCGCGCAGCCGGTACGGATGCGAGCTCAGGTCCGCCGATCCGACCAGCATCGGCCCGATCAGGCTCAGCTGCTCTGCGTCGGCTGCGCCGACCAGCACCCGGACGTTCCACAGGCCAGCCTCACGGAACGCGTCGAGCTCGCCGAGCCGCCGGGCCATCCGGTCAGACTCAAAGCGCGAGCGCTCCTCGTCGAACCGGCGCGCCGCGTTGAGCTCACCGCGGAGCGCGTCGCACTCCGCGTCGATCAGGTCGGTCGGCTCCGCTACCACCAGCCAGCCGAACGGCCGCGCCAGGAGGGTCGTCAGCGCGGACTCGAAGAGGCTGGGTGCCGGTCCGGCCAGGCCAGCGCCGGTGGCGGCCAGCCACGAGCCGCCGCCCTGGTCGCCGGGCAGTTGCGGCGCCTGGCGGCCAGGGCATGGTCCCCAGACCAGCCGGCCGAGGTCAGCCATCAGGTGATCGGAATAGGGCACGCCCCGCCCACCCCAGGGAAAGAGCAGCTCGCAATAGGGTTCGGTGTGCTGCGGCGGGCCTGGCGACAGCGGGCCCGAGTTGGTGATCAGCTCCAGCGGCGCCCCGCCGCCCCGCGAGAACCATCCGGCGACGAACGGCCTGCGATGCTGGGCCGCGTTGAGCGCGGCGGGCAGCACCGATGCGTAGTCCCGCTCCGGTGTCCCGCCGTAACAGGCGTCCGGGATCGCGGTGACCCGATACCAGAGCTCGGCGCCGCCGCTACTGCCATCCGAGCTGCTCACCATAATCCGTGCATATCAGCCGGCCGGTGGCCGTGCCACCTGGTTGCTACAGTTCGACCTCACCGCTGATCCTGGTCACGGTCGCGCCGGCGACCCAGACGGTGCCGTCGTCGGCCTGGGATACGTGCACCCGGCCACGCCGGCCGATCGCGGTGCCCTGGCTAGCGACGTAGGGCGCGACGGCCCGCCCGGTCGCGAGTAGCCATTGCGCGAGCGAGGCATTGAAGCTGCCGGTGACCGGATCCTCGGTCGGCCTGGCGTCCTTCAGGAAGAATGCCCGTACTTCGAAGGCACATTCCGATCCCGGCGGGTACGCTCCCGCCACGCCCACGTCCAGGCTGCCCGCCGACGGCTGCAGGGCAAGCACCGCGTCCGCGCTGTCCAGCAGCACCGCGATCCAGCCTGGGCCGTTGTCGGCCCACCGCGCATCGACTATCGCGGAGCGGTCGGTCCCCAGCTGCGCCGCGGCCTGCTCGATCACCGGCTCGCTGACCGGTCCGGACCTGAGCACCGGCGGCGCGGCGAAGCCAAGCCCGGCGGCGGTGTGGCTGACCTTGACCAGGCCGGCGGCGCACTGCTGCACGGCGCCGTCAGGCCGGTGCGGAGCGTTTCCGGCACCGAGCCAGGCATGGCAGGTACCTAGCGTCGGATGCCCGGCAAACGGCAGCTCAGCGCTGGGCGTGAAGATGCGCACCTGGTAGTCAGCACCTGGGTCGTCCGGCGGTAGCACGAATGTCGTCTCAGACAGATTCATCCAGCGCGCGAAGCGCTGCATCTGCGCCGTGGTCAGGCCGCCTGCTTCCAGCACGACCGCGACCGGATTGCCCAGGTACGGCTCAGCACTGAAGACATCGACCAGCTGAAATGATCGCTGCACAGCTACGAGTCTGCCATGTCAGCGATCGGAGCCCGAGGTCAGCGCAAGCTCACCGTCGGGCCGGGCGGCGCCAGTCAAGGCGCTGCGCAGGCGGTCCGAGGTTCGGAAACCGTTCCCCAGCCACAGCTCCTGCTCCGGCTCCGGCTCCGAGCCCGACGCCAGCGGGCCCGAGTCCGGCGCCAGCCATTGCCCCGTCTCCGGCTACAGTGCTGGCGGCGGCCACGCCGAACCGCCCGAACCGCCGGACCCCGGGATCGGCCCGCTCCTCATCCAGGCTGTGCATTGTCGCGCCAGGCAGCGTGCCGATCGCCGGGTTAGCGTCGGCCAGGACAACCGTGCGGCCGGCCGCGCCCGGGTAGCTGACGATCACGGCGCTGGGCGGAAGCCGCTGCAGCTCGTCGGCCTCGACCAGGAACTCTCTGGACCGCTGCGCTGTCCGGCCGAGCGAGGCGTTCTCGCCAAGCGCACGCGACAGGCTTAGTCCCCAGGACGTGCCTGAGCTGAGGCCCTCGGTCAGCGAGACTGAGCCCGACTCGGACACTGAGTAGCTGGAGTCCCGGCTGGAGGATCCGGTGAAGTCACCGAACGGCGCGAACCGGTCCTGCCGACTCCGTCCCCGCCCCCGGCTGCGACCTGTGCTCTCGCTCATCGAGGTCGAGTCTGCCACCGAATCCGACGTCCCCACCGTGCTGGTGTAGGAGTCACCCCAGGTATCGGTGAACGAGGTACCCACGGTGTCGGTCAGCTGGCCGACCACGAACCGGTGCTCGGTGCCGATCAGCTCGCTGGCCGCCCGTGCGTCCGCGCCGTTGCCGAGCCGCATGAACGCGATCGCGGCGTTGCCACGGCCGAGCCGTTCCCGCACCTCGGCGGGAACGCTGCGGTACCCGAGCACCAGCCCGGTACGTGAGAGCTCGCACGCGTCGGTCAGCAAGTCGATCACCTCGCCGCGCAGCCGGTCGGCACCGAGCAGGCAGAGCACGTGCCCCCAGGGTGAGCCTGGCCGGGCCTGGCGCAGCATGTGGGTGAGCGCCGCGGTCAGGTAGGTGCCGAGCATCCGGTTCCCGATCACGCCATATCGCCGGTCCAGCGACGCGACCCGGAGCCTGCTTGGCTGCAGGCTCGCCGGATCACTGCCGAGCTGGTCGAGCCACCGAAGTCTCGATTCCAGTGCCCAGGCCCGCTCGATCACCACCCGCTCCGCGGCACCGCGACCGAACAGGGTGCCGATCCGCGCGAGCTGTTCGGTCGTGAGCAGCCCGGAGCGCAGGTCCGCTCGCGGGTCACCGATGTCGGCGAGTACCCGGAGCGCCGCGTTCACCTGCGCCATCCGCGGATCTGATCCGAGCACGCCGAGTACCCGCTCAAGCAGCGCGCAGTCGGCCGAGGTGTCCGCGGTCTGCCCGGCCTGCGGGCTGGCGCTGACCGCGAGCGCAAGCACGTCAGCGAGTGCGCCAGTGCCGAGCCCGGTTCCGAGGTCAAGCCTGCCCAGGTCGCGCGGCAGCGTCCAGACCAGTGGCCGCAGGCCGGATCGGTGTGCCAGGCTGACCAGGTCGGCAGCCACCGCGCCTTCGGTGAGGTCGAGCACCGTCACCTGGCCGCCCGCGTTCAGCCTGGGCACGGCGATGGTCGTGAGCAGCGCGGACCAGCCCGCGAGCGTGCCGCCGGCCACATCTACCCGGTCAATCCCGGCTCGCGGCCCGACCGCGAACCAGACCGGCTGCTGCTCGAAGCTGGTCCTGCGGTCCCGCCACGCCCGGTAGGCGTCGGCGTGCTCGGCCTGGCGGACCGTCAGCAGGCGCTGCCCGGCCGCGTTCGCGGCTGCGATCCGGTCCCGCTCGGATGCGATCAGCCCGGCGAGCCGCCGCCGGCCCTGCCTGACTGACCGCGCGCAGGAAATGGCACCAGCTAGCGCGGCCAGCGCCCCTGATCCGGCCAGTGCGGCGGTGATCAGCCCGGCCAGCCACGCCACGGCCAGCATGCCCGCCACCAGGAGGCAGGCCGCGAGGCCTAGCCTGGCGGGCCGGGCGAGCCGGCTCTCGACCAGGTGCTGGGCCGCGACCCAGCCAGGATCCAGCCGTAGTGACGGGCCGGCTGCTGGCCGCGGTGGCGGCGGGCCGGGGTCGGGCCGACCCGGCGCGTGCTGCCAGCCCAGGTATACCCGGGCTGGATCGGCGTTCGCCCACGCGGTCACCGGACCGCCCGGCCGCATACGAGCAGGCGCTGCCGCGGGCTCCGCACCAGCACGGACAGGGCATCCGGCCGCTGCCCGCGCAGCGCATCCGCCAGCCATCCGGTACTGCCTTCCTGGCTCAACGAAACCCTTGGCGCCAGTCCCGGCCCGCTGCCGATGATCTGGTCCGGCGTGATCTGGGCCGGCTCCTCGCCAGTCATCCAGTCCGCGACGGCGGCCGGCTGGTCGTAACCAGGCCCGGCCTGATCGCCGCCGCCAAGCACCCGGGCCAGGGCGGGCGGGGCCGGCCCGCGGACGACGACGGCATTGACCTGGCCCGCTAGCCTGCTTGCGGCCGGCCCGGCCGCCGTCCCGAGCAGGACGGCCGTTCCGGTCGCGCCGCCTGCCGCGATCAGCCAGGCAAGCTGTCGCGCCTCCAGTGCTTCGCAGCCATTGATCCAGGTCAGGCAGTCAGCGGAGCCCGGGTACGCGCTGGCTTGGGTCAGGGTGGCGATCAGGTCGGCGACCACCAGGCGCGCGATCATGGTGGCTGACCGGCCGTGCACCGGCCGGTCCAGCGCGAACAGCACTACCTGGCGGTCGGCCAGCACCCGGCGCAGGCTGATCGGCGCCTCGCCCGGCTGCAGCCAGTGACCGAGCGCTGCTGCCCGCAGCCTGGTGAGCTGGCTGGTCACAGGTCCGGCTGCGCCCGGATCGGCGTCAAGCGCTCTGACCAGGTCGCTCACCTGGCGAGCCAGCGTGTCATGTCCGCTATGGTGACCAGGCAGCAGCCGCATCCGGGCCCGGAGTCCATCTGGCTGCAGCAGGCCAGCCAGATCGTCGAGCACGGCGACCGGCTGCCCGGCGGCTGCACGGACCGTCCCGGCGATGACGGCGAGGACGGCGTTCACGAGGTCGGAGCAGAACCGCTGCTGTGCGTGACTCACCCCGCTCCAGTCGAGCATCGCCAGGATCAGGGCAGCGGAGCGGGCCGGGTCCGTGCCGCTAGCCGGGTCGTAGCCGGTCTGGGTCAGGTCGGCGCCAGCGGCGGCGCAACCGCTTCCAACCGGGTCGTAGCAGCCAGCCAGACCGCCGAAACGGCGCAGCGGTGCGCCGGCGTCGGCACAGGCGCGCGCGATCGGGCCAGACCTGCCGCCGGCCCGGCTGTCCAGGTCGATGATGATCACGGCCTTGCGGCGCTGGATCGCGGCGGTTGCCAGGTCCAGCGCGGTAGCTGCGACGGCAGCGGGGTCCTGGCCGGTGCAGAGCACTCCCGACTCGGCCTCCCGCCAGGAGATCGCGGCCCGCATGCCGGTGCGGTCGGCGATGCCGACGCAGCCGCCGTCGCTGGTCGCGACCTCACCGCGGCGGATGGCGGCAGTCAGGTACCGTCGCCGCGCGGCGACGATGATTCCGGGTCGGTACCGCTGGTGCTGGCCGGAACGCCGGTGCTGGCTGGCCGCCCGGCCCTGGCCGGTCTTGCCGATCGCGTTCAGGCCTGCTGTCTCGGCAGCAGCCACGATCAGCGCCACCGGGATCTGCCCGGGTATCCAGTGCGGCCAGCCCTGGAACGCCTCAGGCAGGTGAGCCAGCCTGGGGAACGCAGGACCTGAGCCGGTCAGGTACCTGATCACCTGGCCGCCTCCGGCCAGGTACCCGGCCACCGCTGGCCGGAGGCCGATGGTCGCCGCCCAGGCCAGCCCGGCGGCGGCCGGCACCGCCAGCCACGACGGGCGCCACCTGCTTACCCGACCGACGATCATGAAGCAGATCGTCAGCGGCAAGGTGAGCTGAGCTAGCAGCAGGTGGGCGAGCAGGGCCGTTACGGCGGCACCCGCTGCTAACTCGCTGCGCGGCGCGGCATGAAGCGCGAGGTAACGGGCCCGCCAGGACACGCGTTCCGTCGCGCTCGTTAAGGTTGATGGCATAACGGCAAAAGATAGTACTTCTCATCGCGGCGGAAGGCAGATCTGGGCACGTCGGCGATCTATCCCCGCTAGGCGCGGAGTTTCGCCGAACTGTCCTGCGGGACTACGGCGAAGACACCGGAAGCATCACCTGACCGCGGACCGCTCGGACCGGATCCCTGATCGGCTGAAGCGTCCGGCGCACCGGATGCGCCGGATGCGCCGGATGGCGATTCGATCACGATCCGAAAGAGATCGGCTCGCAGTGCCGCGACGGTCAGCGCGACCGGCTGCCCGCGGGCCGGATCGTCGAACCGCACGGTGACCATCACGGCCGGCTGACCGGCCGAGAGCCGCAGTCCCCTGGCGACCGACGACGAGGGCGGCTGCAGTTCCAGGTGCAGCGCGGCAGGCACGCCAAGCGCCGAACCGATCGCGCCGGTGTCCGTGATCTGCGGCGCGCTGCTCAATCGCAGTACCCGGACCGAATCCGCCAGGGTATCGGGTACGTCGCTGGCCTGGCTGGCGGCGGCCTTAGTCAGGTAGGTGGTCGACACGGCGGCCGGCTCTCCGTTCATCGACCACTGGCAACGGACCGTGCAGACCGCGTCGGCGGGCGCGATGCCGAGCGTCCAGCCGATGTCCTCTGGAACCCGGCGCCAGGAGACCTTGCGGCTACGGCAGCTGACCTCGCTACCCATCGGGTCGACGTGCGCGCCAAGCTGCGGAACTCCCTGCACCGCGATGAGGTACTCGGCCGGGCTCGCCCGATACAACTGCCCGTCCGGGAGCTGGCGGATCAGGTGCCTTGCTGTCAGTTCCCTGACGGCCTGCTCGATCTGGACCGGCTTGACGTTGTATCGGCGGGG
>OCZU010001302.1_pt1 | contig 16492 bp, 16 predicted proteins | sample 1539001 | NCBI WGS metagenome assembly OCZU01 (sample SAMEA3539306, study PRJEB22396) | soil metagenome | biome: tundra; feature: field; material: soil | place: USA | collected 2010-05 | depth 0.15 m | reverse complement strand
TGTGATCAGGGAAGCGCAACCAAAGTTTGTGCGTCACGAACCAATATCGGCACTCGGGCAAGCGAAACCCTAGCTTCTTCCGACGGTGCTGGCATTTGTGCCAGCGCCCACGACCGAACGCGCTTGAAACCCCGACTGTTTAGCATCCGTCGTCGAATACCAGTCGGTCAGAGGAACGCGGCTCGGCGACTCATTGATGAAACGCGGAAGGGGCGCGATCAATGCATTAAATTCTTCGCGATTGTCAGTCAGGGTCGCCGTCCAGACTTCCCAATCCAGCTTGGTGTAATCGCGGCGGTTGTCGAGAGGCAGGCCGAATCGATTCAGATGAGCTTCATAAAAGCGTATCTCCGTCTGCGTAACCTTTGCAGGAAAAAGATTGAGGCCAAGGATCCGATCCCATACCAGATTGTATTTCTGGCTCCACGTGCCGGCCTGGTCGAAGGCAAGCCGGTAATGATCGCCGTCTTGCGCCATTTGTACCCAATGGGTTGCCATCTCCTGGGCCAACTGATGATACGTAGTCGCCTCGGATTTTCTTCCGGTCATCTCCGCTAAGACTGAATAGCCGCCCAGCGCAAGAATTGCCTTAATCGACAGGTTCGCATTGTGCGCGAGGTGACCGGCAAAGTCATCGGTCGAGAGCTGATTCCCCGGATCCATTCCTTCCTTCTGAAGAAATTCCGCCCACTGCTTCAATTGCGGCCAGTAGCGATTCGCATACTTAGCATTGCCTTCGATCTTCGCCAGCGCCGCGAACATCAACAGCATGTTGCCGCTCTCTTCCACCGGCATCTGATTCTCGATCGTCCTCTCGCCACCTCCGTACACCTGCCCGTTCGCTTTGGGGTATGTACCCAGATCGTGCGGCGCAAACGGAAAACGCCATCGCCCCGTCTCGGTGTACTTCATCAACGGCTCCAGTTGCGCTTTCAAAAGCTCTGGGTTGAACAGCAGGAAGAACGGTGAAGAAGGATAGATCACGTCTACGGTCGCGATGCATCCGTTGCTGAAATTTTCCTTGGGAAAGAGCAACGGATGTCCCTCGACGTCGGCCACGAGCTTATGGGCCGCAATCCCCTGCCGAAAGGAGAGCTCTGCAACCTCCGCGTATGCGTCTCCTCCGATGCGCCGCAGGTCTGCACCAAGTTCTTCGTCGAACTGTCGCGATCTCTGATCCAGACTGCCATACTCCTGTTCCGCCCTCTCCAGCAATTGCCCGATTGTCATCCCGTTCCGGCGCCAGTAAGGACGCATCCACTGGTTCAGGTATTCAATGGAATAAATGTCGTCGTAGGCGAGCAGTACATGGCGGGATGACGCGGTGTTGCTGACCTGTCCGAGATCAAACGCCGACGCCAGCACGGTTCTGCGATCTGCCCGGCGTGGCATGTCCATGTCGTCGGACGACAATGCCTTGCCATCAGTAAATTGCGAAACCACATCGTCGCTCAATTGCGCGGAAGCACTCACGCCGGCCTGATCCGGCACGGCCAGCAACAAAAATCCCCAATCAATCCGAAGGTCGTCGCCTGATTTTTGCAGAACCGGCTGTTCGAAGTCCGATGCTCGCAACACCGTCATTTCTTTGAGCCGGGAGCGCGACCAGGTAACTTCCTGCGTTCCGCTGTCGACGGCCAACGCTGCATCTGCTGCAAACAACAATTGAACACTGTGCGGTGCCGCGTCCTTGGATCGCACGCTCATTGTGATATACGTGACGGGCCGGGACATCACGTCCGGATCGCTCGGAAGCAACGGCGACAGAAAATTCACCGCAAGAGATATGCCCTGGCCCGCAAATTGATAGACAGTGCGCGTAGACGTGACGGTCAGACCCGTCTGCGGTAGTGCGGCAACCCCGCGCGGGCCGTCGCCCATCCAGCGAAACACAGTCCCGTCGATGCGGACCAACCCGATCAGGCGTTGCACTTTGCCAGTCCAGTGCCGAGTGGGACCGCCATTCAGATCGTCACTCATGGACCAGATACTGAAGTACGGATCATGCGTCACTAAAGGAACCGCGGGTGGTCGAACGGTTTGCCCAATCGCAAACGCGCCCAGGAGCATGACCACGAAAATGCTCGTCGACAGGAAGGAAGTGCGCATAAAGTCCTCTTCTTCATTGAATTTTCGGCTCGACCGGGGGTCAGCCTGCTAACCGCGGCACAGTTTACTTCGTTTTCCCACGAATGTACACGTTTACATTGCTCAAAAGATTCCTTCGTGATCCATCGTGACCTTAGTGGTTGATGCTTTTCTCTTTCAGCCTGGAACGATCGCTGAAATCGGATTGCGGAACATCTGAGGGGATCAAGCCTGCAGTGTGACCACAGCAGCACTAGCCGCGGGCACGCGAAACGACAATCTTCTTCGAGATACGACGACCTCTTCAATCCGCGCAGCCTCCCACAAACCGGCAGGAGATACCTTTGCGCCGCCCAGAGTAACGCCGGATTTGCTCTCCAGCGAAGGCCCCGAGAGTCGCACCAGAGATCCCTTTCGAAAGGATGTGGATGCGTCCGCGTCCATAACACCCACCGCATCGGACGATGGTTCCTTGTTAATCACGGTAAGAATGGTGCGATCCTTCGTGGGCTGGGTGGCGTAGGCGGTGATGTTTTTCTTTCCAGCATCAACGGTGCTCCCGATGATGCGACCCCCGCCAGACTGCGCAAATGCCAGCATCCCGTAGTACTCGGGTGCCGCCGAGTAGTGTCCTTGCTCGTCGTCACCGATCGGTGAATAGGAACTGATAAAGCCGCGCTGATTCACCCCGGTCTCCATGTTCACACCACCGCAACCCGCAGACGCGAGAATAAACATGAAGTCGAGCATCCAGAGAGCCGCGCCAAGAGTGTCGCTCACCCCAGGTCTGCCGCCACCCGAGAACGAGTTCGTCTCACAGATTCGGTAGGGCACGCCCGAAGACGCCGACGCGGCCCTCAGCTTCGCAAGAATGGGACCGAGTTTGGGATCGACGTGCAGAAGTTTGTCGATCGTGCTGGTCGGATTCTGCCCCTCACGATAGTAGTGGTGGGCGAGCAGTTTGATGTCTTTGCCTTCGTCGCTGGCAAACTTCGGCACCCACTCGGTCTCGCCCGCCACATCTGGTCCAGCGAAGGCGACATTCGGAATCGCCTTCCGCAGTGCATCTCGGTACGTGCGATATTCGCGAAGGTAATCGTCATAGCCATATCCCGTGTGCCGATGACCTTCGTGGCGCGGAAAAAGGTCGGGCTCGTTGCCGATTTCAAAAGCTAACAGACGATCGCCCGCTGCTGCCGTTACCGCCTTCGCTTCCTCAATCGCATTTTCCAGTGTTCCATGGCCGAGGTTTAGCGCCCAGATGAGTTTCCATCGAGTCGCGTCAAGAAATGTTCCGAGATCCCGCAGCACCGCGTCGTTGACCACCGATCCCGCTTTTCCCTCGGGCGACGAGAGCGGCTGCCCCGTGGCCGAATACGAGGCATAGTCCGCAGTGTTTCCACCGACGCGTATGACTCCCTGCTCTCCCAACGTGCGTACGAGTTGTACGTAAGTTGCGTCTCGAGCGCTGAGCAGACCCGGACGCGCCACCGAAGAAATTTCGTAGCCGAGCCCAATAAAGTCCGGCGGGATCACCGCAAGCGTCTGCGCCGGATCAAGCGTGACCCGCACCTCCGCTTCACCGGATACAACTTGCAACGCCTTCGCGAACCTCGACTGGGCGATCGCCCCCGAGACGAAGCCCGTACTTCGCGTCAAGAACGTACGTCGATTCATTGTCTTGATAAATTTCCTCGTCGTGTAATCACAGCGGAGCCTTCGGCGGCTTCGTTGGATTGCTTACCGCTGCACCGGTGACTTTAACCGATCGGCGAAAAAGTTTGCCACCTTCTGCTACATAGAACCAATCCAGATTCTTGCCCGCAAACGTGAGTTCTTTGACGACTCCATGTTCGGGAGGATTCAATATCCCGGCCACGCGGCCATTGGCTTCGCAAAATTGAATCCCCGGCGGAGTCGCGAAATAAACCTGGCCGCTGGAATCTTCCATTACTCCGTGGACCCCGCTCATCCATCCCGTTTCTGGCATTTCCAGACGATAGTATGGTTCACCATGGATGAGCGAACCGTCCGCCACGATTTGGAACGACCAGCTAATCTGCCTTGGCCATCTGTGACGATCAGCAGGGCCTGGTCCGGGGAAAGTGCGACCCCTGATGGGAGCGCGATCTCTCCTCCCTCATACACGATGCGCGTTCGCCGTTTTGCGTCGATGTAGCCCACGGTGCTATGAACCGCATCGGCAAAGTAGAGAGTGGACTGCGCCGTGATCGCCATGTCGCTGGCCTCCACATTCTCGGCGACTACCTCTTCGTGACCGTCGGAGCTATAAACCACGATGCGCTTGAGAGTCGGTTGAAATGCGTACAGCCGCCCATCAGGCCCAACTCTTAGCGCCCTGGCCCCGTTTGCGCGATCCTTAAAGAGTGTCACTCTTTCGTCGGCATCTGCCTTGTAAATGCGACTGGCGGCCGGATCTGCGAAGAATACGTTGCCGTCTTTATCCCCGGTGGGACTCGCTACGGAGCCGTAGGTGTCTCCGACCTGTCGCCAAGGTTTGTCCGCGGACACAACCGAATAAACCTTGCCTCGCGGATCCCAGCCGGGCTGAGTCATCGCCGTGGGCTCGTGGGCAACAATGGGTTCAGGGTAACCGCGCCACAACCAGCGCATGGCCTTCGGCATGATGGCCCCGGCTTGGTCTAAGTCGTGACCTCCCTCGCCCATCACCAACTTCGCGTCGTACCCAGTGGATTCGAACCCTTTGAACATCACTTGATTATTGATCGGCCAGCTTCCCGCGAAATAAGTTCCGTAAGGCTCCGCAGGAACGAGGTGATCGTTCTTGCCGTCCTGCAAAAAGATTCGGTTCGGTTTCGGATCGGTTTTCCGTATCAGAGCAGGCAATGCGTCAGCGCCCTTCCTCGCCACGTAGGTTCCGATGAAACTGAGCACGCGACGAAACTGATCGGGCGGTTCCATGCAGCCATAAAGGCGCCCACCGCTCCGGTACTGAGGCCGCGAAGCGCCCTGTAATTGGGATCCTTCGAGAGGTTGTATTTTTTCGTAACTTCCGGAATCAGTTCCTCAAGCAAAAAGCGCGAGTAGCGATCGCTCAGAGAATCGTATTCGAAGATCCGTTCAACGCGGTTCTGTGCTTGATCAGAAACCGTGGGCAGTGTTCCCGGATCGACAAAAATCCCGATCAGCGGCGGCAGATCATGTTTTGCGATCAAGTTGTCGAACACAATGGGCCCGCGCATCTTGTCGATCAGAAGCGCACTGCCGTCGAGAAAGATCATGAAAGGCGTGGGCTTTGCTTCATCGTACTGGGCCGGCACATAGATGGAATGCGTGTGCGGAATGCCGGGATAAAATGCGCCGGCCGCAAGTTCATACTTCGCGACCGACCCCTTTGGGACTCCGCTCTGCGGTTGCGAATCCGGACCGAGTGGGTAATCCGCGGCGTACGCCAGGGTCGCTCCCAAGAGCACGACTGCTGCGAATACTTTCATGAATGAACCTTTGACCTCGCTCGCGAAAGTATATGCCTGTCCACCAAACGACCGGGAAAGCTGCACCAACGACCCGCGCCTCTCGCCAAATTGACCCCGGAAAACGCCAGCGCATGAACCGTGTGCTATTTTTTTGAGTTTCGTTACAATGCAGGAGTTTCTTCGCCAGGAGTTGATCTTTGTCTTCTCGCCCTCGAATTGGTTTGCGACGGCGGCGATTCCTCAAGCAACTAGGCCTCGCTGGCCTGGCCTCATCGCTGCCCGCACGTGTCCTGTGTGCATTCGGCAGAGCGACTGCGTCTTCGTCCCCCCTTCTGCTGACCGCGGTTAAAAATCGCACGCCGCTTGCGCAGAGCGCATTCTACCCACTGCCACTCGGTGCGGTTCGTCCCACCGGATGGTTGCAAGCGCAACTGAAGATTCAGGCTGACGGCCTGGGTGGGCATCTGGATGAAACGTGGGCAGACGTCGGCCCGAACAGCGGATGGCTTGGCGGTTCGGGTGAGTCGTGGGAGCGCGGGCCGTACTTTCTCGACGGACTAGTCCCGCTCGCGTACCTTCTCGACGACGCGCGGCTGAAGGCAAAGGCGCAGAAATATGTTGATTGGACGCTGAACAACCAGGCCCCGAACGGTATGTTCGGACCGCGCTCCAACGACGACTGGTGGCCGCGCATGGTGATGCTCAAGGTCCTAACGCAATACCACGAGGCGAGCGGAGATCCGCGAGTCATTCCTGCCATGCAGCGCTATTTCGAATATCAACTCGCGGAGTTGCCCAAGCGGGGATTGCGCGACTGGGGAAAATTCCGCTGGCAAGACGAGGCCCTGAGCGTCATCTGGCTCTACAACCGCAGCGCCGATCCGAAACTGCTAGATCTGCTCCACCTGTTGCATTCCCAGGGATACGACTGGCTGGCAGGCTACGCCAACTTCCAATACAAGGAGCGCGTAACCGCGGCCGGGATCAAGCTGGCGGAGGGTGGCGGACTCAAAGATCTCGCGCTGGCGACGCACGGCGTAAACAATGGTCAGGCCATTAAGACCGGGCCTGTCTGGTCGCTGGTCTCCGGCTCCGACGCCGACCGCAAGGGCGTGACGCAGATGATCGCCGAGCTCGACAAGTATCACGGGCTGCCGAATGGAATGTTCTCCTGCGACGAACACCTTGCGGGGCTGAACCCGTCCCAGGGCTCCGAGCTCTGCACGGTGGTGGAGTACATGTTCTCGCTGGAGCAGTCCCTTGGCATCGTGGGCGATCCGGCAATCGGCGACCGTCTGGAGCGGCTCGCTTTCAACGCCCTGCTTGGCACATTCACGGACGACATGTGGGCCCACCAGTACGACCAGCAGCCGAATCAGGTCGAGTGCAGTTTGCACCGCGAGCCGTGGACAACCAATGGGCCCGAGTCGAACCTATTTGGGCTTGATCCGAACTTTGGCTGCTGTACGGCGAACTTCCATCAGGGATGGCCGAAGTTCGCGGCAAGCCTGTTGATGCTGTCGCAGGATGATGGCCTGGTCGCAGCCGCGTACTCGCCCTGCGAAGCGCGCACCGTCATTCGCGATACTCCGGTGCACGTCGTGGAAGAAACCAGTTATCCCTTCCGCGGCACGGTCCGCATGAGCGTCAATCCCGCATCGCCTAAGGCCTTCCCGCTGCTGCTGCGAATCCCTGGGTGGGCACAGGGTACGACCATCAAAGTCAGCGGCGAGGCGCAGCCCGAGCCTTCGTCCGGCACCTTTGCGCGCATCGAAAGAACGTGGAAAACAGGCGATCGCGTCGATATCGAGTTCCCGCTCAAGCCGCGCGTATCGCAGTGGTTTCATGATTCGGTTGCCGTGGAACGCGGGCCGCTCGTCTTCTCCTACGGTATCGGCGAAGACTGGGTGAAGCTGCGGGATCGCGGTATGACTGCCGACTGGCAGGTTTATCCCACGACCCAGTGGAATTATGCTCTGGCGCTGGATCCTGCGGCCTCATCGCACGACATCACTGCCATCGAAACCGACGTGCGCGAACGTCCCTTCAGCGCCAAAGACGCACCCGTAAAACTTCACGTGAAGGCGCGCAAACTAACGGCCTGGCAGGCCGAAGACGGAACTGCCAATCTGGTTCCCCAGAGTCCCGTCACCAGCGACGAACCCGAAGAGACCATCACGTTGATCCCATACGCCGCGGCGAAGCTGCGCATCACGGCCTTTCCTCGCCTGAAGACTTAGCAATGCGTTGACGAAGACGAGAACGCGTACAATTGCCGCCGCGTCTTCAAACCAGGAAGATGAAAACTCTCTGGCCGATGTTGATACGAACGGACTCTAGCCATGAATAAGCGGACCTTCCTCCGGCTCTTCACTTCACTAATGGCAAGCCCCGTGATTTCGCCTCTGCTGACCTGGGCATCCAATGCCAAACTGAAAAATTGGGCGGGCAATCTCGAATACAGCACCGACCAACTCTACTCTGCCAACTCGCTTGACCAAGTGCGAAGCTACGTGAAGCAGCAACCCCAACTAAAGGTCCTGGGCACGCGCCACTGTTTCAACAACATCGCCGACAGCACGCACAGCCTTCTGTCCTTGAAGTCGATGGACCAGGTGGTTCGATTGGATTCGGAAGCGCACTGCGTAACCGTCAATGCCGGCATGACGTACGGACAACTCTGTCCGTACTTACATGACAAGGGCTTTGCCTTGCACAACCTGGCCTCGCTGCCGCACATCGGAAAACATGTACCGACTGCCTTCAAGTATGGAAATTTCGGCTACCCGGATTGTTGGCCCACTTTTGAAGTCAAGGAGATTCCCCATGAGACCTCCGCTGCTTAGAATGGTTGTCCGCACGCCTGAACTGGACCGCACCCGGTATCCACACCTTCCTCATCTGAAATACGCTTTCGGCGGAACTATGGGTACAGGTGTTCGCAGTGCTGGCGCTCGAAATCATGCAGGATGGGACTTGTATGCAGAGCCCTTCACGACAGCATTTGCCATCGCAGAAGGCAACGTCGTCTACACCGGTGTGATGCATGGCTACGGTAACGTACTTCTGCTCGAATTCCAGTTCCGAGGGCGCACGCTATACGCGCTCTATGCCCATTTGAGCCGGGTGCTAGTCCATCCCGGGAAACACGGGCCCACTCAAGTCAAGGAAGGTGATTCCGTCGCGCTTACTGGAACGACCGGGAACGCGGTCGGCGAGCCACCTCATCTCCATTTTGAAGTCTGGACTAAGCGTAGCGTCGGTGCGTTTCCAGACGGACGAATCAGTCCAGGTGAAATCCTGGGATTCTTCTATGACAACATGGACAACCGCATGCCATATCGGAACGTCGGCTGATGGCCATCCTGTTACTAGGCCCATCAAACGATGGGTATTGAGGCTGGCAGAGATGTGACTCGGTCAGACATGGAATATCATGCGTCAACAGAACTGGTGGCTGCACCTGATTCCGGTTCGAAAAGACGGAAACCCTGATCTAACGTTTTGCACCTCTGTGGCTGTGCCGAAAAGCCTAAGCATTTCTAAACGCGCGAGATTCACCCAAATCGAGACTGTTCGATCGGTTGTCGTTTTAAGGCTCTTCCGAAGTTCTTCGAGGTTAATTTCGGCAGCACCAACTGCAAATGCCAACTTGTTGAACAACGTTCGTCACAAAGGCGATTTTTTGGCTGAATTGGCTGACCAAACAGCAGTCGGATCCACAATCCCTAAACAAACGATGACCCCAAATTCACGACCGTATCGCGTTAGTAGGTGAAGGCTTCAATAGCCAAACAAACTATCAAGGAGACGGTTATGAAAAACTCAATGTTCAGTAAAGTTTTCGCTCGCCACGTGCTGTCCGTATTGTTGGTCGTTTCCACTACTCTTGCAGTCGGCAACTTTGCCGCGGCTGCGGACGAAAACGATCAGCCGGCGGAAGGCAGCCACCTTCAGAAATCGGCAAATGTGACTCATGCCGATCACGACGAATCCAGTCTCTGGGAGCGTAGTCTTCGGACGGATGGTTTCGATGGAGCTCGACTCGTCCAGGCTCAGTTCGCGCCTGCCCCATATTGCTACACGTTCGCGGGCCCGGTTTGTTCCATGAGCGTTGCTCTCCCTCCAGGTTATCCGTGCGTGTGTCCCTCTGTTTGGGGCCCCTTGCCAGGCAGGACGGGATACTAACTAGCCAAGGGCTTCGCCCTTGATATATCCCATCGAATCGTACCGCTTTGCCGGGGTGATGCCGTAGAAGCATTCATGGCGGTAGTCTTCTGGGTATTCGACTACACAGGAGATCGCCATGAACGCTTTCTACGAGCACCACAAGAGTAGCCCCGGAATCGTTGCGCCTGAGTAATCGGGTTCTTGAACACCTATCGGGATGGGAAACGGGTAATCCGTCCGCCGCCCCCATCTTCCCAGAATGTCGTGTTTCCGTTTGGACATATGCGCAAAGTCTCGTTTTTCTTTTCGCGAGCGTGACCGCGTTCCTTTGTGTTCATCGCGTTAACTAGTGAAGGCGGAAAACGGGGACAGCGAAAATGCCTCCGAGCGCAGCCGAAAATCGCGTGATTAAGTGAGTTCAAACTCAAAAGGAGGCAGTTATGAAAAACACGAAGAGAGTGACTGGTGTTCTGTTGATGCTTGCGGTTTGCGTGGGTTCGGCGTTCGCTGACCACACGGTGAACAGGAAAAAGAAGTTGACGGTCATCGTAGAACAGAATGACAGCTGCGCTCAGGGAGTATCGGTTTCGAACGAGGCTTGGGGAGATCGCCAGCTGTGCACGGATTATCCGCAGGGGGCCGGGGATCACTTCCAGAAGTATGTGGGGTCGACTGTCGAGGTCGAAGCTCGGTGGACCTTCGAGGGCGAGCTTAAGGCTGACAAAGGCTCGAAACGGCGGAGCCGAGAGCGGTGAAAGGCTTGCGCATGTGCCATTCCATTGTGAGCCTCACGCAACCAACGATGACCGCTCTCGACCGGAAAGAAGTAGTTGCCGACCTGGGGCCGCATGATTTCGCATATTTGGATCCGCCGTATGCCAATTGCAATGTTGGCACCAGCTATCGGGCGAATGACATCATCCACGAAGAATTGATTGAGGAACTGCTGAAGGCACCGTACAAATGGCTGCTCAGCGAGTACGAGCACCCAATCTATGCCCGCTTAGGCAAGCCGTTTTGGCGGAAAGAAGTTCAGTTGCGCACGACCAACTTCCGTGACGACGTCGGAAAAGGACGGCGGGTGGAATGCCTCTGGCGTAACTACTAACCTAATCGCCGAGGCCCGAACGGGCTTCGGCTGAGAGTTCACAAAAACAAGTTTGGGGCGGCCAGGACAGGGATGTTGTGGTGCCGCAATTCGCTGAATGGAATCTCATCCCTGACACCGCAGACTGTTCGCTAGGAACACCGCCCCAGTTCCCAATCTGAGAAAGAAGGCATGATGGAACCATTCAAAATCACACGCCCCGGCCAACCGTATGGGAGCCGAACCACCAGTCGGCCATGATGTGCGGGCGTCTCTCGGCGCTGGCCAGCGGGGCTGTTCGCGCGGCTTGCACCGCGCGACGAAGGCCGCGGTTGTCCCCGCCAGCGGTGCCGATGGGCCGGAAAATCTTGCCGGACAGCCTGCAAGTCCTTTAATGGCAGGAGGGTAGGGGCGGGTCTGCATCTCTACAACTTTTCGAGCGGCGACCGGGCCTCTATGACGCGCACACCGCCGCAGCAAAAGATTCTTTCCTTTGTGCTCCCGCGTGGCGCATATTCCGATCCTGCTGTGAAATTTATTGGACTGGACAGCAGGGTGCAGCGCTTAAGATGCCAACGTGTCATCACAAAGGCCTGATCTCATTCGCACTCCCGAAATGAAGTCGCTCCTACGGCGAAACCTTTGGCCAACTCTGGATATAGATAGCAGGGATATGGGACAAAAAGAGTTCTTCATAAGTGCAATTGAACTTGTCGATGTTCATGGCGCAACGAATGTGCCCACAACTCTTCTTTATCGGCCTGGGAAGTAGACCTGTATCGGGTCGGAGGCGCTTTCAAAAGCAAGCGATCGAGATGAAGTCAATGAAGACTTCAAGCTGGACGTAGGCAATCAGAAGCCTGGCATGGCGACTATCCGACGCTTTCGCTGCGGCGATGGCTCGTATCGTTCTGCTGCTGAGTTGACGGCAGACTTCCTGCACGAGACACTGGCGCACGTATCAGCTTGGCTCGCGGGACGCGACATCAAGAAGGGAGCAAACATCCTCATTGCCGAACCTCTCGCTATGCAGGAAGATCTTGTATCCGAAGGCTGGCTGGCAAATTATCGAACAAATGTTCGCCGCATTCTTCAGGGCAAGGGTTTTGATAACGTAGATTTTCTTCCCGAACCTTTCGCCGTGTATCAATACTACCGCTACGGTGAAAAGCATCCACTCGTCGCAGAACGTCGAAAACACCACGCTCTAGTGATCGATTTCGGCGGCGGGACTTTTGACGTATGTGTCATCACAACTACCAAAGAAGGGGATATCAGCCAAGGCGGCAGGATGGCGCGGCCGTTGTCGGCCTCATCGAACTCCATAGGAGGTTTTTCTGTTAACCGCCTGATTGCGGAGGAACTCATCAGGAAAGTTCTTGCTTCGCGGAACGTTACAGCCAAGGTTAATAAGGGTCTGGAGCTTTACCGTCGTTGGCGAAAAGAGGGGATGGATCTGACATCCCTTTCAACCGAGTGCTATTGCACCTTCGCGTACTCCGCCTTGGCCTGCTTCAGAATGGGGATGTCAGGACTGGGGTCCTTCTAGGAGCCTTAGAGTGGCCGGGTCAAATTCGCCATTAGAATACTTTCGCAAGGCATCAAGAAATGCGCGATTGTCGACCGTGGCTTGAGCGAACAGAGTCATACAAGACCGGAACTTCAGATCATCAGGAGAACCAAAGATGTCCCGAATCGAACGTCCCTCAACGAGGTTTACCAGCTCAGTGCACTCTTTGAGCCTCCGACCCAGAACTGGGTGCTGCAAATATGCCTCGGCTTCACTAAGTGAAGAAATCCCAAACCAGTCTGAAGTAGCACTCATGCCCAGACCTTTCATCTGTGGGAAGATGAACCACATCCAATGGGAACTCTTGCTTCCAGCGCGCAGTTCGGCGCATACGTCTTTGTAGTCTTCCTGCTGTGCTTCCACAAAGCGCTGTAGATTATAGGGATCAGTGGTAGAAGCGGGATGATCTGGGACCATATTCAACCTCGCGAGGCAATGAGGGCCAAGACTTGACGGACGACGACCGGATCGACTTCTGCGGGAGTGTTGGCGTCCGACTTAAGCACGACAATAGTTGCCCGTTTTAGGCGCTGTCCTCCTTGGCCGTAACGCGCGACTTCGGCAAGGGCTATGAGCAGGCCGAACAACGCAAGCGACGCGTCAATCCCGCCATGACCAGCTCCCAGTATTGGCATTACGACCTCGTGGAAACGCGCATCCGCTGAGCGTGAGACCAATCCACGCATTCCATCGAACAGGTATGAGACTCGACTGGCAAGTCCGTGGCCGGCTCTTTGAGTCGTAGTCGACACCAGAGCAACTGGCACCGAACGACCCAACGGTCTTACGAGCAGCAGGCATTTCCCCGCGCCAAAGCTAATCGCCCGAGTGTCTTCGGTCTTCTGCCGCTGGACGCCTTCGCCCAGTTTTTTTTGGCATTCATCCTGGACGAGTGCGACAAATTCTGCCGTCTGCCCGCCATACGCTCTTGCCACATATGCGCCGAGTGCACTTTTCGAGTCAGCCGCGCACAGATCGTCGAAATACTCGTTACAGGGGAGAACAACTATTGTTCCCGCTTTGTGCGCGTAGTCTTCAATGCGCCCGTAGGCGACACGAATCTCGCAACCGCTCACCGTTGTCCATAAGGCATCGTCGTCTTCTTCGACACGGGGAAGGTCCAGCCCAGGCGGGTGAGCGCGATTCAGCCCGGATTCGGTGTCGCGGCTGAGGCGCTTCAAGTCAGCGAGGATATCGGAGGCGTGCTGATATCGGACCTCACGGTCCTTCTCCAACGCCTTGTTGATGATGAATTCGAGTTCAGCCGGCAGAGTTGGATTTAAACGGACAGGAGGGATTGGGGCACGATTGAGAATGGCGTCGAAGATAACACCGGAAGTGTCGCCACGGAAAGGGAGAGAACCGGTGGCCATTTCATAAAGAACAGCACCGAAAGAGAACAGGTCGGTGCGAGCGTCAAGTACTTTGCCCCGAACTTGCTCGGGAGACATGTAGGCGACAGTCCCCAACGCTGACCCCGGACCGGTCAAGTGTTGTTCGTCCATCGAGCCCGTTTGTGTGCTGGCCGCCGCGATCTGGCTGGCAGAACTCGGTGGAGTCACAACTTTTGCCAATCCAAAGTCGAGAATCTTCGCTTGCCCGCGTTTGGTCACGAAAATATTGGCAGGTTTGATGTCTCGGTGGATGATGCCCTGGGAGTGAGCGGCATCCAGCGCGTCAGCGATGTCGACGGCGATTCGGAGAAGACCTTCCATTTCAAGAGGACGCCCCACACTGCGGTGCTTCAGCGTCACTCCATCCAGGAACTCCATGGCGATGAAGGCCCGCCCGCTGTGTTCGCCGGTGTCGTAGATCGTACAAATATTGGGGTGATTGAGCGCAGAAGCTGCCTGCGCCTCTCGATGGAATCGAGCCAACGTCTGTGGGTCACGGGCAACTTCTTCCGACAAGAACTTGAGCGCGACGAAGCGATGTAGGCGCGTGTCTTCGGCCTTGTAGACCATACCCATGCCCCCGCCAGCGATGAAGTGGACGATGCGGAATCGCCCTACCAACAATTCACCATCAGAAAGTCTCGGCGTCGGAGCATCGCCCTCAAGCTGGACGTTGCCCGCCACTGGCATGGAGAGGAACGACGGGTTCTGATCGTGTTCAGCCAGGAGCCGCTCGACCTCGTCGCGCACACGCGGGTCCGGGCAGCGCTCCTTGAGGAATGATGAACGATTCGCCGCATCTTCCTCCAAGGCAGCTTCAAACAGGGTTTTGACTGCCTCCCAGTTGTTCGGCTGTGTCGCCATCATAGCGTGCTTTCAGAGGTGCAACTCAGCGTATGGCCAGAGGAATCAGCTTGGATGCCCACCCTGCCACCGTTTGGCCCGCTATTCTAACCCACTTCTTGCCGCACAGCCGGATTTCAGCAGCATGTCTGCCGGTTCGCCCTGCATCGCAGAATCTGCAAGAGGAATCATCGGCATATGGCTGGCACTAATTGTTTTCGTGTTGCTCCTGATCGTCTTCCAGTCCTTCGCATCACTCTCCCCTTCCGTCTCATCCAATCCAACATGGGCAATGGATTAGCGTTTCGGGACTGGATCTTGTGGGCATGCGGGCAGGGGAGTCGGCCGGCAGCGCAATTGCCAGGTCGGTAGATCTGGCGCAACACGTGGAGCAGTTGGGATACAAACGCTACTGGCTGGCGGAACATCACTCCAGTCTCGCCCAATACCGTCGCCCGCCTGCTCCATGAAATGGACTAATCCTTGCGGGTCAATCACAAGCAGATCTCCACCAGCCACAGTCCCAACCGCAAGCTCCAATTCGAATATCTCGCCGAACTGCGCTACCGATTCCAGCGCCGTCATCTGCCCATCGTCAGCGTGGACAACAAAAAACGCGAACTCGTCGGCAATTTCAAAAATCCTGGACGTTGTTGGGAATCTGCCCCGCGTTGCGTCTATGATCACGACTTCCGCACCGATTCCATCGGGGTCGCCATCCCCTATGGAATTTATGATGTTCTGGAAAATCGCGGCGCTCTGGTGGTCGGCGTTTCCCACGATACCTCCGCCTTTGCCGTTCATGCCATCGCCCATTGGTGGCACCAGGAAGGCTCTACCCGCTATCGTGGTTCCCGCCAACTGCTCATTCTTGCTGACACCGGCGGCAGCAACAGTTGCCGCCTGGCCGTGACCGTTGCCCACTATCCGACTGGTGCTTCCAAATGGAATCCTATCGAGCTCCCTTGTCATCCTTGAGCCACTTCTCGTATGAGTCCGCCATAACGGTACTCAATATTGTAGACCCCGAAGTACGATCCCGGACGGCAGAGCGCAGACAGCGAAGGGTCGGGATGGCGTCGCAGAGTTGCAGCGCTGGGCCTGAGGATGTCGTACATGCCGGGCTCGCCGCAAAGGCCGAATCCTCAGGTATGTCTACGTCGACTGCGTCGAATACGGTGATTATCTGTGCTCTGCCGAAGTAGGTTTTGGGCTGCCAAGCATATACAGCCGCCATTCGGAATTTGTGATATTTCTTCCACCTGCCGTGCCGGTCCGCGGGGATAAACCAATGCTGAAAAATGATGCGTTTTCGTGCGACGCGGGACAATTCAGAGAGCATGCCGTGGTTCCATTGGAACCGCCCATTGTACGGCGGGTCACATAGGACAGAGTTGAAGGATTGATCTGCAAAAGGAAGTCTTGCGGCATCGCAGACAACGTGCGGAGATACCAGTTCGTCGGCATCGACACGAATGTCGCCCAGCAGGCTGTGCCCCGAGCTCACGTGCAGTGAGGTGGGGATCAGGAGGTCCTGCAGAACAGATTGAACGGCTTGCGGCCAGAGAATCCTTTTCACTCTGTACAAGTGCGAAGTCCCAGCCAAGGGCACTCTGCCCTTGCTGCGTTCAATCGCCGGCTGGTTCTTGTAGGTCACAGTTGACATCGCTGCCCTTCGGAAACACCCGTCCGTTACCAGAGCACATTCGTTCGGACAATGGGCCGGAGTTTATTGCCGAGGAGTTGCGGAAGTGGCTGGGAAAACTGGGCACGAGGACGTTGTATATCGAGCCCGGGAGTCCGTGGGAGAACGGGTACTGTGAGAGTTTCAACGGGAAGCTGCGCGATGAGTTCTTGAACGGCGAGATCTTTTACTCGCTGA
>OCZU010001300.1_pt1 | contig 16510 bp, 11 predicted proteins | sample 1539001 | NCBI WGS metagenome assembly OCZU01 (sample SAMEA3539306, study PRJEB22396) | soil metagenome | biome: tundra; feature: field; material: soil | place: USA | collected 2010-05 | depth 0.15 m | reverse complement strand
TAACTTTGGTAATGCGGCACTTACTAGCCATTTCGATCATTGATTCCTGGGCCGCGGGGGCATTTAATCGGAACGTTCAAAGGGTCCTCTTCTATGCGCAACGGTATCCTGATTTCGATTTCGCTGGCAGCCGCTCTCACCGGCGTTGTCACGCCCTCTGTAGCGGCCACTTTCGGAACCGTCGTTCCGATCGGCGGCCACGCTTCCGACATTGCCCTGGATGAATCGCGAGGTCTGCTCTACATCGCGAACTTCACGGCCAACCGGATCGAGGTGATGTCGCTGGCCGATGGCTCGATCCGCACCTCGATGAACGTGGCTCCGCAGCCCGGCGCCATTTCGATCTCGCCGGATAACCAGTTTCTACTGGTCGCTCACTTCGGCAATTTCACGACGCCGAACACCAGTCAGAACGCACTCACCTTGATCAACCTGAACGACAACACGCGCCAGACCTTCTTCACGGGAGATACCCCGCTGGGCGTGGCCTTCGTCGCGGATGGAACCGCGGTGGTGGTCACCACCACAAGCATCCTCCAGTTTGACCCGATCTCCGGAGCGCTCAACGTATTGGGAACCTTCGGCAGCCTGGCCACCAGCCTGCCCGCCAAGCTCGGGACCTTCCCCACGCAGGTGATCCTGGCATCGCTGGCTACCACGCCCGACCTTAATGTGGTCTACGGCGTCGCGGAGGACACCAGCTCCCAGGCATTCTACCGGTTCGACTTGAAAAAAGGACAGATCTTCGCGGGCGCGTTCGTGGCTTCGCCGAAGCCGTTGCCGCGGATCACTGTCTCCGCCGACGGTTCGTGGGCCATGGTGGGGATGTACAAGATCGACGCTACGAACCATGACTTGAACCAATTCCCCAACTCCGCGACCTCCACCAACATTGGCGGCAATGCGGTCGACTCGAAGGCTGGCATCATCTACTCGCAAATCCTCACGGTAAATCCTCAAACTTCCTCAAGTTCCTCCTCATCCACACCGGCGGCCTCGGGGCCGCCGGTGCTGTTCCTCTTGGATGCGGATAACCTTACGGTGCGGGAGAGCTTGTTGATTCCGGAGAACATTACCGGGAAGGCCCTGCTGACGAGCGCCTCGGACGTCCTTTATGCCGTTTCCGACAGCGGCGTGATGGTGATGCCGGTGGGCCGTCTGAAGCAATTCCATCGGGTGGCCGCCACCCAGACCGACGTCCTGGTGAGCGGCAATTTCTGCGACCGCAACGTCATCGTACAGAACCTCACGATCACCGATCCGGGCGGCGGCAATACCGATTTCATCCTGAATGTCAACCAACCTGGCGTCACCATCTCGCCGTCCTCGGGCATTACTCCGGCCACCGTGCAGGTGCGCGTGGACCCGAGTTCGTTCCAGAACCAGAATGGTACAGTCGCAATACCGCTCACCATCAGCTCCGGCACCGCGATCAATGTCCCGCAGCCGGTGCGGCTCCTGGTCAACAACCGCAACCCCGACCAACGCGGAACCATCGTCAACGCTCCGGGGACCCTGACCGACGTCCTGGCCGACCCCAAACGCAATCGCTTCTACGTCGTCCGGCAGGACCTCAACCAGGTGCTGGTGTTTGACTCCACTACGTACAAACAGGTCGCGACCCTGCGCACCGGCACTACCCCGACCCAGATGGCCATCACATTGGATCAGCAGTACCTGATCGTCGGCCATGACGATTCTCAATTCGCCTTTGTGTACGACTTGGATTCCCTGCAGCCGCAGACCCCCATCACCTTCCCGGGAGGCCACTATCCACGCCAGATCGCGGTATCCGGAAAGTCGATCCTGTCCTTGGTGCGCGACGTCACCGGCGATGCGCCCGGGGCTATCGATCGCATCGATTTCGCGGCCCGGCGCGCCACCCAGTTGCCGACGCTTGGTATCTACACCAACAACGTGAACCCGGCCGGTGTTCTGGCGGCGGCGCCGAACGGCGGGTCCATCCTGGCGGCTATGCCCGACGGCAATGTCCTGCTATATGACGCCAACGCCGACACATTCACGATTTCCCGGAAAGACTACCCCTCTCTGCAGGGAGCCTATGCGGCTTCGAGTTACGACACCTATGTAATCGGCCAATACCTGCTGAATGCCTCGCTGGTGACACAGGCGACGCTCGAAACTTCGTCCGGCACACCTTCGGGCTTCGCTTTTGTCGACACGACCGGTCTTCGCACTACCATGTCGGCATCCACCAGCCCGGGCGTGATTCAACGCGTGGATCCCTCGCAAAGCCTGGGTATCAAGCCCACCCGCATGGTGGAGTCTCCGCTCGCGACGACGGTGGCGCAACCCCTGATCCGCACGCTGGCGCCGCTCTACGACCGCAGCGGAGTCATCTCGCTTTCGATTTCCGGTCTCATGGTGCTGCCCTGGAATTATGACGCCGCCGTGGCGTTGCCGAAGATCACGTCCATCGTGAATGCAGCCGATGGAACCATGCCAGTAGCTCCGGGCGGCCTGATCAGCGTGTATGGCCAGCAGATGAGCCCCGTCAACATGGCAACCAGTGAGATTCCGCTGCCCACCGCGCTCGGAGAATCCTGTCTCACGGTCAACGGCCGGCCGGTGCCGATGCTCTTTGTTTCCAGCCAGCAGATCAACGGGCAGCTTCCCTTCAACGTGGACGGCAACGCCACCATGACGCTGCGGACTCCCGGTGGCATCAGTGACAACTACAACTTCACGATCTTCTCGGCGGCGCCCAGCATCTTCCGCTCTGGTACGGCCGGACCGGAGACCGGGTTAGCCACCATTTTCCGCTCGGATAATAACCAACTGGTGACACCCACCAATCCGATTCATCCCAACGACGCGATCGTCATTTACGCCACCGGCCTGGGCCAAACTCAGCCGGCCGTGGATGCCGGACTGCCGTCGCCTTCCGACCCCCTCGGGTCGGCGATTATCGTGCCGCAGGTCACCCTGGGCGGCGTGCCACTCAACCTTGCGTTTGCCGGCCTGGTACCGGGCGAGGTGGGAGTCTACCAGATCAACGCAACGGTTCCCCTCAAGGTTCCGCAGGGCCTGAGCATCCCGCTGGTAGTGAATCAGGGTGGCAATTCGACCACGCTGAGCGTGCGGGTGGTGAACTAAAGAAAACCGCGCGCTGCCGCGGCACGGGCGGCAGCCAGCGGATGCAACTGTTGTCAGCAAACGGAGGCAACCGCTCCCGGCCCCTAAGGGGCGTACCGGTCGCGGATCCCTCAGTCAGGAGACACTTATGAGAACGATTCAACTGTCTGTACTGTTATTGGCGGCCGCAGGCACTACCTGCTTTGCCCAGCAGTGGGAGTTCGGAGGCGGAGCGGGGGCGGGATTTCTGCCGGGAGTCCCGGTCACGGGCACCGTGGGGACCGCCACTGCGGGCTTTCAATCGGGCGTTTCCGCCGGCGTGTTTGTAGGGCAGAACCTATATAACCACATCAGCGGCGAGCTGCATTATGCATTCCTCCAGAGCAACCTTCGTTTGCAGAGCGGGGGAACCGAAGCCACCTTTTCGGGTATGGCGCATGTACTGCACTACGACGTGGTGTGGCACACCAACCGCAAGGGCTCGCGCTCGCAGTATTTCGCGGCTGTGGGCGGCGGCGTGAAGGTGTTTCGCGGTACCGGGACGGAAGCCGCCTATCAGCCCCTGAGCCAGTTTGGCTATTTCACCAAGACCCAGGCGATCAAGCCCATGGGGACCTTTGGTATCGGCGTGCGGTACGCGCTGTCTCCGAAAGTCTTTCTGCGCACCGAATTCCGCGACTACATCACGATGTTCCCCAAGGAACTCATCACTCCGGCGCCAGGCACGAAGTACGGCACTCTGCTCCACGATTTCGTGCCGATGGTAACGATCAGTTACGAGTATTGATCCACGCCCCCGTGCGCGCAATCGCGAGGTGTTCCTCGCTCAGGTCCTCAGCGGTGAGAATCTCGTCCGGCGCGTGGTCCTCGATCGGACACGCGCCGCCCGTTACGACAGGAAGCAGGATGGTTGCCGTAGCCAGGATTGCTTACATCCCCGCGGCAACTTCTCGTTGCCGGTCGAAATCCGTAAACGTCCCGCCGGTTCGGGCGAGCCGCCGAAGCAGCGGGGCTGGCAACCAGAGATCGTCCCCATGGCTCCGCCGGAATTCCTCAATGCGCGCCAGCACCGTCTTGAGTCCAACCGTGTCGGCGTAGAACATCGGACCTCCGCGCCACCGAGGAAACGCATACCCGTTCAAGTAGACCACGTCGATATCCGCGGCGCGCAGCGCAATGCCTTCGCCGAGCAGGTGCGCGCCTTCGTTTACCAACGCGAAGAGGCACCGATCGACGATCTCTTCCCGCGTGATGCTGTGCCGCTCGATTCCGGCCTCGCGCGCGGCCTCTTCGATGAGCGCGGCGGTTTCGGGATCGGGAGACGGCTGGCGATTTTCGTCGTACCTCGACCACCCGCGGCCCGTCTTCTGCCCGAAGCGGCCCATTTCGCACAGCCGGTCCGACACCAGCGGCACGCGGACACCGGGTTTCTCGAGGTGCTTGAATTCCTTTCTGACCCGCCAGCCGATGTCCAACCCCGCCAGGTCGCTCATCGCCAGCGGTCCCATCGCCATGCCGAAATCGTAGAGCGCCTGGTTTACGTCCTCCACGGAGGCCCCTTCCTCCACCAGGAATTGCGCCTCGCGCAGATAGGGCGAGAGCATGCGGTTCCCGATGAACCCGCGCGTGTTTCCCGCGAGTACGCCAATCTTGTTGAGCCTCTTCCCCAGCGCCATGGACGTGGCCAGCACGTCTTTGCCGGTGGCTTTGCCGCGCACGATTTCGAGCAGCCGCATGACGTTCGCGGGACTGAAGTAGTGATGGCCCACGACCATTTCCGGGCGATTCGTGGAAGAGGCAATCTCATCGATGTCCAGGTAGGACGTATTGGACGCGAGGATCGAGGCGGGTTTCGCGATGGCGTCGATTTCGGCGAACACCTGCTTCTTCAGCGCCATTCCTTCGAAGACTGCCTCGGCGATGATATCGGCCTGGTCGAAACCCTCGTAGGTAAGCTGCGGCGTAATCAACCGCAGCCGCTGGTCCATCGCCCTCTGCGCCAACTTGCCCCTCTTGACGCTGTTGGCGTAATTCTTGCGGATGGTCGCCATGCCGCGGTCGAGCGCTTCCTGGCTGGTCTCCTTGACGATCACCGGGATGCCCGCATTCGCATAGTTCATGGTGATCCCGCCGCCCATGGTGCCGGCGCCGATCACCGCCGCGCGACGGATCTCGTATACCGGAGTGTCCTTGGGGACGTCGGGGATCTTGGAGACGCCGCGCTCGGCGAAGAAGGCATGGATCAGCGACTGGGACTGCGTCGAATAGAGACACCGATCGAACAGCTCCGCCTCGCGTGCGCATCCGTCGTCGAAGGATAGCCGGGTCGCGGACTCGACCGCGTCGATGGCGGCCTGCGGAGCCATCTGCCCGCGCCGGGTCTTGGCCGCCTGCTGCCGCGCCCGCTCGAAGATCGCCGGATCGGCGTCGCCCAGCTTCTCCTCCCGCTCCCGCGTTTTCGGACAAGGTCTGCCGGTCGCTTCGCGCGCAAAGGCGATGGCGCCGGCCAGGAGATCCCCCTCGATAATCGCGTCCACGATGCCGTACTCGTGTGCCTCGCGTGCGCCCACCGGCTCGCCAAAAGCGCACATCTCGACCGCCTTGGCCACTCCCGCCAGGCGGGGCAGCCGCTGCGTTCCCGCCGCGCCCGGAATGATCCCGAGCTTCACCTCCGGTTGTCCGACCTGTGCGGACGGGGCCATCACGCGGTAGTGCCCGGCCATCGCAACCTCCAGCCCGCCGCCGAACGCGGTTCCGTGGATGGCCATTACGACGGGCTTGGGGCAGTCCTCGATTTCGAACAGCAGTGGATGCAGGCTGCCGCGCGGTTTCTCCCCGCTGACCACTTTGCCGAATTCCCGGATGTCCGCTCCCGCGATGAAGGTGCGTCCGTCGCCGATGACCACGATGGCGACGGCCGCGGGGTCGGCGGCAGCAGCCGCGATCGAGGAACGCAGGCCCTCCGGCACACCCGGGCTCAGCGCGTTGACCGGGGGATTGGAGATAGTGACGACCGCCACACGATCTTCGAGGCGCAACCAGACGAGTTCATGCATGCCGCCAGCCAGTCTACCGACCGCCAGGTAAACCTGTCAATCGTGGCGCCACGCGGCCTTGCCCTGGTGACTGACACCGCTGCCCCATGGCGCGTCTTTTGCGCCGCGTGGACAGTGGGGTCTTTCACCACGCAGCTCCTCTCCAAGCGACCCAACGTCCTTCGGCGGCCGCCCCCCAGTTCGTTTTGCCACCTGCCGTTTCGGGAGTCTAGCACGTGCTCCGCCAGCGTGTTATCCTATACATTCTTGGAACGTCCTGGTAGTAATAGGAGTCAGGTGGACCGGTAGGGCGGGTTTCTAGGGCACGGTGGTAAGCCAATTTCGGGTTGCCCGCCTTTCGCAATTATGGCCTAATCTAGAGATATAGGATTATGAAGACGGCAGCGGACATCCCGCAACCGAGGCTTTTTCAGCCGAGCCCCTACCTCAGCGATGCGGTCAATTGCAACATCGTGCAATCCGAAATCGAGGGTGGGGTCCACCTCCGCGACGTCCTGCCCGGCACCGTCCTCGAAGTGGAGACTGAAAACCGCGCATACACCATCCGCTATGAAGGTTGCGGCAGGGCCTTGATTTCCGGCCACCCGGTGTTTTGTCCCGAGCCGACGCTGGTCACGATTCATGGTTCCACCTGGGGCGGCTCCATGATCAAGAGCGATTACATTGGTCGTGGCATGCACCTGGAATTCGGTCACCCTACCTACCTGCCGATCACCACCTCTATGATTGTGCAAGTCCGCGCCGAAATCGCCGTGGCCCGATAGGTGCGGAACTTGTGGCGCGGACATTCGTGTCTGCCGCTTCGACACTCGTGTCGAAGCTTGGCGCGCCCTCTCAACTTTTGCGCGGCAGACCACCCCAGTCGGCCGCCCACCCCAAGGGCGCATGCTTAAGCTCCTGCTGGACCCTTGGTCGCCGGACTACGAAGCTGCGATCCAGGCGGACGGCGCGGAGAGCGCCCGAACGGGCGCGGTCGATCCCGGCGTCGAGACCGATCAGTGGCGTGCGATTCGCCCGGCCCCCTGCGTTTCCGGCCGGCGCGTCTACTTCGTGGATGGTGTGCGCCGCGTGGAAGCCCGCGTCCTCGCGCAGGACGACGACGGCCGGCTGATCCACGGCCTGTTCGCCAGCGCGGGCGTGGGGTCGGTCGCTGCGGGGACAGACGACACTGTCCCAAGGGGCCGTCTTTGCCCCGCAAAGACAGTGCCTGTCCCCACCCCTCTGGCGAAGTACGACTGCGTCGAGATCCGCAGGTACCTGATTTTGGGCGGCGGCAAGCAGAGGGCGGAAAGCATTTCCACCGGCACGCAGACCGTTCGGTTCGAGGGCATCTCAAGTCCGGGAGACACGCCGGACGATCTCATGAACTGTCTCCAAAACCTGATGCGGACGCGCGAGGCGGCTCTGGCCGAAAGCCTGCTTGCGCCCGGAACCTGTGTCTTCGCCGATGGACCGCTGAACTACTTCTCCTCCGCCACGGACGCACTGGTGGGCGTGATCAAGCGCATCTACCTGCCCTATCTGGACGCCCTGCACTTCGCGCTCGCAGGCCGGCTTCGCTCGGGCGAACGCACCCCGCTGTTTTCCATTCGCGACGGCAAGTACGACCGCTACTCCTGGTTCCAAAGGCTGGCGCCGCGGCGCGCCACGGAACACAACCTGGCGGGGATCGTCCGTCTGGAAGTCCGCGCCGCCTTGGGTGTGGAGCAGGCGGCGGCACTGGCCGATTTCGCGGCGGCCGGGCTCCCCGGTTTCGCCTCGAACGCCGTCCGCGACCCGCGTGCGCCGCAGAACCTGGTACCCGTGGGCGCGCTTGAAGAGATGCTGCGGCACCGGTTGGGCGACGTGATCACCATCCGACGCGCCATCGAGCGGAAGATCTACGAAGGAGTCACGGTTTGAACGAAATTGGCAGAGTTCTGGGCACGGCCGACGCGCAACCGCTGGATTACTGGATCGCCGTACCCGGGGACAAGCTGGTGCAGCTTGACGACGTGGTGGCGGTGGAGCGCGTGCTGCCGGACGGCGCCAGAGTCGCGATCTATGGCGTGGTGGACACGGTGGTGGCGCGCCATGAAGGCGCCCGGCTGGAGAGCGACGTTTTCCTGTCGCAGCAAGGCATTCTGCCGCTGAATACCGCGGTGAAAGCGCACGTCATGGTGACGCGCGTGGAGCCGGAGATCTTCGTACCGCCGCTGCCCGGCGATGCCGTGTTCCAGGCCCAGGGCGCTCAACGCGAGCAGGCGCTTTTCTTCGACGGCATGAAGAGGCGCTTCGTCCTGGGGCTCTCCCGCGATCGCGAAGTGGTCTATGGCAATTTCGAATTCCTGGACGGCAGCCGCGGCGCGCACATCAATATCTCGGGCGTTTCGGGTGTTGCCACCAAGACCACCTACGCTTCCTTCCTGCTCTACGGCATCTTCCATTCGAAGGGCCTGCTGGGGAACGAGAAGGCCAACACGCATGCCTTGATCTTCAACGTGAAGGGCGAGGATCTGCTGTTCCTCGACCAGCCCAATAGCGGCCTGAAACCGGAGGCGAAGGCTTTGTACGAAAAGCTGGAATTGCCCGTCCAGCCCTTCGAGAGCGTGGGCCTCTACGCTCCGGTCCGCCGCGATCAGGAGAAGATGATCCCCGATACGGGCACGCGCTCGGATGGGGTGTTGGCATATTGCTGGACCATCGAGGAATTCTCGAAAGAACGCTACCTGCGGTTCCTGTTTGCCGACGCCGATGACGAGACCAGTCATCTCAGCGCCGTGATCGACCGCGTGGAGAATCAGCTCGCGCGCGCGGACGTTTCGCGATGCGAAGATTTCGACGGCCTGAGGATCCTGATCGAAGCGCAACTCGATACCTGGGCAGGCAACGCGGCGCCTGGGACGAAGATGAGCTTCCTGCGGCGCCTGGAGGCTGCGGCGGCGCGCGTGGGTCACCTGATTCGAGGGAAACTCGAAGCGCCCGAACGCCACAAGATCGATTGGAAGCGGAAGCGGGTCACGGTGGTGGACCTTCACAATCTGCACGACCGCGCCAAGCGCTTCGTCATCGGCGTGATGCTGAAGCGGATGTTCGAAGATAAGGAGAAATCCGGGTCGGCCAAGCCACTCATCTTCGTGGTGCTCGATGAGTTGAACAAGTACGCGCCACGCGAGGGCTGGAGCCCCATCAAGGATGTGATTCTGGACATGGCCGAGCGAGGCCGCAGCCTGGGCGTGATCCTGATCGGCGCGCAGCAGACCGCCAGCCAGATCGAACGGCGCGTGGTGGCGAACTCGTCCTTCCGCGTGGTCGGCCGGCTGGACACGGCGGAGGCGCAACATGGCGAGTACGGGTTCCTGCCGGCATCTACGCGCCTGCGGTCGGCCATCCTGAAACCAGGTACGATGATCGTTTCGCAGCCGGAGATTCCCATTCCGCTGTTGGTGCAGTTTCCGTTCCCGGCGTGGGCCACCCGGCCATCGGAAGCAGCCCCAAACAGCGCGGAAGATCCGTTCGCAAGGTTTTGATCCATGAGATTCCTACACACCGCCGACTGGCATGTCGGCAAGACATTGTTTGGACGCTCGCGGCTCGATGAGCAGGAGCAGGTGATCGCCGAGATCGTGGACATCGCGCGGCGCGAGCTGGTGGATTGCGTCCTGCTGGCGGGCGACGTGTTCGAAACTATGGCCCCCACGGGCGATACCGAGCGCCTGGTGTGCGATGCGCTCGCTGAGTTCGCGGGCGCGGGCATCGCCACCGTGGTGGTGGGCGGCAATCACGACCATCCGCGCAGGCTGGGCGCCTTGCGGAAGCTCGGGAATCCGCTGAGCATCTTCGTGCGGCCGGATCCGGCGCGCGCTGCGGACGGAGGCGTGATCGCGCTCGAAAAGCGCGACGAGAGGGCGCTGATTGCCGTGCTGCCGTGGGTGCCGGAGTACAAGATCGTGGACATCTGCCGGATGATGAAGCCCGAAGATACCTGGTACGAGGCTTACTCGGACAATGTCGCAGCCATGTGCCGGCAGCTTGCGGCCGGTTTCACCGAGGCCACCGTCAACATCCTGGCGGCGCACCTGTTCGCCTTCGGCGCCGAGACCAGCGGCAGCGAGCGGGCCGTCCACGTGGCGCAACCGTTCGCCATCAAGCCCGGACAGTTGCCGAGAGAAGCGCAGTATATCGCGCTGGGACACATACACAAGCCGCAGGAAGTGGGTTCCGCGTCGCGATGCTTCTATTCGGGGTCGCCGCTGCAACTGGAATTCGGCGAACGCGGGCAGCAGAAGCGCGTGGTGATCGTGGACGCGAAGGCGGGCCTTCCCGCGAACATCGAAAGCGTTCCCCTGTCGGCCGGCCGCAGGCTGCGCGAGGTCACCACGACCATGGACAAGCTGCCCTCGGTAGCAGGTGTATGTGGCGCCGATCTGCTGCGCGTGATCGTGCAATCGGAAACCAGGATCTCGGGGTTGTCGCAGCAGGTTTCGGAAGTGTTGCCGAACGTGTTGGAAGTTTGGCCGGAGATACCGGGCGCGCCGCCGCCTTCGCCCCGGCCCGACCCGGGCAGCGTCACGCCGGTCGATCTTTTCGCCCGCTACGTGAAGGAACAGAAGGGCGCAGTGGCATCCACGGAGATGCTGTCGAAATTCGAGGAGTTGTACAGCGAGGCCAAATATGCGGCCGATTAGGCTGGAGGTGAAAGGCTTCACCGCGTTCCGGGAAAAGTGCGAAATCGACTTCTCCTCATTCGACCTGTTCGCGATCACCGGCCCGACCGGGGCGGGCAAGACCTCGCTGCTCGATGCCATGACGTACGCGCTTTACGGCAAGACCTCGCGGTTGAACAAAGCCGGCAAAGATCTGGTCAGCCAGGGCGCCAATGCCATGTCCGTGCTGCTCGACTTTCGAGTGGGCGCCCAGGAGTACCGGGTGATGCGAAACATCAAGGGGGGCAACGTGACGGCCCGCCTGGAAAAGCGTGAGAACGGCGAGTGGAATCCCACGACCGGCGCCATCACCGAGGTGAACGAGCAGGTACAGCGCATCGTGGGGCTGGATTTTGGCGGCTTCACGAAGACCGTCATCCTGCCGCAGGGCAAGTTCGACGTGTTCCTGCGCGGTGAGCCGAAGGAACGGCGCGAGGTGCTGTCCGAACTTCTGGATGTGGACGTCTACCAGCGGATGATGAAGTCCGCCAACGAGAAATCGAAGGACGCCGCGATTCGCGCCGAGGAGCGGACCGCGAACATCGATCATGAAGCCACGCCCGAAGCCAAAGCGGAGCGCGAACAGCGCTTGGAGAAACTCTTGGAACAAGAGGCAACGGCCAAAGCGCTGTGCAACCAATTGCGAGAAGCCCTGCCCGACGCGCTCACGTTGCGGGAGAAGCGAGCTTCGCTTGCCGCCGGCCGGCTCGAACTGGAAGAAATCGGCGTCAAATCAATCGCAGCGCAGAAAGCTGCCGACCAGGCCAAACAGCAGGTAGAAGCCCAGGCGGGCGCGATCACGGACCTCGACCGGCAGATCGAATCGACGCCCTACGATGGCGATTCGCACCTGCGGCTCAACACCCTGCTGCCACAGGCGCACCAACAGCGAAAGTTGCGGGAACAACTGGCCGCCGGGCGTAAGGAACTCGAGAAGACTAACCGCGAACTCGCAGCCGCGGAGAAGGCCGCCCAGACGGCTCGCGGGATGATGGACGCGGTTAAGGTTCGACTGCAGGAAGCCGCCCAGGCGCGCAGTGACGCGGAATCCGCCTACAAGGAGTTGCGGATTCGGCATGGCTCGGCAGACGCGATCCAGCAGGTGATCAAGGATCTAGAGGCCACCCGCAAGGAAGGCGCCGCCATTCCCGCCATTGCCGAACAGATTCGGCAGTTGGAGCTCCGCGGCAAAGCCTTGGCGGCCGAAAACGAGGTCGCCGGTACAGGTGTCGAGCGGGCGGAATCGGATTTGCGGGAGTCCGAGAAACTCTATGAGCAGTTGCACGCACTCGACCGCGCAGCAGCGCTTCGGCACGAATTGAAGCCCGGCGAGCCGTGCCCGGTCTGCGAGCAGACGGTACACCAGGTTCCCGCGGCGCCCGACGGGCGTCTGTTGGCGAAGGTGCAGGAACGCGTCAGTCAGGCCAAGAAGGCCTTGCGGAAAGCGCAGGAGTGTCTGGCGGAGCTGCGCGGAGAAGCGCAAGGGCTTCCCGGCAAACTCGAAGTGGCGCGGGCGCAACTGAAGATGCGCCAGAGCCGGCTCGATCAAGCGACGTTGCGCGCCCATGCCACGTTGGGCGGTCCGGAGGACGATGCCATACCTGCGTTGCGCGCGCTGACCAATGAGAGTAAGGCGGCGGAACTCGATACGCAGGAAACCCGGGAGCGATACGAAGCGGTCCTGAAGCAGCAGGGCGAGGCCGCGAGCGCGCTTCAGAAGGCCGAGCACAGCAAGCAATTGACCGAAGCTGCGATCGCCAACCTCAACGGCCAGATTGAATCTTGCGGTCGGGAGCTCGGTGCATTGGAGGCCGTTCTCCACGGCGCTCCGGCGCTCGAAGAAATCGCCCAACAGATCGCGGCGCTGGAAGCATCGAAGAAGAAGCGCTCGGGCCTGGAGAGCCTGCGAAAGATTCGCGAGGCCGCATGGAAAGAGGCCGAGAGGGCAGTAGTGGAGTGCGGCAAGGCGTCGGCCGCAATGGAGTCCGCAAGGGCCAAATGCGCAGAGACGATCCAGTCTCTCGTCGCCGAAATCGCGAAACGGGGCAAGCTTCTGAAAACGGCGCTGGGAGACATCGTGCTTGCCGAACCTCCCGACGAAGCCGCTCAGATCCAGCGCATGGAGACATCCAGCCGCAAGCAGTTGGAAGCCTTGCAGGCGGACGCGCAGAAGTGCCGTTTCGGAATTGACGACCTCGCGAAGCGCATCGAACGCAACCAGAAGTTGCGAGAGGAAGGGGCGCAACTGAGGGCCGAGGGCGCGCTGTATCGGGACCTCGGCACCTGGCTGAATGCCGGGAACTTCCAGCAGTACCTCCTCGGTTCGGCTTTCGAGATCCTGGCGCAAGAGGGATCGAAGCACTTGAAGGAGCTTTCGGGCGGGAGGTACGAATTCGGGTTTGAGGATGAGGAGTTCGTAGTGAGCGATCACTCGAATGCCGGCGAGACCAGGTCCGTGAGAACGCTCAGCGGCGGCGAGTCGTTCCTGGCGTCCCTGGCGCTGGCTCTGGCGTTGGCGGAGAGCATCACACAGTTGAACGGCGAGCGCGGAGCGGTGAATCTGGAATCGCTCTTCCTGGACGAGGGCTTCTCCACGCTCGATTCGGAAACGTTGAGCAAGGTCGCGGACGCCATCGAGGTTCTGCAAACCGGCCATCGCCTGATCGGCGTGATCACCCACGTGCAGTCGTTAGCGGACCAGATGCCGGTGCGGATTGAAATCGAAAAAACAGTCGGCGGGAGCCGGATCGTTCGTCCTGGAGCGGCGGGAGTGACCGCTTCGGGAGCTTAGGTCTTAGACTTCAGGAACGTCCCCTTGTCGAGCTCCTGGAACGCCTGCCGGAGCTGCTCCTGCGTGTTCATCACGATCGGGCCATACCAAGCCACAGGCTCCTCCAATGGCTTTCCCGAGACCAGCAGGAAGCGGATCCCATCGTCTCCCGCCTGTATCGTGACTTCGTCGCCGCGGTCAAAGAGCACCAGCGAGCGGTTGTCCGCGTGCGCGGGTGGCGTCGTGTCCGCCCAGCCAACCCCTTCGGTCGGCACCTCCAGAGGCCCGGATGCGTTGCAGAACTTCCCATTCCCGGCGAAAACGTACGCGAACGCGTGGCGAGTGGTCTCCACGGGCAGACTCTTCCTCCGCCCCGGCGGCACCGACACATCCAGGTAGATCGGGTCGGCTGCGATTCCGTCCACCGGACCGGCCATCCCCCAAAAACTTCCACAGACCACGCGAACATGGGTGCCGTCGTCGTCCTGGACCTCGGGGATGTCGACCGCCTTCACCTCCTGGTAACGCGGCGCCGTCATCTTGAGCGCAGACGGCAGGTTCGCCCACAACTGGAACCCGTGCATCCGGCCCGACTGATCGCCCTTCGGCATTTCCTGGTGGATGATCCCGCTCCCCGCCGTCATCCACTGGACGTCGCCGGCGGCAATGGCGCCGCGGTTCCCCATGCTATCGCCGTGCTCCACGGTTCCGGCGAGGACGTACGTGATGGTTTCGATCCCGCGGTGGGGGTGCCACGGGAAGCCCGCCAGGTAATCCTCCGGAACGTCATTGCGAAAGTCATCGAGAAGCAGGAACGGGTCGAAATCGGACGTATTGCCGAAGCCGAACGCGCGCCGCAGGTGCACGCCCGCGCCTTCGAGGGTCGGCTTGGCCTTGATGAGCCGCTGCACTGGTCGAATGGACATATCGATTCTCCTCCGCTACTAAGAGTCTACCCCGTTGACCCTGTGGGCTGCTTTTGTCCGCGCGGGTTCCGGAACCTACGCCCTGCGAGTGGGCGGAAGTTGCGGCACTTCATAAACCTAAACGGGGAGGGATGGCTCAAGCCCGGAGTCGGCGGAGGCTCACTCCAAGCAGCACGAGGAGAAGACCGATCGCCAGCAGGCCGATGGTCCCTGGCTCCGGTACGATCCCGAACTCTGTTACCAGGCCCTCGGTGTCTGTGACCGACGCGGTAGTACTGGCAACGCTGTTAGTTAGAGGGTCCGAGTAAGCGCTGGATATGGAATCGGCAGAAGTGAACTGTGAGTCGAACCCGCCGGCCAGGCCAGACGGAGTTCCGGAGAAGTTCCTGACGTCGAGGAGCAGGCTTCCTAAAATGGGATTATAGAAGAAGGGAGTTGTCAGGTTGATGATGACATCAAATGCCTTCGGCCCACCTACCGGCCCGGTGAAGAAGCTGGACAAGGCCAAAGGCCCGCTGAACACCATCGTATCGTTCAGTCCAACGTTGTTTGCAAAGGTACTGCTCAGCCCATCGGGACTTGCCAGGGTAGTAGACAGATCAATCTGGATACTACCGATCGTCAAGGAGAAGGCATGGCCGAGTGGGCCGTCGGGCCGGAAAGCGATCTGCGTAATCAAGCCGCCGCTGCCGAATTGAGACGCTGCGTAGACCTGCTGGTAGCGTTGAGAAGTCGTACTATCAAAAGGAAAATTGTTGTTCCCGCCTCCTTCAACGCCGGAAAGAGAGTTAGGGACTACAACGCTTGCTTGCGCAACAGCAGTACAAGCGCAGAGCAGCAGGATACGGTTCAAATGGCGCATAATGGGTCGCCTTACGGACACTTTCTCCAAGCCAATACCAACAGCCACAGTGAAGTTAGCACGACTGGTCCATCGTCCGCTGTTCAAAAGCGATCACTTTGAGCCGATGCGTCTCAGGTGCGGCCCGGGCCGAATCAGGCCCTGCCAGCTCGGGCTAGCAAGAGGAATCATCGAGTGCGGGTGCCAACCCGGCCAGCAGTTCCTCCTGCTCCTGAGCGCCGAAGCATCGGTCGGCCAGCGGAAACACATCGCGCTCCTCCTCAATGATGTTGTGCTGGGCAATGGCATGAAACCTCCGCGCCAAGGCGGCCATGTCGCGAGTGTGGCCGGCGGCAAGCGCCTCCTCGAACCGGGCCGAAATCTCGGACACTTCCTCGTGCTGGGCGTGCAGCTTGTCCGCGAGCGCGGGCTCATACAGCGCCAGGCAATCCAGGAATGGCTGCTCCCGCCAGTAGTGCCGGCGCGCCAACTCGGCCGCCAGGACCAGACTTTCCGCGATCCCCTCGCCCGAGCCGATCGCCGTCGACAGCGCGTCGAGGCGGCCTTCCAGGACGCGGTGATCTTCCCGTAAGCATGAAGTAATCGAATCGTTACCGGACATAGAGTTGGAAGGGCGCCCAGTAGTACGGCTTGCGCTGGACGCCCTCCGACCGCAGGAACTGCAGCTTCACTTCCTGCAGAGCTGCCGCAGGCTGGACCCCTCGCCGCACGCGGGTATAGAGCGCCTGCATAAACTGGGCGGTGGACTGGTCGCTCACGTCCCAGAGGGATGCCACCACGTTATGGGCGCCGGCGCTGAGGAATGCCCAGGCGAATCCGACCAGTCCTTCGCCGGAATAGGTACGTGCACCCGCGCTTTGGCAAGCCGAAACCGTGACGAGGTCGGCGGTTAGCGGGATGTCCTGTACTTCACGGGCATAAAGTTTGGAGGAGTCCTTTCCCGGTGAAAGCACCACCGCCGAATCCAGCGGGCTGTCTCGATTGGGCACCGCATGGGCGGCGAAATGGATCAAGGCAAAACCGGACGGATTGGCGGCCCGGTAAGCCTCGGGACGGGCGGCCGCGCCGGTCCTCTTGACCGCGTCGCCATACAGGCTCGCGATATCGTCGATCTC
>OCZU010001299.1_pt1 | contig 16518 bp, 17 predicted proteins | sample 1539001 | NCBI WGS metagenome assembly OCZU01 (sample SAMEA3539306, study PRJEB22396) | soil metagenome | biome: tundra; feature: field; material: soil | place: USA | collected 2010-05 | depth 0.15 m | reverse complement strand
TAGCGTACGGCGGCGTGGCTGTTATAATCGGCATTCATGTTCGGAGGAAAGCGCGAGTTGCTGGCACGCGGTCTGTTTTGGAGCGGCGCCACATTCCTTCTAGGCCAACTGCCGGAGCGGGATCTGTTGCTGGTATTGAACTACCATCGGATTGGGAACGCCGATGGCGATCTTTTCGCCCACCCCGGCCTTTTCTCGACCAGCGATCAGTTGAGCGATCACATATCATACCTGAAGCGCCACGTCTCGCTGGTGACTCTTGACGAGGCACTGGCTTTTGTCGACGGCACGATCCATGAGAAGACCCGCCGTTGCCGCGTGCTGATCACTTTCGACGACGGCTACCTGGACAACTATGAGGTGGCTTTCCCCATCCTGCGCTCGCATGGGGTGCAAGGCGTCTTTTTCCTTGTCACATCCTGGGTTGGGTCCGGGTACGTCCCCTGGTGGGATCACATAACCTATCTGATGAAGACCGCGCGACAGCGCCGGTTCTGTCTCCGCTACCCGGCTGATCTGGCTGTCGATGTCGATACGAACGGCATGACGAAGAGCCTGCGAGACATCTCGGCCCAATATCAGAGGCCCGATAATACCGATCCCGCACGGTTCCTTCGGGAACTGGGGGAAGAAGCGAAAGCGAAAGATCTACCAGAAACGAAGCGGCGCTTTCTCAACTGGGACGAAGCGCGAGAAATGATCGGCGGAGGCATGGCGATCGGGTCCCACACACACTCGCACCCCATCCTAGGTGAATTGGCGTCAGATCGGCAACGCCAAGAGCTGGCCCAATCCCGCACGCTGTTGAGGGAACAGCTCAGCATCGAAGCCGATGCGCTGGCTTATCCGTTCGGCCACGCCGCCGGTTTTTCGGATCAAACCCAGCAGTTAGCCCGAGAGATAGGTTACCGCGCCGCATTCTCGTATCACGGCGGAACGAATCTGCCCGGAACGGCGCGGCGCTACGACGTCAAGCGAGTCGGCGTCGACGAGCAAAGCCGGCTTCGCTTCCGGGTTCAGGCAGCGATCTGCAGACTCACGGGAAAGTGCTGGCCTTAATCTTGCCGCCCCAGGCAGCAGCGGGCGGCGATGGTGGCAGGCCGGAAACCGGAAGCCATCGGAAACTCAATAGCCGTGCACTCACTCTCCTTCATAAGGGCAATTGATTGTGCTCGGCGCCAGCAGGCATGATGTTCCTGCAATATAGAGGGTGCTTGAAATCATGGAGCACATAAATCTGATCGTTCCACGGGGCCTGGTGGATTCGAGTGTGGCGAAACATGTGAAAGGGACAGAGCTTCTTGTGTTCCCATTGCTCGTTGAATTCCCGAATCGCACATAACTCTCCTATGTACTCATTGTGACAAGCATGTTCCGGCCACATCACGTCGTCAAAGTAGCAATAGACCCGCGGCAGACGGCTTTCACTGTTCTTCTCAAACAGGCGCAGAGCCTCCTTGGTCGAAGAGTAGTAGTCCAGATCGAAGGCCACGAAACCAACGTTTGCCGGCGGAACCCATGAGGATAGTGTGTCCTTGAGATCGCCTAGAACCAACTCCGTGTCCGGCCGCAATGCCGACCGGAGCCGTGCGGCATCCATCGAGTAGAAACCCTTGTCCCATGCATGCGGCAGGTCCCGGTAATCCAGCGGCGCGGGCATCCCCTGCCCGGAATCGAAACCAGCCACCTTGATCTGGATCCCCGTGGACTTTCCTACGATTTCCGCAATTCTCTCGAGAGCCAGCAGGCCTCTTCCGCCGGCAACGCCGAACTCGATCACGGAAATCGCATTCAGGCCCAGCCTCTTCCCGAGATCAGCCGCTGCGTAGACTCCATAGGCATAGTGAGGCCGGTCGAAGATCCCATACCGCACCCTGGTAGCACAGGAGCCGAGCGGGAATCTCCGCCATAGGCTGCGGGCGCCGGGAATCTGTGTCAAGCGCCGCAGTACTCTTTCTGGAATCATCTAGTTCCCTTCAATCCCCGACTCTCTCGACGCATGTGCGGAGTTCGTGCCCTAATGGTCTCCTTCCGATCCCGAACTAGGGCCAAGGCCTTACCTAACGTCATCGTCTCTCCGGAGTTTACCACGACCCTGATGCGTGGCCGGCTGGCCAGCGACGGCCCGATAAAAATGCCCCGCCTCAACCCAAAACCTGTGGCCCAAGGCACGCCACACGGTCTACACTGAAGAGCAGGAGAGCCACATTGGATAGGGATCTGATCCGCATGGAACGTGTTTTTGGCGAAGCCCTGGAGAACGATTCATTAAAATTGTCCGGCCACGATTCCGATGCCACCCTTGCGGGTTGGGATAGCTTCGCTCACGTCAAACTGATCATCGGTCTCGAAGAGGAATTCGGTATCAAGTTTAGCATCGACGAAGTTGCGGAAACGAAAAACGTCGAAGGCTTGCGTAAGATCATCGCGCGAGAGACATCGACCTAACGCAAGGAAGCTTCTTCGATCGCCAGCCAGGCGGGTACGGTAGCGGCTACCGCAGCCGGGCTGCCCAAGTCAAGCCGGTAGCGCACACCGCCGGCTTCCCGCTTCTCTACCGTTTCAAAACCGAGCCGCGGATAGAGTCCGGCCACCACGCCATTTTTGGCAGTGGGCAGATACTCCGCTTCAATCGACGAGACCGATGCGGTGTGTCCGTGGCGAATGGCATTCGCCAGCATGCACTCTTCCACTCCCCGTCCCAGAATGCGACAGCTTATCAGCCAGTTGGAGAGCCTGAGTATTCGGTTTTCCACGAACCCGAATAGAATGCCCGTAAGACCGAAATCGCCAAATCGATCCGTCAGCCGGATCGTCTGGCTGTAGAAATCCTTACGCGTCATCCATTCCCTTACTTCCGTCTCATTGACCCTGATTCCGGTCAAGTTGAATTGGTTGGTCTTGTTGATGAGTTGGACGATGCGCGGGAGATTGAGCCCGGTAAATGGTTCGACGATCACGCTCATACCGAGACCTTGCAAGTATGCATCGGGCGTGGATGCCAGAGCTGCGAGCTCTTCGCGCTGCGCATTGGCGCGAATGGATCGGTTGCGCAACAGATCTTCCTCGGTGACGGCCGTCACTTCAAAGCGCAGAGAGTCCTGTAACGCCTTCCGGTACCCTGTGGGGCTGTCGGGCAGCTCAATCACTTCCACTTCCGGCAGCATCTGGCGGATGCGTGCCCGTTCGGCCGGATTGTCGTCGACAAAAACAAGGCTGTCGGTTCCGATATTGATGGCCGATGCAATCGCTCGCAAATTAACTTCCTTGGGCTCCCAATTTGCGCGGAATACAGCAATATCGGCTTCCTGCAGGATCATCTCGGGGTGCCTCTGGAATGGCAGCAAAGCATTTTCGTGGTCGTTCTTCGAGCACACTGCCAGCAGGACTCCCCGGCTTTTCAAGTCGCGCACGTATTCCTGAAATAAGCGATAGGCGGCTCCCGACCCCGTACCGCCTAAGTGGATTCCTTCCAGTCCATCGTCGCCGATGACGCCGCCCCAAAGGGTGTTGTCGAGATCGAGAACCAGGCACTTGGATGAGATCCCGCGGACCGCGCGAATCAGCGCCGCCAAGTGGCCGGCCAGCAAGGGAATGGCGGCGGCTGACGGATACTGCCGCGAGATCTCCCACGCCACAGCATCTTCCCATTGCGCCTTACCGAACTCCGACGCGATGCCGTCAATATCCAGAATGAAAGCCCCCCGGCCGGACCGCTCCGCCTCCCACAACTCGTCGTTGATCGCATGAAGAATATGGCTGCGCGCCCCCGGTTGGAGCTTCCCCAACCGACCCATGGGGTCGAGAACCGGGAGTTCGTAGTTCCACTGGATCACCGCCGCTCCGTAGCGATCGCGGCAGAGCGACCAAAGGGAAGCTAGTTCCCTGACGTGCTCGGTTGGCGATTTTGCATGCGCGGCGCTTCGCCAATCGGTGGCAAAGATCACCAGATCCGGATGAAACTCGCGCAACCCGGCGTTGTCCCCCAGGACCACCTGTTGATATTGGCCGAAAGGAGCATTCCAAATTTCCGGGAGCAAACCATCGGCAAATAAATGGGGGCGCACTGCGGGAAACAGGAAATCGGCCGTCACCGTGCCGGCAAATGCGAGACGTAACGGCCGCAGGCCTTCACCGCCGCCTCGTTTCACCCACTGCCGCCACACCATGTCGATCTGCCGCAGCAGCCTGTAAGAAGCGGCTGCCCTAGTGGCGTGCCGCAGCAAAGCCTGTGGCCGGCCGCCGGATTCAACCGTCAAACGAGCTCGAGTCAGCAGCCACAAAGCCCGGGGGTCGCCCCACGCCGGCTCGGGCAGTGCCCCCAGCACGGCCAGCGCCTCCTCCCGGCGTCCCAGGCGTTCGAGCAGCGCCGCCTGAAACCAACCCCGCGTAAATGCGAAAGGACCCGGCAATAACTCTTGCGCGGCCTTTTGACCGTCCTCTCGCACGAGTGCCTCGGCAGCGTCCTGGATCTGAAGCATGGCGGCGGCCCCAGGGCGGTCCCCGGAGCCGGCCAGAAGTTGTTCCAGGTCGCTCATGCCGGAACTAGTTCGCTGCCGAGGACCCGGACGATCGCCTTGCCTGTGACGCAAACCGCGCCGAACGACGGAAAGAACGGGTTAGTCCTACAGTAAGTTCTTCGTAAGTGAGCGAAGCGGAAGTCATAGCATTAGTGGCTCGTCAGACCGCCATCCACGTGCAGAATGCTGCCCGTGATCCACCGGGCCGCCGGGGATAGCAGGAAAGCAACCGGACCGGCGATGTCCTTTGGCGTGCCGAAACCCAGCGGATGTTGGGCACGCAAGTGCTCCGCCTGTTCCGTCGTCATGCGCGCAAGGTACTTTGATGACATGGGCGTTTCCACCACTCCGGCGGCAATCGCATTAACGCGAATTTCCTGCGCGGCCAGTTCCAGCGCAAGAGACCGCGTAGCCGCCTCGAGCGCCCCCTTGCATGCCGCATAACCGACGATTCCGGCGCCGCCGGCGTCCGCCGCCGCCGACGAAAAGAGCACGATGCTGGCCCCTCTGGCAATCAAACGGGATTTCAGCAATGCCGCGACCAGCCCCAGGGAGCCGTACACATTCGCGTTCCAGGAGCCCAGCAAACTGGCGTATGACTCCATCATGAGAGGTTTTACGGTTTGGGTACCCGCCGCCAGCACCAATCCGTCAAGCGCCATTCCCTCCCGCTTCAGTTGCGCGGCCAGCGCTTTACAGTCTTCTTCACGGCTCACGTCGCAGCTCAGTGCCCGGTGTGGCGCGGGGAAATGGGCTGTCAGTTCGTCCAGCCTCCTCCCCGCCACCACCAATTGCGCTCCGGAAGCGGCCAGTTCCGTGGCGCACGCCAAGCCCAGTCCGGAGGAAGCGCCTGTCACCAAAATCCGTCTTCCAGAGAATTCGCTCATAGACCCTCCTCCACCGAAGTCATATACCCGGCGGCCAGCACAGCCGGAGCCGTCATGACGGTTGCAGCCCAACTCAAGCCGACTCCGAAGACGATCATGAGCACATGCTGGCCGGGTCTCACTTTGCCGGCCCGTACGGCTTCCGCCAACACCAACGGCATCGTGCTGCCGCTGGTATTTCCCACATCATCGATATAAAAGAATGTCTTCTCCTGCGGAATGGCGAGTTTCTTAACCAGGTAGTCGAGCATATAGCGGTTAGCTTGATGGAAGAGGAACAAACCGATATCATCCATGGATAGAGAAACCTGCTTGAGGAGTTTTTGGATCGTCGGCGGGACCACGGTGATGGCGAAGTGAAAGACGGCCGCTCCATTCATGTAGAAATTTTGAGGCGAGCGCACGTTACCCTCGGCGTCGGTAGTCTCGATCGCTGTTTCCGCGGAGATCGGCATGCGGAAGCCCCCCGCGGGCAGCATGAGATACTTGGCGCCGGTGCCATCGGTGCCCAGCACAAAACCCAGAAACCCGGATCCTTCCTCCGCCTTACCCACCAAGGTCGCGCTGCCGGCATCGCCCAGGATCGGAACCAGAACCCGGTCTTTCGGGTGGACGGTGTGGCTCATCGTGTCGCCGGTTGTCACCAGCGCGAGACGGCCCAGACCGGCGGATAACATGGCGTCCGCCACCGAGAGCGCATAGACATATTGAGAACAGCCGAGATTGATATCGAAACTGGCGCAGTCTTTTCTGAGGCCCAGTTTCTCATGCAGAATGCAGGCCGTGGTGGGCAAAAAATAGTCGGGGCTCTGCGTGCAGTGAATGTGAATATCCACCTCGGCACGCGCTTCCGGATGCCCGGCAAACAAATCTACCGCCGCCTCGAACGCTAAATCGGAGCCGCAGACTCCTTTAGGCGCCACGTACCGGTTGCGGATGCCGGAACCCTTCAACACCTTGGCTGCCGCTTCCGCTCCAAAGCGGGATGCAACGTCTTCATAAGAGATTCGTTCGCTACCGAGCTTATAGCTGATGGCGAGAATACTGTGGCGAGGCATCTCTTAGGCTTGTAGAGCGCGGGCGCTGGAGAGCAAATCCGCAACCGTCTTGACGTTTTGCAAGACATTGGGCGACAAGGCCACGCCCATGTTTTCGTCCACGAACACGATGGTGCTGAGAACGGCCACCGAGTCCCATTCTTCCAGGCTGGCGAGGGGAGTGTCGAGCGTCAGACTGGCCTCGTCGGCCGCGACGATTTCCGCAAATCCCTTAAGAAACTCTTCATCGGTCATGATCTGGCACGCCCTTGCATCTTTACCAGTATAGCGGTTGTCAAAACGTTAGAAAATAGGGTCTGTCCCCGGCAAGATAGAACGCATCGCCGACAGTAAAATTCACCTCGACCGGAAGGTCTGGGGGGAAACTCTTGTGGGGGTCGCCCCAGAAAATGTCGCACGTCTTCCGCGGAATCATTCCTGCATCGACCATGGCCTGGATCACGGGCGCGGCAGAACTGCCGCCAACCAGCTCACAGGCATTCCGATCCTGAGCGGCTAAATCGATGGCGACGGAAAAGGCCTCAGCCAGTGGCGCCGACGCACTGTGAACGACCAGATCGACAATGCGTGTCTCCCCCTGCAGAAAAGCCAGCACCACCAGGCCTACCGCGCTGCCCGCGTACTCCAACCGCCAGGCACGCACTCGGGCCGCAGGACATTCCAGCCAGTAATTCACCAGACCAGGAACCCGGTGCAGGGGGAAGTAGCTACCATCGCTCGCCGGAACCAGCAGATTCGCGTCCGCATCAGTAAGTCGCTCCACGGGAACTGCCTTCCATCGATCCAATTTGGGGCGCTTCCGTGCCACACGCCATCTCCAACTCCGCGCCAACTTCAGAGGCGATTTCCAACTATATGGACTTCTTACGAGTTGCCCCCAGGGGCGGAGAGGATAAGCACAAGTCACCATCCTGTCCGTCTTGCGAAGTCTCGGAATGCGCCGCATCACTCGTTGGGCATCACTCGATCCACCGATGCCGAGGTAAGAATCCGCTTGCGGCCAAAGCTCCCGAAACAGCATGAATCCAGCGCCCGGGCACGTTTGAGCGCCGGCCCAATCGATCACCTGGAAGCTGGACTTGATCCCGGCGTTTGTGGCGTATTGCACCGGGCAGAATCCGCCGTGAGCTACAAGCCCTTGCGCATCGCGAAACACATAGCAGCGCGTCTCCTCCGAAAAAGGATGCGGCCGATAGTACTTCCAGTGGCGCAATTCACGGTTGAGAAACGGTTCATCCTGCGAGGTGGCAAAAACACCGGCGAGAAACTCCACAGCCTCCTTGTGACGGTCTTCCGGCAGACGTTCGAGTTTCATGCCTGGATCTCCATTCTCGCCCCCGATTGGCCAGTATACCGCCTCCAGGCCGAGACCGCATAGACGGCAAGGCTGAAGCTGGGGCGCCCCTGGACAGCCCCGCTGCCGGTCCCGGCATATCTTTTCCCTCGGTCCGCGGTTCGAGTCTGCGCGCCGCCACCGAGCTTTCCCATAACTTGCGGGCGATTGGCCGCAAGGTCAGTCAGAACCAGTAACCCGGCCTAAGTAAAGAGCCATGGGGATTCATAGGGACTAGCGATTGTCAGTGAGATTGCGGTAATGGATGGCTCGTCGATTTCGATCCTATCCGGCAGACATCGCAAGCGGGAGCGTTACCATTCACTGAAAAGCAGTTGCTCTATAGTTCCATGGTAAACTCGGTCGTTATCGCATTCACCGCGGCGACTCTGGTCAGGAGTGAGGCGGCGAGACGAATTATGGGCCTGGCGTTGGTCTTGGTATACATCGCGTTAAACCTGCTGTCCCCGGCGGACATGTTCCCGGTCCTGGGGCCGTATCGCCCCATTCTGATCCTGGCGCTGGCCAGCGTACCGCCGACGCTGATCACCCGCTTAGAGTCGCCCGAGATCGGCAAACTTCGCACCCAGCCCATCCTCATGTTTCTGTTCTTCGCGTTCGCATGCTCCTCCTGGTTTCCACACGGCGGGCTGGGCGCCAACCTGGTGACGTTCCTGGATCTGGCGCCCAGTGTCATCGTGTACTTCCTGGGCCTGGTGCATTTTCGCAGCCCGCTCCGATTGCGGCTCCTGCGCGCCACGCTGGTGGCGGTCGCGGTCTACGTGGTCGCGACCGCGCTCTCGCAGATCCCCTTGGCCCGCGGCACAGGCGAGTCAACACCTTATGTGCTGGTCTCCGGGGAAGAGGCCAACCTGGAGCTGCGGATTCACGGCCTGGGCATGTTGGACGACCCCAACATCTTTGGACAGTTCCTGTTGCTGATCCTGCCGCTGTTGTTCGTCGGCAAGAGAGAGACCGGCCTCGGCCGCGGATACTTCTTCGCCATCCCTATCGCCGTGCTGTTGCTAATTGGAATCTACTTCACCAACTCGCGGGGCACGGGGACCGGGCTAGGCGTGCTCATCGCCCTGTATCTCATCCAGCGGTTCAAGAAGGCCGGCAAGGTGGGGGCGGCGATCGTCGGGCCGTTGTCTCTGGTGGCCATCAACGCCACCCAATCCAGAAAGGTATCGATGGCGGGAGGACTGGATCGTATCGCGATCTGGTCCGACGGAATGGCTTTTTTCAAGAGCTCGCCTCTGTGGGGAATCGGCAGGGGTGGCTTTGTAGAGAGAGAAGACTGGACGGCCCACAATTCCTACCTGCTGTGCGCCGCCGAACTGGGAATGATAGGCTTCTTCCTCTGGATGAGCATACTGGTAGTCACCATGATCCAACTGAACCGCGTAACGAAGGTAGTGGGCAAATCGGACCCCGCCCTGGCGCGGTGGGCCGTGCCGGTGAAGTTATCGCTCGGCGTATACCTCTTTACGTCTTATTTCCTTTCGTGCACATACAACCTTGCCCTGTTCCTGCTGCTGGGCATGGCCGGCGCCATCATCGCGGTCGCCGGGGGCGATGAGACCATACCGCTGCGGGGCACCAAGTGGCCGGCGTGGTCGTTGGGACTTTGTGTGGGAGTACTAACCTTGATATACGTGATGCTGCGGCTGCGGGCTGTGTAGTTCCCCGAAAAACGCCCCGGACGGGGCGGTATTCCTCTGTCTCGAACCGAAATTGGGTTTAGACGGGAGTCGCCTCGACGCAAAAGAGTTTGCCCACCACGTCGCAGCGTTCGACCTTGAACCCAGCGCCTTCGATCATCGAGTAGACCTGGGGTTTGGTGAAGAAATAAACCGGACACCCTTGCATCGTGAGCCGCACTTTGCGTACCGGCATGCGCCAGGTCCAGTAGCGGGGCCAAGCCGAAAGAAATTTCTTGCCCGTCATTTTGCGAATGAGCCGGAGGCGCTCCGGCGGTTCCGTGATATAGTCCCAGAAGCCGATCGCGATGGTCAGATCGAACTGGTCGTCCGTCTTCCAGTTCAGGATATCGCTGTTCACGAATTCGCAGACATTGGGGGCCCCCGATTGGGTCACCAGCTCGCGAGCGATTTTCAGCATCTCCGGGGCAACGTCGACACCCACGACACGCGATGCGCGGTGGAGGGCAAACTCGTTCACAAACCTGCCGGAGCCGCATCCGATATCACAGATGCTGATTCCCTGGACATCGCCCGCACGCTCCATCACCCAGTCGAAGCGCTGGTAGATGTCCTTGCGGAGGGTGCGATCCAGGGTACGGCCAAGCCAGCCCTTCTTTCCGGAATAGATCGAATCGAAATCGTGGGCGATGGCGTTCCAAAAGCGGGCCACCTGAGGCATATTGTCTGGTTTCATTGGTTCGCACACTTCGTGAGAGCGGCGGGCCGCGGGATATCCATCAACCCGCTTTCGCGGAAGCTGGCAAACTGGCCGGACTGCAGAAGCCGCCTCAGACGTCCCGCCGTCTTTTTCAGGTTGGTGTAGTGCCGGAGCACGGATTTCCGGCGTCCCGGGAGCCGGGGTTGATCGGGATCAATCTCCCACGGGTGAATATAGACCACCAGCGGTACCTTTTCAGACTGGAGCCGGCGGCAACCCAGCTTCGTATACCAGAATGGCAGCATCCGAAGGTACCCGCCCCCGCCGACCGGGAGGTTGTGCTTCCCCAGCATCCGGAAAGTCGACATGGGGTACTCCATGATCGGCCCGGCCGGGGTGTCTATGCGAAAAGGTGCGCGGGGCGCACTGGGGATTCCATAGGTATCGTGGTGGATCGGGTAGATGCTCGAATCGTACGTGAATCCGGATTCGGCCAGAATCTCCAGCGCCCATAACGAGCTCGTGACAATCGAGAAGCTGGGAGCCCGATACCCATAAACCGGCAATCCAGCGGCCTGCTCAAGCACCGCTTTCGCCCGCAAGGTATCTTCTCGAAACTCTTTGGGCTCCAGGTTGAAGATCAGCCGGTGCCAGTAGGAATGGCATGCCAGCTCATGGCCCCGCGAGACAATCTCGCGGACGAGGTTGGGATATCGCTCCGCAACCCAGCCCAGGACGAAGAAAGTCCCCTTGACGCCAGATTCGTCCAGCAGGTCCAGAATCCGTTTGGTGTTGGCCTCCACGCGGGAGGGATATTGGTCCCAGTTCTTTCGGTCGACAATATCGGAGAACGCCTCCACATGAAAGTAGTCTTCGACATCGACCGAGATCACATTGCGCGGCATACGGAGAGGGGTTATCGAATTACTGCCAACAGTTGATTATAGTGGCTGCGCGAGCCTTTGTAAACACGGCTTTGGTCAGTACAGTACGGTGCGAACTCGCGCGATAATAGCGGCATGCCGGCGCAGTTGTTTGTGTTTTGGGAAGACCGCAAACGGAGTTTGAAAGGGATTATATGGAAACGGACCAGCGGTAAACGCTGGAACCGCGCCATAATCTACCCATGAGCCCCCGAGTCAGCGTGCTGATGCTGACCTACAATCGACCGCAGTTTATCGGCCGCGCCATCGAAAGCGTGATTTCCCAGGACTTCACCGCTTGGGAATTGCTGGTGGTCCATGACGGCCCCAACGAAGAGATTGTGTCGGTGATGGAGAATTGGGAGAAGATCGATTCCCGGATCCGATATTTCCACCGGGTGAAAGGCGGCAACATTGCCGATGCCACCAATTTCGGGTTGAAACATGCGCGTGGCGAGTACATCGCGATCCTGGACGACGACGACTTCTGGCCCGTCCCTGACAAACTCTCACGCCAGGTAAAATTCCTGGACGAAAGCCCGGACTACGCGGGATGCGGCGCCGGCGTGATCGCTATGGATGAGAACGGAGCGGAGACCGCACGGTACTATAAAGCCTTAACCGATCGGCAGATCCGCCGGCTGGCGCTGGTAGCCAATCCGATGGCTCACTCCACCGGGATGTTCCGGCGCGACCTGATAGAAAAGTGTGGCTATTACGACCAGACCCTCGAGGGCTTTCAGGATTGGGACATGTGGCTGAAGCTGGGTCAATTGGGCAAACTGTGCAATTTCCCGGAGTATTGGCAGACGTACCAGATGTGGCCGGGCGGTGGATCATACAACCAGCAGAAGGCGAATACCCGATCGGCGTTACGCATTGTGATGCGGCACCGGCATGCCTACCCAGGATTTGCCGTGGCGCTTCCCATGGCCGCGCTCTATCACCTCTACGCATACCTGCCAGCAGGGGTGAGAAGGTTCTCATACGGCTTTCTCTCACGTCTGAAAAAGACTGCCTTCGCTCCCAAACAGGCTTAAGTCGCGCCGCCGGGCAGCAGGCGGCGATACAACTCCTCGTAGCGGCGGACCATGTGTTCGAGGCCGTAGCCGGCGGAGGCCACGCGGCGCGAGACTTCTCCGCGTTCCCTCAGATCGCCGCAGCGGGCCGCCTGCAGCATGGCGCCGGCTAACGCCTCGGCATCCCCAGGCGGGCACAACCACGCCGACTCCTTCGGTAAAACCTCTGGAATGCCCCCCACGCTGGTGCTCAGGATCGGCAGTCCGGCCGCCATGGCTTCCAATATCACCAGCGGAAGCCCTTCGTTCACAGAGGACAGGACAAAGACATCGAGGTCCTGGAGCGCGCCGGGCGAATCGTCCGTGCGCCCTTCGAGACGGACCCTGCCTTCGAGCCCCAGGCGCGCGATCTGCGCGGCCAGTTCGCCGGCCAGAGAGCCGTAGCCGAAGATGCTCAGTTCCGCGGCGGGGGCGCTTCGGCAGACCAGCGCGAATGCGTCAATCAGGATGGAATGGCCCTTGGCCGGAACCAGGCGCCCGATGGTGCCGAAACGGATTCGCGGCAGCCTGCTTCCGGGGGACGCGGGACGCGCCAGAAACCCTGCCAACGGAATGCCATTGAGAATCACCGAACATTTGGCGGCCGGATACCCCAGTTGCGGTTCCAGCAGACGCCCGACGTAGTCGCAGACGAAGACCACGTGGCTGGTTAGTGGCTTGACCCAACGGAAATACCGCTCCTGATAAGGGAGGCCTTTGGAAGTAGCCGCGCTGTGGCGTGTGTTGATGCATACTGGAACGCCGGACAGCCGCGCCGCCAGGGCGGCGTAATGATGGACGCCGGGGTTATGGCCGTGGACCACGTCCACGCGGTCGCTGCGCATGCGCCTGGCCATGCGCAGCACCGTGCCAAGGGAAAATCCCGGCGCCTTCGAAAACGCTACCACCGGGATGCCGGCGGCTTCGAGCGATTGGGCGAGCGGCCCAGACCCGTGAAGACAATAGACGATGGCCTGATGGCCGGCCTGCTGCTGGGCGATGGCAAGATCCACGGCCAGGCGCTCCAGCCCCCCCAGTTCCAGGTTCTCGACTAACTGAACGATGCGCATGTGGGGCAGGCGCTTCCGCCTGGCAATCTTTGAGTCTCTCTTGGCAGGCCAAAGGGCCTGCCCCACTTATTCATAGAACGTGCGGATCTGCTGGCAGACGTAATCCACGTCCTGCTGGGTCAACGCCGAGTGGACCGGCAGGGCGAGAACTTCGCCGGCGGCCTTCTCGCTTTCGGGGAAATCGCCCTCCCGATAGCCGAGATCGCGGAAGCAGACCTGCTGGTGCAGGGAGAGCGGGTAGTAGATTTCGGTGCCCACTCCGTTTTCCTGGAGATAGGCTTTGAGCTGGTCGCGCTTGGGCGCCCGAATCACGAACTGGTTGTAGACGTGGCGGGTCTGGTAGGAAGCCGGCTGCGGAAGTCCGATGGGGAGACCGGCGCCTCGGAGGTTCTCGCGGTAGCGGTCGGCGTTTTTCTGCCTACCCGCCGTTTCGGCGTCCAGGTACTGCAACTTCACACGCAGCACCGCGGCCTGCAGCGAATCCAGACGGGAATTGATTCCCACCCACTCGTGAAAGTATTTCTTGGGCGCGCCGTGCACCCGCAGCGCCGCGAGTTTCCGGGCGTGCCCCTCGTCCTGGGTCAGCACCATGCCGCCGTCGCCGAATCCGCCCAGGTTCTTGCTGGGAAAGAAACTGATGCAACCGATGTCGCCGATGGATTGCGCCGCGCGGCCCTTATACTCGGCTCCGATGGCTTGTGCGCCGTCTTCGATCACCACCAAGCCCCGGCTGCGCGCGATTTCCAGGATGGGATCCATGTCGGCGGTGCCGCCATACAGGTGCACCGGCATGATCGCCTTGACCCGCGGTGTGCGCCGAATGGCCTCCGCCAGCCCCTGGGGGTCCATGTTGTACGTGGCCGGATCGATATCCACGAAGGCCGGCGTGGCGCCGGCGCGCACGATCGAGCCGCCGGTGGCAAAGAACGTGAAGGGGGTGGTGAGCACCACATCGCCATGCCCGACGCCCGTAGCCATCATGGCCAGCAGGAGCGCATCCGACCCCGAGGCACAGCCGATGGCATAGGGGACGTGGGAGTACTGGGCGATCGACTTTTCGAGCTGCTTCACGTCTTCGCCCATGATGAAGGCGTTCGAATCGATCACGCGCGTCACCGCGGCCAGCACCTCGTCCCGTATCGGCTGGTGCAGCGCCCGCATGTCGAGCAGCGGTACTTTTCTTTTTTCGCTTACAGATGTCATAGATTCCTCCGGTTTATTTGGCGAGCGCGGTGTCTTCGTCCCAGTCCAGGCACCGCAAGACCTCCGGCTCGACCTCTTTGTAACGCCAATGGCTTTCCGGGCAAACGAACTCGCCCGACGCGTTGGGCTGGGTCATCCGATGGCCATGGCGGCTCATCCAACCCCTGCGGCGGGCCGGAACTCCCAGCATCAACGCATAGTCGGGCACCTCGCTGGCCACCACCGCGCCGGCGCCGATGAAAGCGTACCGTCCGACGGTGGTCCCGCAGACGATGGTCGCGTTGGCGCCGATCGAAGCCCCGCGGCGGATCAGAGTTCTTTCATAAAGATGGTGCCTGAGGATCTGCGAGCGGGGATTGTTGACGTTGGTGAATACGCACGACGGTCCGCAGAAGACATCGTCTTCCAGGATGGCGCCGGTGTAGATCGAGACGTTGTTCTGGATTTTGCAGTTGTTGCCGATGACCACGTCGGAGGCGATCGACACATTCTGTCCCAGATTGCAGCTCGCGCCAATCCGGCAGTTTTTCATGATGTGGCTGAAGTGCCAGATCTTCGTCCCGGCGCCGATCTCGCACGGCTCATCTACATACGAAGACTCGTGAACGAAATAGTCCATTGGTTTCACTCTACCGCTTGTTCCAAGTGCTAGTTCCTAGAGGGTGACAACCCGCGATGGGAGGGAGGAATGGCACCTCACCGGCTGGCCATTCAGCGAAAGCGAACGCTGGCAGGCCTCCAGAACCTCGAGCACCCGGATGCCGTCTTCGCCCGGCGTGAGGGTCTCCGAGCGCGTTTCGACGCATTCCACAAAATGGCCGCATTCGCTCGCGAGCGGCTCGTCCGCCGGAAACGGCAGTGACGTGCCCTTGGGTTGCGTCACCTCGAACTGTCCGTTCTTCCAGGCGATCTCCTTGTCGAAGATCATGAGCTTGTCGGTGGGCCGGGAATCCTCGAACACCACCATCTTCTTGCTGCCGATAATCACCAGCCGCTGCTCCTTGTAAGGGTGCAGCCAACTGACGAATATATGCGCCCGGATGCCCCGGTCGAACAGCAGGTTGGAGACGGTCACATCGGCGATATTGGGCTGCAGGTACGTGCCGCCGACCGCCGTCACTTCGATGGGCGTCTGGCCGGTCAGCCGCAGAATCACCGAAATATCGTGCGGCGCGAAGCTCCACAGCGCGTTCTCTTCCTGGCGGATCTTGCCCATGCTGAGCCGGTTCGAATACACGTACTCGAGGCGGCCCAGTTCGCCCGAGCGCACCAGTTGCTGGATGGCCTTGACGGCGGGGTGATGGATCAGCAGATGTCCCACCACCAGAAGCCGGCCCTGCCGCCGAGCCGTCTCCACCATCGCCCGGCCGTCATCCGCGGTGAGGGCCAGGGGCTTCTCGACGAACACGTCCTTGCCGGCCTCCAAGGCTGCGATGGCCATGGACGCATGGTGTTCGGCGGGGGTGGCGATGGCCACCGCATGGATGTCCGGGTCGGCCAGCACCTGTTCGAAAGCCGGGAAGACCCGGGTGCCCGGATATTGAGCGGCGAAAGCCTCGGCGCGCTTTGGGTCGACGTCGAAAAGGCCGGCCAGCCGGCCGAGCTGGTGGAAGTTGCGCACCAGGTTCTTGCCCCAGTGGCCGCAGCCGGCTACGCAAATTCTGGCGGGAACCCGGGCATGTGAGGATGTCATAGTCTGGCCGCGAGAGAATCTTCGAGAGCGGACGCGCCGGTCCGCACGGCCTCTGCCACGGTTTCGATTTGCTCCGGCGATAATTCGGGGAACATCGGCAGAGACAACACCTCGTCGGCCGCCTGCTCGGAGTGCGGGAAATCTCCCCTTTGATGGCCCAGTTCGGAATAGGCCGGGAGCAGGTGAACCGGAATCGGATAATGAATGCCGGTCTGCACTTCGCGGTCCTGCAACGCTTTCTGCAGGCTCTCGCGCCGCTTCGAGCGCACCGCGTAGACGTGGTACACATGGCGCGCATAGGCCTTGGCTACGGGCGTGCCTACACCCGACCCGGCCAGCAGTTGGTTGTATTGGGCGGCATGCGCCCGGCGTGCTTCGGTCCAGGCTTCCAGATAGCGCAACTTCACGC
>OCZU010001298.1_pt1 | contig 16523 bp, 17 predicted proteins | sample 1539001 | NCBI WGS metagenome assembly OCZU01 (sample SAMEA3539306, study PRJEB22396) | soil metagenome | biome: tundra; feature: field; material: soil | place: USA | collected 2010-05 | depth 0.15 m | reverse complement strand
GACCACCGAGATCTACACTCTTTCCCTACACGACGCTCTTCCGATCTCCGCAGATACGCCGCCACGGCCACCGCGTCTTCGTGATTGAACCGGAATTGCGGCATGGGTTGCATGGCCAGCCTGCCCGCCAGATTGGTTCCCGTTTCAAAAAACTTCACCGCTTGCTCGTCGCTGGGAAAAGTTGGCAGCCCCGCAATGGGTGGCGCCACCGTCGCAAAGGGGACCGGGTGCAGCGGCTTGATTTCGAGTTTCGCTCCCTCCAACCAATGACCGCGTTCGGGAACGCCCAGCCAATTGCGCGGCGTGTGGCAATCCGCGCACATTCCCACGCGCTCGACCAGATACTCGCCGTGTTGGAGTTGTGTGTTGGCTGCGGGTTGCGCCTGGGCGGGCGTGATGTATTTCAAAGTAAACAAAACCGGCGCCATAAAAAACAGCGCAAGAATAATCTTGGACTTCATACGCGGCGTTCTAGCGATTTCAACGACCGCGAACAAGGGGGAAAATGCCGGCCACCGCGTCCGTCACGCGCGCCAGCATCGAAACACAAAGGCTGGCGGCAGATTGCGCCAGACGATGGGCGTGGTTTCCACCCGCTTGAAGTGCCGCACCAAACGCTGCCGGAACCGCCACGAAGTGGGCAGCCAGGCGGCATGAACATAGGCAAACGCGATGAACTGTCCGCCGGACGCCAGCGACTTGAGGATGGAGCGAAGGATCTGTTTCTGCGTTCGCGGAAGCATGGTGCCCCAGGCCAGCCCGCTCACGATGCAGTCCGCCCGCTCGCCATTCAGATGACGATGAAGATTTTCCGCCGAATCCTCGATGATCTCGCAGCGCGGAAAACGACGCCGCAGAATGCTGGCATGGTTGGAATTGATTTCCACCGCCAGAAACCGGCCCCGGCCATTCATCCGCTTGAGAATCGGTCCGGTGAAGGCACCGGTGCCCGGACCCAGCTCGACGACGGTCGCGCCGGATTTGATTTCGCAACAGTCCGCGATGAGCCGCGCCAACGCCCTTGAACTGGGCCACACCGCGCCCATCTTGAGCGGCTCGCGCACGAACTCGCTCAGGAAGCGCAACGGCGAATCCAGCGCGCGCGTCGCGGAAGCCCCGCCCGGTGCCGGCGATTGCCGGCGTTTGACGTGGGCGCGAATCTGACGTTCGTCATGCGCGATGCTTGAATGACTCATGGAGGTCTATTCCTGCCGGACTAACGACCTCATAGCAAGCTCCAAACTCCAGTTCCAAATTCCAAAACTCCAAATATCAAGCTCCAGAGAAGTTCCAAGCCCCAACCTCCAGGCTGCCGAGCTTCAAAATCGCAAGCTGGCGCAAGGGGGAACCAGACTTCATCGGACGCTGATGCTCGATACTTGAAAAGTCCCCGAAGCTTGGAGGTTGGTGCTTGGAATTTTCATTTGGCTGCGCCCATTGAAGCCATCGCTTGGCCGGCAATCCACCCGGTGCTCCAGGCCGATTGAAAATTAAAACCGCCGGTGATGCCGTCAATGTCGAGCAGCTCGCCGGCGAAGTGGAGGCCGGGGCAAATCCGGCTTTCCATGCTCTTGAAATTCACCTCGCCCATACGCACACCACCGCAAGTCACAAATTCATCCTTGTTCAAGCTCTTGCCCGTCACCGGAAATTCCGTGCGGATCAATTGCTGGACGAGCTGATGTTGCGCCGCGCGGGAGAGCGCCGCCCAGCGCGTGTCGCGCGCGATGCCGGCGGCCAGAACGAGTTGTTCCCACAAACGCGAAGGCAATTGCGCCATCGGCGCGTTGACGGCAAAGCGAGCCGGTTGAGTTTTGCGACGCAAGGTAATTTCAGCGGAAATCGCCCCGGCTTGAACATGCGGCAGCCAGTTAAGCAGCAGTGGAAATTTGTAATCGAGTCCGTGCAAAGCCCGCGCGCCCCAAGCGGACAAACGCAGAACCACCGGCCCGCTCAAGCCCCAGTGCGTCACCAGCAGCGCGCCGCGCTCGCGCAACTTCGCGCCCGGCACTGACGCCTCGACCGACTCAACAGAAACTCCAGCCAGCTCCCGCAACCATGGCGTGGCGATGTGAAACGTGAACAACGACGGCACGGGCGGTTCCAACGTATGACCCAGCGAAACAGCCAGTTGACCGCCCGCCGCCGCGCGGCATCCACCCGTCGCCAGCAGCAGGCGGTCGCCGACAAGTTTCATTGGTGCGGATTCGTCTCCCTCTCCCCGCCCAGGCGGGGAGAGGGCTGGGGTGAGGGGAATTGAGCTTGAAACTAAGGGCCTCCTCACCCCGGCCCTCTCCTCCTTTAGGGGAGGAGAGGGAGAAGAAACTTTTTCTGCGAGCGTGATTTCAAATCCGCCAGCCGCGAGGCGAGTGATTTTTTCAACGCCGCAATTAAGCCGCAGCTTCACCCCCGCTTCGCGCGCCGCCCGCAACAGACAATCAATGATGGTTTGCGACGAATCGGTGACTGGAAACATCCGGCCGTCGCTTTCGGTTTTTAATCTCACGCCGCGAGACTCAAACCACGCCACCGTGTCGCTCGCTTGAAAAATGTTGAACGGCGCGAGCAACGCCCGTCCACCACGAGGATATCGGGCGGCCAGCTCGCGCGCATCGAAGCAGGCGTGAGTGACGTTGCAGCGTCCGCCGCCGGAGATGCGGACTTTGGAGAGAAATTGTGGCCCGCGCTCCAACACCGTCACCTCGGCACCGGGATCGGATTCGGCGCAGGCGAGGGCGGCGAAAAATCCCGCCGCCCCGCCGCCCACCACGATGACACGTTGCGAACTCACGCGCGGGAAATTACACAAAGCCCGCAAGGTTGCGAAACTTTCTCGCCGCGCGCGCGGCCCTGGTGCAAAATTCCTCCATCATGTCCGACGATTCCGCGCCCAACCCAACGCCGACACCGCACCAACGCCGTCCGCGTTATCGCGGCACGCACCCGCGCCGCTTTGAAGAAAAATACAAGGAGCGCAACCCCGGGCGTTACGCCGACACCGTCGCGAAAATTCTCGCGTCCGGGAAAACTCCCGCCAGCACACATCGGCCCATCATGGTGATGGAAATTCTCGAAGTTCTCGCACCCAAGCCCGGCGAACTGGCGGTGGACTGCACGCTCGGTTACGGCGGCCACGCCCAAGAGATTATCACCCGTCTCCAACCCGGCGGCCGCCTGCTGGGCCTCGACGCCGATCCCATTGAACTGCCGAAGACCGAGGCCCGGTTTCGCGCGCTCGGATTTGGCCCGGATATTTTTACCGCACACCGCAGCAATTTCGCCGGTCTGCCGCAAGTCCTCGCCACGTTTTTCTCCTCCCTCTCCTCCCCACAGGGACGCGAGGGCCGGGGTGGGGAGGAAAATGAGTTTCAAGATCAAAACCCCTCACCCCGCTTGGATGGGGAGAGGGAGAAACAAGCTGTTCCGATGCTCACAGGCGCAGACGTCATCCTCGCCGACCTCGGAGTTTCTTCCATGCAGATTGACGACCCGGCGCGCGGATTTTCCGTGAAGCACGAAGGCCCGCTCGACATGCGCATGAACCCGCAGCGCGGCCAGCCGGCATCGGCGCTGCTGGGAAAAATTAATCCCGACGCGCTCGCGATTTTGCTGATGGAAAACGCCGACGAACCCAACGCCACCACACTCGCCCCCGCCCTCGCCGGAAAAAAATTTGGCACGACGACGTCGCTCGCCGCCGCCGTGCGCGCCGCGTTGCCACGCGTGAACAGGGATAATTGCGACCTCACCATCCGCCGCGTTTTTCAAGCGCTGCGCATCGCCGTGAACGACGAATTCTCCGCGCTCGACACGTTTCTGCGGAACCTGCCTGGGTGTCAGAATCCGGGCGGGCGGGCGGCGATTTTGACATTTCACTCCGGCGAAGACCGGCGGGTAAAGAAATCTTTCGAAGCGGGAATGCGGGACGGGGTGTATGAGGAAATTGCGCGTGAAGTGATCCGTCCCACTGCCGGGGAACGAAATTCGAATCCGCGCTCGGCGCCGGCGAAACTCCGGTGGGCGCGCCGGGCCGCGTAGTCTGGCATGGCGCCAGAGCCAGCGGCTTTATTTCAACCGCCAGGTGATGCGCGCCTTGTCCAGATCGTAAGGAGACATCTCCATTTTGACACGGTCGCCGACGGTCAATCGGACCCAGCGTTTGCGCATCTTGCCGCAGATCGTGGCGAGCACGAGATGTTTGTTTTCGAGCTCCACCCGAAACATCGTGCCGGGCAGCACCGTGGTCACACGACCTTCAACTTCAATATGTTCTTCTTTCATAGACTGGCTCGGCGGTAATCCGGTTTGTGCTGAAAGCGACATCCCACGGACCGCCGAACCGGGACGCTGCCAAATAAAAAAGCGGAGCTCGGTTCAACCGAACCCCGCCGTGATAATCTAAAAATAGATTAGTAGCGACCACGGCCGCCACCGCCGCCACCACCGCCGCCGCCGTATTCACGACGACCACCGCCGCCGCCGCCAGGCGCGCGTTCTTCGCGGGGCTTGGCCACGTTGACTGTCAGGGCGCGGCCATCCATATCTTTGCCGTTCAAGCCGTCAATGGCTTTCTGCGCTTCTTCAGCTGAACTCATGGTCACAAAACCAAAGCCGCGGGGGCGATTGGTCATGCGATCCATCATCAGGTTGGTTTCGGTAACCGTGCCAAACGCGGCGAACGCGTCTTGCAGATCGTTTTCTGTGGTATTGAAGGAAAGGTTTCCAACAAACAATTTGCTACTCATGTGATGTTATACTGTCCAGACTAACACTGCACTTACCAGACTGTTCCCGGACGCCGGGTTTCAAATCATCACTGAACCAGGTTCACCTGAGGATTTACCATGCCTTGGAAGAGCCAAGCTATCTAACAGATAACTCGAAGCATCGCTCGTTCCGCGGCAATAGCAACAACTTTCGGCGACAATTTTTTGATGCCGGCCGCCCCGCAAATCACTCAGACCAAATGATTTTGCACCCGTCATTTAACAATGACCGCTTCGAAAAGCATGATGACCTTTCCTGCGGAGAAACCCTCAGGTCGCAGGGGAGTCAACTCAAGGAAGAAAGTTAAATATCGTGGGCGCGAAGATCCGAGACAAGGCCGGGTGCGTCATCTGACCACCGCCCGGAAAAATCGGCTCTCGGAATCCGTGTTCCAGGGAATGGAGAAGATGAAGTCGGGACCAGTGATGGTGTTGGTCTGAACGGGAATCCAGGTTGACAAACCGGCTGAGGACTCGATCACCAGGGTTCCCTGCCCGATCAACCCGCGAATGGTTGCCTGAAAAAGACCGTTCGTTTTCAGCGGATTGACAAACTGCGGTTGAATTTCCAAAACGGTCAGCCCCCATTCGCCGTCGGCCAGATAAACGCGGCTTCCCACCACTTTGAGATCCCGCACGTAGCCGCCGGTGGAAAAGCTTCCTACCGGCACAATGTTGGCGGGGTTGCTTACGTCCAGCACCAGCAGACCGTCCGGTCCATCGGCTACGAAGGCGAGATTTCCCGCGACCCGGCATTTCCAGGCTTCGCGGCTCGGATAGCTGCCCAGCAAAATTACATTGGCGGGATCGCTCACGTCGAAAACCTCCATCCCGCGATAACCATCGGCCACGTAGGCGCGCGCGCCCACGACCTTCACTCCGTAGGCGTAACCAGGCGTATCGTTGGTGCTGATCCCGGTGATCGCTGCCGGATTGCTCACATTGAAAACTTCCAGGCCCAACGCGCCGTCCGCAACGTAAGCGAGGGTGCCAACCACTTGCGCATCGCTGCAAGTGAGCCCCGGTGTATAGGTGCCTCCCAGCGAAAGGACGTTCGCGGGTTGAGTCGTGTCGAGAATCTGCAAACCGCCGCCCCGGCACGCCAAATAGGTTTTGTTGCTCATGATTTGCACGCTCCACGTCTCGCCGCCGGGATTGAAATCGCCCAGGTGAAAGAGATTTGACGGATTCGACACATCCACGATCTCCAGTCCGCCACCATAATCGGCGACATACGCCCGATTCGATTCCACCAACACGCTCCAAGCCTGTCCGCTGGTGTCATAAGTATCCAGCCGCGTAATCTGGGCCGGGTTTGCCACGTCAAGAGCATGCGCCCCGAGCACTCCATCCGCGATATAGGCCAGGCTCCCGACCACTTGCACGCCGGTGGCCGAGCCGCCCGTGGCTGCTTCGCCGAGCAAAACCACGCTGGCAGCATTGCGGACATCCACAATTTGCAAGCCGGCATCTTCAACCGCGAGGTACGCCTTGTCACCGACGACAAACACATCGCGGGTCAGTTCCACGGTGTCGTAACTTCCCAGCAAGGTCACATTGTTCGGGTTGCCAAGGTCGAAGATTTTCAGCCCGCCCTGGCCGTCGGCCACGTACACCCGCGTGCCATCGATGCGGAGGTGATATGAATAGCCGCCGGTGTCAGCATTGCTCAATAGCGTGATGCTCGCGAGGTTCGACACATTCAGCACCAGCAAACCAGAACTGGCATCCGCGATACAGGCAACATTGCCTGAAACGTCAACGCCACCGGCATAACCGGGTGTATCGTAGCTTCCCAGAAAAGCGATGCTGGCCGGATTGCTTACATCCAGCACCTGCAGACCAGCGTCGGCACACGCTACATAGGCACGGCCGCCTGCGACCTGCACACCTTTGGCATAGCCGCTGGTGAAATAGCTGCCGACCCAAACGACATTGGTGGGGTTTTGCACGTTCAAAATCTGCAGCCCCGAGTTTCCATCAGCCACATAAGCCAGATTTCCCACCACCCGCACATCTTCGGCGATCCCGCTTGTATCATAGCCTCCCGCACGGAATACGTTCGTCGGGTTCGTCACGTCCAGGATTTGCAGGCCGGACCCGGCATCCGCCACATAAGCCATGCTGCCCGCCACTTGGACGCGGAGCGCGTAGCCTGGTGTGTCATAGCCGCCGACGCGGGTAATGTTACTGGGGTTGCTGATATCGTAGATGCCCAGGCCACCACTCCACTGAACCACATAAGCGTAGGGCCCGGCCACCTGGACTCCGAAGGCACTGCCCCTGGCGAATCCAGGCCAGCGCCCTTTGAGATGGAATTCAAGATTGGTTTGTCCGGATGCGTGCGGTCCAGGGAACAAACCTCCGCAGAACGCCAGAATCGACAACAGGATTTGCAAGCATTTGTTTTTCATCGAATATAGCAGAATCGAGGCGGCCCGCCGCTTCCGCCGCGGCCGGTTTCGCTCTTTTCCCAATCGCTCGCAAGGCAACGCTGGCCGCCGCGCGGCGAGACGAATCACAGGAATCTAGGCCGGTCGAGTGGCAACGCCAACAGATCGTTTGAATTTGTCATTCAAATTCCGGCAAGGGCAGATTGCGGTTGCGGAAGAATTTCAGAAATGTTCACGACACCCAGTGGCCTCTTGAGGGTCGGACGTGCTGTGGCTCGCTTCCCGAGCCGCGCTCCGAAAAAGCCCGGCCGATCACCGCTGGCGGAAACCACGGCTCTGACCATGTTGCCGCGCGCTTGAATGGCCATCGCCATTATGCCGTGGCCTGCCGCCCGGCGCGGACCTGGGTGGCGAGGAATAATTATGGGCCTGTTGCTGAGGGTGTCGGTGATCGGAGGCGTCCGATTGTTGAGCGGCCACCGCGTAGTTAAATCCCTCCGCTTTTTTCCGCACGATGCCGCGCCCGATGAAGCGCTCCAATGACCGCAACTCGCCCTGATCCTCCGGCGTGACAAAGCTGATCGCATCACCCACCGCGTGGGCACGACCCGTGCGTCCGATACGGTGGACGTAATCCTCCGAGTGCATCGGGAAGTCGTAGTTCACCACGTGCGAAATGCCGTCCACGTCAATGCCGCGCGCGGCGATGTCCGTGGCCACCAGCACGCGCACCGCGCCGGATTTGAAATCCTTCAACGCCCGCAACCGCTGGTTTTGTGAACGGTTCGAGTGCAACGCCGCCGTCTTGATTCCCTTTTGCTCGAGGTTGCGCGCGATGCGATCCGCGCTGTGTTTCATGCGCGAGAAGACGAGCACCATGTTCATCTGAGGATCGCGCAGCAGATGCAGCAACAACGCCGGCTTGAGATGTTTCGGCACTTCATACACGAGCTGCGTCACCGTCTCCGCCGGATTCGAGCGGCGGCCAATCTGCACGAGTTTGGGCGCGCGTTGAAATTCATGCGTGAGCGATTCGATCTCCCGCGAGAGGGTCGCGGAAAAAAGCAGCGTCTGCCGTTTCTGCGGCAGCGACCGCACGATGCGCCGGATGTCCGGCAGGAAACCCATGTCCAGCATCCGGTCAGCTTCGTCGAGCACGAGGTATTGCAAACCGGAGAAATCGGCGCAATGCCGGCCCATCAAGTCGAGCAGACGACCGGGGCAGGCGACGATGAGATGCGTGCCCGCGCGGAGCGCATTGATCTGCGCCTGCTCGCCCACGCCGCCGAAGACCGTGGCCATGCGCAACGGCAGGTGCCGCGCATACGCCCGCACGTTCTCCTCAATTTGCAGGGCGAGTTCGCGGGTCGGCGCGATCACCAGCGCCCGCGTGCCGCGACGACTGCCATCGCCGATCACCGCTGACAGTTTGGTCAGCATCGGCAGCGTGAACGCCGCCGTCTTGCCGGTGCCCGTCTGGGCGATGCCGATGAGGTCGTGGCCGGCCAGTATCTGCGGAATGGCCGCCACCTGAATGGGCGTAGGCTCCGTATAACCGGCTTCCTTCACTGCCTGCAAAATTTTTGAATCAAGACCGAGGACGCTAAATGACATGGTGTTTATTATTAGGAATGCGCGCACAATTGCACGCACTTAAACTTCGGAATTTGCAACTGCGGTTCAGGGATTTGATGCCGGGCGAAACGACCGCGAAACTTCGCCAAGCATGGAAAGAAGAAATCGAGGCCCGGCAGAACCGGGGCTCGACGCGTGCAAAAACAAACTTAGTAGCGACTGCGTCCGCCACCGCCACCGCCGCCACCGCCGCCGTATTCACGACGACCGCCACCACCGCCACCACCGCCGTATTCACGACGACCACCGCCGCCGCCGCCGCCGGGGGCGCGCTCTTCGCGCGGCTTGGCCACGTTAACCGTGAGGGCGCGACCGCCAATTTCCTTGCCGTTCAGAGCGGCAATGGCCTTCTGCGCTTCTTCGGCGGAGCTCATGGTGATGAACCCAAATCCGCGCGGACGACCGGTTTCCCGGTCCATCAGCAGATTGGTTTCAGTAACCGTGCCATGCGCGCCAAACGCGTCCTGCAGGTCGTTTTCGGTGGTGTCGAAGGAAAGATTTCCTACAAACAATTTATTACTCATGTGATGCTTTACTGTCCGACAAACCGGCACTTTCTACAGACTGTTCCCGAACGTCGGGTCTAAAATCATCACTGAACTGAGTTCACTTGAGGATTCACCATGCCTTGAAAGAAACAAGCTATCTAACAGACATACCCAACATCGCTGCTTCCGCCGCAATAGCAACAACTATCGGCAATTATCTTTTGGACGACCTCGTGTTTGGTCTTTTTCTTTGGCCCGGGTTTTTCTAGGTTTAAGCCATGCCATCATTCGACATTGTTTCGCAGGTCAACTCGATGGAAATCGAGAACGCGGTGAACCAGGCCAAAAAGGAACTGGCCAACCGCTTCGATTTCAAGGGAAGCAAGTGGGAAATCGTGCTGGAGAAAACCGAGATCAAACTCACTGCCGAAGACCGGTTCAAGGTCACCACCCTCAACGAAATCGTCATCGGCAAGCTCGCCAAACGCGGCATCAGTTTGAAAAGCGTGGAGCAATGCGAACCGGACATCTCGCCGCTCGGTCACGCCCGCCAAAGCATCAAGATCAAGAACGGCATCGAAGTCGCCGTGGCCAAGGAGATCACCGGCTTCATCCGCGATGGCAAATTCAAAGTGACAACGCAAATTCAAGGCGATGAAGTGCGCGTGAACAGCAAAAGCCGGGACGACTTGCAGGCGGTGATCGCGGCAGTTCGCGCGAAAGAATTTCCCGTCGCCTTGCAATTCGGAAACTTCCGGGATTGACAAGCTTCCGGCTTTCTTAATCCATGCTTGGCAGTGGCGGGCGCGTTTCCTAATTTGGCCGTGTGATTTCCTGCTTGCGATTTATCGGGCTGCTGAACGCTGCCATCTGGCTGGGTGCGGCGGTTTTTTTCACCTTGGGTGCCCAATTCGCCTGTATTTCGCCAAAAATGGAAGCGCTGCTCAAAGCCGGTAATTTTCCATTTTATTCCGTCGCCATCGAACAAATTATCATGGCGCGCTATTTTATCTTCTTGTACCTGACTGCCGCGATTGCATTGCTGCATCTGCTGGCTGAATGGCTTTACATGGGCCGGCCAACCCGCAAGTTTTCCCTGGTCTTGCTGGCCGGGCTGCTGGCGCTGGTTTTGATTGGGGGAGTCTGGGTGGAGCCACGACTGAAGAAACTTCACGCAACCCGTTATGCGGCAAATATGCAGCCTGACCAGCGCGAAGCCGCCGCAAAATCCTTCCGCCTCTGGCAGGCTGGTTCACAGGTCATTGATTTGGCTATGATTGCCGGACTTGTGGTTTATGTCTGGCGCATTGCGAACCCTTCCGATGCGCCCAGATTCATCAGTTCTATAAAGTTCAGGGGTTGACAAAAACCAATCCAGGAGGGACTTTTAAAACAATAATTGGATGCCGGAGGGCGTCCATTTGGGTAATTGTATGATCTCAAACGAACGACCATCGCCTTACGGGCAGCGGCCATATGGAGCGCCAAAGCCTCCCGTTAATGAGGACACTCTGAAAACTGACAAAATTCAGATTGAGCGGAAAACCTTCGTATTCACCCTCAAGGAAAATCCTCGCGGACGGTTTCTTAGAATCACCGAAGATGTGGGCGGCCGGCGCGACACCATCATCATTCCCGCTCCCGGCTTGGAAGACTTCAAAAAAATTCTCGATGAAATGGTGAAGGCCGCAACCGAAACACCCCCGAAAAGCACCTAGCAACTACGGCGCGGCAGCATCTTCGGTAAACCGCAGTTCACAGTTTAATTCTTCGCCGCCCGCGATTTCTTGCGCGGCTTCACTCTGGACGCATCTCCCCACAGCGTTTCCAAATCGTATCGCGCCCGCACGTCCGGCCGCATGACGTGGACGATGACATCAAAGTAATCCAGCACCACCCACGCGGTCTGCAACGCGCCGTCCACCGCCCGCGGGCGCTCCTCATGCTCCTGTCGCAGATGGTCGGTGATTTCATCCACGATCGCCCGCAAATGCGGTTCGCTCGTGCCGGAAGCGATCACGAAATAATCCGTCACCGACGACAGGTCGCGCACGTCGAGAATCACGATGTCTTCCGCCTTTTTGTTGTCCGCAAATTCGCGGCAAAGCAAAGCCAGTTTTCTTGAGTCCATCTGGGGCAACAATGCCGCAAGTTTGATCAAAGATAAAGCTGATAGTTCCTAACCGCCTCAGCCACTGCCGCCGGAACCAGATGATCAATCGGCAGACTGGCTTTTACCCTCACCCGAACTTGAGAGGACGAAACACCCAGCGGAAATCCGTTCAAATAACACCCGCGAAATGGTGCGGGAAATTGAACCTCGACCTGTCCCGGTCGGGGAATCACCACAAACTCAGCCAGCCGCGCCAGTTCGTTCGCTTCACGCCAAAGCGGCAGCTTCGCGACATGATCCGCGCCGATGAGATAACAGAGGGTCGCTTGTGGAAATCGCCGCGCGTAATCCCGCACCGTGTCAATCGTATAGGAAACTCCGCCGCGCTGGACCTCCTGGGCATCAATCTCGCACCACGTTTTCCCCGCCAGCGCCAGCCGCAACAAACGCAGGCGCTCGCCACCCGAGGTCGGCTGGCTCTCCGGCTTGAACGGCGACTGCGCCGCCGGAATGAAAAACAGCCGATCCAATTCCAACTCCTCCCGCGCCGCCTGCGACACGAGCAGGTGTCCGAGATGCACCGGATCGAACGAGCCGCCAAAAAGACCAAGCTTCATTTTACGATTCTCATTAACGCCCGGCTTCAGCCGGGTGATTGCCCTGCGCCGCGAGGCAAATCCGTTTCAACGGTTTTCATCGCTCGCCTCAACCCAGAAACCGTTAGAACGGTTTTCATTCGCCGTCACGCTTTTTCACCCGGCTGAAGCCCGGTGTTAATGAGGCAAAGGCTGGTCAGCAACACCGGTTCACCCCAGTGAAACGCTTCTCCGTCGTCTCCAGATAAATCTGCGCGTCGGATTTCGCGGGTGCGTGTTCAGACGGGCCCACTTCGCAAACTGTCGTCGGGTGTCGCGCCCGTTCCAGTTGCGCCTCGCCCGAAAGTTCCCTGGCCAGCGCAAAGGCCAGCGCGAACAACCCAAAAACATTGAGCGGCTTGCATGCGGCGACGGCATAGTCCGGCAGCCAGACCGGCGGCGTCTCGCGTAGTTCAACGATCTTCCTTCGCGCCAGAAGCAAAATCCATTCGCGGATGCTGATGAGAACGATGATGGAAACCAAACCAAGAAATGCACCGGCCACTCCGGCGTCGAGCAGGTTGTTGAAACGTTGCGTGCGATTGGCTTGGGCAGCTTTTCCCACATTTTGTGCATCTCTTAGCTTTTCTTCAACTTCGGTTTTGGCGAAGAGAGCCTTAAGTGCTGCCTGGTTTGCTATCGCAACAGCACGTTCCAAATCAGGCTGTTTTAATGCAAGAACGTGAGCCTGCGCCAAAAACCCAATCTTCGGATCGGGATGCCAGATTTTTTCCACACCCGCCGTGAACGTCACTGCCAGCAACCAGACGAGCGGAATCAATGTCACGAGCGCAAACCATGGCGAACGTTTAGGAGCGCCGATCTCCTGATCGGCTCGTTGCTGTTTGTCGGTTCGAGCCGATCGGGAGATCGGCGCTCCCAGCGTCATCTTCAAAATCACCGTCGTCGCGAGGCACAGCGCGATGGCGGCGAGCATCTGGTTGGCGATGCCGAACAGCGGCCAGAGCGAATTGATTCCGCCCAGCGGATCGCGCACGCCTTGAATCAAAAAATATCCCCACGCGCTCACAAGCAAGACACTGGCAAAAAAATTAGCTCCAAGACTTCGCGTGTCACCCAGCGGTTTCCAGACGTGGCCGAGCAAATCCTGCAGCAAATAACGCCCGGCACGCGTGCCGGCATCAATCGTTGTGAGAATGAACAGCGCCTCGAACATGATCGCGAAGTGATACCAGAGGTCGAGCCAGCGTCCGCCGACCGCCTTGGAAAAGATGCTCGCCATGCCGACCGCCAGCGTCGGCGCGCCGCCGACACGGCCAAACAAACTCTTTTCGCCGATTTGTCCGGCCAGTTCGTTCATGTGTTCGACGCTCACAGGAAATCCGAGCGAAGTCATTTTCGCCGCCGTTGCCGCCGCTTCGCCCTTGACGTTCATGCTCAGATAAACACCCGGATCAAGCGTGCAGGCGGCGATGAGCGCCATGATGGCCACGAGCGATTCCAAACACATTGCGCCGTAACCGATAGTGCGCGCGTGCGTTTCGCGGCTGATGATTTTCGGCGTCGTTCCGCTCGCGATGAGCGTATGAAAGCCCGAAATCGCGCCACACGCGATGGTGATGAAACAAAACGGAAAAAGTTTTCCGGCGAAAACCGGGCCGTCGCCTGTCGCGCCAAACGAAGTCAGCGCCGGCATGTGCAGCGTCGGCAGCACGACGAAAATTCCCAGCGCGAGCAGAAAAATCGTGCCGAGCTTCATGAACGTGCTCAAATAATCGCGCGGCGCGAGCAGCAGCCAGATTGGCAGCACGCTGGCGGCCAGCCCGTAAATGACAATCGTCCACGCGACCTTTTCCTCGCTCAACGTGAAGGCCTTCGCCCAGTCCGCGTTCCCATGCACAAATTTCCCGCCCCACACCGCGAGCAGCAGCAGCACGACGCCGACGGCCGAAGCTTCGAGAACTTTTCCCACGCGCCAGAATCTCATGTAGCCCCCCATCAACATGGCGATGGGAATCGTCGCACCGACGGTGAAAATGCCCCACGGACTTTCCGCCAGCGCGCGAACGACGACGAGCGCCAGCACAGCCAGTAAAATGACCAGGATGGCCAGAATGGCCAGCAACGCGATGAAACCGGCGGCGGAATTCAATTCCTCCTTCACCATCTGCCCGAGCGATTTTCCGTTGCGCCGCAGCGAACAAAACAGAATTACAAAATCCTGCACCGCGCCGCCGAGCACGACTCCTATCAAAATCCAAAGCGTGCCTGGCAGGTAGCCGAATTGCGAAGCGAGCACCGGGCCAACAAGTGGTCCCGGCCCGGAAATCGCCGCGAAATGGTGCCCGAAGACAATCCACCTGTTCGTCCTGCAAAAATCTTTGCCGTCGTCGTGGACTTCGCAGGGCGTTGCCCGCCGGTCATCGAGCATCAGCACCCGCACAGCGATCCACCTCGAATAAAACCGGTAGCCGATGGCGTAAGTGCAGAGCGCGGCGATAAGAATGTAAGCCGAGTTCAGTGGTTCACCGCGATGAAATGCGAGCGTCGCGTAAGCCCAGGCTCCCGCGACGGCGAGCAGAAACCAAAAAACGTTGGCGGCAATTTTTCTCACTGCTTCCCCATCAACTCCAGCACTGCGGCGCTCATCGCTGTGATGGCGGTTTTGATGGTCGGTTCGGGCAACGGCGCCCAGAGCGACGAATGCAGCGACGGAAGCGGTTTGCCGGTGCGATCGCTTTCTTTGACGTCCTCCGGTTTGACACCGCCGACGGTGAACATGCAGATCGGAATTTTATTTTCGGTCCGTCCGTATTCGCTGAAATCTTCGCCGCCCATTGTCGGTTTCTTTTTAATAACGTTGGCATCGCCGAACCAGGATTTAAAAGCGCCGGCCAGTTTCTCGGTTAATTCCGGATTGTTGTATTCGGCGGGTGTGAAATCGTCGCTCAACTTGACTTCGGGCAGGCGATCTTCGGGAATGCCGGCAGCCAATGCCTGGCCGCGAACGATACGGTTGATGGCGTCGAGGATTTGCTTGCGCACTTCGTCGGTGTAGGAGCGGACGGTCAATTGAAGGAGCACTTCGTCGGGAATGATGTTGTGTTTGGTGCCGCCGTGAATCGAGCCGACCGTCACCACGGCGGGTTCGCCGGGTCGGATTTCACGGCTGACGATGGTTTGCAGTTCCAGGATGACTTGCGCGGCCAAGACAACGGGGTCTTTGGTCTTGTGCGGATAAGCGCCATGGCCGCCGACGCCATGAATCGTGATGTCGAGGAAATCCACGTTGGCCTGCGCGAAACCGGAGGTGTAAGCGACTGTGCCCGCCGGAATTTCAGCGTCATCATGCAGCGCGAGGCAAACATCCGGTCGCGGGAAGCGGGTGAACAGGCCATCCGCGAGCATCCGCCGGGCCCCGCCGCCGCGTTCCTCGGCGGGTTGACCGATCAAAACCAGCGTCCCGCCCCAATGTTCCTTGAGTTGCGCGAGCACGCGCGCGACACCGATGAGCGAGGTGATGTGTACGTCATGTCCGCAGGCGTGCATGACCGGCACTTCTGTCCCGGCGTCGTCTTTGGTCGTCACGGTGCTCGCGTAAGGCAGGCCGGTTTGTTCCTTGACCGGCAGAGCGTCCAAATCCGAGCGCACGAGGACAATCGGCCCGCTGCCGTTTTTCAAAACTGCCACGACACCGTATCCTCCCACGCCGGTGGTGACTTCAAATCCCGCGCGTTTCAGTTCGTCGGCGAGCCGCGCTGAAGTTTTCTCCTCATGGAAGGACAATTCCGGGTGGGAGTGGAAATTTTTATAAAGTTCGAACAGGTTCGGATATTCCTGATCCACGTGTGATTTCACCAGATCGCGAACCGGCGAAGCATTTTGGGAGCGAGCCGAAAAGGTTGTGAAGCAAAGCAATGCCAGGAACCATGCACGATTTGATTGAGTTTTCATCGGCGGGTTATCTGTGTTTTTGGAAAACAAAGTCGATTTCAAAAACTTCATAATTGGTTCGCTTCAGACCCAGGCGCTCGTACGCCTGCCGGGCGCGGGCGTTATGCGCCTCCATGTAAAGCCGCAGACCGCAAACATCCTTGCGTGCTTTGGCCAAAGCCTGAACATGCTCGAACAACGCGCGAAACACTCCGCCGCCCCGGAATTGTTCCGGCACATACACGCTTTGAATCCACCAGAAATTTCCGTTGCGCCAGTCGCTCCATTCATGGGTGATGAGAAGCTGGCCGGCCAATGTGCCGCCGCACTCCGCCACGAAGTAACTTCCCTTCGCCGGATCATTCAGCAGCGCACGCACGCCGGCGGTCACGCACGCCGGTTCGAGCCGGCGCTGCTCCGTTTCCAACGCCAGACACATGTTCGCGTTCACGATGAACGGCGTGTCAGACAATCTGGCTGGTCGGATTTCGGCTTTGATGCCGGATGCTAAACCGCGCGTGGAGATGGAATCAATTCTTTCCAGATCGGAAGAGCGTCGTGTAGGGAAAGAGTGTAGATCTCGGTGGTCGCCGTATCAT
>OCZU010001295.1_pt1 | contig 16541 bp, 13 predicted proteins | sample 1539001 | NCBI WGS metagenome assembly OCZU01 (sample SAMEA3539306, study PRJEB22396) | soil metagenome | biome: tundra; feature: field; material: soil | place: USA | collected 2010-05 | depth 0.15 m | reverse complement strand
GCCCGCCGCGCGTTCCGCCGTGCGGCGTTAGCTCGCCGGTGCTCTCGATGAACCCGGGAACGGACAGCACCTTCCGGTGAAAATTGGCGGCGTGCAACGGCTCGCCCCAGACGGTCTCGTACACCGCGCGCAGCTCTGAGATCGTGAACTCCGGCGTCGTGAACGCGGTAGCCAGCGGCGTGTACTCGAGCTTGGAACGGGCTCGCTCCAAGCCGTCGGCGAGAATCCTGGAGTGGTCGAACGCCAGCTTGCGGGTCGTCCCCGGCTGCTGGGCGCCGCCCGACGTCGTGATCCGCAATGAGTCGACCCCGACCCAGGCCGCGGCGCGGGCGTCGCTGCCCACCTGCGGGTCGGGCAGTTCAGGCGCGAACGCGAGATAGGCCACGGAGATCACTCGCATCCGCGGATCACGACCGGGACCGCCATAGGCCGCAAGCTGCTCAAGATGGACCCGGCCGAGCTCGGTGCCGGTCTCCTCGCCGAGTTCTCTGATCGCCGCCTCGGGCAGGTCCTCCTCAAGCTGCTGGCCGGAGGCGTCGCCCAGTGGCCTGACGAAGCCGCCCGGCAGTGCCCACCAGTCCTCGAACGGCGGGACCCCCCGTTGCACGAGCAGGACGTGCAGCCGCCCGTCCCTGATTGTCAGTGCGACCACGTCAACCGTGACGCCGATCGGATCGAACGCTCGCGGGTCGTACTCCGCCAGGTACCGCGCCTCTTCCGTCGACTCCGTCATGGATCCTTCTCTGACTGAGATATTCTCACTTAGAGAATAATCGATCAGGCGAAGTTGTCAAGCGAGCCGATGCCCCAGTCCGGCCGGGGAGGCTTGCCAGTGCTAGGCGGCGGCCCCGCTCACGCCGGAATTCCGGCCGGCGGCCGGGCTCGGGGTTAGCGCCGGGCTTGGGCTTGGGCTGAGTGCCGGGCTCGGGCTGAGTGCCGGGCTTGCGCTGAGTGCCGGGCTCGGGCTGAGTGCCGGGCTCGGAGTTGGCGCACGGGCTTGGGCTGGGCTGAGTGGCGGGCTTGGGCTGGGCTGAGTGGCGGGCTTGGGCTGGGCGCCGGGATTAGGGCTGAGCGCCAGGTTCGAGGCTGGGCGCCGGGTTGGGGCTGGGCGCCGGGACGGCGCCGCCGGACCGCTGGCCGGCTATCGCGGCGAAGCCGAGCAGGGCGGCCGGATAGACGAAATATCCCCAACGACTCTCCGGAGCCAGTGTGAAGAGCAAGGCCAGCCCGAGCGCGAGCCGCCACGCCCCCGCCCGCAGGTCGGCCGGCGGCCTGATCACCAGTGATACCGCGATCGCGAGGGCGACCGTGCAGAGCATGCCGACGGCGGCCCAGTGGCCAGCGGGCCCGGTGTCGGCGAGCAAGTGCCCTGGCAGCGGACTGGCCGCGAGTGTCTGATACCTGGCCAGGCCGAGCGGGAACAGCACAGTGTTCTGGAACAGCGCCGCTGGTGCCGCAAGAGAGGCCGGAGTCGTGGCGATGACCAGCACCGCTGCCGTGCCGCCGGCCGCGACCGCGAATCGCCAGGCCGCGCGCATGCCGTGTCGCGCCGCTGCCATGGCGGCAACGACCGGTAGAGCGGGCCAGGCGGTGGCCTTCATGGCGCAGGCAATGCCGAGGGCGATGCCCGCTGCCAGCCAGGCTCGCCGCGGCTGGCTTGCGCCCGCGCAGGCAAGTGTCAGGCAGAGAAGTGCCAGCACCGGCGGATCGGTCTGCCCGGTCGTCAGCGGCATTGCCAGCACCGGCGAGCCGACGGCGAACACCGTGCAGCGCAGCGTGTTGCCCGGCCGGGTTAGCGCGAAAGCGGCAGCAAGCGCGGCTATGGTGGCCAGCCCCAGCCAGAGCCTCGGGTTGCCCGCTGCGCCGCTCAGTCCCCAGGCCCTCGGCAGGCCGAAGATCGCCATCGCGGGCTCATAGGGGTCGTAGGCCAGCACATGCGACACATGCGTCGACGGCAGGTACGGAGTGCCGTGCCGGAGCAGCAGAGCCGCCGACCTGGCTACCACCTCAAGCGGCCCTTCGCCGACTTTGGACATCCGGCGGCCGCCGGTCACCTGCCAGATCAGCGGGCCAGCGAGCGCGCCAGCGAGCGCGATGATCGCCGCCGCGCCAAGGCCGCGGGAGGGCCATAGCGCGACCGTGACTGCCGCCAGCGCATAGCCACCGGCCGCGAATGCCGCCCAGGTCCACTGCACCGGCTGGCCCGCTGCCACGAAGACCAGTCCCGCGAACGCGGCAAACCCGGCGTACCAGGCGACGGCCCGCCGCCACCCGCGCTCGTCGGCGCCAGCTAGCCAGCCGACTGGTCCGCTGCCAGGCCGGGTACCCGGTGCGCTGGCTGGTGGGCAGGCTGGTCCGACGCCTGGTTCCTCGGTGGGTCCGCTGGGCGGCTGACCAGTTGCTCGCGTGCCTGGTTCTTTGGCTGGTGCGGTCGGCGGCTGGCGGGCTGATCGCGTGCGCGGCACGTCGGCTGGTCTGGCGCCCGGTCCGGATCCTGGCGCCGGACTTGACGATGCGGCGGCGGACTTCATTCCAGTGTGCGGCCTTTCGGGTGGTGTCGCCGGGCCCGCGTCCCGGACGGGACGGGCACGCCCGATCACAGTACTGTCGGGCGAGTCCCGGTGCGTGACCCCGGTGCCGCAACGGCCGCCGGCGCGCCGAGTGTCGGCGCACCGAGTACCAGCGTCGCGAGTACCAGCGTCGCGAGTACCAGCGTCGCGAGTACCAGCGTCGCGAGTGCTAGCGCGGCGCGTCCGGCGCGTGACACAGGTGCTGCACGATCCGGGCGTTGCGACCTGTGTGATCGTGAAGGATCGCCCCGAAATTCCGTGGCTATTCCTTCACGATCATGCTGCCGGACCTCGTAACACAATCAGCGACCCGTTCTACGCCATCGAAACGAGCGATCATGGGCATTTTCTAATTAGTTTGAGTGGGTTTCGGCCCGCGATCACGATTCTGGTGGTCAATTCGTGTCTAGGCGGCGAGGCCGAGGCTGAGGCGTGCCAGGGCGGCTGGCCCGGCCCCGGGCCGGATCGAAGGGTCTGCACTTGAAATTGGACCGGGTGACGTAGAAGGCTCGGTGTATCGGCGGGCAGGATGGGCTTGCTGCTCGCTGACGGCGGCGAGGCACCGGCCCTGGGCTACGATCGCGCCGCCCGGCGCAGTCTCGGCGCCGCTGTGGCGTCACGACTGGCGTCGCACGGTGGCCGCGGTACCACGGAGGGGTGCGAATGCCAGACTTTCTGACCAGTTACGCCGAGATTCAGCCGGACAAGATTGCGGTCATCGACGACTCTAGTAGCGGTGTGGTCAGCTGGACCTACGCCGAGCTCGAGGTGCAGGCGAACCGCCTCGCCAACGCACTGAGTTCTGCGGGGGTTGGGCGGGGCGAGAAAGTCATCTGGTCCGGCCCGAACTCCCCGCAGGTGGTAGCCATGGTCAACGCCGCCAGGAAGCTCGGCGCAGTCGCCGTGCCGCTCAACTACCGGCTGACCCCCGACGAGGCGCTGCACGTCATCGCGCATTCCGATGCCACGATCGCGTACGTCGACGCGGAGTACGCACAGACGTTCGCAGCCCTGGACGGCCGCCTTGACAGGCTGCGGCACGTGCTCGTGTTCGACGGTCCCGCGCCGACCGGGATGCTGGGCGATGACTTCGTGGCGAGCGCGCCGTCGGATCCGCCGGACCTTGATGCCGGCGAGGGCGCCGGGGCCACGATGATCTACACGTCCGGGACCACGGGCAAGCCCAAGGGCGCGGTCAGGCGCGGCCGCCCCGCCGACAGCGCGATCATCGCTCTCCTCGGGCTGATCGGCTACACGCCGGAGGACGTCTACATTACCTCCGGCCCGCTCTACCACAGCGGCCCCGGCAGCTTCATGGCAGGAGCCCTGGCCCTCGGTCAGACGGTTATCGTGCAGCGGAAGTTCGACCCAGAGGAGTGGCTGCGCCTTGTGCACACATACCGGGTCAGCTCTACGTTCGCCGCGCCAGCGCCGATCCGGATGGTCTGCGGCCTGCCGGCCAGCGTGAAGGAGCGATATGACCGGTCGTCCATGCGACGCATGATCGCCAATGCCGCGCCCTGGAGCTTCGCGCTGAAGCAGCAGTACCTGGCCGACTTCCCGGCGGAGTCACTGTGGGAGGTATACGGGTCGACCGAGCTCGGGGTGAACTGCGTCCTGGAGCCTAAGGACCAGCTGCGCAAGCCGGGTTCGTGCGGCAAGCCTGCCCCCGGCGTGGAGATCCGCCTGCTCGACGATGCGGGCGCGGAGGTGCTGGGCACCGGTCCCGGTCACCCTGGCGAGCTATTCGTGCGGTCCACGGTGGTCTTCGACGAGTACTACAAGCAGCAGGAGAGCTACGATTCGGCGCGGCGCGGCGACTTCCATACGGTCGGGGATATCGCGTATCGCGATGCTGAGGGCTATGTCTATATCTGTGATAGAAAGAATGACATGATCATCTCCGGCGGAATGAATATATATCCGGCGGAGATCGAGGCTGCGCTTGAACAGCATCCCGGTGTTTACGAGGCAGCGGTGTTCGGGATTCCGTCGGAGGACTGGGGTGAGGCAGTGCACGCCACCGTCGTGCTCCGCCCGGGTAGCGCGGTGTCGGACCAGGACATCATGGCGTTCGGCCGGGAGCATCTGGCCGCCTACAAGATTCCCAGGTCCGTGTCATTCACCGACGAACTGCCCAGAACGGGTTCCGGCAAGGTACTCAAGCGAGAACTGCGGGCACCGTACTGGGCCGGGAAGGCCGGTCAGCTCGGCTGACCAGCGTGCCGGGCCTGCTCGCGCTGGCGGTTACCGAGTAGCGTACGGAACGGGCCGAACTAGCCGGGCGGCAGCGGCCCCCGCGCCCGAATGGCGTCCAGACGCCCGCCTGCCCGATCTGCTGGGAATATGCTGTGAATGGCGCAGCGAGACGGCGCAACCGGGCGCCAGGAGCGCCATCGGGTCAGCTGAACGGGGAGGGCGCGATGGCGAAGGTTTGCGTCACGGGAGCCGCGGGCCGAGCCGGCCGAGCAGTGGTGGCCGAACTGATCGAGCATGGCCACTGGGTGATGGCCACGGATCTGGTGACCCCCGCGGAGGATCTCGGCATCCCTGTGCTGAGAGCTGACCTGACCGACTACGGACAGGCGGTGGAAGCGCTGCAGGGCAGCGACGCCGTCGTGCACCTGGCTAACATCCCGGCACCGGATCTGCGCACTCCGGCGGTGACCTTCACCGCGAACATCACCATGAACTTCAACGTCTTCATGGCGGCAGCGCATCTGCGGCTGGGCCGCGTGGTGTGGGCGTCCAGCGAGACGACGCTCGGACTGCCGTTCGATGTGCCGCCTCGGTACGCGCCGGTGGACGAAGAGCACTATCCGGTACCGACCACGACCTACGCGCTGTCTAAGGTCGCGAGCGAGACGATCGCCGGGCACATCTCGCAGTGGTCAGGAATCCCGTTCGTCGCGCTCCGCTTCTCGAACATCCTCGGACCGGCCGACTACCCGGAGTTCGCCTCGTTCTGGCCGGATCCGGAGCTGCGAAAGTGGAACCTGTGGGGATACATCGATGAGCGCGACGCGGCGGCAGCGTGCAGGCTCGCGCTGGACGCGCCGGTGGAAGGCAGCCAGAGCTTCATCATCGCCGCGGCGGACACGGTCATGACCCGCCCGTCAGCTGAGCTGATGCACGAGGTTTTTCCCGGCGTGCCGCTCACCAGCGAGGTCAGCCAGACAGGCACCTTGCTGTCGATTGGCCGCGCCCGGCAGGTTCTCGGGTTCGCGCCCAGCCACTCCTGGCGCGATCACGTCAGCCAGTAGTACGCGCCGGCATGGACGCGGTGCCGGGCTGGACGCGGTAGTCCGGTCAGGAATGCCTCAGGTTCCGTTCAGCCGACTTGCAGGCCGGTCTCCTACGCTCGGCTGCGGGAGCCGGACGGGATGGGCTGAGGATGGGATGGATGAGCTGGCGAGAAGGAGCCGCGACCGTGCATGAAGTGACTATCTCGCACCGGGGAGCGAGATACGAGATCGGGCGTGGCCAGGACTTTTACGGGATCTGGCCCGCCGGGGCTTCGCAGCCGCAGCCGCAGCCGCAGCCGCAGCCGCTGGAGTGGTGGCCAGCGACTCCGCAGGGCTGGCATGGTGCGTGGTCCCGGTTCACCCAGCTCGAGGGTCCAGGCGCGGCAGGGGTGGCCGGGCAGCGCTCGGCGCCGGCGGGTAGCGCTGGCATCCGCTCGGTCATCCCTGCGGTGCTGATCGCCATCGGTGTCACCTGCGGGATCGCGGGACTCTTCCCCGGCTATCTTGGCGGAGCCAGCCTGGCCGGGGAGCCGGTCGAGGTCGTGCCGCATGCGATCTACCTGGCCGCGTGGAGCGCGAGCGCCGTGCTGGTCATGCTTGGTGGCACCCGTATGCGGATTGGGGCGCTAGTCGGGCTGGGGACGAGCGTCGTCACATTCGGCCTGTTCTTGGCCGATGCCGGCACGGTGATCGCAGCCGGAGCGCACCTGGCCGGCCTCGGCCTGGGGCTCAGCCTGGTCGGCTGGCTCGTGTGCTCGGTCGGCTCGGCCGTCGCCTTCGCGCTCCGGCAGCCCGGAGTACCCGAGCGCCCGCGCAGTCACGACAGGCGCCTGACGCTGGTGCTGGCGGGTATTGCCGGAGTCGGAGCGGCGGTGGCGTTCGCGCCCTCGTGGGATAGCTTCACGCTGAGGACACTGGCCGGGACGACGCAGTACCTGACCGCTGGCGATGCCTTCGCGAACCCGGCACCGGTGATCGCAGGGAACGTCGCGGTGATGGCCGCGTTCGTCGCCGTCGCTTTCGCCGCCGCTGCGTGGCGGCCGGTCCGCGACGGGGCGGCGCTACTCGTCGGTGCCATCATCCCGCTGGTGGCCCAGGCGATCTCGGCGCTGGTCCAGCTTGGCCGGCCGGTCTCGCCGCTGCAGTTCGGGATTACCCCGGCGCAGGCCGCGCAGGCCGGCCTCACGATCAGCCCCGGCCTCACGGCGGCGTTCTGGATCTACTGCGCTTTTGTCATCGCCCTGCTGCTGACCTGCGCCCGAATGATCACGACGCCGCCGCCAATCCCGCTGCCGCCCGCGCCACCGCGGCGCGAAGGGCTGGACAGCGCGGTGATGGACACCACGATTCCGCCGACTGCCAGCGCGTTGGGCTGACTTACTGCCGCCTGCCACCAGCGCGCTCAGCTGAACGTCCGCTGGTCCGGCCGGATCGGCGGTCAGCCGCCCCGGCCGGGCCGCAGAATTCAGAACTTGATCCGGCGCCAGCCTCGGTCCGCCGTCGGCCGTGCATCGGGCCACTGCCGACGGCGGCGGCTCGCCGCTAGCTGACCGGGACCAGGCTGCGCGCGAATCCGATAACGCGCACCTGGCCTCCCCTGGTCGGGCTTGAGACCTGGTAGAAGTGCCCGTGCTTGGTCCAGCCCAGCTGCCAGATCACGACGGCCCTGCACTTCGGCTTCTTGTTGCCGCGCACGATGCACAGGCTGGCATGCGCCCGGCTGAGTATCGCGACCACTCCGTCTACGCGCACCTTGGCGATGATCCTGCCTCGCCCTCGGAACGGCGGCAGGGCGCAGCGACTACGGCCGCTGTTGCGCTGCCAGAAGCTGATCAGCGGCAGCAGAGCCCTGCCGCGCCCGCGGTACATGGCAAGGACCTGGCGATTCCGCATGCCGACGGTTTCCCGAACCTGCTTGCTGGCGGGGAGCCTGATCTGCCTCGGGCAGCCGTGAATGACAATGATGCCGGGACGGCCGAGCTTCAGGCCGAAGGTCCTGGTCGGCTTGAGCAACGGGAAGCCGGCCGCCTTCTGCGCTGCCTCCCAGGTCCGGTAACTCTTGATCGGGACGATCTTGTTACTGTGGGCGGCTGGCTGAACCTGGGTGGCGCTAGCCGCGCCGGCCAGGCCGACCGCCGCGGTCGAGAGGCTCGCCGCCAGGGCCAGGCCGACGGTAAGTTTCCGAATACTGCGCATAACTCCTCAGTCTCCTATGTTGCCAGATACGCATATACGCGATTTGCGGATCTACACGCTAAAAGCGGTTATCTCCAATCAGGTTGGCGGGATGGCAACATCATCGGCCGCCGACATTAGGGCTCCGCGCGGTTTGTGTGTGAGTTCAATGTGAGTAGCGAACTGGGTAAGCCGCGAGCCGGTGACGACCGGCGGCGCTGCCGGACTAGGCTGCCACCGTGCCGATCACTCGCTGCGAGACAATGGGATGGCTGCGAGCCGCGGTCGGCGTCGCGCTCATCGCGGCTCCGGCAGCCCCGATGCGGCTGTCGGGGCGAGAGGAACCAACCGGGGCCGGCGTGCTGCTCATGCGGACCATTGGCATCAGGGACCTGGTCCTGGGGCTGGGCACCGTTGCAGCGGCACGATCAGCGGACGACGCGGGAGATGCCCGTCGGTGGACCGTCGCGGCTCTGGCGAGCGACTCGCTCGACACCGCTGTGAGCCTGGCCAGCTTCCGCTCGATCGGAAAGCGGGATTCCCGTGCCGCGGCTGTGCTGGCGCTCGTCTTTGCCTGCGCAGACGTGGAGGCGCTCCGGCGGCTTCCGGCCGGCGCAGGAAGCTGACGACAGCTGGCGACGGCGATTTTCTGCCCCGCGCAGCAGCTGACGACCGCGGGCGCCGATGACCCGCTGACGCCTACTTGATCAGCGGGTCGCGGGGGAGGCCGAGGATCCGCTCGCCGATCTGGTTGCGCTTGATCTCGGACGTGCCGCCGGCGATCGACATGGCCCGGTGCAGCAGGGCCAGGGTGCCGCCGGTGGCGCCTGGGCCCTCCAGGAAGGCTAGGTCCGGCCCGGCGAGCTCGGCCATGATCGCCGCCGCCTCGTGCCCGATCTCGGACAGCAGCAGCTTCGTGAGGTTTCCCTCGGGGCCAGGCCCGCCGCCAGCCACCGCACGATGCGCGCTGCGCAGGTTCAGCACGCCCATAGCCTGTGTCCTGGCGATATGCCGGCCGACCCGGCCGGCGCCGCCTGCCAGTCGCTCCGGGTGCGCGTCCAGCGGCGCGATGAAGGCCTCGACGGGCATGGCCATCCCGCCGCCCCCGCCGCCGATGCTGACACTCTCGTTGCCCAATGTGGCGCGTGCGACCGTCCAGCCACCGTCGACTGGCCCGACTACGTCAGTATCGGGAACGAATACGTTATCGAAAAATACCTCGTTGAAATCTGAGTGACCACTTGGCATCCGCAGCGGCCGGACGGTGACGCCGCGGGCCAGCAGGTCGATGACCATGGTGGTGATGCCGGAGTGCTTGGGCGCGTCGGTGTTGGTCCGCACCGTAGCCAGACCGTACCTGCTCAGGTGCGCGCCGCTGGTCCACACCTTCTGGCCATTGATCGTCCAGCCACCGTCGGACCTGACCGCCCTGGTCCTGATGCCGGCCGCGTCGGATCCAGCGCCAGGCTCGCTGAAGAGCTGGCACCAGATGACTTCCTGGTTCAAAGCGGGGACCACCCAGCGCATGACCTGCTCCGGCGTGGCGTACTGGATCAGAGTCAGGATCACCCAGCTCGTGATCCCGTACGACGGGCGCTTGATGCCCGCAGCGCTGAACTCCTGCTCGACCACGAGCTGCTCAACGGCGCCCGCGTCGCGGCCCCACGGTTTCGGCCAGTTCGGCATCACGTAGCCGGACTCGATCATCGCCGTGCGCTGGCCATCAGAGTCGAGGTCGCCGATCTGCCCGATGAACTCGCGCACCGTCTCCCTGATCGGCTCCGCCTCCGGCGGCAGGTCGATCGCCCGCTCCCGGCGGACGCCGCAGCGGACGGAATCCGTAACCGCGATGGCTGCGGCCTCGGCATCGACGATCGCCTTGATGGCGGTGGCCCGCCGCAGGTACAGGTGAGCGTCGTGCTCCCAGGTGAAGCCGATACCGCCATGCACCTGAATGTTGAGGTTCGCGTTAAGGTCGGCCGCTGCTAGCGCGAGCGTGGCCGCCATCGCGGCGGTGTAAGTGAGCTGATCACCACCGGCCGCGGCGGCCCGGGCAGCATCCCATACCGCCGCCGTGGCTAGCTCGGCCGCGACCAGCATGTTGGCGCAATGATGCTTGACCGCCTGGAAGGTGGCGATCGGCCGGCCGAACTGCTCGCGCACCTTGGCGTACTCACTCGCCATCGCGGTGCACTCGCTGGCCACGCCGGTCGCCTCTGCGGCGAGGATCGTGCGAGCGAGGTCGAGGAGAACCCGGCGGCCTCCTGGCACGATCTCCGCGGCCGCGTTGTCCAAGCTCACCCGGGCGGCCCGGCGAGCCGGGTCGAGATTCGCCGGAACCTTGGCGCGGACGCCGCCGGCCCGGCAGTCGACAATGGCGACGTCCGCTCCGACGCTGATCAGCAGCACGTCAGCAAGGTGCCCGCCGAGCACGACCCCGGCGGAGCCGGTGACGGTGCTGCCGGCGACGGTCGCGTCCCCGCCGAGCGCCACAGCGCCGATCACCGAGCCGTCGGCGAGCCCGGGCAGCAACTTGGCCGCCACCTCCGCCGGGCCGATGGCGGCGATCACCGCGCTCGCGATCACCGTCGGCACGAACGGGCCTGGCGCGACTGCCCGCCCCATCTGCTCGGCGACGATCACGATCTCAGCAAGGCCGAAACCCGATCCTCCATGCTCCTCGGGAATGTGCAGCCCGAGCCAGCCAAGCTCGCCCAGCTCGCCCCAGAAGGCCGGGAGCTGCTCGGACTCGGCCTCAAGCAGGGCACGGGCGGCGGCACGGGCGCCGCGCGCGGTCAGGAAATCGGAGACGGTCAGGGCGAGTTCGCGGTGCTCATCGGTGATCGCGATAGACATGAACGAAACAGTATTCTCTATTTACTAGCTCGGACAGCGTGGGGACGTGCGAATGAAACCGGTCGCGGCGCAGGCTGGCGATGTGCAGGGGACTCTGGTGCTGGGGCGCCGCAGCTTCGCTCCGGCACAGTTGCTGCTGATGGCGATCGTGAATCGCACTCCCGACTCGTTCTTCCGTCCGGGGGACACCTGGGATGAGTCCGTCGCGATGGATCGGGTGCACCAAGTGGTCGCTGAGGGCGCCGACATCGTCGACATCGGGGGCGTGCCCGCCGCGCCCGGGCACGAGGTTGATACGGGTGAGGAGACCAGGCGGATCGCGAGCTTCATCGGGGTGGTTCGCAGCGCCTACCCCGATCTAGTGATCAGCACGGACACCTGGCGGAACGAGGTCGCGCGGGAAGCCTGCGCCGCCGGGGCTGACCTGATCAACGACAGCTGGGGTGGCTGGGACCGCAAGCTCGCCGAGGTGGCCGCCGAATTCGGAGCCGGCCTGGTCTGCGCGCACGTCGGCCCGCAGCAGCCCAGGACCAGGCCATTCCGGGTCAGCTACCCGGACGTGATGGCTGATGTGCTAGACCGGACGCAGCGACTGGCCGCACGCGGCGTCGCGGCCGGCGTCGATCCGGCCAGGATCGTCATCGACGCCGCACATGACTTCGGCAAGAACACCTGGCACTCGCTCGAAGTCACCAGGAGGCTGGCCGAGATGACCGCCACCGGCTGGCCGGTACTGGTCTCGGTTTCCAACAAGGACTTCATCGGCGAGACGCTGAACCTCCCGGTTCAGGACCGGCTGGCCGGGACGCTGGCGACGACGTCGATCTGTGCCTGGCAGGGAGCCAGGATCTTCCGCGCTCACCACGTCGCGGCGACCCGTCAGGTGCTCGACATGGTCTCAGCGATCCGGGGTGACTCGCCTCCGGTCCGCGCGGTCAGAGGGCTTGCGTAAAGGTGATCATCGCAGCCGCGTTGTGCCCGGCACCGCCGTTGCTCGCCCGCGAGCTCACCGGCGCCGATCTGGTACTGCCAGAACTCCGGGAGGCATGCCTGGCGACCGTGGCTGAGCTTCAGGCCGCGAGCCCTGACGTGATCGCCGTCGTCGGCGCGGCAGCCTGGACCCGGACCTACGATCCTGGCGCGCGACTGAACCTGGAGGTATTCGCGCCAGGGCTCAGCTCGGCCCGCTGGGCCAGCTCCGCGGACGGGACCGGTGCGGCGGACGGGACCGGTGCGGCGGAGCTTCCTTCTTCGGTCGGCCTCGGTGCCTGGCTGCTGTGCCAGGCCGGTTATCAGGGTAACCGCATCCTGCGTTCGGTCGGCTATGACGAGCCGGCCGGCCGGTGCGCGGAGGCAGGGGTGGCGCTCGCGGCAGCGGGCGATCGGGTGGCACTGCTGGTGATGGCCGACGGCAGCGCGCGACGAGGTCTCCGAGCCCCTGGTCACCTCGACGCCAGGAGCGCAGGCTTCGACGCCGAGGTCGAGCGCGCGGTACGCGCCGGCGACCTCGGTGCACTCCTGGCGATCGACCAGGAGCTGGCTCGCGAGCTGATGGCCACGGGCCGTCCGGCGTGGCAGGTGCTGGCTGGCGCGGCGGGCGAGCGCCGGGTTACCGCCGAGGTTCGCTACTGCGACGACCCGTTCGGAGTGGCTTACCTGGTCGCATCGCTGCGAGTCCCGCAGGAGTAGTTCCTGCCGCTGCCTGGGGCGTGCAGGCCGCTGCGCGGCGTGCAGGGTGACTTGATTAGGTTTCGGCAGCGGGGTAGCTAGGCGGGATCGACGTGGGAGGTATAGCGATGACGCTCTCTACCCGGCAGTTGCGCGAACTCGTGTCCAGGCGGTCGCGGGGAGCCCGCGGAATCCGCCGGCCAGATAGCGGGACGCGCCGAGCGGCTAGCGGGATACGCCGGCCGTCAGGTCCGGCGAAGACTGGGGTGGCCGTCGCGGCTCTGGTGATCGTTGCCGTGCTGGTAGCGGCGGCACGTGGCTCAAGCGGTGGCGGCAACCCTGCGACCCGCGCAGTCTCCGTTGTCGCCGGGCCGGTCCAGACCGTCGAACTCCAGGGCGTACCAGGACAGGTGACGATCCTGGGCAGGGTCACCAGCCGGGTGACGCTGACCGGCGAGCTGCACTCGTCGGGCGCGGGCACGGTCGTCGCGAGTCAGCGCGACAACGGCCGCGTGCTCCGGCTGTACTACCGATGCGCCGCAGCGACCTCCTGCACCGAGAGCTTACTGCTGGTCGTGCCCTGGCGCACGGCCATCGTGCTGCGCCAGCCGGCCGGTCACGTCGTCATGTCCGGCCTGGCCGGACCGCTGCGGATTACAGCCAGCAATGTCGACATTAGCGCGACCGGCCTGCGCTCGCCGTCGATGACAGCCTCGATCACATCGGGCCACCTGAGCGCAGCCTTCGCCAAGGCGCCCGGGCGGGTCGGCATAATGCTGCTGTCGAGTCAGGCCACGCTGCGGCTGCCTGCCAGCGTCCGCTATGCGGTCCGCAGTCAGGTCACCTCGGGCTACGTTCAGGTCGGCCTGCCGCAGGCCAGCAGATCCGCCCACCTCATCACCGTTCGCATTGTTTCCGGGGAACTGAGTCTGCTGCCAAACGCAGCTGCCCAGAGCAGATGACAACATGCTGGCGTGGGGGCAATCGCCGGGCCCGGTCAGGTCGGGTTACGTCATGCTATGCGGATGAGCAATGGATTCCTTGGCCGGCGGCAGGCAGGCCGCGGCAGCCCGGCGTTCCGCCGGATCAGCCGGCTGACGTCGGCACTGGTCGAACAGTGGTCCGAACATTCAGAGGCTCAGGACTACCTGCGACTTCAGTGGGGCGAGCGGGTGCTGAACGCGCACAACGCGGGCCGCCGGGCGCAGAAAGCGTTCTACCTCGCTCGCTGGCTGGTGGTCATCGGCGCCACGGTCGTCCCCACCTTGGTCGCGGTGGGTGCCCGTGCCAGCGGCACCCTCGCGACGGTGTCGCTGGTCGCCGCCATCGTGCTCAGTCTGCTCGTGGCCATCGCCGCCAGCGCTGTGCAGGTGCAGGCCGGCCAGCGCTGGCGCATGTTCAGCCAGTTTCAGGCTGAGCTCGAGCATGCCGGCTGGCAGCTGTACGAACGGCGCGGCGACTACACCGACTGGGACGTCGATCAGAGGTTCGCTGCGTTCGTTGACCGGATCGAGCGAATTGTGCACGCCTATCAGACCGGATCCCAGCTGGGACCGCTGAACCGGGCCGAGGGGTACGCCACCACGCCGGATCCGCTGATTCCTGACTGGCAGTGGCCCTGATCGGCACGGTCTCAGGCAACTCCAGGGCCGCAGCTACAAGGTCCTGCCTGGCAACGGCTCAGTCGGCGGCCACTGGAGCGCCACCAAGTCCTAGGAGTACCGCTCGACCAGGGTGGTCTGGGTTCGCGAGGCGTTGGTAAAGAAGCCGACGGCGGTGCACGCTGCCGGGGAGGTACACGACACGGTGCCCAGGCTGGCGGACGGGGAGCCAGCCGGCATCCTGGTGCCCTGCACTGCCCAGTTTGCGCCGTTCCAGCGTTCGGCCAGCATCGTCGTCCCGGAGAACCCCACGGCAGTGCACCTGGTGGCCCGGACGCAGGACACGCCCGTCAGCCCGCTCGACGCCGGGCCAGCCGGGGCGGCGGCGTGCTGCGGTGTCCAGCGGCGGCCGTTCCAGTGCTCGGCCAGCGGAACCTGGCGGGATCCGTTGAAGTAGCTGCCAGTGGCCGTGCAGCCGCTCGGCGACGTGCACGACACCCCGCCAAGGAAGCCATCCCGCCCGCCGCTCGGGACCGGCGTCTGCCGGATCGTCCACGTCCGGCCGTTCCATGACTCCGCGAACGTGCCCGAGGCGAAGGTCCCCACCGCGCTGCACGCGGTCGCCGAGGTACACGACACGCCGGTGAACTGCACCTCGGCCCTGCCGGCCGGATTAGGAGTGCGCAGGATTCTCCAGCTACGGCCGTTCCAGTGCTCCGCGAGCGTCCGCTGGACCCCGGCCGGCCCGGCCCAGAACCCCGTGGCCGTGCATGCGGTCGCGGATGTGCAGGACACGCTGATCAGGAAGCTCTTGGCCGCGCCGCGGGGACTCGGAGTGGGCTGCACGGTCCAGCTTGTCCCGTTCCAGCGCTCCGCCAGGGTCACGATCGCGCCGCCGCGCAGCTCGTCTCCCACGGCGGTGCAGGCTCTCCCGGTCGTGCACGACACGCCGTTCAGACTGCTGACCGCCGGACGAGGAGTGCTGCGGATCGTCCAGCTGATGCCGTTCCAGGACGCGGCGAACGTCCCGAAGGTACTGCCGCTGCCCTCGAAGTCCCCGACCGCGGCGCACGCATGCTGGGCCGAGCACGACACCGCACTCAGGTTGCTCGCGATCGCGCCAGCCGGGACCGGCGGGGACTGGGCGTGCCAGCTCGGCACGTGCCGCCAGGCCGCGTTCGCTGGTAGCGCCGCCATCAGCGCTCCCGACGCGACGATGATTCCAACGAGCGCCATCCGCGCGAGCGCTGGGAGCCTGATCTCCGTCGTGTTCGTTCCTGTCATGCGAGCACGAAGCCTCTCCGAAATGATCATCTTGTCCGAAGGCATTGCCGATGCGCGGTTCCTACCATAGATCAGGCCGCCTTCGGAGACCTCTTACCGGCAAGGCCAGTCGGCTGCTGATGATCGATCATTGCCGGGTGAGAATCGTTATAGCGAATAAAAAAATTCTGTAGCAGAAAAATTGTGCGGTGCCGGACTACGCTGACTGGCATGAGCACGCGCACGGTGGACTGGACCGCGTGGCGTACGTTGGGGACCGAAGCACCCGGAGCCGAAGGGCTGCGGGAGCGGAAGAAGCGCCTGATGCGCCAGCGGCTATCCGACACGGCGACCGAGATGTTCATGGAGCGGGGCTTCGACGCGGTCCGGGTAGCCGAGGTCGCGCAGGCATGCGGGGTGTCGGAGAAAACGGTCTTCAACTATTTTCCCACCAAGGAGTCGCTGATCCTGGACCGGTGGGACGTCACGCTGGCCTCCCTGCGGATCGGCCTGGCCGAGTCCGGTCTCTCGCCGGTCCAGGCGATGCTGGGGATCTTGGCCAGCGAACTGGGCGGCCTGACGTCCTGGCTCGCCACCCGCGATGACCCGGTCCAGGCCGCCACCACGATCCAGCGTTTCGGCAGCCTGGTCAGGGCCACGCCATCGTTGCGCGGGCACCAGCGCGACATGACGGACCGGCTCATCGCCGTTGCCGCCGAGAGCCTGGCCGAGCGGACCGGACGGAGCCAGGACGACCCGGAGCCGCGGATCGCGGCAATCGCCCTGCTCGGACTCTGGGACATCCAGTTCCAGGCGCTGCGGAAGTACCTCGACGGCACCCGCACGCCCGGACAAGTCCACGACGCGGTCACCGCCGACGTCCGCCGCGCAGCCCGCCTGATCGATACCGGCCTGGCCTCGCTCGGACCGGTGTCGACCGGCTGACGGGACGTCCTGCGGCTTCCTGTGATCGTTGCGCCGACTTGCGAGCTTTGTTGTTACCCAACCCGCGGGGAGTCGCAGGTTCCGGTTGGTCAGGTGGCGCTTTCGTCGGAGCGCGGGTCGCTCGTCGAGAAAACTCCAGAAAGCGCGATGACGGCGATATTTTACTCTTCTGACTCCGTGCGTCCAACCCGCCCCAGCAGCTGCACCAATTGTGGCCG
>OCZU010001294.1_pt1 | contig 16551 bp, 15 predicted proteins | sample 1539001 | NCBI WGS metagenome assembly OCZU01 (sample SAMEA3539306, study PRJEB22396) | soil metagenome | biome: tundra; feature: field; material: soil | place: USA | collected 2010-05 | depth 0.15 m | reverse complement strand
GCGCGGGCACATGCCCGCTCCGGGGACCGGATCGCCATCGCCGCCTACCTCGGCGGCTCGGACGTCTTCGACAAGGCCATCACCCGATTCGCCGCCGCGTACGCCGACCAGAACGAGCGTGACCACCAGTCCCTCGTCGACGCGGTGGCCGCAGGACGGATAACCGCCGAGCGCGGGCTGTGACATCCGGGCTGGCCCTGCCCGGCGGGCAGCGCAGCCGCCCGCGGCGCCCGTAGCGGAGTTGGCAGGTGGTACTTGACCTTGTGCTCATCGGGCTCGGGATCACTCTTGAGCCGTTTCCGCTGACGGCGTTCATCCTGATCCTGAGCGCCGAGAAGGGCACCAGGAAGGGCCTGGCGTTCATTCTGGGCTGGCTGGCGTGCCTGATCGTGGTGATCGCGGCCGTCGTTCTGGCGACCGGTGGCAAGCCGCCCGCGCCGAACACCGCACCGTCGACCGCGGCCCTGGCCGTCAAGCTGGCCCTGGGCATCGTGCTGATCGGATTCGCCGTCCGGCAGTGGCGCCGGATGGGCCGCCCCCGCAAGCCGCCGACCTGGATGGCGAGACTGGACCGGCTTTCGCTGTGGGCGGCAGCCGGGCTCGCTGCGTTCCTTCAGCCATGGGCGCTGGTAGCGGCCGGCGCCGCGACGGTCACCCAGGCGAAGCTCTCCAGCGCCGCGGGCTACCTGACCCTCATGCTGTTCGTCCTGCTGGCCACCGCCAGCTTCCTGTATCTGGAGCTGTACGCGGCCTTCGCGCCCGCCGCCGCCGGTGCCCGGCTCGATCGGCTGCGGACCTGGCTGGACACCCACCGGGACCAGGTGATTATCGTGCTTTCCCTGCTGCTTGGCTTCTGGCTGGCGGGCAAGAGCATCTACCTGCTGGTCAGCTGACCAATGGCGATCCCCAATCCGCCAGCGCCGGCCAGCCCTGACCCGCCCCGATCGCCGGGGGCCGGCGAGCGGCGCTGGCCGATGGCGCTGGCCGTGCTGGTCGCCGGAGGACTTCGCGCGGTCCTGCCGCCCGAGCTCCGGGCCGGAGATGCCCGCTGGGTGTTTGTCGTGGTCGTCCTGGTGCCGCTGCTCGCGGTTATGATCATCGGCGACCCGGGGCGAATCGATCGCGACTCCACCTGGCTGCGGGTGCTCACCGGCACGCTGATCGGCCTAATCTCCGTCGTGAATGCGTCCGCCGCGGTGCGCCTAGTGGCCGGGATCATCGGCGGTGCCAACTTCAGCCAAGATGCCAACATCCTGCTCGCCAGCGGCGGCGCGATCTGGCTCACCAACGTGATCGCCTTCGGCCTGTGGTACTGGGACCTCGACCGCGGCGGAGCGGCAGCCCGCGCCCGCGGAACGGGCAGCCAGCCCGCCTTCGTCTTCCCCGAGATGACCAACGCTCAGTACGTCCGGGCTGACTGGTATCCGAAGTTCATGGACTACCTGCACCTCTCGTTCACCACCGCCACCGCGTTCAGCCCCACGGACGTCTCGGCGATCAGATCCTGGGCGAAGCTCATGATGATGGCCGAAGAGGCGATTTCGCTGGTCGTCGCAGTGCTGGTCGTCTCCCGCGCCGTGAACATCCTGAGGTAGCATCACCCGGCGCAGGTGAGGTATCCGCCACCGCGACCGCGGCACCATTAGCCTGGTGACGACCCCGTCCGATCCCATTGCGCTCCTGCGGTCCCGGAGCTACCTGGCGCTGCTGGTGCTCGCCGCGATCATCGGCGTGCCCGTCTCGGCGGCGGCCTACTTCTTTCTCGCACTGGTCAGCAAGCTGCAGGGATGGATCTTCACCGACCTGCCCAAGGACCTGGGTTTCCACGGGGAGCCGCTGTGGTGGCCTATTCCGCCGCTGCTGCTGGCCGGGGTGCTGGTTGCTCTCACCATCCGCTACCTGCCCGGCAAGGGAGGCCATTCGCCAGCCGACGGGTTCAAGGCGGGCGCGGGCCCGCCCCTGCCGATGGAGCTTCCGGGCATAGTACTCGCGGCATTTGCGACCTTGAGCCTGGGCGTGGTACTCGGACCCGAAGCACCCCTGATCGCCCTCGGCGGCGGACTCGGCGTCATTGCAGTCCGGCTCGTCAAGCGGGACGCTCCGGCCAGAACACAGACTGTGGTGGCCGCGGCGGGCAGCTTCGCCGCCATCAGCACGCTGCTTGGCTCGCCCCTGACCGGAGCTTTCCTGCTGATGGAGGCCTCCGGGCTGGGCGGCTCCATGATGGAGCTTGTGCTGATACCTGGCCTGCTGGCCGCCGGCGTCGGTTCGCTCATGTTCATCGGCCTGGACGCCTGGACCGGGCTCGGCACGTTTTCGCTGGCGATTCCCGGCCTTCCGCATGTCGGGTCGCCCACGGCTGCCGAGTTCTTGTGGGCACTGGCGATCGGGGTGATGGCTGTCCCGCTCGGCAGCGGAATCCGGTGGCTCGGCCTTTTTCTCCGGCCTCATGTCGAGCGGCGGATGGTCCTTCTTACTCCGGTGGTTGGCCTCGCAGTCGCGGGCCTGGCGATCGCGTTCGCCGCAGCCACCGGAAAGGGCTCCTCCGAGGTGCTGTTCTCCGGACAGTCCGCGCTCGGCCCGTTTATCGCGCACAGCGCCAGTTACACCGTCGGAGCCGTGGTACTGCTCCTGGCCTGCAAGGGCATCGCCTACGGCGTGTCGCTGAGCAGCTTCCGCGGCGGTCCGACCTTCCCGGCGCTGTTCCTCGGGGCTGCGGGCGGCGTCGCGCTGTCGCACCTGCCGGGACTGCCACTTGTCGACGGCGTTGCCATGGGCATTGGCGCGATGTCGGCCGTGATGCTCAGGCTGCCGCTAACCTCCGTCTTGCTGGCCTCCCTACTGCTGGCGTCGGACGGCCTGGCAGTCATGCCGCTGGTGATCGTGGCGGTCGTGGTGGCCTACGTGGCATCGGCCAGGCTCACGCCCACGCCAGTCCCGGCCCCGGAAGGACCGCCTGTCACAGGCGCCACTCCGGCTCATGCACGCCCGGTCTCCGGACAGCCGGCTGAGTCGTGAGCCCTCGGCTTGCTCGGCTGCCCGCTGCTGGCGTCGCGCATGGCCATCGGCCTTTCGCCTGCGTTACTCGCCGTGGCACACAACTGCGCTCTCCGCGCCGACGCGTTCCTGCCTGCTGACGGGACGGAACTGCGACGCCAGCGGCTCGGCCAAGGCCGGAAGGAATGGCGGCGGCAGGCGTTCAGGACGCCGCACAACATGCGCAGGCGGTACTCGCTGTGGGGAGTGACGGCTGACCGCGGCGGCAGCCTGCCGCACGGCGACCAGGAAGCTCCGGCGCTGCTGGCCAGGCCACGGCCGCAGATGCCGGACCGGCGCGCGAGCTAGGCGCGTTTACCGGGACTTGCGAGTTCCTCGAACGAGATCACGCGCGGTGCGATGAGCGGCGCTTGTCAGGCAGCACCGCGCCGATGAGCCACAGGATCGGGATGAAGATGCCGATCAGGCCGAGGACCCAGTGACCCTTGCGGAACGTCATGATGGCCACGGTGAACAGCAGGACCAGGTACAAGACACCCAGCCCAATCGCAAAGCCTGATCCTGACATCTGCGCCACATCCATCCAGTCACGGCCGCCGGAGTCCTTGGAGTCCGGGGCATCGGGCAGCTGATTTCGCGGGGCGGCGGGTGCGCCGTCTGATTCGCAGTGTGCGGGACCGCAGGCGATACGGGCATCACCCGCGCTGGATGGTCACTGGCCGGGGCCCGGGGCCCGATCATCCACGTCTGTCCGCTGAGCCACCCGGGCCGGCGGAGCCATAGACGAGGGCCTTTTGACTCTTCCCGCTGCCTTCCGCTGGTACGACACCTTCGAACCGTGCCGAATGGTGCTTGGCGGCCTGCGTTGGCTGACGGCTCGCCCGGCTTGCTCGGCTGGCGCCCGGAAGGAGGCGACGAGGCGAGCGACCAAGGTGGCCAGGAACACCTGGCCGATCAGCGCCTCGATGACGGCGACTGCCCGGCCGCCGTCGCTGGCAGCGGTGAAGTCCCCGTAGCCGAGAGTGGTCAGCGTGGTGAAACTGAAGTACTGGATGGTCTGGGTGTTGGTCTGATGTTCGGCGGTCTGCTGGCCAGCGAAGAAGGACCCTCCGCCCAGACGCCAGATCGCCGCGTAGAAGGCGGCGAACATCAGGCCGATGATCATGTAGGCGCTGATGGCTCCGAATATGCTCTGCACGGTGACGGTGCGCTTGGCGAGGACCCGGCGCACGATGAGCACCGCGGTCAGCAGCAGGAGCAGCCCTTTCCATATGTCCGCCGCGCCGTCACCGACCTCGGTGTGAGTCAGCACTGCCACTGTGGCTGCAGCGGAGCCGGCCAGCGCCACGGCGCCGGCCGCCCTCGCCATCCGGCGGCTCACCATCGCTGTGCGGAGCGCCAGCAGCAGCACCCCCAGGAAGAGCACGGTCTGGACGTAGGCAGCCAGCGTGCTGAAGCCGGAAGCGGAGATCAGGTAGGTCAGGATCAGGACGAGCAACAGCAGACCGTACCGGCCGCCTGGTTCTGTCGGGCCGGCACGGTCGCCGCGTCTGGCTGCCCGCCGGGCAGGCGATGCCTGCGTCATGACCCTCCGTTTGGTCCGGCTCGGGCGGGACAGCAGGCCTGCGCTGGTTGCTAAGCGCTTTACGCCGCGCCCCCGCCATGCAGGGCATCCTGAAGTTCCTTCTCGCCATCTTTGGACAGCGAGGTCTTCAGCACGGTGCCGCCGTACTTGCTCATCGCCTCGACGGCCTTGTCCGGGGTGACCTTCTCCACCATCAAGAACAGCGCCGAGGTACCCGGCGTCAGCATGCCGCGGACCTGGTCCTGGAACTGGCGGTCGATGCCGGACTTGGTGACCTTGCCCATCAGCGCGCCCAGCCCGGCGCCGATCGCTATCCCGAAGACCGGGACGAAGAACAGCACGCCGAACAGCAGTCCCCAGAACATCCCCCAGCTCGCCCCGGCGCCGACCATATGGTGGCTGGTGTGGACGTGGTACTTGCCCTCGTCGTCCCGCACGATCACCGCGATGGCGTCGGGCTCGATGATGAGGTCATGGGCCAGCCGCCGTGCCTCGTCGGCTGCCGCCTCGGCGGTGGCCTGGTCGGGGTACCCGATCGCTATCAGATCAGCCATAGCATCCTCTTTCTCGTTCTGCCGGTGATTCGGTCCGGCCTAGTTCGGTCCGGCCTAGTCCATCAAGCCGGGCGCCAGCCACGCCCCACCCCCGGCGGGTGATATCGCACTCGCCGGGACAGGCCCGCGCCAGGTCACGCTGGCGGCTCGGTGTAGCGGCGCTCCTCGTAGACTTCGGCCGATTCGCGCCCATGGCGCCGCGTGGCCATGAACGCGATCGAGATGATCAGGCCGGCCACGCCGGCGACCATCAAGATCACGCCGATCACTTGCAGGTCGACGTGCGCGGGCTTCCAGGTGACGCCGAATCGGAGAATTGCGCCGATGACGACGAGCGCGATGCTGCCGCCGATTGTCACAGTGCTAGCCACCTCCACAGGGCCCTGCGTTCTCAGGGCCCTACGTTTCCGCCGAAACTCCGAACGCGCCTCGCCCGGCAAGGGTGAACCGCGTCGTGTACGCGCCGCGTCCGGCCGCTCGCGCCTGGCGACAGCGCGCTCACCCAAAGCGGGGGGTCCTGCGGGCGCGTCCAGGATGAGGGCTTGCCTGGCACGGCTGCTCGTCGATGCTGGCTAAGGACTCTTGACCCTAGCCGGGCATAGACCGCATGATAACTTCGGTCAAGTGCGCGACGATACACGCATTGGGGGACGAGCGCGGCCAGAACGCGATCTGCGTGCCGTCCCTATCTTGCCGTCGCGCCGGGTGGGCCTGGACGTACCGATAGAGACTAAGTTCCATGCTCCCAGCCCGCGGAAGGAGTGGGTAGAGCGGCGGGAGCTCGTTCACTACCTGGCGGCCGCCGCCGCCAAGCTCGTTCTTCTTGACGCTCCCGCGGGCTTCGGCAAGACCACTCTGGCAGCGCAATGGCGGTCAAGCCCGATCGAGGCCCGGCCGTTTGCCTGGCTCTCGCTCGACCGCGGCGACGATGACCCCGGCCGGCTGTGGTGGCATGTCGTATGCGCCCTGCAAAGAGCTTGCCCTGGGCTCGGCGGCGAGGACATCCTGGAGGCTCTTCGGGTCCAGTCCCCGGACATTGCCGGAGAGGTGCTCCCGCTCCTGGTCAACGAGCTGGCCGCGCTCCCGGAACCGGTCGTCCTGGTGCTTGACGACTATCACGTGATCAAGGAACGCAGCTGCCGCGACCAGATCGCGTTCCTGTTGCTGCATCTCCCGCCATCTGCCCAGCTTGTGCTCATTACGCGGGCCGATCCGCTGCTGCCGCTCGCGCGGATGCGGGCGGCCGGTGAGCTGGCCGAGTTCCGGGCGCACGAGCTGCGCTTCGCGCCCGCGCAGGCGGCAGCGCTCGTGAACGCCGTCGCTGCCGTCGAGCTCAGCGAGCCCGACCTGGCCGATCTCGTCGAACGGACCGAGGGATGGCCGACCGGAGTTCACCTTGCGGCGCTTTCCCTTCGCGGTCACCCCTCGCCGAGCGCCTTCGTGCGCCAGTTCACCGGCAACAACCGGTTCGTCGTCGACTTCCTGGCTCAGGAGGTGCTCAGCCGGCAGCCGAGCGAGATCCGGCAGTTTCTCGCGCGAACCTCGGTTCTCGGCCGATTCTGTGCGCCGCTCTGCGACGCCGTTGCCGGGTCGGCTAACGCGGCGGAGGTCATCGAGGTCCTGGAGCGGGAGAACCTCTTTGTCGTGCCGCTCGACGAGAACCGGGAATGGTTCCGCTATCACCATCTCTTCGGTCAAGTGCTGCGCAGCGAGCTGGCCAGGGCCGAGCCTGACATCGTGCCCGCCCTGCACGAGCGCGCGAGCGCCTGGCATCGGCGGTCCGGGTCGGTGGACGAGGCGATCAGTCACGCGCTTTCCGCCGGTGACGTGACCGGGGCCATCGACCTGATCGGGCGCCATTGGTACTCCTTCGTTTATTCCGGCCAGGTGGCAACCGTTCGCGGCTGGATGCGTTCCCTCGGCGACGACGCGATCGCCGCAGACCCCGTTGCCGCGCACTGCGCGGCGTGGGCCGCTGCGCTTTCCGGCGACCGGGAGTCCGTTCGGCGCTTGCTCCCGGTCATCGAGGCAGGTGAGCACGAAGGGCCGTTCCCGGACGGCATCGGGTCGCCGCAGTCCTCGGCGGCGCTGCTGCAGGCGACCTTCGGATTCGAGGGCATCGGGCCGATGCGCGAGGCGGGGGCCATGGCGGTGACCCTCGAAAGCGACCAGACATCGCCCTGGTCTGCGCTGGCGCGGGCTGTGTTCGGGCTTGCCCTTTACTTCTGCGGCGATCTCGAAGGTGCGGCCGCGCAGGCTGAAGCGGCGCTGAGCGACGCGTCTATCGCGCTGGTGCGGATGCTGTCCTTCGCCGTTATGTCCTTGATCGCGGTCGAGGGACAGAAGCTCGATCAGGCGGCGGAGTATGCCCGCGCGGCTCGTGACATTGCGGGTGACCTCAGTCTCAGCGCGGCCCCGCAGAGTTCCCTCGCCTACGCGGCCGCCGGTGCCGTCTACGCGAGCACAGGGCGGCTGCAGGAGGCCCGCAGCGAGTTCGAGCGTGCGCTCCGGTCACGCCGGAGGCCGCCTGGAATCAGCCCGTGGGCCACGGTCGAGATCCTGCTCAGGCTCGCGCCGGTGCTGGCCGACCTAGGTGACCGTCCCGGCGGCGGCGCGCTTCTCGACGAGGCCAGGCAGCTGCTCACCGCGCTGCCGGACGGCGCGGAGGCTCAGCTGGCCCGGCTGGGCCGGCTCGAACTCCGGCTCACCGGCCGACCGCGAGTGGCGTCGCCAGCCGAGCCGCTCACAGAGCGAGAGGTGGCAGTGCTGCGCCTGCTCCGGGGAACCCTATCCCTCCGCGAGATCGGTCAGCAGCTCTACCTGTCGCAGAACACGATCAAGACACACACCCAGGCGATCTACCGGAAGCTGGGCGTTTCCGCCAGGCAGGACGCTGTCGCGAAAGGGCACGAGATCGACATCCTCTAGCGGCTGCGTCCCGCAACGTCAACGTCACCAGGGTGAATAAGCGGCTACGGGTGAGGACATCTCACCCCTTCTTCTGGGATGAATGACTTAGCCAGCGGCCGCCGTCAGTGCAAGGCGGGCCCGGCCGCGGACAGTTAGTCCAGGCTCGTCCGCCGGAGTGTCGACCATGACCATGCGCACTGACACCACGTTGCGGTACCGGATCGTCCTGCGCGGCGAGTGCGGCATGCTGCTGGCGGGCGTCGTCGACGAACTCGCCGTCGAGTCCTGCCATGGCCGGACGTGCCTTGTTGTCTCGGTTCGTGACGAGTCCGAGCTCTACGGACTGCTCGACCGGCTTCAGGATCTCGCGCTGCACATCGTCAGCCTCCACGAGCTCGGTGCCGATCTGCTGTGCCCGCGGCGGGCCGCGGGCGGCTAGCGCGGGTTCAGAGCAGCTCGAGCTCCCGTGCTCTGCGGACCGCCTCGCCGCGGTGAGTCGCCGCGAGCTTCCGGTAGACGCTCTTGAGGTGGGTCTTGACTGTGTTCACCGAGATGTACATCTCGGTGGCGATCTCAGCGGTACTCAGCATCGCCGACACGTGCCTCAGCACTTCACGCTCGCGCTCGCTGAGCCGCTCGACGATCAAGGGCGCTGCCTGCCCAGCGCCGGGCCGCTGGGCCGTGCCGCCCACGGGGCTCACGAACTCCGGCTCCAGCAGGTGACGGTAGGCGTCGGCCAGTTCAGGGTCGCGCCGTAGCACCGGCCGGATCCAGTTTCGCTGTAGGGCAAACGGCAGCCGGAGCCGCTCCGGCTCACCCAGCCGTAGCGCGTGCTCAAATGACCTGCGGCCGCGTCCGCTGTCGCCACTGCCGTAGCACAGCTGGGCATCGACCAGCCAGCCCTCCAGGCGGACCGAGTCGCGAGTTTCAGCGCCTGCCGGCACGCTGGCCAGCGCGTGCCTGGCAGCCTGCGGGTCTCCGGCAGCCAGCCACGCATGCGCGAGCACGACGGCCGCATCGAGGCAGTGCCCCGAGCCGGCGCTGGCGGCCAAGTCCAACGCTGAGTCGGTGTCCGAGATCGCCACGCACGCCGACGATTCAAGCAGTCTCAGCCTGTGGTCGAGCCAGGCCGGCGGCGACCAGCCATGCCGTGCCTGGCCGACGATCTGCGATGCCGCCGCCGCGCGGCCATCGGCCAGGCTGCGAAGGGCTGCAACAAGGCAGGCCGCCGCGCTGATCAGCTTGTCCGGACGAGCCCGCAACGCCTCATCGGCCCGCTTCAGCAAGTCGCGCGCCAGGGACAGCTCGTTGCGTTCCAGATGCACGCAGGCGAGTGCCACCTCCGCAGCGGAGCTAGCCGGCTCCGACGCCCCGCCTTCCTTGTTTCCTGGCGGGCCCGCCGCTTCTGCGGCTAGCTCGACCGCACGGTTCAGCTGTCCCCTGAGAGCCTCCAGGAGCGCGAGGTGCCCTAGGCAGTCGGCTCGCTCATTCGCGCTGTCGGATGCACCCGCGGCGGCGGCACCCGCACCGAGGGTGGCGGCGGCCGCATCGAGATCGCCTGACCAGAATTCCACGGCTCCACGCCCCGACAGCACCTGCGCGCGCATCTCCGGATGCCGTGCGAGCAGGTCTTCGGGGACTGCATCGAGCAGGGCATCAGCCCTGGCAACTGCGGCCGCCGCGGCATCGAGATTCCCGGTGCGCCGGGATAGGACGAGGCGGATCATCGCGGCAGCAAGCCGAGCCGGGATCTCGGCCTCAGCGGGAAGGTCCTCGAGAATGCTTTCCGCGGCGGCAAGCGAGGCGCCACTCGGGTCATCCTCGCTGCGGGATAGCTCGATCGCGGCATCGACGAGCAGCGCCTGCGGCTCTGTCTGCGCCGGATCGTGCGGCATGCGCCGGAATTCGTCGATGAGCTGTTCGTTCCCCCGCGGTTCGATGAGCTGGCCCACGATTAGCTCATCAAGAACCGTCCGGGCGGCGAGCGGCCAGTCGCCGGCGGCCACGGCATGCCGGACCGCCTCGGTGAGCGACCCGTTCCGGCGATACCACCTGGCGGCCCGCCGATGCAACTCGGGCACGCGGTCGGTGCATTCACGCCGCAGCTTCAGGCGCAAGACCTCAGCGAACAACGAGTGGTAGCGATACCACCCGTTCCCTACCGGCATGACGAACGCGTTCGCCTGGGCCAGGGCAGGCAGCACGCCTGGGGCCGGTTCGTCCTCGGCCAGCTCGCTGGCAAGGTCTGCGCTGATCCGGTCCAGGATGCTGGTTCTCAGCAGGAAGTCCCGGACGTTGCCGGGCTGAGCGTTGAGGACCTCCTCAACCAGGTAACCGGTCACGGCGCTGTCCTCGGCGACGAACTCCTTGATGAACTGGTCAGGGTCTGGGTGCCCGGCCATCGAGATAGCGGCAAGGCGCAGGCCCGCTGCCCAGCCCTCAGCTCGCCTGACGAGGCGCTCATGCGATTCTGCCGATAGCGTGATGCCGTGCTGCCCCATGAGCAGGCGGGCTTCGAGGGTGCTGAAGACGAGGTCCTTGGCTCTGATCTCGGTCAGCTGCCCAGTGAGCCGGTATCGGTGCAGTGGCAGGAGCGGGTCCATGCGGGAGGCTGCCACCAGGTGCAGGCCATGTCCGGCATTCCGCAGCACGTACTCCAGCCCATCCAGCACCTTGGGCTCAGTCAGCAAGTGGAGGTCATCGAGGACCAGCGTCACGGGCGGGTCCTGGGCGGCCAGCGCCGACGCAAATCGCAGCAGGAACGCGTGGTCGGCGGCTGGCCCGCGGGCCGTAGCCGAAGGGGCACTCGGAACGGCGATGCCGGCCCGGCGTAGTGCCGTTATGACGTAGGACCAGAAGACCCTCGGCCGGTTGTCGTAATCATCGAGGGTGACCCAGGCGACGGCACCGGGGCAGGTCCCGGCCCACAGCGCGAGCGCCATCGTCTTGCCGGCGCCAGGGTGGCTGGTGACAACGGTGAGCGGGCGCTGCGCACCCAGAGCAATGAGCTTGTCGATCCGCGGACGCTGGACGGCCCAGCCGGGCACGCTCGGCGCGGTAATCTTCGACGTCAGAATCGTATCGTCGGCAGCTGTCCCCTGCCACCTGGAGCGCGCCGGGCCTTGAGCGGCCATCCTCATCACCATCGCTGCCGCCTCACCCTCGGCGGGCTAACCTGTCGTCTGCCCGGCGGCACCGGGTGCGGTGCCCGCCGACGACGCCCGGCCCGGCCCAAGGGTACAGGAGCTGGCTAGCCCGCATGCCTGTATTGCCTATGCCTGTTCTCGCGCGGATACGGGTGAGCCGTCAACCATCCAGCGCTGATCTCACCAGGGTGACAAAGTCACCCGCCATGAGTGGGGCGCGGCGGGCCGTCCTGTAGCACCGTGGAGATTGCCATTACCAGATCCGACCAGCTGGGGGCCCGCGGTGACACCGGCTTACTACGAGATCCGCGTAGCGGGAATCCTCCCGCCCGAGGCCCTGCTGGACTTCGAGCGGCTCACTGCCGTCGTGGAGCCGGTCGAAACCGTCCTGCACGGCCCCCTGACGGACCAGGCTGCGCTGCACGGGCTTCTTGCCAGGCTTGAGACGTTCGGCGTGCAAGTGATTGAGGTGCGCCGTCTGCATGACCCGGGTAAGCCGTCAAGCGAGCATCGTCCGGGCGATTGAAGCGCAGCAGCCTTACTCGGCTGCTGTCCGGGGTTCCCCGCCCGGCAAGCTGTCGCGGGCCCTGGTCGGGGGGGAAGGCCCGTCAGCCACGGCGTTCGGCGCTGCGGCGGGCTCCCCATGGCCAGGGGGAAGTGTGTAGACATCGCGCAGCGTCTCGATCTGCTGGGTAGTGAATGTGCGCTCGCGGCGGATGTCCCGGGTGAAGGCCAGCCACCAGGTGAGCAGGGCGCCGAGGCGGTTGCGGAAGCCGGTCAGGAACGCGATGTGGATGAACAGCCAGATCACCCAGCCAAGGAAGCCGCCGACCTTCAGGGGTCCGGCTGACACGACGGCGCGGCCGCGGGAGATGTAGGCCGCTGAGCCGAGGTCATGGTAGCGGAACGGCTTCTCGGCCAGATCTCCCGACGCTTGGCGCCGGATGCGATTCCCGGCGTAGAGCCCGGACTGCATCGCTACCTCGGCCACCCCGGGAAGCTTGTCCAGGCTCATCATGTCGCCGAGTACGGAGATCTCGGGATGCCCGGGGATGGTGAGGTTCTTCTCGACCAGGATGCGCCCGGCCCTGTCGCGCTTGGCGCCGGTGGCGTTCGCGAGGGCCGCGGCGATGGGCGGGGCCGCCACGCCTGCCGTCCATAGCACGGTATTGGCGTCGTAGTGTGCCTGCTGGCCGGCATGATCACGGACGAGTACCCCGGCCTGGTCGACATGGGTGACGATGGAGCCCATATGCTGCTCGACGCCGAGCGCCTGCAAGGCCTTGTCGGCCTTCTGCGACAGTTTCGGGCCGAAGACGGCCAGCGGCGCGCTGCCGCCGTCGAAGAGCAGCACCCGGGCGTCCTCCGGCTTGATACTCCGGAACTCGGCGCGCAGGGTCTTGGTGGCAACCTCCCGGATCTGCCCGGCGAGCTCCACGCCGGTCGGGCCCGCGCCGACGAGGGCGAATGTCAGCCAGGCGCGGCGTTCCTCCGGGTCGGCAGCCGTATCTGCCATCTCGAACGCACTGTATATCCGGCGCCGGATCGCGAGCGCGTCGGAGACGGTCTTCATGCCCGGTGCCCAGCGGGCGAACTCGTCGTGGCCGAAATAGGACTGCCGGACTCCGGCGGCCACGATGAGGTCGTCGTAGCCGTACTCAAGGCGATCGCCGCCGACCCGCGTGGCGATGACCCGCCGGCCCGCGATGTCAAACTCGGTGACCTCGGCCATCACGCAGTCGACGTTCTTGTACTTCTTGAGCAGGTCGCGCAGCGGAGCGGCGATCTTACCCTCGGACATGATCCCGGTCGCGCACTGGTAAAGCAGCGGCGCGAACACATGGTGCTGAGCGCGATCGATCAGCGTGACCGAGACGTTACTGCGCTTCAGCCTGCGGACCGCGAACAGCCCGGCGAAGCCGCCGCCGACAATCACGACGCGACGCGGCCCGGATTCGTCTGTCATCGGATGCTCCGGTCCGTCCCTCATCCTGCCGGGTCGTGCCAGCGATCCCCACTGGGCAGTAGCCGGTCGGCTTCTTCCGGCCCCCAGCTGCCCTTGGCGTAGGGGTGCACGGGGGTCACGTCGCCGAGCACCGGGTCGACGACCCGCCACGCGGCTTCCACGGTGTCCTGGCGGGCAAACAGCCAGCGCTCCCCGTCCAGGGCCGCGCCGATGAGCCGGTCATAGGGACGCATGTCTGATCCGGGCGTCACAGCGAACGCCAGATCCTCCAGCTGCGGTTCCATTCCGGCGCCCGGCTTCTTGCCGGCCAGCGTGAGGCCGACCTGAGTCTCCGGCCAGACCCGGAACCGCAGCGAGTTGCGGACGGCAAAGGGCTCGATCCCGAACACGTCATGCGGCGGCCGCCGGAACCTGATGTCGACCTCGGTCGCGGTAACCGCCATGCATTTGCCGGCCCGGATGAGAATCGGCACGTCTGCCCAGCGCCAGGTGTCCGCGGCGAGCCGGACCGCGACGTAGGTCTCCGTGGTCGACTTGGGCTCGACCCCGTCGACCTCGTGATAGCCGTCGTACTGGCCGCGCACCGTGTCCTCGGGGGTCAGCGGCCGCAGCGCAGCCACCACCCGGGACTTGGCGTCCCGCCAGGCCGCCAGGCCCTCCCCGTCCGGCGGGTCGGCCAGCACGGTGGCCAGCACCTGGAGCATGTGGTTCTGGACCACATCATTGATGGCTCCGGTCCGGTCGTAGAACCTGCCGCGGTCGGAGACGTCGAACGCCTCGGCCATGGTTATCTGGATGCTCTCCACGTGGGTCCGGTTGAGCAGCGGCTCGAGCACCGAGTTCGCGAACCGGACGAAGAGCACGTTCTCCACCGGATCAAAGGCCAGCCAGTCATCGACGCGGAAGATTGCCTCTTCCGCGAAGTACTTGTGCATGGTGGCGTTGAGCTGCCGCGAACTGGCGATATCGTGGCCGAACGGCTTCTCCACCATGACCCTGGCATCCTTGGCGCGGCCCGCCGTCGAGATGCCCTGGGCGATCCGGCCGAACAGCGGCGGCGGCACCTCCAGGTAGAACAGCACCCGGGTACCAGCGCCGATGGCGTCCGACATCGCCTTGTAAGTGGCATCGTCATCGAGATCCCCGTCCACGTAACGCAGCAGCCCGAGCATCTTCCGCGCCGCCGCACTGCCGTCGTCCATGTGGTTGAGCCGCAGCGAGGCCGCCGCGTAGTCGCGGAACTGCTCCAGCCCCCAGCCGCTCTTCGCCACCCCGATGACCGGCACGTTGAGCACGCCGCGCTGCACCAGCCCCACCAGCGCCGGGAATGTCTCGATCTTGGCCAGGTCGCCAGTGGCCCCGAAAATCACCAGCGCATCAACTTCGCTTGTCGCCATGTCAGCTCCTCTACCAGATCGCCCGACCCATCAAATCGTGGCGCAGCGCTGCTGCCATCACTCCGGAAGGGTGAGGGCTATATTCGGCGGGCCGGACATACTGGTGGTGGCTTCGGCCGCCGCTCAGCGCATGGCGCTTGCGGAACCTCGCGGCCAGGAGGCAGACGGGCTCAGTGACCAGACCAGAAAGCGCGGCGCGGCCGCCTGTCCTGGACGCGGCCGAGTTTAGGGCTCTGTACCAGCGGCTGCAACGCTCGTCTGCATGGGGCGCGGCCGACCGGCGCGGCGCGCTGAACAATATCACGCAAGCCCATGTGCTGGCCGCGGTGAGCGAGGTCCGGCTCGGCCGCACGGCGACGCTAGCCGCACCCATAGAGAGCCGGGTGTCGCTCGACAACCCCGAGCCCTGCGTCCATCAGATGATCAGTCCGGCCGGGGACCAGGCCGACCCCGCGGGACTGTCCTTCGCCATGGACCGGCTCGCCATGAACGTGCACGGCGACGCCGACAGTCATATCGACGCTTTGTGCCACGTCATCTACCGGGCCGGGCTGTATAACGACGTGGCTGCCGACACCGTCACAGCGGCGGGGGCGTCGGAGCTTTCGATCGAGGTCGCCAGCGACGGGATTGCCGGCCGCGGCGTCTTGCTCGATATTCCGCGGCTGCGCGGGGTGCCGTGGCTCGAGCCCGGCGACCACGTGACCGCCGAGGACCTTGCCGGGGCCGAGGAAGCGCAGCACGTGCGCGTCGGCCAGGGCGATCTGCTGTTCGTGCGTGTCGGGCACCGCAAGCGCCGGACCGAGCTCGGCCCGTGGGATACCGCTCATGCCCGTGCCGGCCTGCATCCTGCGGCCCTTGAGTTCGTCGCGGAGCGACGGGTCGCGGCGCTGGGCAGCGACAGCAACAACGACACCTCCCCCAGCGCGTCCGAGGGCGTTGAGTTTCCCGTGCACGTGCTCGCCGTCAACGCGATGGGGCTGCATCTGCTGGACTACCTGCAGTTCGGCGATCTTGTCCGGCTCTGCGCGGAAGCGGGCCGCTGGTCGTTCTTCTGCGTGATCGCACCTTTGCGGCTGGTCCGGGGAACCGGGTCCCCGGTCAACCCGATCGCGATCTTGTGAAGCCGCCGGGCAGACGCCCGGGCCCGTCAGGAGAGGCCGGCGATGCCCTGCCCGACCAGCAGGACGCCGAAGACGAGGAACAGCACCATCATGATGGCCGCGTTGTTGCCGGCCAGCCAGGTTCGCCAGCCGTCCAGGATGCTGGCCGCCCTCGGGCCCATCGCGAGGTAGACGACGAGCGGCGCCGCCACCGCGAGGGTGCCCAGAACGATGAATACCGCGAGCACGCCCGCCTGCTGGCCGCCTGGCAGCCCGGCCTGCGCGATGGACGCGGCCGCGCCGACGGTGAGGACAAGGTTCTTGGGGTTGACGCCGGACAGCGCCGCGCCGAGGCCAAGTGACTTGCCGGAGCCGAAGGAATCGAGTGCCGCCATCCACTTCGGCGCCGGGGAGTGCTCACCCGGGGCGGGACGGCTGCGCCACTGCCTCACGGCGAGCAGGAGGAACGCCGCCCCGAGGGTGAGCTTGATGGCATACGCGGCCGTGGACGGACCACTGCTGCTGGACACCCCGGCGGCGTTGGCGATGACGAGCACGACTCCGCCGACCACGACGAGCCCGAGCACCCAGCCAGCCACGAACGCGATCCCGTTACTGCGCGCCCTGGGCGTGATGAGCATCAGGATGATCGCGATGATCGGCAGCACGCTGATGGCCACGCCAATGGCCAGCGGCAAGACGCCGCCGATTGCCTGACCCATCTGGGCTGCCTGCCTCTCGGTCAGCTTTCCTGGCCGGCTGGCGGGGCAGCGGCATCGGGAGGCGCCATCGGCGGACGACGCGCGCCCTGGGGCGTGCCCCGCTGCGGTGACGGCATGAATTCCTGCTGGCTGATGCGCCGCCGGAAGACGTAGTAGGTCCAGGTCTGGTAG
>OCZU010001293.1_pt1 | contig 16574 bp, 15 predicted proteins | sample 1539001 | NCBI WGS metagenome assembly OCZU01 (sample SAMEA3539306, study PRJEB22396) | soil metagenome | biome: tundra; feature: field; material: soil | place: USA | collected 2010-05 | depth 0.15 m | reverse complement strand
GGGAGGTCGACGTCATCGTCGTCACCGACGGGCAGCGGGTTCTGGGCCTGGGTGATCAGGGCATCGGCGGCATGGGCATCCCGATCGGCAAGCTGTCGCTGTACACGGTGCTGGGCGGCATCGACCCGGCGCGCACCCTGCCGGTGCTCCTAGACGTCGGCACCGACAACCCCGGGCTCCTGGATGACCCCATGTACCTCGGCTGGCGGCACCCCCGTATCGCCGGCCCCCGCTACGACGACTTCGTCGACCGGTTCGTCCAGGCCGTGTGCGCCGAACTGCCGGGTGTGCTGCTGCAATGGGAGGACTTCGCCACGCCGCATGCCCTGCCGCTCCTGGAGCGCTACCGCGACCAGGTGCTCTGCTTCAACGATGACATCCAGGGCACGGCTGCCGTTGTGCTGGCCGCGCTGTCCGCGGGGGCAGCGGCCACCGGGTCGCGGCTGCGCGACCAGACCGTGATGATGCTCGGTGCCGGGTCGGCTGGCATCGGAGTCTGCGAGCAGGTCGTGCGGTCGATGGTGGCCGACGGCCTGTCCGAGCAGGACGCCCGCGCCAGGATCTGCGTGGTCGACATCAACGGCCTGCTCACCACGGACCGCCCGGACCTCAGCCCGGCGCAGCGCCGTCTGGCCCAGCCGCCGGGCGCCGTGCCCGGCACCGAACCTGGCCGGCCAGCCGGCCTCACCGATGTGATCGACGCGGTGCACCCGACCGCGCTCATCGGACTGTCGGCCGCGTCCGGGGCCTTCACCGAACAGGTCGTGCGCCGCATCGCCGCGCACGCCAGACGGCCCATCATCATGCCGCTGTCCAACCCGACCAGCCGCAGCGAGGCCCGTCCGCAGGACCTCGCCGACTGGACCGAAGGCCGCGCGCTCGTCGCCGCCGGCTCGCCGTTCCCGCCTATGCGGATCGGTGACGCCAGCATCCCCGTCGCCCAGTGCAACAACATCTACATCTTCCCCGGGATCGGCCTGGCCGTGACCGCTGTCGGGGCGACTCGCGTGACCGACGGCATGATGACCGCGGCGGCCGCCGCGGTCGGTGACGCCGCCACGATCCGGCTCGACCCGCACGGGACAGTGCTGCCCGGCCGGGTCCAGCTGCCCGGCATTGCCACCGTCGTGGCGAGCGCCGTCGCGAGGGCCGCAGTAGCCGATGCGGTCGCGCCCGCGCTCACCGATGACCAGATTGACCAGGCCATCCACCGCACCCGCTGGCTACCCCGCTATCAGTCCTAGGAAGCTACCTGGTGGTGAGCCGGTAGGGGATGGTGCAGATGACCACGTCGGTGCTGGCGCGCAGGACGGTGGCCAGCAGCAGGCCCCGCTGGTTCTGCAGGATCCGGTAACGCCACCGGCGTGGCTGGATCTCGGGGATGAGCACGGCGACCTGCAGGCCGCCCTGCTGTGCCTGCCGGACGTAGTCGACGACCGGGTGCACGAGCGAGCGGTGCGGGCTATCCAGGGTCTCCAGCGGTACCCCCGGGTTCCAGCGGTCCCAGTCAGCGCGGAAGGCGGCGCCCTGCGCGGCTTCGGGGTGGACGCTGACGGCGATGACGTCGTCGCCGAGGGACAGCGCCGCGTGCAGGGCGTGCTCGGTGAGCTTGCTGATCTCGCTGACCGGCACGATCACCAGGCTTTTGGCCGCCCGCGGCCGGTCCGGGATGCGTCCTAGCTCGAGTTCGAGCTCCGCCGCCTGGTAGTAGCTCTGGATCCGGGCGAACAGCAGCATCAGGGCCGGCCCGGTGAGCACCACCACCCAGGCGCCGGAGGTGAACTTGCTGGCGATGAAGACGGCGGCGGCGGTCGCGGTCAGGACCGCGCCGGTGCCGTTAAGGGCGGCTCGCAGCCTCCAGTGCGGGGAGCGCTGGCCGTGCCAGTGCCGGACCATGCCGGTCTGGCTGATGGTAAATCCGATGAACACCCCGATCGCGTACAGCGGGATCAGCCGGGTGGTCACCGCGTTGACCGCGACCAGCATGACGCCCGCGAGCACGGCCAGGGTGATCACGCCGTAGCGGTGCACCGGCCGCTCGGCCCGAAGACCCAGCAGGTGGGGCAGCCGGTTGTCGTCGGACAGCAGGCTCATCAGCACCGGCAGGCCGCCGAAACTGGTGTTGGCGGCTAGAGCCAGGACACCGGTGACGGCGATGTTGACCGTGTAGTACGCCCAGCCGGTACCGAACGATCCGGCCGTGATCTGGGCCAGGACGGTGACGCCGCCGCGGGGCGCGATGTGCTCGCGCCGGATCAGCACCGACAGCCCGATGAGCATCGTGCCGAGCAGCGCGCCGAGCATCAGCTCGGTGCGCTGGGCTCGCCGGGCGCGCGGCGGGCGGAAGGCGGGGACCCCGTTGGCGATGGCTTCGATCCCGGTCAGCGCCGAGCAGCCGGCCGAGAAGGCCTTCAGGATCAGGATCACGCCGATCGCCTCGCTGATGCGGGCCGGCTGCGCGGTGCCGACGACCGCGGCCGGATGTGAGCGCATCAGGCCGGCGATGATGACCCCGAAGATCGAAGCCAGGAACGCCACCATCGGCAGCATCAGGACCCGCGCGCTCTCGGCGATGCCCCACAGGTTGACGGCCGTGATCAAGACCAGGCCGGTCAGGCACATCGCCAGCAGATGGTGCGCCAGTGAGGGGAACGCCGAGGCCAGGCTGGCCGCCCCGGCGGCGAGGCTGACCGCGACGGTCAGCACGTAGTCCACCACCAGGCTCGCGGCCGCCAGCAGGCTGACCGTGGCGCCCAGGTCTTTCTTGCCCACCGCGTACGCCCCGCCGCCGCCCGGGTGTACCGCGATGACCTGGCAGTAGGACACGACAAGCACCGCGAGCAGGCCGGCGATGGCCAGGGTGACAGGCAGCGTCAGGCCCAGCGCGGACGTCCCGGCCGCCGCTAGCACAAGCACGATGGCCTCGGGCCCGTAGGCCACCGAGCTGAGCGCATCGAGCGACAGCGCGGCCAGCCCCTCCACGCTGGTCAGATGGTCCTTGCCGCCTTCCCCGTGCCGTAGCGGCACCCGTGGCCGGACCTTCTTCGACGCTGTTCCAGAACCCATCGGTGCCTTCCCCGCGGGCATCCCCGCGGCCGCTTTCCAGTCCTAGCCCCGGCCACGGGCCCCTCCCCGGGCTCCCGGCCGGACGGCATGGCCGGCGCGAGACAAGAACGCGTCCATTTGACCACGTGCCCGCACCGGCGGGATCGCCGCCGCGGCCCACCTGGCCATGGTGCTCGTGATCTTCCTCGTGATAACTTCAGCTTGTTGCCCTGGACCTCGGCCGCAGATCTATTCGCGAATGTCGCGAGATGCCGGGAGCAACTGGTGCTGGAATTCAGCGAGAAGCCCCGCGCTCGTCCCTCGTCCGGGCCCAGCGCGCGGGGCCCGGACGCCCGTCTCTTCCCTGATCGCCGGGGAAACCCATGCTTAACGTGGGCCTCAGTATCCGTGCCGCCGACGGTCGGGCTGTGGTCGCTTTGTGCGGCGAGTTTAACCTGGCCGACGCCCCGGGGGTCGCTTCCCATCTGATCACGGCCGTGGCGGCCTGCGGGCCGTCGGTCATCGTTGACCTGGCGGGCCTGCAGAGCATCGGCTATAGCGGTCTGGCGGTGCTGCTGCGGATACGGAAATGGACTCGCCGAAGCGGTGGTGACCTTGCGCTCGCCGCCCCGCAGCCGACCGTGCGCCGGGTGCTGGAAGCCAGCGGCCTGATCGATGTCTTCTCGGTGTACCGCAGCGTAGACCAGGCCGCCAGCGGCGCGAGACACGTTCCGCCGCCGGCACCGCCGCCGCCGGTCCAGGTCAGCATGGTTTCCCGGCCTGAACATCGGCGACCAGTATACCGCATGCCCTGTCATTCGCTGGCCCGGCCGCTGTACCGAAGCGGGACGTGCCGGTCGCGGCACACTCCGCGTAACACCTGCGGTAAGCGGCGCTCACCCGGAGGGAGGACCGTGGCCTGACCCCATCCTGGGCCCCTTAGGTCGTTGTCGGGGCGGGTAATTTGCCGCCGCCGTTACCGTGATCTAACCTGGCAGTTATAAGGGAAAGACGCATCACGCTCGCGAGTGCACGATTACCTCTGCCCTGGACCTCGGCGCTTCTGTTTGATCTTCTGTGAAACCGAGGTTGGCATGGCAGCACTTCTGGCAGGAACCGTATCTGCCCCTTCCCGGACAGTATCCGTCGTTTCATGGCCAGTACCTGTCACCGAACTATCTGTCACCGAGCCGGCGCCGGTCTCGCTCGCCCCGCCCGACCGGATGTTCAATAAGGACCTGGCCGGGCTGGATGACCAGGCGCTGCTAGCTATCGTCCGGCTGTTGCCGCAGGCCAGCGAGCGGCGGATGGCGGCGTGCGAGCTCCTGGTCATCCGGTATAAGGGGCTGGTCTGGTCCTGCGTGCGACGGTACAGAGGCAGCCCCGAGCAGGCGGAAGACCTAGCGCAGGTGGGGTACGTCGGCTTGGTGAAGGCGATCAACAACTTCGATCCGGCCCTTTGCCGCGGTCTGGCCACGTACGCGCAGCCGTGCATCAGCGGCGAGATCAAGCGGCACTTCCGCGACAAGCGCTGGCAGCTCCATGTCCAGCGCTCGGTGCAGGATCTGATTCTCCAGGTCCGGACGGCGACCGGGGAGCTGACCCAGGATCTGGGCCGGACGCCAACCGAATCCGACCTGGCCAGCTACCTCGGGGTCAGCGCGGCGGACCTGCGCCAGGCCCAGCAGGCTGAGCTGGCCTTCCAGCCATCCTCGCTGGACGCGCCGCTGGCCGGCCAGCCTGGCCTGAGTACCCTGGCTGACTGCCTCGGCGGTGAGGATCCGCGACTGGACCACATGCTCAGCATCCGGGCCGTCGGCACGCACTGGGGCGAGCTGGCCCCGCGTGAGCAGGCCGTCCTGGTGATGGACTTTCGCGACGGCCTGACGCAGACGGAGATTGGCCGCCGACTTGGCATCTCGCAGATGCACGTCTCCCGGCTGCGCGCCCGTGCGCTGGGCCATCTCCGCTCGCGCCTGCTCGACCTGGCGGATACGCCTGCCGGCGCCCGTCACGACAGCGGCGGGTATCCGGGGTAAGATCTAGTACGAAGCTGGTGGAATTCGCCGCTGGGTCGGGACCCCGCCTTGCTGCTGAAGCAGGAAGGCATCCTTTATGCTCAGTGTGGATCTGACTACCCGTGACTGCGATGGTCACGTGATCGTCGTGTTGCGCGGAGAGCTTGACGTAGCCGACGCTGCTGGTGTCGTGGCCGCGTTCGTGGTGATCGTGGCTCGCCAGCCGGAGATCATCGTCGATCTAGCCGGGCTGGAGTTCATCGACCCGAGCGGGGTGGCCGCGCTGGCGCGGGGGCGGAAGCTGGCCCGGCACGCCGGGGGCGACCTGCTCCTGGCCGCGCCGCGGCGTGAGGTGCTGCGGGCCCTTAGCCTGACCAGCCTGTTCGACGTTTTCCCCGTCCACGCCAGCGTGGACAAAGCCGCCCGGCGGACGGCCGCGGCCAGGGCCGGGCGCCTCGCCCTCGCCCTCGCCGTCGCGACATGATCCCGGCCCGGTCCTCCGTGTGACGGGCTGTCCACCGGGGCCTGCGGGGATGACATATAACCGGCGGGCCCGGATCTGGAGCCTGGTCGCGGAGCAGGCGGCCATTCGCGGCGGGCGGGTATCGGCCGCGGATGCGTGCGTGGCGGCCGTCGCCGCGGTCGAGGTCACCGGGGCGTGGCTGCTCGCCGCGAGCGGGGCTGAGTCAGGTCACCTTATGCGGGTCACCGATGAGGTCAGCGAGCTGACGGCCGAACTCCAGCTGACGCTGGGGGAGGGCCCGGGCCCGGATGCCGCTGCTTCCGGCGGGCCGGTGCTGGCCTCCGATCTGGGCGAGCCGGAGGCCGGCTACCGCTGGCCCGTGTTCGCCCCGGCGGCCCGCCTCGCCGGGGCCGCGGCCATCTTCGCGTTCCCGCTGCAGGTGGGGGCGATCCGGACCGGGGTGATGGGCCTGTACCGGGCGCGAACCGGCCCGCTAAGCACGTTCCAGCTCGGGGACGCGCTGCTCTTCGCCGATACTGCGACCCTGCTGCTGCTCGACGCTCAGGACCAGACGGCGAGCGGCGTCGCGGAGTCGGCGGGGTCTACCGGGCCTGGCCCAGGCGGCCAGACCGCGGAACTGACCCGGCACCGCGCCGAGATCGATCAGGCCACCGGGATGCTCACCGAGCAGCTCGGCGTCGGCATCGCGGAGGCATTTATCCGGTTGCGCGCCTACGCGTATGCTCATGATCGGAGGTTGTCTGAACTGGCCCGCGACATCGTCGCGCGGCGCCTGTGGCTGCATCCTGACCCAGACCCACGCGAGGAAGAGGAAGAGCAGGCGTGACGATACGTGCGCTTACCCATGCTGGCCGATCGTGCCTGTTGCTGAGAGGGTGACCGGGGATGGACGGAGCGTTGCTGTCAGATACGTTCGTCGAGCTGACTGACACGATGGTGGCCGGCTTCGACATGATCGACTTCCTGCACGTGCTGACCGACCGCAGCGTGCAGCTGCTTGATGTCTCCGCGGCCGGGCTGCTGCTGGCTGACCCGCGCGGTGAGCTGCGCGTGGTGGCCGCCTCCAGCGAAGCCGCCAGGCTGCTTGAGCTATTCCAGATCCAGAACGATCAGGGCCCCTGCCTGGACTGCTTCCGGTCGGGCCGGCCCGTCCAGTCCGTGGACCTGGCGGCCGAAGCGCAGCGGTGGCCGCGGTTCGCGCCCGCCGCCCGGGAGGCCGGATTCGCCGCCGTGCAGGCCCTGCCGATGCGGCTGCGCGAGCAGGTCATCGGCGCGCTGAACCTCTTCCGGGCTCACCCGGGCCCCTACGACCCCGCGGACATCCGCGTCGGCCAGGCCCTGGCCGATGTGGCCACCATCAGCCTGCTGCAGGAGCGCAGCATGCGCCACAACGACACCCTCAACGAGCAGCTGCAGACCGCACTGAACAGCCGGGTCATCATCGAGCAGGCCAAGGGCAAGCTGGCCGAGCGCCTCGGCCTGGACATGGACCAGGCCTTCAACCTGCTGCGTGACTACGCCAGGACTAGCAACCGCCGCCTGTCCGACCTGGCCCAGGCGTTCGTGGACGGCACCGACACCCTCACCAGCCTTACTGCGGGTACGTCCCAGCCGCGGCTGGGCGGCGACGGACATCCGCGCCGGCCGGCCGCCAGGCCCAGGTTGTAACCGGCGCCTATGTGCTTCTCGCCTCAGGCCGACGTCGCCGGCGGCGTGCTTATCTGCGCCATCGGCATCGACGCGGTCCGCCATATCCGCCAGCGCCGCGAGTTCATCGCGCTGGCGTGGATCCCCGTGCTACTCGGGGCCCACCAGTTCATCGAGGCGCTGGTCTGGCTATGGCTTCAGGGTCACGTGCCGCGCGGGATCGGCCACGTCGCGCTGTGGGCTTACCTGCTGATCGCCTTCGTCGTGCTGCCGGTCTTCATCCCGGTGGCCGTCATCGCGCTTGAGCCGACGAGACGGCGCAACCAGATGATGGCGCCCTTCGCGCTGATCGGGACCGTGGTCGCCGTGATCCTGTTCGCGGCGATGGTCCGCGGCCCGGTCAGCGTGACGCTGGCCCCGTACCACCTCTCCTACAGCATCCGGTTGCCCGACGGCTTCCTGATCGTCGCGCTCTATGTCGTGGCCGTATGCGGGCCGCTGCTGGTGTCGGGCTACCGCAACGTCGTGCTCTTCGGCGTCGTCAACCTCGTCGCCGTCGTCGTCATCGCCCGGCTCACGATTTCCGGGTTCGCCTCCGTGTGGTGCGGGTGGGCGGCGATCTCCAGCGCCGCCATCACGTTGCATTGCCGCTTCGCCAAGCCCCATCCGCAACGTGTCACGTCCGGATCTGACGGGCTCATCTCAGCTCGCTGATCCCCCAGCGTGGCCCGCTGGCGGAGGCACGGTGATAGCCAGTCCGGTCAGCAGGATGTCGAGGCCGCGTTCGAGTTCGGCGGCGCCGTCGTAGGCCGCCAGGACGGGGGCCAGGCTGCGCAGCAGGGGGAATTCGCCGATCGGCAGCCGGTGCAGGCCCAGCCGCAGCAGGTCGTCGGTCTCGTCCGGGTTGTCGACGAGTTCTTGCAGCTCGTTGAGGATGTGACCGTGCAGGAACCCGAACAGGGCCCGGTAGATGTGCAGCGCGTCGGGTCCGCTGAACCCGGCGCGGGTGAGCAGGGCCAGGACGTCTTCGAGCGGGCGCAGGGTGCCCGGCGGGCGCAGGGCCAGCGGGGTGGCCAGGGGCCGGGTCACCAGCAGCGGCACCACGTGCGGGTGAGCCAGCGCCAGCATGCGGTAGTCGCGGGCGACGGCACGCAGCTGCCCGGTCCAGTCCGGGTCGGCGGGATCGACCTTGAGCTGGGCGAGCACGGTCTCGGCGACGCCGTCGAGCAGCGCGGCCTTGTTCGGCGCGTGCCGGTAAAGGATCATCGGGTCCCGGTTCAGGGCGCGGGCGAGGCGGCGCATGGACAAACCGTCGGCGCCGTCGCGGTCGATGATCTCCAGCGCGGTGGTCAGCACGAGCTCGCGGGTGACCTTCCCGTCCCGGCGCGCGTCAGGAGTTGTCACTGTAGATCCACGATGTAGACACGACACGATGCTAGCTCAGGGGGCGGCGCGCGACGGCATTGACCGCATCTTGCACCGAGGTGAACAGGTGGTCGGCGCCCAGCTGCGCCAGCAGTGCGCCGTGCTTGAGGTCATGGTGAACCAGCCGTGAGGCCCGGGCGATCTCGATGCTCACCCCCCGTTGCCGGAGCTCGGTGGCCAGCTCCCGCAACGCCTGCAGCCCGGTGTAGTCGATGTCGGACATGCCGTCGGCGTCGACGATCACGGCGTGCACCGGACTCGAGGCGGCGTCGACGAGGTGGCGGACCCGCAGCCGGAGGTAGTCGGCGTTGCCGTACCACAGGGCGGCGTAGACCAGATACACCAGGACTCCGGGGATCTGCTCGGTCGGGCGGCCGATGTCAGCCGGGATCCAGTGGTCGGTGCCTGGTTCACGCCCGAGGACGGCGTCTTGGGGCCGGGCTGAGCGCCGGGTCCTGTCGGCCAGGGAGAGAATCGTGGCCACGGCCACGCCCTGCTCGATGCCGATCAGGGCCACGGCCAGCAGGGTGACGGTGGCCAGAGCGAACTCGAGGCGGTCGAAGCGCAGGATGGTCCGCAGCTCGCCGACCCGGAACAGCTTGGTGGCGATGAACACAAGCGTGGCCGCCAGCATCGCCTCCGGCAGGTCGGCCAGCGGTGCGGTCGCCACCAGCGCCACGCCCAGGACCAGGACCGCGGCCATGATGTTCGCCAGCTGCGAGCGGGTGCCGGCCGCGGTCGCGATCGCCGTGTTGGGCGGGCTCGCGTCCACCGGGAACGCCCCGATCAGCCCGGCGGCTACGCTGCCGGCGCCGATACCTATCAGGTCCCTGTTGAAGTCGCCCCGTGCCCCGGTGCCCCGTGCCCCGGTGCCCCGTGCCCCGGTGCCCCGTGCTGCGGCGCCCGAGGTCCGGACCGTGGCCGCGGTCTGCGCGATGCACACGAAGGTCACGGTGAGCACAAGGCCGGGCAGGCGCCGGAGCTGCGACCAGGAGAGATAGGGCAGCCGGAGGTGCGGTAGGCCGCCCTGGAGGGTGCCGAGGACCGCCACGCCGTGGCGGGACGCGAGACCGAGGGCATGGACGGCGGCAATGGAGAGGATCAGGCCTGCCAGTGGTCCGGGGAGCCGGCGGTCGATGCGCTCGGCGGCGGCGATCACGGCCAGCACGCCGAGGGCAATGCCCGCCGACCAGCCGTTGATGTGGCTAACCTGGCTGGCCAGCCTGCGGACCTCGCCGATGGTGGTGGTGGGCCCGCCGGCCACCCCGAGGATGGCCGGGATCTGGCGGACGGCGATCTCGACGGCGATCCCGGCCAGCACCCCGGTGATCACCGGGGTCGAGAGGAACTCCGCGATCCATCCCAGCCGGAAAGCGCCGACGGCGACCAGCGCCGCGCCGACCAGCAGGGCGGTGAAGGCCATTGCGACGCCGTAGCCGGAGCTTCCTGCCACGGCGATCGCCGCCACGCCGGTCGCCAGCACCGGCGCGATCGTGGAGTCTGCCCCGACCGACAATTGGCGGTTCGTGCCGAGCAGAGCGTAAGCCAGCGATCCGGCGACGAAGGCAAAGAGCCCGGCCAGGGCCGGCATGTTCGCCAGCCGGGCGGTGGCCATCTGCCCCGGCAGAACTACCGCTACCAGCGTCAGGCCGGCCAGCGCGTCGGCGGCCAGCCACGATGCCCGGTAGCCGCGCAACGTCGCCGGGATCCCCCAGGCGCTCCCCCTCCACCAGCCGCGCATCCTCCATCTTGGCAGCCAAAGAGCCTTGATATTCCGAACGGACAGTGCTGACTGCCCTGCGCCAGGCTCTCACCATGAACGGATAGACCCGCCAGGATGCGAGATTGATAACATCTCGTTAACAATGTATGGTTATGACGTAGATCTACATCGTAGACATATGCATGCGGATGCTGACTGGCCGTCATCAGGCGGTTGCCTTCACCGTAACGCCAAGGGAGATGACCATTTCATGACTGTGACACTGGACAAGGACGTCGAGGCGTTCGTCGCCACCCCGCGGCAGCTGTTCATCAACGGAAAGTGGACCGACGCGGCATCGGGCAAGACGTTCGAGACGCCGAACCCCGCCACCGGAGAGACGCTCGCCCGGGTCGCCGAGGGGGACCGCGAAGACATCAACCGGGCCGTGGGGGCCGCCCGCAAGGCCTTCGAAGACGGCCCGTGGAGCCGGATGAGCCCGTCGGAACGCGGCCGTATCATCTGGCGGATCGGCGACCTGATCCTCGAGCACACCGACGAACTGGCCCAGCTCGAGTCGCTGGACAACGGCAAGCCCTTCGCCGTCGCGCAAGCCGCCGATGTGCCGCTGGCGGCGGACCTGTTCCACTACATGGCCGGGTGGGCCACCAAGATCGAGGGCAATACGATCAACCTCTCGGTGCCCTACATGCCGGGCGCGAACTTCCACTCCTACACGCTGCGCGAGCCGCTCGGCGTCGTCGGGCAGATCATCCCGTGGAACTTCCCGCTGCTGATGGCCGCGTGGAAACTGGGCCCGGCGCTGGCCGCGGGCAACTGCGTGGTGCTCAAGCCGGCCGAGCAGACCCCGCTGACCGCGCTGCGGCTGGCCGAGCTCATCGCCGAGGCTGGCATGCCGGCCGGCGTCGTGAACGTGGTACCCGGCTTCGGCGAGACCGCCGGAGCGGCCCTGACCGCTCATATGGACGTGGACAAGGTAGCGTTCACCGGTTCCACCGCGGTGGGCAAGCTGATCGTCGCGGCGTCCGCGGCCAGCAACCTGAAGAAGCTGACCCTGGAACTCGGCGGCAAGAGCCCCAACATCGTCTTCGACGACGCAGGCCCCGGCGCGATCGAGGGCGCCGCGCACGCGATCTTCTTCAACCACGGGCAGTGCTGCGTGGCCGGATCGCGGCTGTACGTCCAGCAAGGCCGATTCGACGAAGTCGTTGACGGCGTGGCGCAGATCGCCAAGTCGATCAAGATGGGACCCGGCATCGAACCGGACACGCAGATGGGCCCGCTGGTCTCAGAAGAGCAGCTGCGCCTGGTGACCGGCTATATGGAATCTGGCGAGGCCGAGGGCGCCACCGCCCTGGCCGGCGGCGGCCGGTACGGCAACCGCGGCTACTTCGTCGAGCCCACCGTGCTGACCAATACCCGCCCGGACATGAAGGTCGTCCGCGAGGAGATCTTCGGGCCGGTCCTGGTCGCCGCTCCGTTCAGCGACCTCGATGAGATCGCCGCGGTCGCGAACGACTCCGAGTTCGGCCTGGGGGCCGGTATCTGGACCCAGGACATCAGAAAGGCCCATGCCATGGCCAAGAAGCTGCGGGCGGGCACCGTCTGGATCAACTGCTACAACGTGTTCGACGCGGCGCTGCCGTTCGGCGGATACAAGCAATCCGGCTGGGGCCGCGAGATGGGCCACGAGGCGCTCAACGCCTACACCGAGGTCAAGGCCGTCACCACCCAGCTGTAAATCAGCTACCCGCAGCTCGGGGGCCGGACCTGCCAGTCCGGCCCCCGCGACTGTTCAGCAGCACGCGGACGCGGCGGGCTCGGCGTCGCTGCCGCAGCACCCAGGGCCGCCGTGGTCGTGGTCGTAGAAGTCCTGGCTGTCGGCCAGGACGGTGTAGATCTCCCAGTCCTCGCCGTCGGGTGCGCCCTGCACCCAGAACTTGTCCTGCCGGGCGTAGCAGCAGGCGGTATCGCGCTTGTCCACCGATGCCAGCCCGGCCGCGGTGAGCCTGGCCTGCTCGGCGTCCACGGTGCCGGTGTCGGGAACCTCGATGCCGAGATGGTTGAGGGTGCCCCGCTGGCCGGGGTTTTCCAGCAGGACGAGCTTGAGCGGCGGGTCGGCGACCGCGAAGTTGGCGTAGCCGGGCCGGAGCTTGGCCGGCCCGGTGCCGAACAGCCTGGTGTAGAAGGCGACGGCCTGGCCGATGTCGCTGACGTTGAGGGCGAGCTGTACGCGGCCTGACATGGAGAACCTCCCGATAAGAGATTGATGACTGTCTATATCTATCCGTTCGCCGAGTTTGGCACAAGACATCGATCTCTGTCAATATAGATGTATGCCGAAGTCTTTGGTGGTGCTGAGTCCGGCGGACAGAGCGGCGTGCTGCCCGCCGCTGTCCCAGGTGCCGTTGTCCGCGGAGCAGGCCGAGCAGGTCGCACCGCTGCTGAAGGCACTGGCCGAGCCGGTGCGGCTACGGCTGATGTCGCTGGTGGCCTCCCATCCGGGCGGCGAGGCATGCGTGTGCGACCTGACCGGCGCGTTCGACCTGTCCCAGCCGACGATCAGCCACCACCTGAAGGTGCTGCACGATAGCGGCCTGCTGGATCGGGAGAAGCGCGGCGTGTGGGTCTACTACCGGGCCCGGACCCAGGCGCTGGCCAGCCTCGGCGCGCTGATCGGCTCCCCGCCGGCCTGACCGGGCATCTGGCCGGTCATGATGCTAGGTGCCGCCGAGCGCCTGGCGGACGGCGGTGAGGCGGTCAGGGACGATGCGCCACCAGGTCCACTTGCCGCGCTTGTCGCCCTCGATCAGCCCGGCCCGGGCCAGGACCCGGGTGTGGTGGGAGATGGTGGGCTGGCTCTTGCCCAGCGGCTGCTCCAGGTTGCAGCTGCACACCTCGCCCTGGGCGGCGACTATGGAGATCAGCCGCAACCGGACCGGGTCCGCGAGCGCGGCCAGCACCGCGGCCAGGGCCGCCGCGTCGGCTTCCGACAGCGGCACGTCCGTGATCGGCGGGCCGCACAACGCGTCGCCGACGATGCTCAGCGGGATCGTCCGGGTATTGCGGCCAGCCGCCATCCCACCTCCCATTGACAGTGATCAATGTGAACCCGATACTGGTCACATCGATACCAGTCAATCTACCGGATGGCCGTAATGCCCCACTACTGCACTGTTCCTGCGGTCCCGGGCGGTCCGCGGTGAACGAGGTAGCGCTGTGGCGGCGGCTGCTCGCCGAGCTGCTGGGCAGCGCCTTCCTGGCCGCGGTGGTGGTCGGCTCGGGGATCGCCGCGCAGCGGCTGTCACCGAGCGCCGTGGGGCTGGAGCTGCTGGAGAACGCGGCGGCGACCGCGGCCGGGCTGTTTGCCATCATCTTGATGTTCGGGCCGGTCTCCGGCGCCCACTTCAACCCGGTGGTGTCCTTCGTGGACGCCGCCTTCGGCGGGCTGCGCTGGCGTGATGCCGCGGCCTACCTGCCCGCGCAGGTAACCGGGTGCATCGGCGGCGCGGTTCTGGCGAACCTGATGTTCGCCCAGGCGGCGGTCAGCATCTCCGCCAAGCACCGGGCTACGCCCGCACATTTCCTGTCCGAGGTCATCGCCACCCTGGGGCTCATCCTGGTGATCTTCGCGCTGGCCCGGTCGGGCCGGTCCCGGGCCGCCCCGGCCGCGGTCGGGGCGTACATCGGTGCGGCGTACTTCTTTACCTCCTCCACCAGCTTCGCCAACCCGGCGATCACCGTGGGCCGGATGTTCTCGGCCACCTTCGCCGGCATCGCGCCCGCCTCCGCCCCGGCCTACATCGCCGCCCAGGTCATCGGCGGGGCCCTGGCCGTCGCGGTGATCAGGGCGCTGTATCCCGGCGTCACCCCGGCGCAGGCCGCCGACATCATCTTCCCCCACCACCGCGACCGGGTGGCGGGCGATGGCGCCTCCCCGGCGGCCGGCCGACCGCTCTGACGAGCCAACCGAAACGGGAGCCAGCCATGCACCTGGTCATGATCGGCGGCAGCGACGCGGGGATCAGCGCCGCGCTGCGGGCCCGCGAACTCGACCCCGGCGTCGAGGTCAGCGTGGTCGTCGCGGACGCCTACCCTAACTTCTCGATCTGCGGCATCCCCTACTACGTGTCCGGCGAGGTGACCCACTGGCGCAACCTGGCCCACCGCAGCCTCGCCGACCTGGAAGCGACTGGGATGCGGCTGCGGCTCGATACCGTCGGCCGCCGGATTGACGTTGCTGCTCGCAAGCTGCTGGTGACCTCTTCCTGCGGCGCCGAGGAACTGCTGGGTTATGACAAGCTCGTCGTCGGTACCGGCGCGGTCCCGGTCCGGCCCCCGATCAGCGGCCTGTCCGGCCCCGGCGCCCTCGGCCCTGATGACGGGGTACACCTGCTGCACTCGATGGGCGACACCTTCGCCGTCATGCGGACCCTCGAGCGGGCCGGGCCGGCCAGCGCGGTCATCGTCGGCGCGGGCTACATCGGCCTGGAAATGGCCGATGCCCTGACCACCCGCGGCCTCCAGGTCACCCAGATGGAGCAGCTGCCCGAGGTCCTTCCCACCGTCGACCCCGAGCTCGGCGCGCTGGTGCACGCCGAGCTCGCCGCCCGCGGCGTCCAGGTCCTGGCCGGCACCACCGTCCGGGCGATCAGCCGCAACCCGGCAGGCCAGGCAGGCCGGCTGCGGATCGAGGCCACCGCGGCCGACAGTACGGCCGTGACCCGGCAGGCCGACCTGGTCCTGGTCGTCGTCGGTGTCCGCCCCGAGGTCACCCTGGCCGCCGCGGCCGGGGCCACGCTGGGCGCCAGGGGCGCCATCGCGGTGGACCGGGGCATGCGGACCAGCCTGCCGGACGTGCTCGCCGCGGGGGACTGCGTGATCACCCACCACCGGCTGGTCGGCGAGACCTACCTGCCGCTCGGCACCACCGCCCACAAGCAGGGCCGGGTCGCCGGCGAGAACGCCCTCGGCGGGAACCGCGAATACGCCGGCAGCCTCGGCACCCAGGTGGTGAAGATCTTCGACCAGGCCGCCGCCCGCACCGGACTGCGCGGCCACGAAGCCGCCGCCGCCGGCTTCGATCCGGTCACCACCGGATCCGAGGCCGATGACCACAAGGCCTACTACCCCGGCAGCCACCGCATCACGATGCGGTTCACCGGCGACCGCCGCACCGGCCAGCTCCTCGGCGTGCAGCTGTTCGGGCACCGGCACGCCGAGATCGCCAAGCGCATCGACATCGCCGCCACCGCGATCTTCCACGGCATGACCGTCGAGGCGATCAGCGACCTTGACCTGTCCTACACCCCGCCGCTGGGCAGCCCCTGGGATGCGGTCCAGATCGGCGCCCAAGCCTGGGTCCGGCACGCCAGGCCGGGTTGAGAGGCCGCAGGTGGGTAATCAGCCCCGCCGCTTTCCAGTGCATCTCTCCGACCCCGTCGAGGTAGCGGTCGGACCCGGCGATAAGCCCGGCCGCGCGTGCGGCCCAGCGGAATCCTTCGTGCGGGCTGAGTGCCTGCCTGGCTCGGAAGGGCAGCCGACGCACCACAGCGGATGCCCGGAGCGATCGCGCAGGCCCTTCCGGCGGGTGATGTCGAGGAACTGGAGCGGGTTGCCGCCGCACTCGATGATGCCCGCCGATACCTCGACGGGTCGGTGGTGGACTATTTCCGCCTGCAGCTGCAGCTGCAGCTGCAGCTGCAGCGCAGCAAGGCTCATGACGGCTGCCTCGGAGCGTCCAGTGTGCTCCCGCTCGTCCTGGGCATCCTCGGTGCAATCTCCCAGCACGCCCGCGAGGTCAAGCCCGCCGTGCGCTGCGGCCTGCTGTCGCTGGGCGCTGACGGCGCCGAGTTCGCCGGCTGGCTCTATCGTGATCTCCAGGACCAGGCAAGTGCCACCTACTGGTATGACCGGGCGATGGAGTGGGCGCAGGAAGCGCACGACACCGCGATGCAGGGGTACGTGCTGCTGCGCAAGTCGCAGATGGCCTACGATGCCCGTGACGCGCACCGGGTCGTGACGTTCGCCGAGGCAGCGGTCCACGGCCCGTGGCGGTTCCCGCTGAACGTACAGGCCGACGTGACCCAGCAGGCAGCACTGGGCATGGCCATGACCGGCGAGCCGCTCAGCGCAGTCGAGCAGAAGATGACCATGGCCCGCGACCTGCTCAGCCGCGCACCGGACGATGAACCGCCGGGACCTGGTGACCCGTTCTTCACAGCCGGCACGC
>OCZU010001292.1_pt1 | contig 16587 bp, 21 predicted proteins | sample 1539001 | NCBI WGS metagenome assembly OCZU01 (sample SAMEA3539306, study PRJEB22396) | soil metagenome | biome: tundra; feature: field; material: soil | place: USA | collected 2010-05 | depth 0.15 m | reverse complement strand
GATCAGGCCAGGTCATCCCCACTTCGTCAGATCACGAAGTACGGCTGCCCTACTAGGGTCAACTGGTCGCCAGCGCGGTTGAATCCCACGGCATTTGAGCACACATGGAAATTGGCGGTTCGTGGACTGAGGGGCTGACTCGATCTTCCCGCTTGGTCCTTCCACCAACTCTTCTCTATGGTGTCGCAATTGTTTGAGATCTGGTAGATTACCTCGGCGCCAGCCATCGTTATCAAGGACGTCAGATCGGGGTGACGGCCGTCCCTGCAGATGATGACAGATGAAGGTACGCCGTAAATTTCGAATAGCGATATTTTTTGACCTCGACGGCAACTAGCTAGCTCGACGGACCCGCCAAGATGTATTTTGGCGTATTCGTGGACGACTTGCCCTGTGGGCGCAATAACATGCGCCATGTTTAGAAGCTTTTCGCGATCAGATCGATACTGCAGTGTTCCCGTTATCGCGTACACGTTGTGCTGGCTGCAAGTTTCTTCGACAGCTCTTAGCGCCTTCTCTATCTCCGCCGCCGTGAGGGATTTCGCGTACGGATAGTCATATGTCGTGAGGTGCGCCTCTGGAAAGACGACGACTTGAGCCCCAAGATCGGCGGCCCGTGCAATCTGAAGCTTTGCACGGGCAGTATTGGTACTGATGTCCTGGTCCCAGCGAGACTGGACAACTGAGATAGTGAGTGTCGTCGGCTTTTCCGACGGCGTCCCCGCAATGCGGTCAGCCACGCGGAGTTGATCGCTATCGACTGAGACGGAAAATGCCCGATCCCGCAGTTTTCCCAGTGCAGATCTGCCCTCCACGCGGGCGTGTACGGGGGGGACGGCGTCGATTTAGGCCAGATGGGAGCGCCAGCCGCGCAGGCGGGCGGGCAGATTGGTGACACGAAGGCTGTGCGCCAGCCATCCTGAGTCTCGAACTCAGACAGCTGCGCGCCGGATGGGGCCGCTCACGGCTGCCGAACATTCGCATGGACGCCAGGCGGCGATCTCATTCAGCATCCGCCACGTCGTGGGCACCGAGGCGACTAGACCGAATAGCTCCTTCTGACCGGCCAGGACTCGGCCCCGGTCATGCACCAGCAGCCGCAGCATGGTCAGCGCCCGCGACACCCCCCCGGGTCAGGCCCGGCCGGAAGCTGCAAACCGTGCTCGGGGCGGACTCGGTGAGCAAGTTCCGGGCCAAGATCGAGGACACCAGGGCCAGGCATCGACCGAATGCGGCCTAGGTCAGTCAGTCCTGACACTGCCCTTTCTCAGGATGCCTGCGCGGCCTCGTAGCGGCGTTCGACGTCCCCGGAAATGCGGCCCCGGTCACTGACATCGACGCCGTTCGCCACTGCCCAGGCGCGAATCTCGGCACTGCGGCTCTTCCCGCCGCGAGCGGGACGATGGCCGTTACTCCTGGCGCGAACCTTGCGAGCGTGATCCGTCACCTTGCCGACGTCCTTCGCCATCTTCTCGCGGTGGGACTTGCACAGATCGATCTGGAACGTCATGCCGTCGATGCCAAAGGTCACCGCCTCGGCACTCTTCTTGCCGTCCAGGTCGCAAATCGTAACTATTTGCATGGCCACGGGTTCCTCCTACACAGTTGCGGGGCTGCGTACTAACAATAGCTCACGGTGATGGCCTCATATCTGCGGGTCACCGAGCTTCATCCAGTCCCGGTAGCCCGATGCTGCCCTGCGGATGCGACCCACGGTGCTCCTATGCGGCATTGTTCCCAGCCGACCTCGGCAGCGATCTTCTTGATGCTTTACACATTGGCTTCGCTTGACACTCCCGCTCATGATGAGGGAGTTGAGCGTGGGTCGAGGGACGGTACCGGGCTGTGTTGGAGGCGTTGCTGCGCGGGTATGAGGTTTATGTGGCTCACGGGGCTGGTGGAGCGCCTCCCTGAGGCTGCCGGACCCTGAAGGGCGCCGGAACACGGACTAGCTGGCCACGTCTTGCGGCGCGTGCACCATCGACGGATGCTTGCGGCATGGGAATCTTTGGCCCTGCTGGTGGCGTGCCGGGCAATCGCGGCGAGCGCCCGGCTTCCGGCCGTCCTTGGGGAGCCGGGCCTTCACAGGCCTACCCTCAGGGACCGGTTCCGCTGCCCCCGGCTTCCGACCGCCCTGAGGGACCGCTGGCCCAGAAAGAAGCTGCGGCGTTCATCACGGACAGCCTGCAGGCGCTGGGTGAGGGCCTCCTGGAGGCAGCCGCTTACGCGCACGGGGTGGGCGGGCTCTACAAGGTCGTGGAGTTTGTGTACCGGGCCTCGCAATGGGAGAGGGTGGCGGAGGGCGACGGAGGGGTGAATGTTCAGGTACCAATAATTCGCCTCGGCCCTGGCGTTGAGCTGGACGTGTCCGTCAACCTGGCGGATGGCTCCGGTACTTCGGGGCCTCCGCTCACCGTGTGCTTGGCACCCAGCGGCGAGTCATCGGTGGGAGTGCTGGCGATCGGCAGGTTGGAGATCGACCCTGCTGTTGACCACGCTGACGCTCGGAGTGACCTGCGGCAGCCTGCCCAGAAACGGCCCTCTTCAAGTGTGGGCACGCCGCCAGACGCATCCAGCGGCCGTGCTCCCTTTAAAAGCGCGGTCGTGCCGCCAGACGCATCCAGCGGCCGTGCTCCCTTTAAAAGCGCGGTCGTGCCGCCAGACGCATCCAGCGGCCGTGCTCCCTTTAAAAGCGCGGTCGTGCCGCCAGACGCATCCAGCGGCCGTGCTCCCTTTAAAAGCGCGGTCGTGCCGCCAGACGCATCCAGATGGGGGTTCGAACGCGCCGGTGACACGGCCGAGGCTTACACCAGGCGACCGACTGAGCGCGTAGGCCGAGCCAGGCTGGTCAGGTTGGGCGTATGGTCGGAGCTGCCGCCGGGGGAACCCAAGGCGAGAGTAGCTGCAGTGCAGCGGCTGGCCGAGAAGGAGCTGCTGCCAAAGCTACGGCAACGGTGGCGCCTCCTTCGATACGCGGGCGTGGACTTTGTCGTCGGAGATTACTCCGCCATGGGCCTAGTCGTATGGGTGCGCCTTGACGACGCCGATCAGCAACCATGGCAGTTGCTGATAGGGCCAGACATGGCAGGTCGTCTGGGAATCTGTCAAGTCAAATGAGACAGTTGCGGTCCGTTCATCTGGGGTTCGGGCCGTGGTTGGTTGACCATCGACTGGGTAGGCATGACCGGCGGATGCTCACGCGAACGTCAGTCCTGGCATTCTTCGCCGCAGACCACCTTGCCCTCGCGCCGGACGCCAAGGTGTACGTGAACTGGGCTTCTTCGGGCTTCTGCGCTTTCCCGCCTTCCCGGCAATGCTGTCCACCTTGGGCGTAGCAGCGGTGCTGGAGCTGCCCTTCCATGACACGATCCAGGACCACAAGATCCGAATCGGGCTACGAGGTCCGGATGATCAGGAGCTGCCCGTACGCGTAGTACGGCAGCCGTACTTCGTTATGTGATCACGGTTCTGATGCCTGCCGCTGGAGACGGGTGCGCTGGTGGAACCATCGGGCTCTGGCCTGATGGCGGCGGCGCCACCAGGACCAGTGCAGGTGGTGCCGGATTGCCTGCCAGGTGCGGGTGAGCAGGTTGTGCAGGCGCCTGACCTTTGCGACGGTGAGCGGGATCAGGCCGGGATCTGCGGGTGGCTGCTCGTGCGGGCTTCGCGGCGCGGGCGCCTGGGTGCAGGTGGTCGTCCTGGCGTCGGCGGCAGTGACGGCGCAGACGGCGAGGGCGGCCATCGACAGAACGAGGTGGCGGTTCAGGGCGGTGTAGGCGCGAACCTGGGACTCATCGAGCCCGAAATGTCCTTCGACAGGCCAGCGGCGGCCCGCGACGCGGATCAGGGTGGTGAAGCTGGCGGGCCGCCCTGGCGGCACGTGACAGTAGAAGAACGCCAGGTCAGCGGAGGTGTCGCGGAGGTGGCGGCGGACTAGCAGGGGCTGGCGGTGGCCAGCCACGCCCAGGCGTAGTCCCGGTCGCCTTTGGATCCCTTGCCGCAGGACGCGGTCATCCACGCGCTGGCCGGCGCCATCGCCGCCGCGGCGTCCGCGCGCAGCTTGCGCCTGCAGGGCAAGGTGATCCGGAACGAGCAGGGGATGCCGAGCGCGTAGCCGGTGCCGCGGCGTTCCAGGTATGCCCGCAGCTTCGCATCCTGCCCGTAGACCTCATCGGCGGCGGCGCACGGCAGGCTGATGCCCTGCCCGGCCAGGGCGGTGAGCATCTCGATGGCCAGCTGCGGCTTGGTCGCGAACTCCAGGTCACCGGGCACCCCGGCAGCGCGGCGCCGCGGCAGGTCAGCGGCCCACTCTTTCGGCAGGTAGAGGCGGGCCGCTGCCAGGGCATGCCCGGCCGGGACGCCGTAGGTGCAGTAGACGACGTTGATGGCGTTCTCCACCCGTCCGGCGCATCCGACGTACTGGCGCTTGACCCCCGCGGTCCGCACGCCTTTTTTCAGCTGCCCGCTCTCATCGATCACCACGACCGCGTCCTGGCCGCCCAGGCGCCCGGCCACGAAGCCCGCCACTATGGCCATCGCCGTCTTGTGGTCCCACGCCGCGCGCTCCAGCAGCCGCTGCATCCTGTCCGGCGTGCGGACCCGGCCTCCTGGGCCAGCGTCCAGCAGTTCTTCGGTGACGAGCCGCTCATTAAGCCCGCGATGTACTTGCGGGCCTGCCGCCGCGGCTCCACCCGGGCAAAGCAGCAGGCCAGCACTGCCATCAGCTCATCGAGGTTCTCGCCCGCCTGGCCGGCCCCTACGATAGCGGCAGCGGCCGCCTCAAGATCATGAACTGTCACGAGCTAATGATTACGAGGCGGCCGCCCTCAACTCGTGATCAACACGCCGCAACCCGCCCGATCCGGGCACGCCGCCTAGCCGCAGCCCGCACGCGCCCGGTCAGGTAACGAAGTACGGCTGCCGTACTAGTGTTGTTGCTGCACTCGCTATAGTCGGTGGTTACCTCGGAGTCAGGTCTGCCAACAACAACTCTCTAGAAGTCGCACGGGCGGAGCGTACATCAAAGCGGGCGGACGAACTCAACGCACTCAAGCGAACTATATATGCGGAGTGCCTAGCCAAGCTTTCGACGTTCATAATAATCAAGGTACAAAAACACGATCCATCGAGCGATTCGTATATAGCAGCAAAGAAGCAACTGACTGACGCTGTCCTGGCTGCGTCGAATGCTACTGCTGAGCTGGAGCTGGTGGCCGAGGAACAAATATCAAATCTCGCATCCGATGCACTTCTCGCAGCTCAGGAATCTACTGAGGCAGCCCAAACAGAATTCTATCGCAACTTTTTCAAACTACGGGTTCTCTTCCGTGATGACTTGAAGGGCAAGAGACTTATGACTCCGGCAGAACTTGACTCCCTAGCAGATGCCTCGTTCGCAGCTGTGGAGCCACCTAAGTCCGCGAGTGACCAGGAACACTAGGCTCAGCTGGTCCGTAGGCCAGAGTTCAACCACGTTGTGGTCAGACATGGTGGTCAGTCTCGCCGCGTATCAGCTCAGCCGCGACTGCTTGCGTGCAAAGTACAACCGGGCTGTCGGAGAGAGTCGCTCACCTGGGATTTCAACCGGACGGCATCTCTCAGGATCGGCGGATGTCGGATCCCGTTGTGGTCAACCTTGGTGGTCAGCTATCAGACGCCTGTCATCAGGCAACCTGCCTCGGCAGGACAGCCCGTTACGGGCTGTCCTTGCAACCGTTCCGGTACCGAGAGACGGTCCCGTTGCGGGGCGCTGTCAGGGTCGTTGCGACTACCGTCGGTACCGACCGACTCACGTAGCGCAAGCGATGTCAAGCCCGGTTGTGTGGCCTCCGCAGCGAGAGCATCTGATCCGTAGAGATCTGCGGGCACATCTGCTACCGGCGCCCACGCCCATTGACCTGCCAGAACGTGGTTCGACTATGCGCAGTAAGGCGGCAGCGTTGAGCGCCGTTGTGTGGCCAAAATCGGGCCAGCGTAGCCTGATGGCCGAGTTACGCCGGGAGGCGCGCGACCGTCAAGTGCCGCTTGCCACCGGCTGCCTGGCGCGCATGTGATCCGATTGTGTGCGTCCTAATTTGCATTGTAATCTTTCTTGAATCTTGGGTGGAACGATGCCACAAGCAGGCCTGCGGCCTGCGCTGCGATGACAAAAGAGTAGAAGATAAATGCAGCCTTTTTGTACCCTGACCAAGGTCCGGGTATCAGCACTGCGAAGATGTATGCCCAAGCAAGTACGAATAGAGGAAGGTATGTAGTCAGTGTCAAAATAGCGTATACCCGAAGCCAGCTCAAGCTGCGTTTAATTTCCCATATATCGCTGGCGTCTCTTATGCTGGACGGAAAGGAGACGTTTTTACCGACCTCGACCTCGACCTCGACCTCGACCTCGACCTTCACTTGCTTTTCAAGTTCCTTAAGGTGCTTGCCGCGAATTGCGTTAGCGCTTACCGTGAGCACAAGGGAGGAGAGCAGTGCGACAATGACGAGCGGACTTAGGAGCAGCACCACTGACGGTATATTTGTATAACCAGCGCTAGTGTAGTGCCCTAGCAGGAATCCCGCAGATGCGACGACATATGTTAATGCAGCGGCAATTATTGCAAAAACCACAACCGAGCTATTCTGATCGCTCTGGCGCTCTATACCATAAACTTCAAGTAGTAGTTGTCGTCGGTCTTTCTCCTCCATGGAGGAATGATAGCAGTGATCTTGCACTTTAAGTGTCAGAACTCCGCGTCTCTTCCCCCGTCGTGCAGGCATTCCTTAATCGCCAGCTCCGGGCAGGCCGGTCAGTCCGCAACGTCCAGATCATGCGCCAGGTGCTCAGAACCGCGCTCTCCCGCGCTGTCCGGGAGCAGCTGGTTGCCCGCAACGTCGCCCCGCCTGGTCGAGCTTCCCGCCTGGGAACCGAGCATCGTGGCTCCATGGGCATCAGCCGAAGCCCTGGCCTTCCTCAGCGCCGCTAGCGACGATCCGCTATACCCCGCGTTCGTGCTCCTGCTGCTGTGCGGGATGCGCCGAGGTGAAGCGCTGGGCCTGCGCTGGGCCGACATCGACTTCGACGGCCAGATGATCCATGTCCGTCAGCAGATCCAGCGCGTCCAGGGGCAACTACAGATCGGCCCGGTCAAGACACGAGCTGGTAACCGGGATCTCCCGCTGATCGGCCTTGCCCGCATCGCGCTGACTGCCCGGCAGGCACAGCAAGAGGCCGACCGGGCGGCAGAACCGAGCGCCCACCGCCCTGCCCCGACGGCTTGAAGCGGCCGCGTGAGCAAGGCAGCGCACGTTGCTCGCCGTATGGAGACGGGTTAGGTCACAGGGTTGGCTCTTTGGGCGAAGGTTTGATGCCGACGTTGAGGTATTGACCAAGGCGAGCCCCGGTGTTGCACGAGACATTGAGTACGTGGAGACCTGCCTCGTGAAGGGTGCCAGCCAGGGAAAACGCAAGCGGCACCCGCTCGAACCCGGTGCGTTCGGCCGCAGTGATGATCACGGACTTCATCTCGCTGAACGTCGCTGTCTTGATAGGGGTGACCAACTCGACGATCACTTCGAGAGGAATTTCTGTCCCAGGCTGGGCGTCGGTCCATGACAGGTCTATCCAGACGCAAAGCGCAGCGCGGAAGGGGCCGGGAAGATCTGTGACGTTGTATGAACACCACCCGGCTCCACCGAGGTAGCTGAGACCGTTGTTGATCTCGACGTAGTTGGCAAGCAAGGCTGAAGAGACAGAGGTCATGACGATCTCCGCGAAAGCCTCAGGGAAAGGCGAATGCTTCTTGCGGCCGCCGCCGGGTGTGACGATGGCGCCAAAGCGTGTGTGCCCTGCGGCTTCGCCGGGTAGGCCATCTACCCCGCCACGACCGGCGTGACCGATCTCGATTGGAATCTCGCCCAGGACCTGCACGCCGGTGGCGGTGAACTCGTGGTGGTCGCCACCGGGGCCTCCGTCTCCTCCCCGGGCGCCCGGGGACGATGGCTCCACCGCCGGAGCCACCCGCACCGGGTGCTGTGGCGGCCTTGCCGCCGAGATCGATCGTTGCTTCGCGAAAGTCCATCAAGACGTCTCCCATGGATAGGACGACTGCCCGCTCGAGCAGCCCCTCGGGGATATTGGGAGGCTTGGAAGGGGCGGCTTGGAGCTGGACGAACTTCCATCGGTGGAGAGTCTCCGCCGGGTAGCGGTCTGCGAGCGCCTTCAGATCCACCTCTTCAGCGTGCGGGAGGCAGAGGAGGACTAGGTTGTCGAACGCCCTGCGATCCTCGTCAGTCATGGCCTCTTCGTACCGAGGACCTAGTGCTGAGGCAGCACGGATGTGCGCGATGCGCGAGTTCAAGACCGGCGTGTCGAGACCATCAACCCATCTGAGCAGCGGCTCGTCACACGCTGGATGCGCGCAGGTGCTGGCGGCGCCGTAGAGCTGCTTGACAGTGCTTTCGAGGATAGGGAGCCGTGTCACAAAGTCATCCTCAGGGGTCGAGGTCGTAAGCAACCGCACACCGCCACCGGGCTGGGCCGCAGCCGCCCTTCCAACGATCGGTGGCAGTCCAGACCGTATCGGCTCGCTCGAAGCAGCCGCTCATCGGCAGTCCATGCGTTGGCCGCTCGTCGGGTGATCGGCAGGCTCCTAGGCCTGTCGGGCATCAGCTGGCGGACTTGTGTCGTGGATCTGTTGGCGGATCACACGCCGCCAGCGGTACCGCCGCTGTGATCGGAGTGAAGCCTGCTGTTCTAGTTACATGTACCGTCGTTACGCGTAAACTCTCCTGTAGTGCTAGCACGACAGGCTAGGACCTAGCGCTCAGGGCGGATCATGACGCAGCGCCTTGACCCTCGATCTGATCGCCCGCTTTCGTTGCAACTGGCAGATGCTCTGCGGGCAGAGATTCAGGAGGGTCTACGGAGGCCGGGGAGCCAGCTCCCGACCGAGAGTGAGTTCCAGCATGCCTACGGGGTGAGCCGGACGACGATCCGGGCAGCCTTGGCAACACTGGTCGGTGAGGGCCTGGTCGTGACTCGCAAGGGATTCGGGTCCTACGTCCGCGCCCGGCAGCCCCTTCGCCGGATCTCATCGACGCATCGCCATGCGTCGCACCGGACATCGGGTAAGCCGGAGTTCGACACTGAGGCCATAGCTCAGGGCCAGGTTCCGTCGCGGCGGATGATGATGATCGGTCGTGGCCCGGTCCCGGCCGACATCGCGGCATGGCTCGGCTGTGCGGCCGGTGACGAGGCAGTGATCCGCAAGCGGCTCCAGCTCCTGGACGATGTTCCGGCCGTGATCTCCACCAGCTATTACCCGCTGTGGGTAGCTGGGGATACCCGGCTAGAGTTGCCCGAAGCGCTCCCGGAAGGACCTGACAACCTCATCGAGCGGCTCGGTCACGAGTTCGCCCGCGGCCTGGAGCTGCTGCGCACGCGCATGCCGACCCCGGATGAGGCCCGGCTCCTGGAGCTGGAGCCCGGTGTTCCCGTCGCGCGGATGCTGCACATCGACTACGACCCTGATGGCCGGACTCTCCAGGTCGCCGATGACCTGTATGCCGGTGACCGGCACGAGTTCGCGTTCGAGTGGGAAGGTGACGACGGAGTAGCCGACAGTGGGTGAATGGCCGCGCAACTGGGCTGATCTCATCCGCGGTATCGGCTGCGAGATGTGCGAGTCCGGCCGTCCCGATGCCGATCAGTACGGGGTGCGCATCCGCGAGGGCAAGTACACCGATGCCTATCTCCAGCGCGCCGATGTCCAGCCGGGATACACGCTGGTGATCTGGCGCGGACGGCATGTTACCGAGCCGACCGAGCTGGACGATGCTGAGGCGGCCGGGTACGGAGCTGAGGTCCTGGCCGTGGCGCGCGCGCTGATCACGGTCTACCGGCCGCTGAAGATGAACTACGAGACGCTGGGCAACTCGCTGCCCCACCTGCACACGCACCTGGTCCCCCGGTTCACCGAGGACCCGCGTCCCGGCCAGCCGTTCCCGCTCTCTGCGCAGGCGCCGGAAGCAAAGATCCCGGAGTCGCGGCTAGCCGCTGAGGCCGCTGAGCTGCGCGCTCTCCTGCGGTAAGGAATCTCTGGCCGTTAGGTAACCGTCCGGCCGCTGGCGCCTATCATCCTATAGTCCTAGGATGATAGGCAGGAACTAGCAACCGGAGGTGTAGGGCAATGGCGCACCGTCATCAAGCAGACTCCACCCCCCGGCATAGTTTCTGTGATTCGACATCGGCGTAGTAGGCCGACACCACAGCCCAGGGGTCCGTGAACGATGGAGCTGGTGCCACGGGCTGCGGATTCGGAACAACAAAGATCTTCGTATGCGCACGTACGCTTGTGCACGATCCTGGTCGGCCCTGGAACCGGAACCACCCTGGTAACCCGCGTGACCGTGCTCTGATGGTTAGCGCGGGTTTCCACGCCAGTAGATCGCCGCAACGTTCCCTAGTCGATTCGAAGTGGAGTTGGCGTCCGTGCCACCAGGGGACGGTGGTGTCGGTGGGGAGGTCGGCCTGGCGCAGGACGGGTGAGTAGGCGCGCCGGTCAGTGCGGACGGTCGTGGTGGTGTCGGTGTTGATGATGGTTCGCGACGGTCCGCGCTGCGGAGGCGGCCGGTTCCACGTCATGCTGGGTTCCAAGCAGAGCGCTGATTCGGGCAGACGGGTCTAGGTGCAACAGCCGAGACACTGTGTTTGCCCGCTGGCCTTCGCCCGCTGGCACAACATGCAACCTTCGACGTTACCACAGCAAAGTCCCAACCACCCCATTGAGATGTGCTGGGAAACTGAGATGCTGCTGGGATGTGCAGCTGGGAAACGCCTACGGAAATGGCAAGGCCCCCGCATGTATGAGATGCAGGGGCCTTGCCCGGTCTTTTCGTCGCTGGCCTGCCGGTTGCCCGGCTGGCTGGCGCTTACTTGACCGGCTGCTGGTACCGGATATCCGCGTGAAGCGCCGGTTTCCCGGTTCTTCCTGCGTTCCGGGGTTGCCCGCGGATTGATTTCCGTCTCCAGCAATGACGTATTTCTACTGCCCCGGGCGGTGGCCGCACAAGGGTTTCCGGCCGATGTTTTCAAGATTCTTTGGCTGTCCACAGCATGTCCACAGCCAGGGCCCCGTTGTCCCCCGCCACCAGCCGCTTTTCCACCGCCCCGTCCACAGCTTCCCCGGATGGTGGCCGGCGCGGCGGGGTGAGGTGAGGGGCGTCCTGTCGGCCGGCCAGCTCCGCCGTGAATGCGCTCCGTGCTCTTGACCTGGGTCTTCCTGGTCCATAGGATCCCGGTTTGGGGGGAAGGCAGCGGAGATGACGGTTTACGCCGAGGGCGGTCTGCACCGCTTGACAATTTGCTTGCGTCTTCTACCCCCGGGCCCATTTGCACGGAAGGCTCCCAAAGGAGAGAGATGCGTAAGATCCCAATCGCGCTGGGCGCAGCGGTAAGTATGCTGGCGCTCGGCGCAACCGCCGCTCAGGCGTCGGCCGTCACCACCGCCTACGTATCGCCGTCCGGCACTTCGGGCGGCTCCGATACCTCGTGCCACACTGCGGGGTACTCAGACATCAACACAGCCATCGCAGCCACCAACTCGGGCGGCACGGTCGTGGTCTGTCGCGGGACTTACCACACCCAGGCCGTCGTCAGCAAGCCCCTGAACCTGATCGGCAAGCGCGGCGCGGTGATCAACGCCAAGGGCCAGCCGCCGCTCAGCATAGGTCCCGTCAAGCTGCCTGGCAGCATCGGTATCGGCGTCCTGCAGACCAAGGACGTCCGGGTTCGCGGGTTCAAGGTGGTTCACGCCGGATTCGACGCCATCCTCGTCGCGCTGAGTTCGCACGTCTCGGTGTCCCGCAACGTCCTGCGGCACAACGGCGACGTGGGCGTGGACATCAACGGCTCGTCCTGGTCCCAGGCCACCCGCAACGTCTCGAAGTACAACACGGGCGGCGGATTCCTGGTCGCTGACGACGTCGGCCCCAACAGCCATAACGTGGTCGCCTGGAACGTGGCCAGCCATAACCCCGGCGGTTGCGGGGTCATCCTGGCCGGGCACACCACCTCGGGCGTCACCGACAACCTGGTAGCGCACAACCTGCTGACCTACAACGGCACGCTGAAAAGCTCCGGCGGGGGCGCCGGCGTCGTCATTGCCACCGAGGTTCCCGGCGAGACGGTGGCCGACAACACCGTGGTCGGCAACGTCATTTACGGCAACGGCCTCGCGGGCGTGACCATCCATGCTCACCTCCCCGGCCAGAACCTGAACGGGAACCGGATCATCGGCAACCTGATCGGCACCAACAACACCATCGGTGACCCGATTCAGCTTGCCACGTCACCGACCTCGAAGAAGAACGTCGCTGTCCCTGACACCCGGACCACCGGCATCCTGGTCGGCTCGGCAAGCCCGATCCGGGTGCATATCAGCCACAACCTCATCTTCCGCAACCACTACGGGATCTTCCTCGAAGGCGTGGGCAAGGTGGTGCACGCGTCGCTGCACCGCAATCACTTCCGCCACGTGAAGGTGCCGGTGAAGCGCCTCGTCGTGTCCTAGCGGTCCCTTCGCAGCAGTCCGCCAGGGAGGTAATCCTCTTGGCGGACTGCTGTGCTGCCCGGAGAGCGGTGCTGCCCGGAGAAATGGCGTGGTCGCGGATAATACCCGGGGAAATGGCAGGGCCCCCGCATGTATGAGATGCAGGGGCCTTGCCCGGTCTTTTCGTCGCTGGCCTGCCGGTTGCCCGGCTGGCTGGCGCTTACTTGACCGGCTGCTGGTACCGGATATCCGCGTGAAGCGCCGGTTTCCCGGTTCTTCCTGCGTTCCGGGGTTGCCCGCGGATTGATTTCCGTCTCCAGCAATGACGTATTTCTACTGCCCCGGGCGGTGGCCGCACAAGGGTTTCCGGCCGATGTTTCCAAGATTCTTTGGCTGTCCACAACATGTCCACAGCCAGAGTCCCGTTGTCCCCCGCTACCAGCCGCTTTTCCACGGGCCCGTCCACAGGTTTTCCCAGAGGATCATCCGCGCGCAGTGGCGCGTCACTCAGGGCCAGCGCGGTCAACCCAGGGCCAGCAGGGCTACGTGCAGGGACGTTCGGGACTGGGCTGACTCGAGGCTGACCCCGAGGACCCGCTCGATGTGCCTGAGCCGCTCGTACAGGGTCGGCCTGGCCAGGTGGGCGCGGTGCGCCGCCTCGGCCTTGTTACCGCCGGCCTCCAGGTAGGCGGCGAGCACGCTGGTCAGCGCGGTGCCATGGTCGGCGTCGTAGGCGAGCAGCGCGCCGATCTCACGCTCGGCGAATCCCTGCAGCCTGGGATCATCGTGCAGTAGCTGCAGCAGGCTACGCAGCGGCAGGTCAGCGAGTCGGTAAAACGGCAGGGCAGCGGCGCCAGCCGCGGACTGTGGCCCGGCGGACTGTGGCCCGGCGGACTGTGGCCCGGCGGACTGTGGCCCGGCGGACCGGGGTCAGCAGCCGGCCGGCCGAACATATCGGGATCGGCGGCGGCGGCATCGGCGACCTGCTGGGCCTCGAGGAACGATCGCCGCGCGTCCCGCATCGACTCCGCCGCCGAGCCTGCCGCGATCACCAGTTCAGCGCCGGGGTCGGCTGGCCGCTGGCCGGCGCGCTGATCGGCGCGCTGGCCGAGCAACTGGCTGATGCGCTCGCAGACCGCGGTGAGCACCTGGTCAGCATCGGCGCGGCGGTCCAGCGAGAGCAGCCCCCCGGCCCGTGCGTCATCCAGCGATCCGACGATCGCGGGCACCCGCTCGGCCCGGCAGGCGTCGGCCACCGCGAGCACGCGCGCCCGCGCGGAAAGCCCGGGACCCGGATCGCGGAGCCGTACCACCACGGCGATCAGCTGCCGGCCGTCCACCGGCACCCCGAGCGCCCTGGCCCGCACCGCTGCCTCGTCCGGGTCCGCGCCGGCCTGGTCGAGGATGGCGCTGATCAGCATCCGGTGGACCTGACGTTCCAGGCTTTCGCGCTGCCGGGAGATCAGCCGGGTCAAGGCCAGCGCGGCCGCCGTCCGCTCGATCAGCACGATGTCCCGCGGCGCCGGCGGTCGCTGGCAGGCCAGGACCACCCGGCCCCAGTTCTCGCCGCGGGCTCCGACGGGCGTGACCAGCCATCCCGATGCGGCATCGAAGACCGTGCCGGCCGGGGTACCGCCGGCCGGGGCACCGGCTTGCCGCGAGCGGGCAGTGAAACCGTCCCGCAACTGCGCCGCGTCCTGGCCGGCCGGCTCGCATACCAGCACGGCATGCGACAGGTCCGCCAGTATCATCGGGCGCCCGGCCAGCCTGGCCGCCTCGCGGACAATCTCGGCCGGGCTGGCGCCGGCCACCGACAGGTCGGTGAACACCTCGTGCAGCCGGGCGGCGGCGCAGCTCATCGCCCTGGCTGTCGATGATCCGCGCGTGCACCGCCTCGGTGACCTCGACGAACAGGACTTCCCTGGCGAAGGCGATCAATGCCAGGTCGTGTTCCGCCGCGGCCGCGACCAGCGCAGGCGGCAGGTTTTCCGGATACCTGCGGCCCAGCTCGACGGCGAGCCCGCTCACGCCGATCGCGGCGGGCTCGGCAACGTACCTGGCCTGTAGCGACGGCTCGTCGGGCAGCGCGATCCCGGTGGTCAGCACGAGCTCGCCGCCGTGCAGCATCGGGGACCTCGATCGCGTGCACCCACCGGACCGGCCGGCCGAGGCGCCCACCGCCGGCCAGCACGCGCGGGCAGCCGCGGCGCACCGCATCGAGTTCCAGGATCTCCGCCGGGGTGGGCAGCATTTCCCGGCCAGCACCTCCGTTTCCTGGCCAGCACCTCCGGCACGCCGACGGGCGCCCGCCAGCCTCCTTTGACGACATGTTACGCAGAAGCCGGAATACCTTCCATGATGTCGGCGGCTATCATCGCCGTGACCAGGCAGACTTGACCACATGGGAGAACTTCACGATCGTCACCGCGACGTCATGCCGAAATGGGCCGGGCTCTACTACGACGAGCCGCTTGAGATCGTCAGCGGCAAGGGCAGCCGGGTCACTGACGCGTCCGGGCGCAGCTACCTCGACTTCTTCTGCGGCATCCTCACCAACATGCTCGGGTATGACCTGCCCGAGGTCCGCGAGGCCGTCGAGCGCCAGCTAAGCACCGGCGTGGTGCATACCTCGACGCTGTACCTGATCCGGCACCAGATCGAGCTGGCAGAGAAGATCGCCCGGCTGTCCGGGATCGAGAACGCGAAGGTGTTCTTCACGAACTCGGGTACCGAGGCGAACGAGACTGCCCTGCTGCTGGCCACGGCAGCCCGCCGGTCCAGTCAGGTGCTTGCCCTGCGCAACAGCTACCACGGGCGCTCTTTCGGCGCGCTGGCCATCACGGGCAACCGCTCGTGGAAGAGTTCCCAGCTGGCCCCGTTCAGCGTGCACTACCTGCATGGCACGGATCGTCAGCTGCCCGCCTTCGCCAGCATGCCGGATGCGGAGTATGTCAGCGCGTGCACTGAGGACCTGCGGCACGTGCTGGCGACCGCCACCGCCGGCGACGTCGCCTGCCTGATTGCCGAGCCCGTGCAGGGCGTCGGCGGATTCGCGATGCCGCCGGACGGCCTGTTCGCGGCCTACAAGGAGGTGCTCGACTCCCACGGCATCCTGTTCATCTCGGATGAGGTGCAGACCGCCTGGGGCCGGACCGGCAGCCATTTCTGGGGGATCGGCGCGCACGGCATCACCCCGGACATGATGACGTTCGCCAAGGGGCTCGGCAACGGGTTCGCGATCGGCGGCGTCGTCGCCAGGGGCGACCTGATGGACGGCCTGGCCGGCAACGGCATCTCGACGTTCGGCGGCAACCCGGTCGCGACGGCGGCGGCGGGCGCGGCCCTGGACTACGTGCTCTCCCATGACCTGCAGCGGAACGCGGCCACGCTGGGCAAGCTGATCATCGGCGGGCTCCGTGAAGCAGCCGCGCCGCTGGCAATAGCCGGCCAGGTCAGGGGCAAGGGCCTGATGTTCGCCATGGACCTGGTGGACCCGGCGACCGGCCAGCCGAGCCCGGCGCTGGCCGCCCGGATGCTCGAGGAAACCCGCGAGCGCGGCCTGCTGATCGGCAAGGGCGGCCTCTACGGGCATGCGCTGCGGATGGCGCCGCCGCTGACGGTGACCGAGGCGGAGGCCAGGGAGGGCCTGGGCGTCCTGGCCGACGCCCTGCGCGCGGTAGACGCGGAGGCGGCCCGGTGACGCAGGACCTGAAGCACGCGACGCACTGGATCGGCGGCAAGCCCTGGACCGGCAGCAGCCCGGCGCACCGCGGTGATATCTACGACCCGGCAACCGGGCAGGTCAGCGGCACAGTGGACTTCGCATCCGCGGCCCAGGCCGGCGCCGCCGTGGCGGCGGCCGCCGGCGCGTTCCCGGCCTGGCGGGCGACGTCCCTGGTCCGGCGAGCCGGGGTGCTGTTCGCGTTCCGCGAGCTGCTGCGCGCCCGGCAGGCCGACATCGCCGCGATCATCAGCGCCGAGCACGGCAAGGTCGCATCCGATGCGGCGGGCGAGGTGGCCCGCGGGCTCGAGGTGGTCGAGTTCGCCTGCGGGATAC
>OCZU010001290.1_pt1 | contig 16606 bp, 18 predicted proteins | sample 1539001 | NCBI WGS metagenome assembly OCZU01 (sample SAMEA3539306, study PRJEB22396) | soil metagenome | biome: tundra; feature: field; material: soil | place: USA | collected 2010-05 | depth 0.15 m | reverse complement strand
GGCGCCATCAGCGCCACCTGGCAGCCGTTTTCGATGGCGATGATCGCCGCCTGGAAACCGATGATGGTTTTCCCTGAGCCCACATCTCCCTGCAGCAAACGCCGCATGGGATGAGGCTGCTGCATGTCGTCGGCAATCTCTTTCAAGACCCGTTTCTGGGCGGCCGTGGGATGGAAAGGCAGAATCTTCTTGATGGCCTGCCGCACCCGATCGTCCAGACGAAAGGCGATGCCGGTTTGCGTTTTCTGCTGGCGGCGCTTGAGTTCCAACCCCAGTTCGGTGAAGAACAATTCTTCAAAGATCAGGCGGATATGCGCCGGCGTGCGCGATGATTGCAAATCTTCGAAGCTCTCTCCAGCCTCGGGCCAGTGAACTCTCCACAGTGCCTCACGTGGCGAAACCAGCGCCAGACGCTCGCGTACGGCTGCCGGAATGGTTTCGGCGAGGTCGGGAGTCAGATCGTCGAGAGCCGTCCGGATGACGCGGCGAAACCAGCGTGCTGTCACACGGCCCTGCCCAGCCGACTCATAGATGGGCACAATGCGGCCTACTTCGAGGGACGCCGCCGCCTTGTCATCCGCGGCTTCTCCGGGCGCATCGCCCAGCATCTCAAACTGCGGCTGCACAATCTGCAGTTCTCCGCTGCGTTGGTCTTGTTCCACCTTCCCATAGAACGCGATCAGCTGGCCGGGCTTGAACTTATCTTGCAGGTAGGTGCCGTGGAACCAGAGGCAGCGCAGCTTGGATCGCCCCTGGCCCACGGTTAATTGAAAGATGGGCATCTTGCGGGTGCGAAACAGGCCCGAGTTGCGGACTTCCCCAATCACTGTAGCCATTTCGCCGGCGCGCAATTCCGCAATCCCGCGTGGATTCAGACGGTCTTCATAGCGAAAAGGCAGATAGTTGAGCAGATCGCCCACTGTGGCAATGCCCTTGGTGGCGAGAATCTCTGCCAGTCGCGGACCAATCCCCTTGACGTACTGCACTGGCGTGGTGAGTTCAAGCATGCAGAGCTTCCCAAGGAATGTTAGCAGCAAGTCAACTCGTAACTCCCCGGCAGGCGCTTCGTGGGTGTGTAATTGATTCCATAACAATGTCGGCTCCCACGCCCGGATAGACAAATGTCAGTTACCGCGCCCTTTTACGCCGGGGTTGCTTATAGCGTGGGCGTACTGGCGTCGAAATACAAGGTGGTGGAGAAGCTATTTACGTTCGAAAAATACGACGAGGCAAGACCCGCCGACCATGAACCCGGTGTCTAAACCCTCGGTGCTAATAAATCTCCTCCAAGCTCTCGCCGCCATCATCCTCGGCAACGGTGCGTACTTCTTCCTCGCGCCATCCCTTCCCTTGCCTCGCCACCAGCCGTTCCAGCTCGATGCGGGCCTGGTCATGGATTTCTGGTTTTGCCTCGTTGCTTATGGGCTGATTCGCACGGCCAGAAGGTGGAAGTAGGGCAATTCAGGTTCCTCCCGCTGCCATTCCCTCGTTACTTTGGGAACCTCCCCAACCGCCTTTGCCAAGTTACGATATGGCTGAGCTATGAACAAAATCGCGGTCTTGTACGATGCCGGGCAGGCGGTGCTCTCCACCTTTGATTTGGACGAGGTGTTACAGCGCATCCTAGGCATCGCGCATGACTATTTTCATCTGCGGAATGTGGCGATTGTGCTGCTCGACAAGCAGTCGCAGGAGTTGTACGTCCGCTCGCAGATTGGATGGGACGAGGGACAAGACAAAACTCGGATGTCTCCTGGCCAGGGAATCACAGGAGCCGCGGCGCTCAAGAAGCAGCCTGTCTACGCTCCCGATGTCAGCAAAGATCCGCGCTATTTCTGCTCCGCCAAATCCACGCGTTCCGAGCTGGCGATCCCGTTGATGGTGCGGGATGAAGTGGTGGGCGTGCTCGATTGCCAGAGCGACCGTGTCGACCACTTTGACCCCGAAACGATCGATCTGCTGACGCTGTTTTCCACCCAGGCCTCGATCGCCCTGCAAAACGCGCGGCTATACTCACTGGAAGAGCAACGGGCGAGGCAACTGCAGGCGATCAATGCGATCGCTCAACAAACAACCGCTGTTCTGGACCTGGAAGAGCTGCTGGGTCGAGTTTGCCAGTTAATTCAGGACGCCTTCCGGGTATCGCACGTCTCGCTCTTCTTACGGGAAGACCATGACCTGGTGCTGCGGGCTCATCACGGCACGCTCACCCCTCGCGTGCCGGAGGGGGGCCGCTTTCCGGCGACCACGGAACCGTGGGCGAGCCTCCTGGCCAGCAGCAATACAGCGATGGAAACTGATCTTTGCGTCGCACCCAGCAGTACCAAATTCTTCGCGGAATCGGCTTCGCGTATGTGCATCCCCCTGGTCTCGTTCGGACAGACGCTGGGTATTCTCGCACTGGACAGTGCCAAGCCCGATGCATTCCGCGACGGCGACCTGCAGTCGTTAGAATCGGTCGCCGACATCTGCGCCACCGCCATCCAAAATGCCCACTACGTGGAGCGCGTAAAGCAGCTAGCTTACCTGGATGGTCTGACCGGCATTTTCAACCGGCGCTTCTTTGAATTGCGGATCATGGAAGAGATTGAACGTGCCCGGCGCTATGGCACGGGTATGGCGATCATCATGGCGGACATTGATCAGTTCAAACGGTTGAATGATGAGTTCGGACACGTGTTGGGCGACGAAGTGTTGCGCCAGGTTTCGTCTCTGTTCCACCAGCAATTGCGGAAGATTGATGTTGTATGCCGCTACGGGGGCGAGGAATTCGGAATCTTGCTCACCCAAACCAACGCGCAACACGCCATGAACATTGCGGAGAAACTTAGGAAGATGGTGGCAGGATGGCAGTTCCCGGGTGTGCCTCGGACCGTCACCATCAGCGCGGGAGCGGCTGCTTTTCCCGAACACGGCACCACGCGCGACACGCTGGTCAGGGCCGCAGATAGCGCTCTTTATGCAGCCAAGCAGGCGGGACGGAACAAAGTTTGCCTTGGACCTTTAGTGCGCGGTCACGCGGCCAGCTCTTAATCAGTGGTCAGTGGCTGATGATTAGTGGGTAGTAACCCGTATCATTCTGGACTTCGTCCTTGATGGACACTAACCACTGGCCCCACTGGCTTGTTAGATATCGAACGAGTCAGCGGCCATCTGGTGGCGAAGCTGCTCCATCTCATGCTGCAATCTCTCGCGGCTCTTCTGAAATTCTTCCTGAACCTTAGGAGCAAGTTGCTCCTTCAGCTTCTCGCCTTGCTCTTTCATCTGTTTCTGCTGCTGGCAGAAGACCTTGCGCATCTCAGCCGAGGCTTTGCGGGTCTGTTCGGTTGCCAGTTCCATCTGAGGCCGAAGTCTCGCGATTTCGTTTTGTGCTTCACTCAACTCTATCTGAGTTTCCGCATCCAACTCGGGCGCTTCCATGCTCTCTTCGATCATCTCGCCGGAATCCTTGCGTTCGGGTAAGGTGATGGTAAGGGTCTGGTCTTTCTTGTCGCGGATCACTCCTACGTTAACCGATCCAGCGCTGTGCGCATGCAGAGCATGGGTGAAGTCGCTGGTGTCATGAATCGACTGGTCGCCCACGCGAGTGATCACGTCTCCGGCGTGCAAGCCGGCTTTGTCGGCGCGGCTGCCCCTTTCCACCGATCGGACCAGGACTCCATTTCCGTTCTTGGCGCCAAAAAACTCGCCCAGTTGCGGCGTCAGGTTCTCCACCATCAGGCCGCTGCGCATGGACGAGTGCACGACCACGACGCCAATGTTCGGAGCCTCGAAATCCGGAAGGTTGGGGATGGGAGGAATGTTGGGGATGGGAGGAATCTCAACATGAAAATTCTTACTCCAGTCCCCATCTTTCGGCGCCATATGGGCAAATTCGCCGCGCCGGTCGGCTAGTTGCACCTTGATGGTCAACGGTTGTCCATCGCGGCTCAGTCCCAAAGCGACCACTCGTCCCGCCGGAGTTTCGTGGATCATCCGCTGCAATTGCGTTTTGCTTTCGACCGCTGTTCCGTTCATGGTCAGGATGACATCGTGTTCCTTGAGGCCAGCTTTGCCCGCAGGAGCGTCCTGGTCGACCATGGTCACTTCGACGCCGTGTTCTTCCTTCAGCTTGAGAGCCCCGAGCCGGTCGGAGGTGATATCCATAATATCCACACCCAGATAGGAACTCGTCCCCGAATCTTCGCTGAGAATGCCGAAGGGTTGCGAGGACTCAACCGTCCCCCCTTGCGCAGCTTGCGACAGGTTGAGCAGCAAAGGCAGCAGGGCAATGATGGTTAGAACTGTTCGGCGCACGGCCCACCTCCTGAATGTTTATGTACCGCTAGTTTAGAATCGTTTCCGTCTTTCGCGGGTCGAACTTGTCTACTGACTTACACGCTTGAAGCAGATATCGCCGGTCGTCGTCCGAACTTTCAGCACGGGACCGCCTCCGTTTAACTTGCCCTCAGCATTGAGTGTCCTCGGACCCCACTTGTCCCCTTCACTGGCGATGTGGATATCGGGAAAGTCGGATGTGATGTGGTGGCCATTGCCCAGGTCTACGCTGGCGCGGACGCTGATCGCCACATCTGAGGCGATGTAGACCGTGATGTCGCCCGCGGAGGTCTCGAGCACGGAATCGCTGCGGTCTGCCCCGGTGTTGATGAACTTCACCGTAATTCCACCCGCTCCGGTCTCAACCCGGGCTGAAGGAACGCCGTAGAGTTCGATGGTTCCAGCGCCGGCATTCGCTCCCACTCGTCCTTTTGCCGAAGTCAGCCGAATGCTGCCACCGCCGGTCTCGATCTCCGCCGGACCACCGATGTCCCCCAGGTTAATGCTGCCTCCGCCCGTCGTAGCCTTGACCTTGCCCAAACAACGCCTAATCTCTACGTTACCGCCGCCCGCTGCGATCACAGCACCTTGTTCGCCGGAAAGCACCAGCACGTTGCCGCCGCCGGTCTCAGCGTGGATCTGCCCTTTCACCGACTTGATCGAGATGTTGCCGCCGCCAGTTTCCAGTTTCAGATCTCCACCCACCGTACCGACGTCGATGGCGTCTCCTCCGGTTTCCACATACACCGAACCACCGACGTCATCCACCCGGATCTTTCCGCCACCGCTTTCAATATCCACACGTCCGGCGACGCCCGTCGCTTCCACACCGCCGCCACCGGTCTCGATCTTGACGGAGTCAATGTCGCGTGGAATGTCAATCACGAACTCACCGGAGGATCTGCGGAGCCGTCCGCCTTGCCACTCGCCGACGATCCAGGCAGTGTCGCCCTTAACATAAGAATTGATTTTGAAGGACCCGAACTGGCGGCGCGCGTCCCGCTCGGACGAATTGGAATGACTGTGAACGATGTAATTAATCTCCTGGCGCGGTCCACCGTGCACAATCACCGAGCCCATATCTACCTTGACTCTCAGGTTCCGGGCCGCAGCCAGCGTGCCTGACATGGCCTGGCTCCAGGCGCCGCTCTCGCGGGACATCTGTGTTTCCTGCGCCAGCGCCAGGGGCGCAAGCAAAGCCAGCACAAAAAGGCTGGCGAATTGTGGCGAACGCTTCAAAATGAACCACCTCAGTTTCTGGGTCTCGCTGTTGTCAGCGTTATTCTTCCATCCAAGCTAATTAATCAATCTCGGGCAACTGCGCCAGCATGGTGCGAGCCTGCGACTTGATGTACTGGCTCTGATCCTTGGCTGCCAGCGTCATTAAGACGCCGCGCACGCTGCCATCGGCCTTTGCCGGCTCAATCAACCGCAAAGCTTCGGTGCGCACGCCCGGATTCGAGTCGTTCACCAAGGCTTCCAGCACCACGTCGCGGACTCGCACATCGTCCTTCACGAAGCCGCCCAGGCCATCCAGAGCCTTGAGCCGGACTCCAGGATTCGTGTCATAGCGCAGCGCATAGACCAGCGCTTCGCGCACCTGCGAAACATCGGGCTTCTGCGTGAGCAGATCGACGGAATCCATGCGCACGCCGGAATTGTAGTTGTTGCGCGCGGCAAACAGCAGCAACTGCTGGATGCGCTGGTCATTCATCGACCCTTGCGTCTCCAGGGTGGAAACCGTGTCGTACTTGATGTTGATCTGATTGGTGCCCGGCTCCTGCGTGATGGAACGGATACCGGTAATCGAAGCCTCGGCGGTAGGGACAGCCGCGCCGGTCGCGGGAGGTTGATGAACGAATACCTTGTACGAAGTTCCTACTCCGCCCGCGAAACCGAGAATCAGAATCACGGAGGCCAGAGCAGGTGAAAAGCTCACCTGCCGCAGCCAGTTCGCCGGATCAAACGCGAGACGATGCCAGAAGCGGCCCTGCTCAGTGGTCTCCAGCGCTTCCTGTAGACGCATACGCGAAGCCGCGAGCAAGTTGGGCATCGGCTCCGACGCCCGATCCTGCGTCAGCAGCGCGTGGAACTCCTGCTCCGCCTTCAGTTCGGCGGCGCAGTCGGCGCAGCGCGCAACGTGCTGCTCCAGTTCATGACGAGCGTCATCGGCCAGCTCGCCATAAACATGCAGCGTGATATTTTCTCGAACCCATTCGCATTTCATAAATCGCACCCCCTCGGGGGAAATCTCCTCCAGCTCCATGTGGGGACAGCCGCCTCGGCTGTCCGCCGGGCTTTAGCCCGGCCACTGCCTATCTCATATCTGCCAGCGCCCCGCGCAATTTCTGCGTGGCGCGGAAGAGCGTATTCTTGGCGGTCTCTTCCGTGGTATGCAAAATCTCTCCCACGGTGCGCAGCTTCAATCCGTGGTAATGCTTCAACTCAAACACCATGCGCTCGCGCGGCGTTAGCTTTTCCAGCGCTCCTGAGATGCGCGCCCCAAGTTGCCGCCGCATCAAGTCCCGCTCCGGATTCGCGCCCGCACGCCCGTCCGGCACCTGATCAAGCAGGTCGTACTCGCCGCCGGATGCGTCCTTCACCACCGGCGCATCTTCCTTGCGCACATTCCTCTTGCGCAGGTGATCCAGGCAAAGATTGGTCACGATGCGGTAAATCCAGGTATAGAAAGAGCACTCGAAGCGAAAGCTTCCGATGTTCTTGTAGGCCTTGAGGAAGGCGTCCTGATAGACGTCCTGGGCGTCGTGCTCGGTCCCGGTGAGATGCAGAGCCAGCCGCAAGACCGCCTGATCGTAGTGACGCACCAGTTCCTCGAAGGCGGCGCGGTCGCCACGTTGCGCCTCGCGGATGAGGATCGTGTCGTCTATGCGGCGTTCTTGCCCAGCCATGCGGCCCCGCGTCTCGGGGTCCCGGTTACCGCTGACTTTCTCCACTCCCCTACTTTTTGAGTGGGCCCGTGCACCAACCGCAAGTGTTACTGCCCAAACATCGGCCGGCATGTTCGTGTCGTTTCCTCTACTGCCCGGTGTCGATGCCGTACCCGGGCTTGCACAGGAATAGACGGTCAGTCAGTGGAACCGTGAGCAGGAATTATAGGCTGGCAGAGGATTTTATGGGGCCTAGGTGATTCTTTCGTAACGGTTTAGCGGGAAACAGAACAGTTGCTGACGGTGAGGAATGCCGGTTTGGCAAGACGAGTGCGCCGCGAACGATGCAAAACTCCCGGCGTGCTCCGGCGGGAGGCGATCCTCTCCGCGGGTGCGACGCTTCCCAGCCCCACGGTAACCTTGAGGACTCGACGGAGACTTGCCAGAATGGCGGCGGGTGGGAACCGAAGAGGATGCCATGGGCCGAAGCCTGATCATCGCTGTTTGCCTGCTGTCAGCATGCGGTACGCTCCGTGCGCAGCAAAGCGCGCCTCGGACATATTCGGCGGATGGGAAGACAATCAATTACAACCTGACCATATTCAACCCGCCAGTCCCAATCCAACCCGACTCCGCCAGACTGAACCAGGATAGCGCCCTCAATTGCACGGTCTTGTTTTGTCGAAGCTGCACCAGGGAGATATCAAGGGAGCTGTGGCGGTGACGGAAGACCCCGACACGCAGGTAAAAATGTACGAGGCGTACAAAGCCAGGGTGGGCGACGCCGAGTTCTCCAAAAACATTGCACAGCTCTTTGAGGGAGACCGCTACCTCTATGAGTTGGAGATCGGCTCGGAGCACGTCCTCATTTCAGAAAAACATCCGGAAGGCGGACAAATCCTAATCGAAAAGCAGGGAAAGTTCTGGTTGGAGGACGGGCTCGCCCATCAGTCCACTGAGCTCAAGAACATGATGGAGTTAGTCAACGCTCGGGCCGAGGGCAAGCTGCAATTTAAGTAATCAGGTTTGCCGCGGCCCGAACAGACTTGCCCCGTGCAGAGCACAAGTGCCGGGCGACCCTCTCACTCTTACTCCGCCACCGCTTCCTTCTCGATGACAACTTTCAAATGCGCGGTCACGTCCTTGTGCAACTTCACCGGCACGGTGAATTCGCCCAGGGTTTTCAGCGGCTCGTGAAGCTGGATCTGGCGCCGGTCCAGGTTGATTCCCTTTTTTACGATAACGTCGGCAATGTCGCCCGAAGTGACGGAGCCAAACAACTGATCGTGCTCGCCCGACCGTCGCTGGAACGAAGCCGATAGCCCCTCAAACTGCTTGGCCAGTTCTTCGGCCTGCGTCTTCTCCTTGGCGGAGCGCCGCACCGAAGCCGCCTTCATCTGGACGATTACGGCCTTGTTGCCGGCGGTGGCTTCGATGGCCAGCTTGCGCGGCAGAAGAAAGTTGCGTCCATATCCTTCGGCGACCTTCACCACGTCGCCGCGCGATCCCAGCTTGGTTACATCTTCTTTGAGAATGACTTCCATGGTATGACTCCGATCCCCTTAACTTGTCATCCCGAGCGTAGCGAGGGACCTTGGTTCCTCTCGCCGCCAGCAAAAAGCAGGATTCCTCGCTTCGCTCGGAATGACAAGGCTTCCTAGGTCTTTACGATGCCCGCCCGGCAAACGGCAGCAAGGCGATGTTGCGGGCCTGCTTGATGGCCGAGGCCAGCCGGTGCTGATGCGGCGAGCACACTCCGGTCAAACGCCGGGGCACGATCTTGCCGCTCTCGGCCACGAACTGGCCCAGCAGCCGGTAGTCTTTGTAGTTGATGTCCGCGATCTTCTCGGTGCAGAACTTGCAGACTTTTTTGCGCCGGAAAAACTTGCGTCCACCTTCACGCGACGGACCGCCAGGCCCGGAACGGCCGCCGCCGCCGAAGCGCGGACGGTCTCCCGACGGTCTGAATCCCTCGCGTGGTCCATCTCCGGCAGGCCGCTCTGGCCGCTCGGTTGGTGCTTTCGTCTCTTCAGCCATATTGCTCCTTGATCAGTGGCCAGCGGTCGGTGATTAACGATCAGTGACCAGTCAAATCTCTTCCATGCGCTTATCGGAACTGGTCACTGACCCACTTACGCATGGCCACTGACCGCTGTTCTTACGCCGTTGCTGGAGTTTCCGCTGCCGGCGCCGCCGGTGCTTCTTCCGCCACGGCCGCGGGCTGCGCACTCACCTTCTTTTTCGCGTCACGCAGCTTCTTGATCTTGTCCAGGCGCTTCTGTTCCTCGTCGATGCGCACGGTAAGGAACTTGATCACCGGCTCGGTGACGCGCAGGCGGCGCTCCAGTTCATGGATCACCGTACCCGCGCCTTCGATCGTCAGCAGAATATAGACGCCCTCGCGGAACTTGCGCACGGTGTAGGCCAGACGGCGCTTGCCCATGCGATCCACGCTCTTGATCGAGCCTGCGGCCGAAGTCACAGTAGACTCCAGGTTCGAAATCAGCTTGTCCAGATCCTCGTCCGCCATATCCGGCCGGACAATAAACATCAGCTCATAAGTACGATTCATCGCCATCTCCAAATCTTCGAACTTGTCATCCCGAGCAAGCGTTCTTTGCGCCGCGAAGCATCTGGGCGAGCCGCGCGAAGCGTCGCGTTTTTTGCGACGCTATAATCGCGCCTTTGGCTCGCTTCCTTATTCGCTCTCCTTGCGGTTAAACCGGTTCATCGCCGCTGCCGCACCCTCGGTCAAAATCGCCTTCACGGCCTCTGCGGCGGTATCGAGCATTCCTTCCACTGCTGCCAGCTCAGCCTTACGAAACGGCGACAGCAAATAGCGCTCGCCGTCCTCCACCTTGCGCTCGGGTGCCACGCCCATCCGGATGCGTAAGAAATCCTGAGTACCCAGCGCCCCGATGATCGACTCGATCCCGTTATGCCCCGCCGAACTCCGCCGCGTATGAATCCGCAACGTACCCAGCGAAAAATCCAGTTCGTCCTGAATCACGATCAGGTCCGATTCCGGCTTCGCCTCGTATTCCGCCACCAGTTCCCGGACCGACATACCGCTTAGGTTCATGTAGGTCTCGGGCTTGGCCAGCAGCACCGGCTCGTCCCCAACCTGTATTCTCGCGGTCAGGGCCCGGCATTGCCGGTTCCTGACTTCAACCCCGCGCTCGCCGGCGATGCGATCCACCACCAGAAAGCCCAGGTTATGCGGCGTAAACTGATACTCAACGCCGGGATTGCCGAGACCGACAATCAGTTTCACGCCACCATCCCAATCCACGCAGGGACAGCCCGCCTGAGCACAACCCATGTGGGGACGGCCGCCTCGGCCGTCCAGCCGAGCGAAGCGAGGCGCACCCGGGCCACGGCGTTACTTCTTCTCCTTTTTCTCCGCCTTCTTCTCGGCCTTCTCGGGTTTCTCCGCAGCAGCCTCGCCCTCTTCCTCGGTCTCCGCCTTGCCCTTCTTGATGACTTCGGGCTCCGCCGGAACAGCTCCAGCTTCCGCCGCCACCGCTTCCGGCGTGGCCACAACCTCTTCCTTCACTGAGGTCACGTGGGCTACGGGCTGGTTCGCATCCGAGAGGAACTTCAGCTTCTCGTTGTGCGGCAAATCCGACACGCGCAGCACCTTGCCGAAAGTGAGCTCGCTGACATCGACGTCGATGTGGCTTGGGATGTCCGCCGGCAGGCACTCGATCTCCACTTCACGCAGCATTTGCTCCAGAATTCCGCCCTCAGTCTTCACGCCAACGGGCACGCCCTGCAGCATGATGGGCACGCTGACTCGCAGCGCTCGGTCCATGGCGATGCGCTTCAGGTCGATGTGCAACAGATGGCCTTTGATCGGCTCATACTGCCAATCCACGATCATTGCCTTGGTGCGCTCGCCGCCATCCAGCGCGAGATCGAAAATCGTGTTGTGGCCGCTGTCGGAGCGCAGGATCCGCAGCACCTGACGCGGGTCCACGCTGACTGACAAAGAATCCTTGCTCGCGCCATAAACCACGGCTGGGATCTTGCCCTCACGCCGCACTCGCCGGGCCTGGTTCTTGGTACCAGCCTCGCGCGGCTGCGCTTCCAAAGTGTTTTGTTCCAATGTGGTTGCCATAATTTCAGTTCCTGTCTTCGCTTCGCAATCTAGGCTTCGTAATCTAGACAAATAGCTTGCTGACTGAAGTCTCTTCATGATTGGCCTGAATCGCGCGGCCAATCAATCCCGCAATCGAAAGCACCCGGATCTTGGGCTCCTGCCGGGCCTCTTGGGTCAGCGGGATGGTATTCGTGACCACGACTTCGCGGATCACCGATTTCGCAATGTTTTGCACCGCCGGCCCCGACAGCACGGCATGCGAAGAACAGGCATACACTTCGGTCGCGCCGTTCTCCATCAAGGCCGCTGCGGTTTTCACCAGCGTGCCCGCCGTATCGATCAGGTCGTCAATGATCAAGCAGGTCCGTCCATTCACGTCGCCGATCACGTGCATGACTTCGGCAACGTTCATATCCACGCGCCGTTTGTCGACGATCGCCAGGGCCGCGTCCACCTTCTTGGCAAAAAACCGAGCCCGCTCCACGCCACCTGCGTCGGGCGAAACCACGGTCAGATTCGGCAGGTTCAGCTTCCTAAAGTGGTCCACCAGCACTGGCGAAGCGAACAGGTGATCCACCGGAATATTGAAGAAGCCCTGCAACTGCGGCGTATGCAAATCAACGATCAGCGCCCGGTGCGCTCCGGCGGTGGTAAGCAAGTCCGCGACCAGCTTCGATGAAATCGGGCTGCGCGGCTTGTCTTTCCGGTCCTGCCGCGCATAACCGAAATAGGGCATCACTGCCGTAATCCGCCGTGCCGACGCACGCTTTAGCGCATCGATCATCAACAGCAGTTCCATCAGGTGCTCGTCCACGCTCGTGCTCTTGCCATTCGCATGTATCACACGGCACGTTGGCTGCATCACGAACACGTCTGCGCCTCGCACGTTCTCCTGAACCTGCACGTAGGCCTCGCCGTCGGCAAACCGAATCACCTGCGCCTGCCCGCGCTGCATGCCGAGAAACTGACAGACCTCATCGGCCAGCGGCTCGTTAGCGGTCCCGCTGAAAATCTTGAACTTCTCGTCCACCCGCGCGCGCTGCTTGCGATCTGCCTTCTCCTCTGGCGTGGGCGGGAGGTTCTTCTCGGTCTTCTCTGCTTTTTCGGTCGGCGTCACCAAAGTAGCCATAAGAAGTTCTCAGTTCTCCGTTCTCAGCATTGGCGCCAGCTCTCAACTGAGAACTGAGGACCGGGAACTGAGAACTGTTTTCTTGGCTGGGCCGCTAGGATTCGAACCTAGACAAAGTGCTCCAAAGGCACTTGACCTACCATTAGTCGACGGCCCAGTAGGAACCATCCTTGATTGATGATTCTTGGTTTTTGATTGAACCCGAGAATCGGGTGTCTCCATTGTCAATCAAACAAGGGTCAATCAACAATCAAAAATTCGCCGCCAGTACTGGCCTCGCATCAGCGTGACCGTCGCCTGTGCCGCCCAGCCCTGCCTCCGGAGCTTGGTCACCGCTGCACGCGCCGCCTCCTTTGAGGCGAACAGCCCGTACAGCGCTGACCCGGAACCCGACAGGGACGCATACTTCGCGCCGGCGCGTTCCAGCGCACACTTGCCTTCACTCAGCTCGGGATACTCAGGAAAGACGACCTGTTCAAAGTCGTTCTTGATCCCGGCCCGGACAAGCTCGAGAAGCGGATTCTCGGCCCGGCCCCTCCTGGAAATCTGACGAGGAGCACCGGAGTAAACTTCGCTCAGCCACGCAGACAACCCACGACCAAGCTCAATCATTCTATCGGATGCCCCTGGCATCGTCAATTTTCGATCCCACGCTGCAAACGCGGCCGGCGTTGAAACTCCCACCTCCGGAGTCACTACCACGCACGCCGTCGCTGGCGAATTCTCCAGCGGATACACCTGTTCCCCGCGGCCCACTCCCAGTACAGTTCCGCCCACCAGAAACAGCGGCAGGTCCGAGCCCACTTCCGCCGCGATCCGCAGTCGCTCCCCGGTAGGCAACGTTTTTCTCAGCACGTGTTCCAGCGCCAGCAGCACAGCCACAGCATTCGACGAAGCCCCACCCAGCCCGCCTTGCACCGGCAGCCGCTTCTCAATGTCGATCACCACGTGACCTTTGGCGCTGAGAGCCTGCATCGCTTTCTCTACGATCCGATAGCAGGTATTCGACTGATCCGTCGGAACTCTTGGGTCGCTGCAGCGAATCTCAATCCGACTTCCTCGCCCTGAACTCACCCGGATCACATCATGCAGCCCGATCGTCTGATAGACAGTCAGCAAATCATGAAAGCCGTCTTCCCGGAGAGCACCAATACGCAGCCCCAGATTGATCTTCGCGAACGATCGGACGGTCACAGTCATGGCAGCAAGATTGTAAGCCACTCAGGATCGAAAAGTGAGGCGCCAAAAGCGGTCGCGCCCAGCCTCGCGTTGCTCTTGAAGTGGCTGGAATCAGCCTTCTCGGCCATACATCAGTTTGTTAGCGATTCTGGCTGCTTACTTTGGTAATCTCGACTCCCACTGACCCTTAGTGCACCCTATTTGTGATTTGAATCACAACAACCGGCTCCCGGTTTGGGAGAGGTAACAACCGCAAACACGAGTGCTGCCCGCCCAAGCGGGATCCTGTCAGCACTGTCCCGCAAGTTGGGTGTAAGCCGTTGCGCGCGGAAGCAAGCGGATCGACCTAAATTTCAGCCCAACGGTCCACGACGACTGCGCATGGGCAGCGTGTGAAGGGCCGCGGGCAGCAAAGGTTTGTGTATGCGCAGGATTGTTGTGTGTTCTTCCTTGTTGGCCTTTCTTGTCGCGGTTGCGACCAGCGCAGTTGCGCAGGGCGACTATCGGGTGATCTCCGTCACTGACGGTGGAACCATTTCCGGGGCTATCAAATGGTCGGGACCGGTGCCCCACGAACTGGACTTCCCCATCACCAAGGATCCGCAGATCTGCGAGACGGATGGGAAGAAAACCGCCAGCCTCGAGCGCCTGATTGTCGGGCCGGACGGCGGCGTGGCCAATGCTGTCGTTTATCTAAAGAATATTTCCGCCGGAAAAGCGATGGACTTGCCCGAGCAGCGACGTCATCTGGACCAGCGGCATTGCCGCTACATCCCGCACATTCTGCTCGTTCCCCAAAACGCGCCCTTGCAGATGCAAAGCTCCGATGCCACGCTGCACACCATCCACATGGACGGCGCCGCCAGCTACAATTTGCCATTTCCTTTCCCGAATCAGATCAGCTCGCGTAACATGCCGGCCGCAGGCCTGGTCAATCTGCGTTGCAATGGCGGCCACGTCTGGATGAACGCTGAAATAATGGTTGCTCCGCATCCCTACTACGCCGTTACCGATGAGACCGGCCGGTTCCAATTTACCAGCGTGCCTCCTGGTACCTATCAGATCGTCGCCTGGCATGAAGGCTGGGGCTTGGCAGGTAAGGAACAGGCCTTCGATGTGCTCACCGAGCACACGGTGCAGCGGCCGATCTTTACCGAGCCAAAGAGCTGGGAGAAATCGGTTACGGTGAATGCCAACCAGCCCAGCACTGTCAACTTTGTGATCGGAAACAAGTAGGGGCTTAAGCCTGGATTATGTGGGGTTGGACGGTGTGGGGCGGGCACTCTTGCCCGCCAACAGCCGGCAGTGTCAGAGCCGGGAACGAATCAGGTTCCAAAGACTTGAGGTCTTTCACTCTTGGCAACTGCTGGGCCTCATATTTGTGGTTAGATTTCGCGGGCAAAGCCTGCCCCTGAGCTTGTCGAGGGAGTGCCCGCGCCACATTTCCCGTTACCCTCGCCGCTTGTACAGCACTGCAAACTCATAGCCCGCATTCGCCGGGAATAGCTCGGCCACTTTCCGCAACCGTTCGGCGAGCGCCGAGGGCGCCAGCAGGGGATAGTCCCGCTCCCGCAGATCGTAGTAATCCACATCCAAAAACAGCGAAAGCAGGTAAATCGAGATGGTGTCGGAAAACGTGGCCTCGAAGTATTCGTTCTTGAAGCGCTCCGCATCCGGACCACCGGCCGTAGCCAGCTTGCGCGCTTCAAAAGCGTCGAGCGAAGTCTCCCCGCGTGTGCCAGCTCCGACCTGCTTCCAAGCCAACTCACTGAATTCGTGCGAGACGCCAGCCATCTCGACCAGCGCATGGCCGACGTTGATATAAAACTCGAAGGCCACGGAAAACTTGTCGTCCATCAGCCGGGTGGAGATAAAGACACACTGTGAATCACCCAGATTCAGGTTGCGATGGCAGACCGCGTTGTCGCTAAGGGCCACGTCATAGCGGTCCGCGATCAGGATCTCTTCCCCCTGACTTACCGTGAGCGGGACAAAATAATAAGCCTTGCGCTTAAGTGCCGAAGCAATCTTGGTGGGCACCGCGGCGATCATGCGCTCCACATCGAACGAACTGATGGAGGTCTCGCCCGCAACGGCATAGCAGATCCCATTGGGCGCCTGCGAAACCGGCGTCATCCGGACCACATCCGCGGGGCTCCGCGTAATTGCTGGCGCTGCCTGCGACATACCTGCTCTTTTATACACTACCTGCCCGTGTAAGGCGGGCGCTCTCGTCCGCTGCCTTTGACCCTGCTCATTGACTTTCCTTCGATCCGTGTTCTCTCAGTTCTGGATTGTGGTCAACCAACGCCGCGACCGCGGAATGGTGTAGGTTAGACGCATGCCGCGCCCACCCCGCTGGTATGCCATCCCAGTGCGCGTCCTGCTGGTGACGTTCATCCTCACTCTCATCTCGTTCGCCGTCAGCCTGCTCCTGGGTATCGTCTGGACCGTCGTCGTATCGGCCCTGCGCGGCGTCCACCCCAACATGACCGTCGCCTACCGCCGCATTGCCCTGCCCGCGGCCGCAGTAGCGGGAAGCATCGTCTTTGTGCTGGCGCTGGCCATGGAAATCCGCCACTACCGCCAGTCGAGGACATTGGCCGCGATCGAAAGGATGGGCTGAGATGCCGCCCCGCATCGCGATCCCCATGCCGCACTCGATCGACCGTGAATATGCCGACCGTGCAATTCCCCAGTATGAGCGCGCCGTTGAGCAAGCCGGAGGAGAGCCGGTCCGCATCCCGCTCGACCAGCCACCCGCCGAAGTCATGAAAATCATCAAGAGCTGCGACGGCGTGCTCTTGCCGGGGAGCAACGCCGACGTCGACCCTTCGAAGTTTGGCGCCACCCGCTCGCTGCGAACCGCGAACGCTGACCCGCGCCGCGACGCCGTCGATGAACTCCTGCTGCAGGACGCCTACAACCTGCGCAAACCCGTCCTCGGCATCTGCTATGGCCTGCAGAGCCTCAACGTCCACCACGCCGGAT
>OCZU010001289.1_pt1 | contig 16609 bp, 13 predicted proteins | sample 1539001 | NCBI WGS metagenome assembly OCZU01 (sample SAMEA3539306, study PRJEB22396) | soil metagenome | biome: tundra; feature: field; material: soil | place: USA | collected 2010-05 | depth 0.15 m | reverse complement strand
GTTCAAGACACTGATCGCCTGCTCGACAGCAACCACGCCATTGGACCCAAAGTAATCGAGAAAATTCTCGTCAAAGGCGTAAAACATCGTCGGAGTGTTGTAGCGATACCCTTGGCCAATATTCTTGGGCGCTCCGATATCACCCGGCAGGCCGTAACCAATTTCGCCTGTCTGCCAAGCATCGCCACCATTCGCAATCGGCCCCAGCAGCACAAAGGCTGAAGCGGATTGGAAACCAAGCGTTATCAATCCCAGGCACAAAAAACACTTCAAAAATCGCACCGTAAAAACTTTATTCGAGATCATTTTCGCGGATAAAATGGTAAATAGTTGCTTCATGGCGCTTGATTCAAGTAAACCTGCCCGCTTTGGCTGGGGCCGAGGAAGAATCCCGCGCCGGCGCCGCCTTCCAATAACACACCCTTGAATGAAATGGTTTTCTGCGTGGCTGGGTCTGTGGCGCTGCCCGTGAACGCACCCGACGAACTCGTGATGGTCAGAGTCAATTTGTTGCTGCTCATGTTAGTCACTTTGGCGGTCGGCCCGATCTGAATCGAATACGTCAATGGATGACTGACGCCGCCGCCGCTCAGACTCAACTGACGAGCGCCGGAAACTGGAGCGATGTAGGACGAACCTGATACGGTTGCTTCGGAAGTGAAGCCTGCGGGAAAATATGTTGCTGATGACGCAGGCTTGATCCAAGCCAGTTGACCGCTCAGCTCATGACTGACCTGATCGAATCGCACCCAACTTTCCACCAAACCCTGACCACCGGACAAGGACACATACAAAGGCCAGACGCCGGACTTGGATAAAACGGTATTTTGGCTGACGGCGGTCCCATCCGCCAACGTGCCGCTCCAAGTGATGTTTCCCGCTGCACCCACGATGAGCGTTCCAAATCCGCTGCCGCCAGGGCCGCCGGTTCCACCCGGGTTTCCGGAAATTGCCATCGTGTATTTGCCAGCATACGGGGCCGTGTTGACCTTGGTGCCAAACACCTGACGATCAGCCACCAGCGCCGCCCCCCAGTCGTTGCCACCGCTGACAGTGCCACGGACTTGGTCCCCGCCAAACAAATCCAGTCGGAAAGCAACATTCAACGAAGACTGGCCTTTGCGCACGATTGTTTTGGAGAACCGGCCGGAATTCTCAATTGCGCCGGAGAAAGAATAAGTGACCCCCGCCAGCAGAATTTTGGCGGTGTAAGTTTTGCCGGCTGTCGTTGTCGCGCTGAAGTATCCGGAACTTGATGAGGTAACCCCATTGGTATCAGTAAACAACCCGTTGTAATTACCCGCAGCCAATGCAAACGCATTGGAGGCAATGACGGGGGGAGGAACATTGGCGAGGACCTGGTTGGTGCCTGAACCAACAATAACGAAATCAGCCCCGCCTGAAGGATCCGAGCCCGGATGGCCGAGCACCAAATCTCCGGGCACAAACGCCGGCGCACCGAAATTTCCCGAATTCGAAGACGGGACGAAATCCGATCTCACGTAATTCTGTCCGTAAATATTGAAACTGCTATTCCCGCCGACAAAACCGGTCCAGGCCGCCAGAAACCGGCCATTATTGTCCGCTGCGACCGCAGGCTCCTTTTGACGGCTCAACGTCGTGGTGTTGACGCGAAATTCTCCGCCGGAGGGCGAACCGTCCCTTCCTAATAACTGGCCATAAACTCCTTCATGATCGCCGTCCTGTCCCATGCTGGTCCACACCATCAAATAATCCGTTCCCAACGCGCTGATTTGTGGTGAGTATTGATCTCCGTAAAGCTGCGTGTTCACCCGCTGCTCGCTGCCGGCCAAAGCAGCAGGCACGCCTGAAATTGAAAACGGGCGGGCATACACATCCCAACTATTATTGAGTACCTGTGAATCCTTTTCACCCCAGGCGAACATAAAACTTCCATCCGATGCCACCGCGACGCTCGGGTTGGCGCAGACGTTGGAACTCACGTTCACAAGAAACTCGCCGACTGTTGGCAAGCCGCTCGAATCAAAAAGGCGGGAGTAAATGTCAACGCTGGGATAGGGAAGCTGACCGGGGGGAAGAGAATCGCTTCCGGTGGCGCTGGCGCTGGCAACGGCCCGTTGCTGCTCGGAAACCCAGGCTGTGACAAAGCCGCCATTGTTCAAAGATGCGACCGCCGGTGTGCGTTGGTTGTACGGAGTAAATTGGTTCAACTGAAATTCGCCGCCGATCTGCTGCCCGCCCGGCGAGAAAATCTGACCGTACACATCCTGCATGGTATCGGCATTGAAACTCGCATAGACGATGACCACGTTGCCGTTGTTCAACACCGCCACGGCGGGATTCGCCTGATAGAATTTCGTGGATGCATTTACCATCACGTCGCTCGTTCCCCATGTATTGCTTGAAGTAAGGAACCGCGCGAAAATATGCTGGAAGCCTTGCTGGCCACCCTGCCACACAAATACCGCGCCGCCGTTGTTGAGCAAAGCGACCTGCGGATTTTCCTGGTCTGCCTTGCCGACTACGTTAATACGGAACGGTGAGAAAATGCCGGAGAGACTGCTATCCAAAGCCTGCCCGCTGATTCCCCAACCATCGCCATCGATCGCGTTGTCCTGCCAGACCAGGTAACCGCCCCGGGCGTTAAGACTGAGACGAGGCTTGACCTGGTCTCCCGGCAATTCTCCGGCAATGGCGTGTTCACCGCTTTGCGGAGCATAGCTGGACTGGCCAGACACAACGGCGGGAGCAACAACTGCGAGACTACAGCCCATTGCGATCTTCCAGGTAAACTGCGAGAATGACATAATGCGTTTCAGGCTTTCAACGGCTGCAAATTATTATTATTATTATCCACCATTTCCTATTCGGTGCAAATCATCATTCACCCAGTGAAATAGAAACCTCATTAAGAGCCAGCGCATGGATACATGGTATTTCACGGGGTTCAAGGATTCACTGCAGATTTTTGCGGCGGGAAATTACTTTGCGCAAATGGAAGATCCTCATCCGTATGCACACGATTACCCGCCGGGTCAATGATCGTGGGCGTGACAAAGATGAGCAGATTTTGCTTGCTGGATTGGTTCTGCTCGCTGCGGAACAACCGGCCCACCCAGGGCAGATCGCCCAGCACCGGCACCTGGTCTTTGACCCGCGTCACGTTGTCTGAAATCAATCCGCCCAGCACGACGGTCTGGCCATCCCATACGATGCAACTGGTTGTCACCTGGCGCAGGCGGAAGTGCGGCAGCGGAAGAACGGCCGTGAGCGGGGCGCTCGCGCCAGCGGTCCCGCCGACGGACTGGGCCGTGATGCCGAATGGGCCGGGATCGTCATAGCCGAGAAACTCAACCAGCGTCGGAATCAGCGTCATCTGAATGGTGAAACCATCGGCTGATACATACGGAATGACGTCAATGGTCGGCCCGAGCGGCACCACGCTGGTGCCAGGTATGATGGCCGTGGCCACGGCACCGTTTCCAGTGGAAGTCCCGTTGGCCGCAGTCCCGCCGCCGGTGCCGGCACCCGTTTGCGTGACACCGCTGCTCGTGACAATATATTTCAAGTCAACCGCCTGGAATTGCGCCTGACGTCCGCTGAGAGTGGTCACCTGGCCGTCGCTCAACTGGTCCGTCCCATCCCGCTGTTGCAGTGCGTGAATCACCATCTTGAATTGCGGATCCGTCAGGATGCCCGTCACCGAGGCCACCGCCGGAGCATTCGCGAATTGGCTGTTGCGCAGTCCGCCGGTCAAAAGGCTGTCAAAAGCCGACGGTGCGTTCGCGGTGGTCGGAAAGGGAAACGATCCTAAAGGATTCGCCGCGGTTGGCGAGCCGGCGAAGGCGGGTTGAGTGCCACCGGAGGCGGCGATGGATCCGTTGTTCATCAAGACGTTGCCCAGATACCAGTCAAATCCCAGGGCCTTACTGTCATTCTGGGTTACTTCCACGAGCTTCACCCGGATGTTGATCTGGGGCGGGGCGGTGTTCAGCGTCTGAATCGCAGCCTCAATGATGTCCAGATCCTCCGTCGTGGCGTAAACCATCAAGCTGCCTTCGCGGTCATTGAAAAAGACGTGCTTCGGCGGATCCAAATTCACGCCTTCAGCCCTGAAATAATTAATGACTGCGGCCTGCACTATGGCCATGGAATTTATTCTTGTGACGCCTGTAATACCGGCTCCCACGGTACCACCCGCACCACCCGCACCACCACCCGCACCACCACCTGCCTGTCCACCACCTTGTCCACCACCTTGTCCACCCACGATTGCCCCGGCCACAACATTAACTCGAGGAATGATGCCGGAACCGCTGGTTTGACCGCCTTGCCCGCCGCCGCCACCGCCACCGCCACCGCCACCACCGGCACCGCCCGTGCTGGTGCTGGTTTGAGCTATGCCGGCAAAATCCAGTCCGCCCACGCTTTCCAAACCTTGAATAAATGTATTGGGATTCACTTTAAATTTGCGGATGGTCAACGGCGCGCTTTCCAAACCTTTCAGGGAAAACTCGACCGCGTAATCCTTGACGGAATACTTAATAGGATGGTCCGCCACAGTCACAATCGCGTCCAAGGCATCCGCAAGGCGAATGTCGCTGAGCGGAGGATTGATTTTTATATTAATGCTGTTGATGTCAGTCGCCTCCCCTCCCGCGTTTGGGTTGGCGATCGGCAATCCAGTCGCCGGATCAATCTGGGGTTGAACTTGCGGCAGGGGGGCCGGCGGGCCACCAAATGAGCCGCCAAATGCTCCACCTCCACCTCCAGCTCCTCCTCCACCTCCGGCAGCTCCTCCTGCTCCAGGAAGCAGCCCTAGTCCGGCAACCACGGGAGTAGTCGCGACGGATTGTGCCGCGGACTGTTGTGGATTGATCAGGAAGTTGATGCCTTTTTTATCCGGATCGCGCTTCCGGGCTTTTTCGCTGAGGTCACGGATGACCTCGGAAAGAGGCAGGCCTTCATAACCGACGGTGTCGAGATGAATGGAATCCAGCTTGCTCATGATCACCTGACGGCTTGGGCTGGTGTATACGAGATTGGTACGCGCCATTGAGTTCGGTATCGGCAGCAAGTCGCGCTTGTGGGATTCCGGCCAGGAATCCTCCACCTGTTCGATACGGGTCATTGACGCCACATTACGATTGTCCTGCCCGCGGCGATAACGCGCCTGCTGAACCAGGCTTAGATAATAGTTCGCAGCGGCGTTGCCCGGATCCAACTTCAACGCTTGTTTGAGTTTGACATCCGCCTCGTCATACTTACCGAGTTCGAACAGCAGCTTCCCATCCTGCACCAGCGTATTGGCATCTTCCTTTTCCTTTTGGATGGCGGGCACTTTTTCCCGCACCTCGTCGCTTGCGGTGTATTTCTTCTGCGCGGCCAGGAGTTTGTCATTTTGAGTCTTGAACTGCTGCGCTTCAAGGTCCTGACTGTTCACGCGCAGGACGTCCTTGACATTTACGTCCGCATCCCGGAGATCGCCGCGGCCCTGCGCCTCCTTGGCAAGCTGCATTCGCACCGCGGTCAAACCGGCGATGGTCTGCCTTGCCTCCGGCTCTACGCCGGAACCAATGCCTTCGACCAGCGTCCAGGCTTCGTCATAAAGTTTGGCGGCGGCGGCCAGATCCTTGCGTTGCTCCGCCGTGCGGGCGGCGACCAGCTTCTGGCGAAGGGTGATTTGGTCGGCTTGGCGGCGCACCGCTTCATTCACCGCGGTCGATGTGTCTGACTGGGCGGGCAACAATGAAGCCGTCGCGAGCAAAATGCTCACACAAAGAGGAGTCGTGACTGCTTTTATCATGGGTCGTTTTTTTTAATGCACCGAGCTCAAGGCGCGGCGCTAAATTTAATGGTCCAATGCTTCTGGTTCGGTGCCGATAATACAACTTCATCCTGCGTTATGCCAAGGACTTTGTATTCGTTGCCGCCAAAGAAAATCGTGGAATCAATCCGGCGATTCGGAAAATTCCGGTTCTCGGCCGGGTATTTCATGTCCACCATATAACCGTCCACGCGCCGGAACGGCTTGTCCTTGGTGATCGAAATCTGCTCCCCGGTATCGATCAATTCCAGCACTAGCGCGGTCGGATTATCGGGCGGCCCTTTTACTTCGCGCAAAATAAACGGCTCCTTCTTCTCTCCAACCGAGGCGAAAACCTGCCGCTTCCCTTTGGGCTTGGCGCCGGCCTGCTGATCCACGCCGATGGCATACCGCGCGCCCGCATCAGCCAGGGTGACTGAGTCCAGCGAGATGGTGAAATAAAGCGGTGTGCTCTTGGTTACCTGGAGCGTTTTGAGGCCCCCGAATTCTCCGGTGGGGAAGGGTGGACCGTTTATCGGTTTTTGCCAGCGAAGCGGATTAAACAGCCGGTTGGTGGTCGAGAGATCCAGCGTGGCGGGCACAGCCGCTCGCTGAAATAAAGCGTCGGCTCCTGTCAGCACTGGCGGTTCCAAAGGCTTGACCGGCCGGTTAACGATGCTGTCGCGCCGATTGTCTTGCGCCTCCTTCTCCTTGCCTACGTACCAGAGCAAAAAGACGACCGCCACCACGAAGCCCAGGAGCACCAAGCCAAGCAAAATCTTCTCGTAATTTTTCTTGAGGAATTGCATTTATTTTTTCGGCAGCAATTTCACCACGCTCACTCCCATCGTGACCTTGAGTTGCTTCTCATCCAGCATTACGGGCGAACCGCCCATTCCAGTTGCGGGCGTGGCAACGGGAGCCACTGGCGGGGGGGCATAAGCGGCCGGGTTGCCATACCGATACCGCGACATCGGCGAGGGATAGGCCCCCTCCGCCATGGTCACGACCGGTGCGTCCGTGGGAGTGCTCGACGGCACGCCCGGCTCAACGTTGACGGTGGTCACTATGAATCCGTGCGGCTCGTTGGCGAAGCCGGCCAGCACCGCGGCAAGCTCCGCGCTGAAACCGTAGAATGTCACTTCATACGGAACCAGCACCGCGAGATCGTTTGTGACCGGCGAGGTTTCGAGATAATCCGATTGCGGCCCGCTGAGATCGTCGGGCGAAACCCGCACGCGGCGCAAATTGTAGAGCGTGTTTACTTTCGCCTTGAACAAAACGTCACAAACCGCTTTCACTTCGCCAAGTTCCGCAGCCAGCGGATCGAGGCTGCCCGGGGCGAACTTGACCAGCGGCCTTTGCGCCGCGAACGAAAAATCATATTTCGGTTGCAGGGTCACACTGGAGTTCGCGGCGGAGCGGGTCAATTCGTCAACCGTCCGGCGGAGCGCCGCGGCAAATGCCTCGCTGCTGACGTTGATGCCGGGAGGAAGCGGAGGGATCGGCTTGAAATAATTGTGAGTTTTGTTTATGACTTCACGAACCTTGGCCGTGTATTCTTTGGCGTTCTTGATGTTGTCAGTTTTTTCGTTGCCGGGGTTTTGCGGTTTACTGCTGATGCGCGTCAACTCCGCGTACGCCGCCTCCAATTTGGACGAATTCTCGTTGTTGAGATTCCATTCCGAGTAAAGATACCAGCCCGCCAGACCGAGCAGCACCACCGCCACGGCGGCGCCGATCACAAAAAATAGATTTCGTTTTATCCACGACATACTCAGGGGAAAAAGCTGAAATGCTGAAATGCTGAAATGCTGAAATGCCGGGCCGCTGAAATGCCGGCGTAAAGCCGCGTGACGGCCACGCCGCCAGGCGCGGGCCGCTGAAATTTCAGCGTTTCAGTTTTCAGCGTTTCAGCGTTTTGTTTCATGGCTTGAGCGGATGTTTCAAGGCGACAGAAACGTCAAAAGTAAAAGTGCCCGTGGTGGCATCCTGAACCACCGTCCCGATCACTTCCGTTTTCTCCGCGTCAAAATAATTTGTGCTCGCTCGCAGTTCATTTTGCAGCGCGTAAATGATCGTTGTGTTGGCGTCCGCGATGCTGACGGGTGGCAGGGAAAGATCCACCGCGCGGCACTTCAGGGCAATGGTCGAAACCTCGTTGGTCTCCGACGGGACGCCCGGCGTTGCGGCCGCGGCATCGGGCGGCGGCGGGGGTGGCATTCCATAACGCGCCCTCGGGTCATCCCTCATGGTGCCCGGCATCGGCCGCCCCGAGTAACGGCTCTCCACCGAGTTCGGATTCATCGGCGTCAGAATGGCGTCCATTCCCTCAACCCTCGGCACAGCGGTCATGAATTGCTCAATCCAGACGCCCACATCAGTCTTGAGTTTCTGCTGGCTGACTTGTTCCGTGCGGATCAGCACGTGCCGCAATTCAGACAGGAGATCCGGCCAGAAATAGCGATAGCCCAGCCAGGTCGTGACCTGATTCAACTCATTGGTGGCCGCGGTCAATTCGCCATACACTTTGTTGAAATTGGCTTCCCGCTGCTGCGCCGGGACCAGCAGCGGGTTCACCTTTTGTTTCAATTCATCGTCCTTGACCTCCGCCAGTTTCTGAAACAGAAAACCCATCGCCGCCACCAGCGCCACAAGACTGAACACCGTCGCGACCAGATACGGCTTCTTTTCATTAAAGCTCTGCATCTTGCGCGTGCTGGCCGGAATCAAATTCAACTCCACCGGACAATGCGCGAGGTTGCGCAAGCCCAGCCCGACCACTTCGCCGAGTGAATGCGCCACGCGCGCCAGCTCCTCGAGATTCACCGACGGATCAATCTGCACGTTGCGGAACGGATTGAAATATTCCACGGGGACGCTCAACTTTTCCGCGAAGAACTGCGCCGTGTACGGCATGATCGAAGCCCCGCCGGAAAGGAACAGCCGCACCGGCGCCGAGCCGCCCTGCTGGCCGCGATAAAACTGCATCGTCTGGTTGACTTGAATGTGCAGCCGCGTCATGAACTGCCGCGCAATTTTTGAAATCGCCGCCTGATGCGGATTCTCCGGCTCCTCGTACGCGCCGCCCAGACTGACGAAGCCCTCGTCGCGTTTGATTTTTTCCGCGACCTCAAATTTCAACTTGGCTTCCTGCGCGAAATCCTGCGTGATCGAATTGGCGCCGAGATTGATGCTGCGCGAAAAAACTTTTCCCTTCTCGAAGAACAGCAGGTTGCTCGTCTTGGCGCCGATATCGAGCAGCATCGAGCAGTCCGCCTCCAGATCGCCGAAATTGTAACGAAACGCGTTGCACAGCGCCGCCGGCGACACATCGGCCACCTCCAGTTTCAACTTGGCCGCCTCGGTCACGCGGAACAATCCTTCGACAATTTCCGCCTTGATCGCCACCAGCAGCACCTCCAGTTCGCCGCTCGCCGTGTTGCCCAGAATTTGATAGTCCCAAACCACTTCCTCCAGCGGGAACGGCACGTTCTGCTGCGCCTCGTACTGGATGATTTGCGTCACCTTGCTGGAATCCACCGGCGGCAATTTGACGAATTTGGAAAAAACGTGGAAGCCCGGAGCGCAGACATTGATCTGCTTGGACTTGACGCCCTTTTCAGCGATGATTTCTTGCAGCGCCTTGAGAATCACCGCATCCCGCGTGGCCGCTTCCTGCGACGCGCCTTCAAGACCGAGCGATTTGATTCCGTAATTCTTGAGGCGCAGGCCGCCGGCCTCGTTGACTTCAAACTCGGCCAGCTTGAGACTGCCCGCCCCGAAGTCGACGGCCAAAAATGATTTGCTCTGTAACATTTACGGTTTTGCTGACGCCATAACCGAGCGGTTGCAAACAGAACAGTTGTGGCGACTGGGCAATGAGTAGTCGAAAATGCGCAAACCGGTCAAACACAAAAACAATTATTTCGTTGCTTCGACTGAAAATCGGCGCGCGAAAAGCCGCCAGGTTAAGAAATTATTCCCGTGCAACCAGCCGGCCCGCCCATTTTGGATGGTGGAGTTCGTCGCGCTGCGGCAAACCGCGCCGCGTGCAGCGGCGCGCCGCTTTGAGAGAATCGCTGGCAACAACGTTTTCCATCCGGCGCCCGTTTGCCCGCGCTCGTTCCGCCCGCTCTGCGCGGGGGGCCTCCACGATCCCCAAATCCCGCAGCGGCATCCTGAACTCGCAACCCACAGGAGCACGGACAGCCTTGTCCGCGAGTTTCCAGTTTAGGGTTCGTCCCGTGGAATACTGGCTGCAATTCCACGGGGTCCGCGCGGACAAAGCTGTCCGCGCTCCGGCCAACTGTTCATGGAAAGGCTTCCCGATGTCTCCTGCGCCGGCACTGGGTCAGCACGCTCTAAATTTTTTCTTTTCTCCGGACCGGAGGACGTTTTAAGATGCAGCGCAGCATTCGGAGAAACAAAATTATGAAAACCAAGATGCAAAAGTTTTGCGCAATCCTTTTGGCACTGGCCACACTCTGCCTCATCAGCGGATGCACCACGCCGATGGGCGGCGGCGGAAGCTTGCGCCTCAAGCAAACCCGTGATGACATGGACTCGGCGATGACTCGCTATCGAAATATCGCCGTCCCTTCTGGAAACGTCACCCTCGCGGGACAGCAGCAAGTAACTGCGGCCTACGATGCCTATAAAGCGGCCTTTGATGCGGCGGTTCAGAACGCGAATTCAAACTATAACGCCCCCACCCCGAACAACGTCACCCAACTGGCCGATCAGTTGCTTTCCGTCCTCGGCGCGGTTGAATAGCCGGAACTGCCGCAGCACAGACACAGGCCGCGTATAGCGGCGTGGCCGCCACGCGGCGTTGCGCCACTTCAAACTTTTTGCCGGAAGTAAGCAATGGTTTTGGTCAGGCCCTCGGCGAGCGGCACTTTCGGTTCCCACTTCAACAGCTTCTTCGCCTTCGTGATGTCGGGCTTGCGCTGTTTGGGATCGTCCTGCGGCAGGGGTTGGTAACTGATTTTGCTGCGCGAGCGGGTGGCGCGGATGATCTCCTTCGCAAATTCCAGCATGGTCATCTCGGTCGGATTGCCGATGTTCACCGGCAGGTGGTAGTCGCTCATCATCAGCCGGTAGATGCCTTCGATCAAATCCGAGACGTAACAAAAACTGCGCGTCTGCGTGCCCTGGCCAAAGACGGTGATGGGTTTGTTCTTCAATGCCTGGCTGATGAAGGCGGGGACGACGCGTCCGTCGTTGAGCCGCATCCGCGGGCCGTAGGTGTTGAAGATGCGGACGATTCTCGTCTCCACGTTGTGTTCACGATGGTAGGCCATGGTCATCGCCTCGGCAAAACGCTTGGCTTCGTCGTAACAGCCGCGCGGGCCGATGGTGTTCACGTTGCCCCAATATTCCTCCGGTTGCGGATGAACGAGGGGGTCGCCGTAAATCTCCGAGGTCGAGGCGATGAGAAAGCGCGCGCCTTTGTTTTTCGCCAGGCCCAGCGTCTTGTGCGTGCCGAGCGAGCCGACCTTCAGGGTTTGAATCGGCAGTTCCAGGTAATCTATCGGGCTGGCGGGCGAGGCAAAGTGCCAGACGTAATCCACGGGGCCTTCGAGAAAAATAAATTCGGTGACGTCCTGCTGGATGAACTTGAAGTTCCGGTGGCCGCCGAGGTGCGCGATGTTGTCCACGCTGCCGGTGACGAAGTTGTCCAGGCCGATGACTTTGTGGCCGCGCGCGAGGAGCAGGTCAGTCAGATGCGAGCCGAGGAAGCCCGCCGCGCCGGCGACGACGGAGGTGGGCTTTGACCGGCTTGAATTGCGTTTGAATTTGGTGCGCATAATCGGAATTGCTCACTTTAGTTTGAAGTTCCTCGAGGCTTTGTCAATGCCACGTTCCGGTGGATTTTGGCCCTCGAAACCACAGGACGGCGGAGATAATTCCCAGCAGTGCCAGAGCCGCGCCGGCCAAAGTGATGCCCAGCCGCAAAAAGGTTGGCTCGTAGTGCAGAACCAACGTCTGTTGTCCGGAAGGCACGCTGATCTTCGAGAAAAAAGGTTCGCTTGCCTGAAGTGCGACCTTTCCTGATTTGACGCCGGCCGTCCATCCAGGATAGTAAGTGTCCGTCCACAACAAATCCGCCTCCGGCCCGGATTCAATGAAAAGGCGAATCGTGTTAAGCGTTTCCTTTTCGATCCGAAAACCACGATTGGCAGGCGCGACCCATTGGAACCTGGCGGAGCCGGAATTCGGGTTCTTTTTCAACTCGCCGGACGCCAAACCGCGCGTGTCGCTTTGATAAATGTAGTCTGCCGCCTGGGGCAGCCATTTTTGAAAATCTTCCTTGGGCAGCGAGTCGAAGCTCCTCAACCACAGCGAAGAATAGCCATGCACCGTATGCACTTCAAAGAAGTGCCCGAGCATGAGCGGATACAATCGGTCAAAACTGGCGGGGCTGATCTCCAGCAACCGCTCGTGGCCGTCGGCAAGAACCGCAGCGACCCGCCGTTGCTCCGTATTGTCTGCCATCATCCGCTGCCACAATACAACCGAGTCAACGGGGATGAACTGTTGATCGAACATCATCACCGGCGCAAGGTTGAGCGCAAGCAACGCCGGCAGGGCCAGACGATGGCGACGGACGGAGGGGTAAAGACAAATACCGGCAACGGCGAGCAGTCCCGCGCACGCGACCAGGGTTTCCGGATTTTTGAAAGAGACTTCGTTGGCCAGATTACGGATTTGAAAATCCCGCAAGGCATGAGCCGCCTCAAAACCGGTGGTCGTTTTCTGGTTTTGGTTGAATACCATTTGCCGGACCTTGGGCAGAAATCTGGGGTAGATCAGGAGGCTGGCTGCATTGGTGGCCACGCCCACCACAACAACCATGACTACCACAAACCAGCCCCAGCGCTTTGACACTTGCGGCCTTGAACCCAGGGATTCCACGCCCAATCCCGCAAGGAGAATCAGTCCGGGCAGCGCCAGCCCGGCACTGCGCGCATATAACACATTCTGCAATGGTGTTGATATGATGATGAGATAAATGCAGACGAGTCCCAGCGCCGTTCGTTTCGCGGGTTCAAGTTCCACCCTCGGTGCGGGCCACCCACTTCCCATCACGGCCAGCATGAAGCCCGCAGAGCCGACAAAAAGATGGAATCCCAACTGATCACCTCCAATCATTTTCGACAAATCCAGAGTCCGAAACGTGCCCATAGCCCAAGGATACACGGCTGAAACCGATGCCAGACCATTCAGTATTCTCAGCGGTGATCCACCCTCCGAATGCACAGTTCGGAGGCTCCGCGAAAAAAGCTCCAGTTCGCCGAGTAGCACTGGCAGGGCCAGCGCCGCGCCCAACGCGCCTGAGACGGTCATGATAGGCAGAATTCTTTTCCATTGAGACCATGACCAGCCGGCGTATCCCAGCCCAAACGCCGCGGCGAAAAGGATCAGATAGCTATGCGATTGCAAATTGCCCGCGTAAAATATGCCCGCCACCAAAAAGGAAGCGGCAACAACCCGCCACCAGCTTGTTTTTTGCATTCCCGAATCCCAAACCAGCCAAAGCAGCGGGTAGTAGTTCAAGGACGCCTGAATCCAAGGATGCGCGAAGTAGAGCACCTGGCATCCGGCAAACTCGTAAGTCAGCGCCAGCAGAACACAGGTGGCGCTCGAAAATCGCCAATGGCGGAGCAGCAGCAACATCCCCAATCCACCTGCGATAAAATGAAGTATCTTCGTCCAGTTGTAAGCCCATTCAAAAGAAGGGAACGTCAAATCGGCCAGCGTCCGAATCGGGTCTGCTCCGTTGTAATGCGCATCGGCCAGCAATGGGCGTCCGGCCCAGGTGTAAGGATTCCACCAAGGGACTTCGCCGTTCCGCCAGGCATTGTAAATGGTATAATGGATGGGCAAATCAGCAGTCACCTGGTCCACGATATAATGATTGCCCGGAATCCCCGAGGATGCCGGATCCATAAAATGATATTTCGAAGCCACCGCCGGCAGAATGTCCAATGGCGCCAACAGGGCCTGGCCCCACAGGGCCTCCCGAAATACCCACAGGCACAATAACAGATTGGCCACCGCGAACCCAATGAACACGTTCCTTTTCATCTTGGAATCTCAGCGGAGCATTGACCGTCTTGCGGGAACGAAGGCGGTTCCAGGCAGAGTCTGATGCCAGGACGAAATGAACGGAGAGAGGGGAAGGCTTGATTTGAATTGCTTGAATTTCTTCATCATTCGGATTACCTGACTGCCGTGCAGGCGGGGAAGTAATGGCAAAACAAACGCGCATTCTCAACTCAATTTTCCCACGGTCACCGAAATTCTCCTGTCGAAATTCTCCTTGCATTCCACCTCTCAGGTGTTAATAAACCGGCACTCGAATAAAGACCGTGCAAAAAGTTTCCATCATCGTGCCCTGTTTCGACGAGGAAGCTGTTTTACCGCAACTTTTCGAGCGGTTAAGCACTGCGGCCGCTGCTTGGGGAATGGATTACGAAGTGGTTTGCATTGATGACGGTTCTCGTGATCGAACGTGGGAGTTGCTCCAGACACAGCACAAGGCGGACCCGCGCTGGCGCACGCTTTCCTTCGCGCGCAACTTCGGCCACCAGACCGCCGTGAGCGCCGGGCTGCATTTCGCCACCGGCGATGCCGTGGTGGTGATTGACGCCGATTTGCAGGATCCGCCTGAGGAAATCGCCCGCCTGCTCGCCAAATGGCGCGAGGGTTTTGAAGTCGTTTTCGCCACGCGCAAAAAGCGGCGCGATCCGGTGCTCAAAAGAATTCTCGCCTGGAGCTTCTACCGGCTGCTGCAAAAGATGACGCCGCTGCCGATGGCCCGCGACGCCGGCGATTTCTGCCTGCTTGACAAACGCATTGTCGCCGTAATAAACGCGCTGCCCGAACGCAGCCGCTATCTGCGCGGCCTGCGGACATGGTGCGGCTTCCGGCAAACGTCCGTGGAATTCGACCGCGCCGAGCGCGCTGCCGGCCTGCCGCAATACACCTTCAAAAAATCCTTCAAGCTCGCGATGGACGGCCTGTTTTCATTTTCCGCCACACCGTTGCGGCTGGCGACGTATCTCGGCTTGTGGGTTTCGGGCTTCGCCTTCTTCGGCGTGCTGTTCACGCTGGCGCAGAAAATTTTTGCGGCGCAGTTCGCCAAGATTGGTTTCGCGCCCGGCGCGGGCTTCCCGACGATTGTCATTTCCATCTTGTTTCTCGGCGGCGTGCAGTTGATTTGCCTCGGCATTCTCGGCGAATACATCGGCCGCATTTACGAGGAGGTTAAAGGCCGTCCGCTCTGGGTTTTGCGCGACAGCGCGGGCATCGCGCCGGAGAAAATCGGCCACAAACCCCATGATTAACAAACACTTCATTTTGACCAATCCATTGACCCGGAGACTCTATCCCCTGTTTCTTCATCATTTGGATGGGCAGAACATCGAGAGAAAATTGCAGGATTTCGCGCTTGAAGAAACTGCCCGTTTCGTCGCGGCGAATTTCAACGGGGTGCCGGTTTTCAAAAACGATTTTGAACTGCTGCGTCACGCTGTCCGGCGTTCGAAACTGGAGGACGACGGTTTGATTTGTGAATTCGGCGTTTACCGCGGAACCACCATAAATTTTATTTCCGGCCTGACCAGCAAGTGCGTTCACGGATTTGATTCGTTCGAGGGCTTGCCGGAAACGTGGCGTCCTAATTTTGAGAAGGGCCGGTTTCGCGTCTCCAAACTGCCGCGGGTCCGACCCAATGTGAAATTGCACAAAGGCTGGTTTGAAGATTCGCTTCCCGAATTTCTCAAGGCCAACCCCCAAAAAGCCGCGCTATTGCATGTGGACTGTGACTTGTATTCCTCCACCAAAACCATCTTCCGCCTTTTTCGCGACCGTATTCGTCCGGGCACCGTAATTGTGTTTGACGAGTTTTTTAACTACCCGGGCTGGCAAAGGGGAGAATACAAGGCTTTTAGTGAATTGCTCGCCGAAACCGGCTGGAAGCATGAGTGGCTGGGCTACTGTTGCTATCACGAGCAGGTGGCGGTGATCATCCTTTAATTCTCTGTCGTGAAACGTATTTTGCTCCCGAGGAAACAGTTCCTGCTTTATTGTCTCATCGGTGGTTCCGGCACCGCTTTGACTTGTTTGATCTATGCCCTCCTGGTCAAGTATGCCAGGGTGTCCTATCAAGCTGCCAATGCCATCGGTTATGCCGCCGGAACTTTGATTTCATTTATTCTGAATGCCTGTTTCAACTTCCGCGTTTCCGACAAAATTGCCTTGCGACTGGCCACCTTTTTCGGCGTCGCATTTCTGGGCTGGCTGGCTTCCGTTGGCTTGCTGGATCTGCTGGTGGGGCGGTGGGCTTGGAGCGCTTATTATGCCTACTTCATCGTAATAATCATTGTCGTGCTGCTGCAATACAACCTCAACCGACTGCTCTCCTTCCGCAAAACCGCCTGATGTCCGCGCCCAAAACAATCCTCATCGCCGGCGGCGGCTTCACCGGCCTCACGGTGGCGCTGCGTCTCTCCGCTGACAAAAATCTCTCCGTTACGCTGGTCGAACGCTCCGGCCAGCTCGGCGGCCTGGCGGCGGGTTTTCCGCTCGGGGGCACTTCGCTGGAGAAAACCTATCATCACCTGTTTCTTACGGATACAAGCATCCTGGATTTGGTCAAGGAGCTTGGCTTGCAGGAAAAACTGATGTGGTGCGACAGTTCGGTGGGCATTTTTCGCGACGGAAAAACCCATGCGTTCAAGACACCGCTGGACCTGCTGCGGTTCGCGCCCTGCAGTTTCGTTGGGCGTTTACGAACCGGCTTGACGGCCC
>OCZU010001288.1_pt1 | contig 16611 bp, 13 predicted proteins | sample 1539001 | NCBI WGS metagenome assembly OCZU01 (sample SAMEA3539306, study PRJEB22396) | soil metagenome | biome: tundra; feature: field; material: soil | place: USA | collected 2010-05 | depth 0.15 m | reverse complement strand
GGCCGGTCGCGAACGTGTCCCCGACGGCCCAGGCGACGGTATCGGAGCCCTGCGCCAGAACTCCTTCATGATCACGGTGATTAGCTGTTGTCAGAACAACACTTAATCACCGGGATCATGAACTTGTGACGTCTAGGGCAGCCAGGAGACCTTGCCGTGCAAGGCGGCGTAGCCGACGAACGCGACCGCGTCTATCAGCGAATGCGCCACGATCAGCGGCGTCACTCGGCCCCACCTGCGGTAGAGCAGGCCGAAGATCACGCCCATCGCCGCGTTGCCGATGAAAGCGCCGAAGCCCTGGTACAGGTGATAGGACCCGCGCAGCAAGGCGCTGAGCGCGATCGCCTTGGCTGGTGACCAGCCGAGCTGGTCCAGCCGGAGCAGCAGGTAGCCGATCATCAGGATCTCTTCGAGCAGGCCGTTCTGCGCGGCGTTGAGCAGCAGCACCGGGATCCGCCACCAGACGGCGGGCAGCGCCTCGGGCACGACGGTCAGGCTCAGGCCGAGGTGGAAGGCGGTCAGGTACAGAGCCAGCCCGGCGCCGCCGATCACGGCAGCGACTACCGCGCCGCGCGCGATATCCCGGCCCGGCTGGCTGGCGTCGAGGCCGATCAACGCGGGCGGCTCACCGGACCGGGCCATCAGATAGAGCACCAGCGCCACCGGCGCAAGCGTCTCGGCGATTCCGGCGAGTTGCAGGACAAGATCGAGCCAGTGATTGGCAGCCAGCGAGCCGACCAGCAGCGCCTGCTGCCCGGCCAGCGGTCGCGACGCGATCAGCGCGCCAGCCAGGCGCAGCACGGCGTTGAGCGCGCTCGCGCCCAGCGAGACCGCGAAGACAGCGAAAATCTCCCACCGGATCAGCCACGGCTGCGGCGGGCGTAGGCTGGTCTCTTCCCCGAGCGCCACCTGAAGGACTCTAGCTGGTGCCAGAACCGGCGCCGCCGCACCAGCGGCTGCCGGTGCCATCGGCGCCAGACCTGGCGCTCGCGGGCAGCCGGCCATCGGCAGAGAGCCGGTCTAGCTGATCTTGCGACAATCTGCCGCAAAGGCGGTAGACATGGATCGGCCAGAACGAGCTCAGACAAGGTGGTCCGATGATCCGTGCAGGCCGTAGCCGAGACGGCCAGCAGAAATCCGCCGGCGCCGGGACGTCAGCGCCGGACAACACCGTCGCCGCGGCGCCCGACAACGGGACCGCCACGCAGCCCGACAACGGGACCGCCACGCAGCCGGACGACGCGGTCGCCACGCAGCCGGCCGAGGCAGCCGTCGCGCCGTCGGCTCGGGTCGGCGTAGATGCCTGGGCTGCCATCCGCCGGGCGAGCGGCAAGACCTGGCTGCGGCACTTCTCCCTGCTGCTGATCTACGAGCTCGCGGGCATCGCCGCGACCTGGCCGCGGTTCACCTATCTCGCCGACAGCAAGCTGCCCGCCACCCAGGACGTGTCCACCTTCGTCTGGGACCTGTGGTGGGTCGCCCACCGGCTGGTGCACCCGGGCAATCCGTTCTTCACCTCGCACATGGCCGCCCCGGTCGGCATCCAGCTGGGCTTCAGCACCCTGATGCCGCTGGTCGGCTGGCTGATGTCGCCGATCACGGTCGGCTACGGTCCGTCCGCGACCTTCACGCTGCTGACCATCGTCACGCCCGGCCTGCTTTGCTACGTCATGTACCGCGCCGCCAGACTCTGGCTGAACATTCCTGGCTCGGTCGTCGCCGGCGCGTTCTTCGGCTTGTCCTCCATGCTGCTCTGGCAGAACTGGTACCACATCAACATCGCGATGGGCACCATCTTCCTGCCCATCACCCTGGAGGCGGCGGTCCGGCTGCGTCGCAAGCCGGGCAACGGGTCAGCTATCGCCCTCGGTCTCGCGCTCGGCGCATCGATCCTGATCAACCAGGAAAGCACCGTGGTCGCCATCGCGTTGGCGGCAGCGATACTGATCCCCTGGCTGGTCGGGATGGCAATCCGGGACCGTTCCGCGCTGCGGTTGGCGGTCTGGCCGGTGGCTGTCGGGGCGCTGATCGCGATTGTTGTCGCCAGCCCGCAGCTCATTGCCATGTTTCAGCAGGTACGGGCCGGAGAAGCCAGTCCCCCGCCCGGTCAGCTGGCCCTAAACAACACCCTGTACGGCGCGACCCTGCCGTCGCTGTTCGCCCCGTCGCCCCGGCTCGCTACCTTCGGCTTGGCCAAGCTGGCCGCGGCGTACAGCTACAACCAACCGGCCGAGGGACTGCCTACTTTCGGGATCGTGCTCAGCGTCCTCGCGCTGCTCGGCTTGGCTGTCGGCTGGCGACGGCGCAGCACGTGGTGGTTCCTGGCATTGTGGTTCGGCGGCGCTGTGCTGGCGCTCGGAACGAGCCTGACCTTCGGCAAGAACTGCGTCATCAGCGCCACCCGCCCCGGCATCGAATTTGGCCGCTCCTGTCACCAGTACCTGCCGCTGCTGAGTCATACGCACTGGGCGCTGGTGACCCCTGCGACGGGCCGGCCGTTCTGGGCGCCAGTCGCAGTGTCGAATCTGATGCCCTACACCTGGCTGGTCCGGATCCCCGGATTGTCCAGCCTGCGTGAGGCCGACAGGTTCGCCCTGGTCGGCCTGGTCGGCGCGGCCATGCTCGCCGGGCTCACCGTTCAGTGGCTAAGCAGGCGCACGGTGACCAGGCCGCTGATCGCCGTCGTGATCGCTCTTGGAGTTTTTGAGGCGGGCTGGTCTGGTGCGAGCGGCCTCGGATACAGCGGAACGATGGCGACCACGATGCCGCGGCTGGATCACCTCCTGGTCCGAGACCATGCGGCATCGATCGTGGTGGACTTCCCGTTCGGCCTGCGTGGCGGCGTGTCGCTGGTCGGGTCAAGGATCGCGCCGCAGGCGCTGCTGATCTCGACTCATGACGAGCACCCGCGGGCGATTTCGTACACCGCCTGGGTGTCCGGGGCGACGAGGAACGCCATCGAGCGCCATCCGTTCTACAACCAGCTGCTCCAGCTGGAGAACGGGACTCCGGTCGGCAGCATCACCAGGTCGCAGCTCACCGCAGCCCGAGCCGACTTGCGCGCGATGGACATCGGCTGGATCGTCGAGTGGCGGGACATCTGGACCAGGAACGATCCGGGCCTGCGATACTCCAATGTCGATAAATACTTCAAGGAAGTGGGCCTGCGGCACGTTGTGAGCATCTGCATTCAGGGACCTGGAATCGGCTGTCCCACCCAGGATCAGGCCTGGCTATACCGGCCCGGTAATCGGTGACGGCGACGCGCAACGGGGCGGCGGGACTGCACCAGGCGAGCGCCGCGTTCAATGATCAGCCAAGGAGCTGTTCATGACCGAGCGGCCCAAGCGACCAGACTCCAAGCAGCCTGCAGGCAAGACATCCGCCACCAGACCGCCAGCAGCCAAGACCTCCGGCACCAAGCCACCAACGGCCAAGACGCCGGCAGGCAAGACGCCGGCAGCCAAAACGCCCCTGCCCAAGACGCCGGCAGGCAAGACGCCGGCAGGCAAGACGTCCCTGACCAAGACGTCCCAGGCCAAGACGGCGGACGAGCTAGCCGAACCGGTCCGGCCGGCTCCGCCACGGTCTATCAAGATCGCCATGTGGCTGATGTACGCCGGCGCCGCGCTGACCGGGATCGGCCTGATCCTCAGCGTGATCACGATCCTGCTCGGCCGGGCGGCGCTGAAGGTCAGCCACCCGCATGCGACCGCGGCTGAGCTGCAGGCCACGCTGAACTTCCAGATCATCGTCTCCGTCTTCTCCGGCCTGATCGAGATCGTCGTCTGGCTGCTCGTCGCCCGGGCGAACCGCGGCGGTATGAAATGGGCGCGGACAGTGGCCGGTGGCCTGTTCGCGGTCAGCACCTGGTACCTGGTGACTCACCTGCGCGGGGACTCGGTGGCGAATCTGGTCTATACGGTGCTGACCTGGCTGGTCGGGCTTGGCGCCATCATCTTCCTGTGGCGGCGCGAGTCGAGCGCTTACTTCGGCTGGCGAGTGCGCAGCGACGGCTGATCAGCAGCCGGCCGGCTAGCGCAGGTACGCGAGGTGCTCGCCGTGCTGCTGGGCGTACTCGGCGATCAGCTCTCTGGCTGCCGTGATCCCGGGCACCAGCGGATGCTGGGACAGGGCCACGGCGGCCAGGTCGGGGTCGCCCGCCCTGGCCGCCTCGACAACCCCCCGCTCATACTCCTTCACCGCCGCCACCAGCGCCCGTGCCGACCGGGGCAGATCGGGCCGCGCCAGCTTCGACAGACCATTGGCGTCCACCCGGGCCGGCACCTCCACGATGTCGTCCGGATCCAGGAAGTCCAGGCTCGCGTCGTTACGGATGTTGACGATGACGTCGCTCGCGCCGCGCCCGGCTAGCCCGTCGATAACGCGCAGCGCCAGGCTCTCGTAGCCGCCCAGCCGGTCGGCCTCGATCGACGTCGCTCCCTGGGCCGAGCGCCGGGCCCGGGCCCCGGCCTGCCCGCTGTCACCCTCGGTATCGGTCCGCATGTAGGTGTCGTGGCGAACCCCGAGCAAGCTGGCGTAGACGGACCAGGCGGCCCGGACGTCGCCGTCGGCGAAAGCCCGGCCGACCGCGGTCACCATCTCCTCGTTCCACCGCAGCACGTCCTGGCCCCGGCTCGTCCCGGCCTTGGCGACGCCATCGAGGTACCGCCTGGCGTCGTAGTAGTAATACACGTACTCGGTCGGGATCGCGCCGACCCGGCGGACCAGGCCGGGGTCGAAGGCCGCGAAGCGATGATCGAATCGCTGCAGCTCGGCGAACCTGGTCAGCAGCTCAGGCAACCGCTCCTGGCCGTCCACCGCGAACGAGGTGATCCAGCCCAGGTGGTTGAGGCCGCCGTAGCCGGCCGTGACGCTGCCTGCCGCCGCCCCGAGGAACGCCGTCAGCTGCTCGATCGCGGCGGACGGAGTGTCACAGACCCCGACCGCCGGGACCTTGCCCTGCGCGCTGATCGCCTGGGTGATCAGGCCGGCCGGGTTGGTGAAGTTGATCAGCACGGCGCCGGGAGAGCACCGGCTGAGCAGCTCGCAGTAGGAAAGCACGACCGGGATGCTGCGCAGCGCCATCGCGCAGCCGCCGGCCCCGGTGGTCTCCTGGCCGACGATGCCCCGCTGCAGCGCGACCTGCTCGTCGATCACCCGGCCGCGATCGCCGCCGACCCGGATCGCGGAAAACACGAAGTCCGCGCCGGTGAACGCCTGCGCAGCGTCGGCCGTCACGCTGACCACCCCCGGCTGGCCCAGCAGCGGCGCGACCTCGGCCGCGAGCCTGCCAGTCGTCTGCCGCCGCACGGCATCGGGCTCGAACAGGCAGATCTGGTCGAAGACTCCTGGTCTGGTGGTCAGGACCGCCCGGACGAACGCGGGCATCCGCGCTCCGCCGCCGCCGAGAATGGCCAGCTTCATCGCTCCGGCGCCAGCTGCCGCGGCTGTCGCGGGCCGGCCAGCGCGGCAACAATTTCCTGCAGAACCACCGGTTGGAATGGCAGGCCCGGGCCACTCCCGGCTACCTGGACCTCGCCAACGGCTCCGAGAAGTCCGACCGCCCGCGACCCGGCGGCGTTCCCGGCCACCACGGCCTGCGCCAATCGGGCTCCACCCAGCAGCGCGGCGATCATCGCGCCCGCGAAGCTATCGCCAGCGCCGGTGAGATCGGCGACCGCTACCTGGCGGACACCATCGGCGATCTCGGTGACCGAACCGTCCGGACCGGCCAGGAGCGCGCCGGCCGAGCCTCGCTTGACCACCAGCTGAGCGCCCCAGGAGACGGCGGCCGACGTCGCCGAGCCCAGCGTGGCGGCGCCGGTCAGCCGGAGCAGCTCTTCAGCGTTGGGCACGAAAATATCGGCCAGCCCGACGCAGTCGATGACGGTTTCGGCATCCCGCTCATCGCCAAGCGACATATCCAGCACAGTCTTGGCGCCGAGCTGGCGAGCCTCGCGGAGGAAGGCCGGGACCCCGCGACCCGCATGCAGGTAGCACCAGGCCGGCCGATGCGTCCGAAGCACCTGCCGCCACCGGTCGACTTCAGGCTGTTCTCCCGCCGTGGCGGACGGCAGGTGGGTCACGAAGCTCCGGTCGCCGTCGAAGTTCAGCACCACCGTGATCCCGGCCGCTGGCCGGCTCACCCGGGCCGACGCCGACAGGTCAACGCCGACGTTCGCGCAGTGCTCGGTCACCACCGCCGAGCCCAGATCGTCGCCGAGGACGGTGGCGAGTCCGGCCTGCGCCCCGCCGGCCGCCGCGGCTGCCGCGCTGGTGACGGCCCCGCCGCAGGAGATCGCGAACTCGTCGGTCATTACCTCCTCGCCCGGTCTGGGCAGTTCGCGCAGGTGCCCGAAAACCAGCTCAAGAAAGACCGAGCCGAACGAGATCATGTCCACTTCAAGCACTCCAGCCCCGGCGCGCCGCCTGACTATCACCAGTTAGCTTCTTGCCACATTGTCGCGGAACTAGCAGCCTCCATCTGTTGGGTAGAGTCTTGCATCGGGGCCTCCCACGTGTACCTGGGCTCCGATCGAGGAAAACTGTGATCGTTCCGCGCCGCAGCCGTGGCACCGCAAGCAGGCGTCGCAAGCGCCGGGTCAGCACCAGATTCCTGGTGATTCTGGCCGTCATTGCCTCAGCCGCGTTGATGGTCGGCCTCAGCACGGCGACGATCACCTCCCGGGTGTCTTGCAATAGCAACGCGGTGCTGATCAACGTCGCGGTCAGCACCGACGTCGCGCCACCCGTTGAGCGAATAGCGCAGCTTTTTAACCGTCAGCAGCACGAGGCGGACGGGCGCTGCGTGGCGGTCCAGATCGAGCCTGGCTCGTCAGCCGCCGCCGCGGCGCTGATCGACGGCCAGGCGCCGGCCGGTGACCAGGAGCCGGTCGACGCGTGGATCCCCGACTCCAGCCTCTGGATCGTGCAGGCGCGAAGGTTCGCGGTCGGCGCGCAGACGGTCCAGCCGGCCGGGTTCAGCGTGGCGCGGTCTCCGCTGATGATCGTCATGCCGGCGGCGGCTGCGGCCCGCACGCCCGCCTTCGACAAGGCGAGCTGGCGGCTGCTGCTGCCGCACTCGGCGGGCGGGCCGCCAGTGCCGGACGGCCTGCGGGTGGACCTGCCCGACCCAGCCAAAAGCGCGGCCGGCCTGGCTACGCTGATCGAGGTCAGCAGGCTGCTCGGCTCTGGTCCCCAGGCCCGGGTCAGATTCGCGCGGTTCGTCTACGCCTCGGCGGTCACGTCCTACTTCGATGACCCCACGTCGCTCGCGTCCTTCGTCAGCCTCGCGGCCCCACCGCTAGACGGCTACCCGGTGACGGTGACGTCCGAGCAGGCCGTTCTCGCCTATGACGCGGCCAATCCGCGCAAGCCCCTCGCTGCGAAGTATCCGACGGGCGCCAGCCCGGAGCTCGGCAGCCCAGAGCTCGACTACCCCTACGTGCTGACCACCTCAGACCATCTGAAGCTGGCCGCGGCCAGCCTGTTCGGGCAGGCGCTGCGCGGACACTACGCCGCCGCGGTGATCAGGTACGCAGGCTTCCGGTCCGCCGACGGCGTGCCCGACGCGTTCCCGGCGTCAGCTGGCCTCAATAGCCAGCTGCTGCAGCCCGCGCCGCCCGCCTCGGCCAGCGAGGCGCCGACCGCGCTGGCTGTCTGGGGCAGGCTGGCGCTCGGATCCAGGGACCTCGGCCTGATCGACATCTCGGCCGCAATGCGAAAGCCGGCCAGCCGCGGCGGACCGACCCAGGAGCAGGAGCTGGACCAGACCGCGGCGCTAGGGCTCACGCTCTTCCCCGACACGACGCAGATGGGCATCTGGGAGTTCGCCGACCGGCTGACCGGCGCGCTGCCCTATCGCCAGCTCATCTCGATCGGGCCGCTGCCAGCCAACATCGGCCCGATCAGCCGTCGCGCGGCGCTGGCGAAGATCGTCGCCGGAATCCAGCCGACCGGCGGTCCGGCGGTGGCGCTGTACGGATCCATCCTGGCCGCGTACAAGCACATGCTGGCCACCTATCAGCCGAACGTCGTCAACTCGGTCCTGGTGCTGACGTCCGGCGTCGAGAACGCGCCCGGTGACATCACGGCTGCGGAGCTGATCAGGAAACTGACCGAGCCGGCCGGCTCGACCAAACGAGTGGCAGTGATCATCATCGCGTTCGGCGGCGGCGGCCATTTCGGCCAGCTGCAGAAGATCGCCGCGGCGACCGGCGGCCAGGCATATCAGATCACCAACCCGTCCCAGGTGGGCAGGGTGTTCTTCCAGGCGATCGCGCACCGGCTGTGCGATCCCAGCTGCGTGGCGCCCTAGCTCGACCCGAACGGGCCTGCGTCGAGCATCTGGTGCGCTCGCGCGATCAGCTTCGGCACCGCGGGCCCCTCGCGCTCGAAGCCCTCGCCCACCGTCTGGTTCTGCAGGAATCTCGCATGGATACCCTCCAGCACGACGGCGAGCTTGAAGCAGCCGAACGCCAGGTAGTAGCCGATCCCGGAGATGTCACGGCCGGTCAGCTCCGCGTACCTGGCGGCCACCTGCGCCCGGCGCAGGAATCCCGGCATCGCCGTGACCGACGCCCCGACGTTGATCTGCAGCCAGTCCTCCTCGCCGGGATCGGCCCAGTACATCAACGTGAGGCCGAGATCGGCCAGCGGATCGCCCAGCGTGGACATCTCCCAGTCGACGACGGCGGCCACGGCCGGCTCCGGTCCGAGCGTGACCAGCATGTTGTCCAGCCGGAAGTCGCCATGCACCAGCGTTCCGGCAGCCGACTGCGGAAGCTCGGCGGTCAGCCGCTGGACCAGCGTGTCGTAGCCGGGCATCTGTCTGGTGACCGACAGCTCCCACTGCCGTTGCCAGCGAGCCAGCTGGCGGGCCATATAGCCGTCCGGCCGGCCGAACCCAGCCAGCCCGACCGCGTCGACATCCACCGAGTGGATCGCCGCCAGCATGGCCACCAGCCGCTCGGAAAGCTGCCTGGCCTGGTCCGGGGTGACGTGCGCGCCATCATCGCTGGTCCGCAGCACCTCGCCGTCGACGTGCCGCATCAGGTAGAACGGCGAGCCGACCACGTCGGTGTCGGCGCAGAAGGCGACCGGCGCTGGCACCGGGATGGCGGTGCCGGACAATGCGGACAGCACCCGGTACTCCCGGGTCATGTCGTGAGCGGTCGGCAGCACATGACCGAGCGGCGGCCGCCGCAGCACGAGGGCGCCGTCGCTCAGATCCAGCCGGTACGTCAGGTTCGACCTGCCGCCGGAGATCAGCTGCACGTCCTGCAGCTGGCCACCGGCCGCGTTCGCGCTGATCCAGGCGGCCAGCCTGGTGGGATCCTCAATTCCGGGAACGCTCTGCACGCCAGCTACCGTAGGGCACTATGGACCCCTTTCGCGCCCTCTCCAGCAGCGAGCGCACGACGCTGCACCGACTCCGCGAGCGCGGTCTGACCGATCGCGCCGCCCTGCATGCCGTGCTGGACGCCGGCCTGATCTGCCATCTCGGCGTCGTCATCGACGGCTCGCCCGCGGTGCTGCCGACCGGTTACGGGCGGATCGGGGACACGCTGTACCTGCACGGGTCCTCGGCCAACCGCTCGCTGCAGTCCGCGGCTGGCCAGGAAGTCTGCGTCACGGTCACGCTGATCGACGGGCTGGTCTACGCCAGAAGCGTCTTCCACAACTCGATGAACTACCGCAGCGCCGTGATCTATGGCGTCCCGCAGTTGGTCACTGACGAGACCGAACGGCTGGACGCGGTCCATGCCATTACCGAGCAGCTGGCCCCGGGACGCTGGGCTCACTCGCGCCAGCCCACTCGCAAGGAGATGGCCGCCACCGCGGTGCTCGCGCTGCCGCTGGACGAGGCATCGGTCAAGGTCAGGACCGGCTGGCCGAAGGACGACGACGAGGACTATGACCTGGACATCTGGGCTGGGGTGCTGCCCGCCGCGCTGACTTTCGGGCCGGCCGTGCCGGATCCCCAGCTGCGCCAGGGCATCGCGATGCCCGAGCACGTCGCCGAACTGCAATGGCGAGCCCGCGGCGGGCGCCAGGCTGGCTAACGCCGATCCGCGCTCGCGGCCCCGCACTGTGGCTAGGCTGGGGCAGTGACTGACCGACTGGTCTGGATTGACTGTGAGATGACCGGGCTGGATCTCGCCAGCGATGCGCTGATCGAGATCGCCTGCGTGATCACCGATGGCGAGCTGACCGAGCTTGACGACGGCATCGACCTGATTATCAAGCCGTCCGCTGAGGCGCTTGACCACATGCCTGAGGTGGTGCGCCAGATGCACACCACCTCAGGGCTGCTGACCGAGCTAGCCGCCGGGATCACCCTGGGCGAGGCGCAGGAGCAGGTGCTCGGCTACATCCGCCAGCACATCGCCGAGCCCGCCAAGGCGCCGCTGTGCGGCAACTCGATCGGCACCGACCGGGCGTTCATCGCCAGAGACCTGCCCGAGCTTGACGGTTATCTGCACTACCGGATGGTCGATGTCTCCAGCGTCAAGGAGCTGGCCAAGCGCTGGTATCCGCGCGCCTACTTCGCCAGCCCGGCGAAGGTAGGCGGGCACCGGGCGCTGGCCGACATCCGGGAGAGCATCGCCGAGCTGAGGTACTACCGCGAAGCGGTCTTCGTCCCCCAGCCAGGACCGGATACCGCCACCGCGCGGGAGATCGCTACGCGGATGGCAGTCGGCGGCAGCGGCGTTCGAGGCGGGGAGGCGAAACCCGGTACTGCGGGGTGACCCAGTCCCGGTATGCTTTCTGATGCCGCCTGGCGGATTCGGCGCCTCAGCTTGCCCGCAAGGGCACGCGCCCGGCGCTGGGCCCCGGTGGCGATGGTGGGCGTAGCTCAGTTGGCAGAGCGCCAGGTTGTGGTCCTGGATGTCACGGGTTCAAATCCCGTCGTCCACCCCAGTATGACCGCAGGTCAGATGCCCCGGCTGCCGTGACAGCCGGGGCGGGGCTGGGCGGGGTGTCTGCCAGCCCCGGCGCATGCAGCAACCAGATCCGCTTCGCAAAGGCCACGTAATCGGCCATCTCCTTTCCCGGTCGTCGGCCATCAACTCAGCCTGACTCACCACATGCCCCTGCTGGCCTGGCTCGCCCAGTTCGTCCTCGACGGTGATCTCACCAAGTCGGCGCCAAAAACGACCAGGTGCGGCGTCCTGCACACTGCCTCCAGATCGTCCGCGCGGACCGGCGCCGCCAGCTCAGGATCCGGGCGTTGAATGATCTGGGCCAGCCTTTCCTCCTCTTGACCGCCGCTCCGCCACCGCGGTGAGCAGGCAACCAATACCCACACCCGGGGTCCAGCCGTGACGCTACAATGCGTCCAGGGGGCTACGACGGCGCCCAGACACGCCTGGGATCGGTGCGCGATGGTACGGAAGCTCGAACCGTGGGAACAGCTGCTTCGTGAGCTTCGGTCAGAATTTCTCTTGCGTGAAGAGGAATTAGAACTACTTCACGCGATCGACTTGCGTCTTCTCAAAGACGAGCTTCTTCTGGAGGAAACTTTCTCCTTCATAACTGATCGGACAAGGGCGCTTATCCGATCAGATCACGCGTCAATCCTCCTTAAGCGTGGCCGTTTTCTAGAAGTCACTTACTCTACCGATAATCTCGACATCGGTCAGTTGATATCGATTCCCGGTTCGATCGCCGGCAAATGCTTGACTGGAAGAAAAGCTATATGCATTTCCGATCTGGACAGCAGTCCGCTGAAGGAGAAATACGTACAGATAGCCGGCTATACGGGACAGGCCATACGGAGTCTGCTTGAAGTTCCGATAGATTTCAACGAGCAACCAGTCGGCGTTCTCTGCGTTGAGAGCTGCCATCTACACGCGTTCCGGCCAGTCCATACACACATCCTTCAGGCGATCGCATCCCAAGTAGCCATAGCGCTTCAGCGCGTGCAGCATTTTAAGAGTGCCGCTCTCTTCGCGGATGTTGATCAGATGATCATTGCGCCTGAGGATACCCAGCACGCCATTCAACACGCTCTTCAACGCGTCACGGACGAACTACACAAGCTCCATCGGGTCCAACTAAGCGGAGCCCAAATAATGTTCCTCAAAGGAGATGATGAGCTTGAAATAGTACATAGCACTAGCCCAGCAGATATAGGAATGGGTCTTTCAATCGCCGAATCGATATGCGGTCGTGCCGTCAGGGAGTCTCGTACTGTCATCGTCGGGGACGTCAGCAAGGATGCTCAATACCGCCGCATGCTTGGTGCTGCTATCCAGAGCGAAATAGCCGTCCCAATTACATTGGGTGAAGATAAGCTAATTATCGGCGTTCTAAATGTAGAAAGCGAAGAGCCTGACGCATTCAGCGGTTTTAATCAAATTGTCCTTGAGGGATTCGCGGATAAAGTAAGAACCCTCCTAGCATTCGCCAAGCTGCGGACGAACCTAACAAACACCCTCGAGTCACGCCATGCCAGCGATTTGCTAATAGCGGTGGGAGACCAGACAAGTAACCTTATTCACCGCGTAAATAACTCCGTAGGCGCCCTGCGTATGAAGCTTCTTGAACTCCAGGAACTTTGCACCGACGGCAAGCTCCTGCAGGACACTGAGTTTCTCAGCCGATCGCTGGCTGAATCGGTAGCACTCGCGGATAGAACCCTCGAAATGCCAGAACAGGTTACCAAGTTCCTGAGCCAGGATGGTAGCACCATTGACCTGAACAGTTCTATCACTGAAATTCTACGGGATATCAGCCCGCCAGCCAACATCGTTCTTGAGACCGACTTTGATGAGAACCTGCCTCAACTCGCCCTCTATTCTTTTGACATCGTCGTGCAGAACTTGCTGAGGAATGCTATCGACGCAATGCCGTCCGGAGGGCATCTTTACGTCTCGACTGACCTGATGTCTCACGTTGAGCTGCCCTCCGGTTACGTGCAGCTGACGGTTCGTGATACGGGAACTGGAATACCCGAAAATATTCTGCCGCACATCTTCGATCTGAACTTCACGACGAAGCGTTCCAAAGGAAATGGCCTTGGCCTCGGGTTGTGGTGGGTACGCACGTTCGTTCTTCGCTCCAACGGTGAGATTAGTGTTCAAAGCACATTTAATGTCGGCTCGGAATTCTGCGTAAAAATACCTTTGGCGACTCCCGTAAGTGGACCAACTAAGGACTCAGCGATTATTTCGCAGTGATCACCTGCCTCGTGGTGTCCGACGGCCGATCTGGACGATGGAGACCGATTCCGGCTTGCGCACGCGGGCACCGGGTCGCGGGGCCTATCGCTCGGCCGTGCACAAGGCCCTGGCCGGTGGCGGCTTCGACGACATTCCCCGCAATGGCAGCTATGTGCTGAGCGCGATCGCTCACGGTGGCGCTCCGCTCAGTGACGTCATCGCCCACCTCGGAGTTTCTAAGCAAGCTGCCGGGCAGCTCGTCGACACTCTCGTCGTGCGGGGCTACCTGGAGCGTGCGATGGACCTTTCCGACCGCCGCCGCCTCGTTGTCAGCCTGACCGAGCGTGGATCAGCCGCAGCGGCCGTGGTCCGCACGGCAGTCGACGCCGTGGACGTGGCGCTCGAGACGCAGATCGGCGCCGAGCGCATGACGGACATCCGGTGGACTCTTGCCGTGCTCGCCTCGCTTGGCGGCGATCATGCGTGAGGGGCGCCCGGCGGTCACCGCCCGACGGGTCGCCGCCTATCGCCTCGGCTTCGAGCGCCTCGCCGACGACTTCGGTGACCCCTTGGCCGATGAGCGGCTGGCGGCCGATGCAGCCGGTGCGGAGATGTTCGAGCTGGACGAGCGCATGCTCCGCTACCTGCGAGCCCGCACGTCATTCTTCGACCGGGTTGTCCTCAAGGCCATCGAGCGCGGCGTGACCCAGCTCCTCGTGGTCGGCGCGGGCTACGACGGCCGGTCGCTGCGCTATGCGAGGGCGGGGGTCAGATGGTTCGAGGTGGATCACCCCGACACCCAGTCCGACAAGCGGGCACGCCTCGATCGCCTCGACATCGGCACCGGCCACATCGCGTTCGTCGGCGCCGACCTACGCGACGGCGGGCTCGCCCGGGCGCTGCTCGCCGCCGGCTTCGAGGCCGACGCGCCGGCCCAGATCATCTGCGAGGGGGTCGCGGTCTACCTCTATCCGGCGGTGCTCGAAGTGCTGCTCACCGAGCTGCGTGCCGTGGCGACGCCCGGCACCCGCCTGGCGCTGTCCACCTCGGTCTCGCTGCCCGCCGGCGACCAGGGAGCGCGGGAGCGCTTCGCGGCCAGTGTGGCGGCGGCAGGAGAGCCGACGCGCAACACCTTGACCACGCAGAGCGTCGAGGAGCTGCTGAACGGTGCTCGCTGGCGGACCGTCGAGGTGTCGGAGCGCGCAAAGCGCCTCGGCTTCGTCGTCACCGCGCCGATCTGGCGCCCAGCGCTCCCGCCCGCGCCGCCGACCAAGAGCAAGATCGGCAGCTACATGGACCGCACGTTCCACCGCAACGGCACCGACACTCTGGCCGGCCACCTCCAGACCACCTACGGCGTCAGCGTCGAACGATTGCACCGCCTCGACGTGGGCGTCTACCGTGCCCAACTCTCCGACGGGCGCCGCTGGGTCGCCCGGATCTCCGCTGCGTCCCGACCGCTCGACGTCACCCGCGGGGAGACGGAGATCCTCCGCATCCTGGCCGAGGCGGACTTTCCCGCCGAGCGCTGCGCCCAGCCCGATCCGGTATCGATCCACCAGGACCAGGCGGTCGTCGTCACCGAGCACGTGGACGGCGAGGCCCGTCCGGCCGCGCAAGCAACCTTCCGCATCCTCGGCGATCTGCTCGGCCGGCTCCACGCCCTCGCTCCGCGCCCGGAACTCATGACGCCTCCCGGCGGGGCCTGGCATCACCTCGCCGTCGGCACCCCGGCAGACGAGATCACCGCCGCGGTGAGCCTCCTGGACGACGCTGCGCTCCGCGTCCCGGCCGGCCGCAGAGCCTGTTTCGGCGCGCTACGCGCCGCACTGGTCGGCGCCGACGGGTGCGGCGACCTTCCGCACGCCCTGATTCACCCCGACTTCGTGCCAGCCAACGCCCTTGCCACCGCGAGCGGCGGCACGGTGATCCTCGACTGGGCCGGCACCGGCTGGGGACCGCGCCTGTACTCGCTCGGATTTCTCCTGTGGGCCGCCGGGCGGCATAGCCCACGCAGCGTCGACGCCGCCATCGCCGGCTACCGGCCACACATCGAGCCCCGGCCCGAGGAGATGGACCGCCTGGCCGGCGCAATCCTCGCCCGGCCGCTCATCCTCGACTCCTGGTCGTTCTCCACCGGACGCGAGCCCCTCGACGACGTAGCCGGCCGGCTGGCCAGCTCCACGGCAGACGCCACTGCGATCGCCGCCCGGGCCCGGACCGCATTCCATGCACCGCCACGCCCGCGGCCGGAACACTAGCAAGATCGGATGCGGCCAGCAGGCCCGCTGCGGATCACTCATCGTCGGCATCCTTGATCATGCCGTCGGTTGCAGCAGCCTGCGGCACACTGCTCAGATGGGAGGTGCGGCATGCCGGAGCTGAGCGAGTTGCTCAAGCGCTGGCGGGAGGATCTGGTGGCCTGGGCGATTCCCGAGCACATCACTGCCGCTGTGGCCGAGTCGCCGTGGGTGCTGCCGGAGCAGGTATTCGCCCGGCGCGCCGATCGGCTGAGCGCCGATCCGTCCGGGCCGTCTTACGAACGAGCCTGGACGGCGCTCGATCCGCCTGGCAGCGTGCTCGATGTCGGCGCCGGAGCCGGCGCGGCCTGCCTGCCGCTGCTTCCGCGTTGCACCGAACTGACCGCCGTGGACGCCAACCGGCAGATGCTAGCGCTGCTGGCTGAGCGAGCGGCCAGTCGCGACGTCCGGACCCGATGCGTGACCGGCGACTGGCCTGCGGTCGCGCCGCAGGTCGCCGTCGCCGACGTGGTGACCTGCCATCATGTCGTCTACAACGTCCCCGACGTGGAGCCGTTCATAGCCGCGCTGACCGACCACGCCAGGCGGCTGGTCGTGGTCGAGTCTGCCAGCACCCATCCGCTCACGTCACTCAATCAGCTGTGGCGCAGGTTCCACGGCCTGATCAGACCGGACCGGCCGACGGTGGCCGACCTGGTAATGATCTTGGAGGCCATGGGGCTGCGGATTGGCGTGCAGCAGTGGCGACGGCCTCAGGGGCCTGACTACGCGAGCGCGGCCGAACTGGCCGACGTGACCCGGCGACGACTGTGCCTGCCGCCGGAGCGGGCGGACGAGGTCGCCACGGCTCTGGCCGATCTCGGCCTGGATCCGGAGCAGCCGACGGACCTGGGGTCATCCGGCCAGGACGTGGTGACCATCTGGTGGGATGGCGAGGCCGCCAGCTAGCCGGCCGACCCGGCCGCGACCTCGGCAGCACGTTTGGACGCGACCAGCGCGACCTTGGCAGCGAGCTTGGGCGCGACCAGCACGACTGGCGCGGCCTGGCAGCCAAATTGGGTGCCACAGCCGCCCAAACTGCGCCCGGCGAGCCTTGGCCGATTTGGCGGCTGGCGCGTCTTGGTTGTAGAGACGATGAGGGACAACGCTCGATGATAGTGAGGCAGCACTCATGACGGACT
>OCZU010001286.1_pt1 | contig 16623 bp, 11 predicted proteins | sample 1539001 | NCBI WGS metagenome assembly OCZU01 (sample SAMEA3539306, study PRJEB22396) | soil metagenome | biome: tundra; feature: field; material: soil | place: USA | collected 2010-05 | depth 0.15 m | reverse complement strand
GCCCTCATAGCGGGTCTGCACCCAGGCACCAAGGTCGTTCAGCCAGCGCTTCCAGGTGTCGACGAGCGTTTCCTGCACGACGGCCTCGTACTCGGCGAGCGCGAAGTTGGTTCGGTGTGTCTCCGGGCGGGTCCGTGCCAGGTAGTAGCGGATGCCGTCGACGGTTCCCGGGCTAAGGAGGTCCTTTCCCCAGATTGCGTGCCGGCGGCTGGTCGAGAATTTGTCGCCGTCGAGCAGGTAGAACTCGTTGACGTTGTAGTCGACGTCGGGGACCCAGTCCGGATTGGCGATCTTGTACAACGCAGGGCTGAGTATCGAGTGGTAGAAGGTGTTGTCGTAGCCGAGGAAGTGGACAATCTTCCAGTCGTCCTGAGGCGCCTGCGCCCGCCAGTCGATACCGAGCTTGCGGCCCAGTGACTCGATGCCGTAGATGAAGCCGAATGCCAGCTCGATCCAGACCCAGATGACCTGTCCGGGCACGTCCTGCTGGGTCGGCGGCACGCCCCACGCCGACGGGTGGCTGACCGCCATATCGATCTGGTCCCGCTGGAAGATCCGGTTCGCCAGCTCACGCAGCCGGGCAGGGGCGCGCCCGACCCGGTGATGCTCACGCACATCCGCCCGCAGCTCGTGCAAGGACAGCGTGTACCGGACGATCGAGCCGGTCCGTGGCTCAGCGGTGCCGCTGGTCGGCTGCGGCTCGATCAGGTCGACGCAGAAGTTGGGCTCGCCGCACACCTCGCAGATGTTTCCGCCCGTGCTGGTGCCGCAGGTGGGGCAGCCGCCGCCGATATCGGGCTCGTAGAGGTAGTCTCCGGTCTCGCCGTCGAACAGCGCGGCGCCTTCCTGACGGGTGACCCGGCCGGAGTCGACGAGGCGGGAGAAGAACGCCTGGAGTGCGGGGGGGTATAGCTCGTCCTGGCTGGTGTGCGTGATCTGATCGGGTTCGATGTCCATCAGCCGCAGCGTTGACTCGATTTCGGCGCCGTAGTGCACGGCTACCTCAGCAGGTGACCGTCCTTCCCGCCTGGCGCATTCCGCGACGTAACTCTGGAAGTCGTCGGTGCCGGCCAGGTGCCAGACGTTCGCGCCGTTCATCCGCTGGAACCGTACGAACACGTCGGTGCCGAGGTATGGCCCCGACAGATGGCCGATGTGGAGATCGCCATTTGGCGTCGGTGGCGTGGAAAACACGAAGACGGGCCGGTCGCCGAATCGCCTGTGATCGGTCCCGACCGCGACCCGCGAGGCACGCGGGGAGTCCCGCCAGTAGAACGTGGCGAAGAGGAGGTCGGCAGTGCCGGTGTTGTCGAGGTAGTGCGTCTCGAACGGCTCGAACTGGATCAACATGCCCGGCGACACCGAGGTGCGCTTGCCGTCCACGATCAGATCGCCGCAGCCCGAGACGATCACAAACGTCTCAGTCTCGTCGTGCTGATGCGGATCGGAGTGGCGGCCCGGCGGGACCCTTCCCCAGGCCGCGCCTACGCCCATCGATTCGACCGCTCCCATATCGATATCGCCTAGGTCGATGCCGAACGAGCGGTGCAGCGAGCTCGCGTCATACGTACTGGTGATCACCTGTGACTCCTTCGCTCCGCTGGGGGCGCAGCAGGTCCACGACTTCAGATCCGATCGCCGGGGCGAGCCGGTAGCCGGAGCCATTCGCGGCTCCGGCGAAGACGATCCGCCCCGTCTCGTCCAGCGCACGCACCACCGGTTCTCGGTCGGGGCTGTACGCGTCGCAGAACACGCGCCCGGCACCGCAGGCATCCGCGAAGGTCGGCGAGTAGCGGCGCAGGCAGTCGCGCGCTGCGTCGAGGTCGGCGGCGGACAGGCCGGCCGTCAGCGCATCGGGGTCGACGTCCCACTCCTGGCAGGAGTAGCTGAACAGCCAGTGTCCGCGGTGGACCAGAGGCAGCAGGAAGGCATCGTCGGTGTCAAAGACCACGACCTCGTCGGTCGGATCGGGCCGCTGCTCGATGTGCAGCGCAACGATCTTCTTCACTCTCAGCCCGAGTGAGGCAACGCGATCCTGCCAGGCTGGGGCGGACAGCCACGGACCCGGCGCCACGACCACGCGGTCGACTACCAGCTCCTCGCCCGTCCCGCCGTGCACAGTGACGGCGCCGCCGCGGGACACCAGCCCGGTTACCGCGACACCCTCCAGGAAGCGCACCCGCGGACGCAGCTCAGCAGCAATGGCCTGCGTAAATGCGTATACATCGGCGTAGTGACAGCAGGCGATGCGCCAGGCCCGCATGGCCGCCGGGACCGAGATGGAGTGGTTCGGCACGCTGTCGATCGGGGTAGCCGCAGCCTGGTCGAGGTATCCGCCGCCGAGCTGGCCGCCGTCCCCACTGCCGTCCCCGCTGCCGTCCCTGCCGCTGCCGTCCTCGACGCCGCCGGCGGCGATCACGGTCGCGCCCACCGGGTAGATCGGCATCTCGGGCCGGCGGAGTTTCAGATCCGTGTAGTAGGCATGGCTATATGCCGACATGCGCCGCGTCCGAGCCGTTGCGCCTCTTGGCAGATGCAAGCCTGCTGACCGTCGACTGGCCCCGGCGCCGATCGCGTCGCGATCGAGCACGGTGATCGAGGCCTCCGGATCGCGGGTGGCCAGTTCATGCGCGATCAGGCAGCCGACCACGCCCGCGCCGATGACGCCGGTTGCAGGTTGCGCCACCGGCTACGCACCCTCGAATTGCGCGTCGGATGGCTTGGTCGTCCACTCGATGAACGAGTTCCGCTGGTGCTCGGTGCGGATCCCGCGAAGCCGGTCGAGGATGCGCTGGCTGCGCCAGGCGTTGAGGCTCAGGTTGGGATCAGCGAGGCCACGCTGTCCGCGCGCGGCGTTCTGCAGGAAGATGTTGTTTTCCGGTGGAGCATCCCATTGGACGGCGAAATTATGGTCGATCTTGTATTCATCGCCCTCTCGTTCCAGGCGTGACTTAATCGGCTCCAGGAAATGCAGCGGTGTTGGCCGGAAACCGGTAGCCCAGACAATGACGTCGAGCTCGACGTTCTCGCGGACGCCGTCGTGATCGTTGTGCGCAAGCGCGATATTCCACGCATTCGCCGGCGCGCTGGTGACGTCGATAACCCTGCGGTTGGGGTAAAGAGCCACAAGATCGGAGTAGCCGTTGACGAAGTGCTGAATGTAGATGCGCTGGTAAATGAGCCGTAGTGTGGAATCGGATATTCCGTCGCTGGTCAGCACATGGCGCGTATTGAACGCGTGCCGAGTCGCAGCATCGAGCTTCGCGAAGTAGTCGGAGTAGCTCGGCATGTAGAAGTCGTTGGTAAATGGTGAGTCATCGAGCGGGAAGTAGTTGGGCCGCTGGGATATCCAGACGACTCTCCGTGGTAAATAGCCACCGCGGCGAGAGGCAAGATCAAGGAATGCCTCAGCGCCGGATTGTCCGCCACCGACGACGCCAACGCGCATGCCACCTAGGTCATTCGCCTTGCCCAGAAATTCGCTCACGTGAAACTGCCGGTCGCCGAGGTGGGCCCGCGCCTGCGCCGGTATCTGGGGCTGGACCCCCACTCCGACCACGATGTTGTCGGCGGTTACCGTCCTCGAACTGGTGTGGATACGGAACGTGTTGGTGTACTCGACCGACTCCACCTCCTGGCCGAAGAGGATGTTCTCGTTCTTCCGGCAAGCCCATTCCATATAGTTGCGGAATTCTTGTCGTGGGACCGCGTCGAACTGGGCGTTAAGGAAATGGTAGATGCGACCGAGTTCGTGCAGGTAGGCCAGGAAGGAGAATGCATTTGTCGGCTCTGAAAGACTGACGAGATCCTTGAGCATCCCGACTTGGATTGACGTGTCGGGCATTTGCTGACCGTCATGCCATCCGAAGCTATCCTTTTTGTCCAGGAAGAGATTAGTTATCTCACGGTGACTATGCATTAGTGAGGCAAGGCTCAGATTAGCGGGGCCAACACCGATGCCGACGCAGCGGTAGTGTAGTGGGTTTTGATCCGCCGCTTCATGTACCAATATAACTGACCTTTCGGAGAGCGTTTCGGAAAGGCTTGCACGATAATCCGCGCACCTGCACCGTCAGCACGCCGAGGCGGCTATAACCTAAATGATCACATTGTGCCCGAACGGGTGTCAAGACTACTCTTGTGTTGTGAATACACATAAGTCAGGTTTGCTTAGGCTATCCACACGGGAATTGCTGGCCAGGCGGCGTCGGCTGGCCCTGCGCCTCGGCGATGTTGAGCAAGTGCTGCTGGGGTCGCTGGCGGAGCAGATGCGCCAATGCGGCAAGGCCGGCTGCCGGTGCGCGAAGGGCAAGGCGCATGGGCCCTACGCTTACTTCGCCCCGAGCCGTGGTGGGCGAGGGATGAGGTACGTGCCGGCGGCCCTAGTCACGACCGTCCGGGCGCGGCTTCGGCGTGGCGAGCAGGTCGAGGCCGTGCTGGCAGAAATCTCGGCGATCAACGTCGAACTGCTGGCCAGGCGAGCCCTCCGCTAGATGATCAGTTCCGTCATCGGCGGGCGTGCCGCCGGTGAGCCGTGTCGCCGGCGAGCCGGGTGGACAGGTAGCCGGGTGGCCGGTTCGGATCGCGGGCTGGGTGGCGTCTGGGCTAGTGGCGTCCGGGCTGGCCGTCCGGGCGGTGGTGTCCGGGTTGGTCGCGTCCGCGCCGCCGCCTCCGGATTGGGCGGCCTACGCCGGCAGGAAGCGTGGACAGGCGGTCCACGATGCGCAGCAGTGCCGTCTCAGTGGCTGGGCGAGAGTGGCTGGTGGGCTGGGCGAGAGGGGGACGGTCGGCTGCGGGAGTAGGCGCGTGAGGTCGGCTGAGTGACGGTGGAGGCAGCGGGAGGGGACCGCGGGCCGGAGGTAGGGTTTGCCAGGTGGTCGTCGAGCTGATCAAACCGTTGGCGGTTGTCTTCGACAACGACGGCCTGCTGCTGGACACCGAGCCATGCTGGACCTTGGCTCAGGAGGCGCTCTTTCGGTCACGGGGCCAGGAGTTCGACCTAGCAGCCAAGCGTGCACTCGTGGGCACTTCCCCGCGTACCGCCGCACCGATTCTGCAGCGACTGCTCGGTGACATCCGGCCGGAGGCTGGTCAGCGGCTCAGCGAGGAGATGTATGCCCTCGCGCTGATCGAGATCGGCGCTGGGGCTGCTCCCCGGCCGGGTGCGCTTGAGCTGGTCGCCAGAATCCGGTCGGCCGGGATCCCAGTCGCTGTTGCCTCGAATTCGCCGCGCCGGCATCTGCTGGCGGGTCTGCGCAGGGTCGGAATCGAGGACGCGTTCGATGTCGTCCTAGGCGTTGACGACGTCCGCGACCCGAAGCCGGCACCAGACCTGTGACCTCGGCGTCGAACCATGACCAGAGGAGGCCGCGAGACGGCGGCCCGCGAACGGGGCGACTTGCCGGTCGCGGATAGCGTGGCGCGCGGCCTGATTCGCTCGGGATTGTCGGGGAGTGCCCAGGTCGCAGGCGGATGGCAGGTAACGGGTACAGGTCATCCGGGGCATTGTCATTGACGGCAAAGGTCCGATGATCTAGCTTATGGCGTTACAACTACTTATTGACTGCCTGACTGTGAGCGCTCACAGTCAGGCGATCAGGGCAGCAGCGACCTCCGAGCGACCTCCGGCGGAGACACGCGCTGCCAGACAGCCACAGTTCTGTACGCCTGCAATCTCCGGGCAGTGTGCGCCGAGTGCGCGCTGGGCCGCAACGCCGCGGTCGGTTGCCGTTGGGTCGCGGGCGGCAGTCCGGAAGGCAGGAAGGCAGGTCCGCCATGACGAGCGGCCAAGCCGCCCAGCCCCGCGACGCCATGAGAGGCGTCGCAACGCACACTCAAACAAAGTAACTGGAGGTTCGCGATGGGAAGAGTCGACCCGAAGGTCGATGAGGCAATTCAGACCCTGAACATGACAGACGGGCCGACGCGCCGCAGACTGCTGAAGGGCACTGGGCTGGTGAGCGCGACAGCCGCCGCATCCGCGCTGCTGGCAGCGTGCAGTTCCACCCCCGCCAGCGCGGCAGGTTCGATCGGTAACTTCCCGAAGACCCCAGCGTGGCAGTTCTGGTTCGTCAACCACGTCACCACCAACCTCTTCTTCGTCCCCACCAGGTCCGGGTACTCCGATGCGGCTGCCCTGCTCGGGCTGCCGACGCCGAAGTGGGGCGGGTCGACTACCGCGCTGGTTCCGCAGATGGTCTCCTACATGGAGACCGCTATCGCGGCGAAGGCGAACGGCATCGCGACCGTCGTCACCACCGCCAATTCGTTCACCACCCCGATCGCCAATGCCATGACCGCCGGCATCCCCGTGATCACCTACAACGCCGACGGGATTTACCAGTCTGACGGCACCCCCCAGATCGGCTCCAACCGGCTCTGCTACGTCGGCCAGGCGCTGTACCTGTCCGGGCAGCAGCTGGGCGAGCGCATCGTCTCCCTGGTGCCGAGCGGCGACGTGGTCATCTGCATCGCAACACCGGGCCAGGGCAACATCCAGCCTCGCTACGACGGCGCGGTAGCCGCCATCAAGGCGTCCGGCAAGCCGATCACTCCGCATCTGCTGGCGACCGGCGCCCTGACGGCCGCGGAGCTGGCTGCTGAGAAGGCCTACTTCATCGGCCACAAGTCCACCAAGGGCGCGTTCGCTGTGGACGCCGGATCGACCGAGCTGCTGTCGCAGGCGCTTGCGGCCACCGGCCTGAAGATCCCGGCTGGCGGATTCGACCTCACCCCGGGCACGCTGAGCGCCATCAAGGCGGGCACGCTCGACTTCACCATCGACCAGGAGCCCTACATGCAGGGCTTTTTGCCGACGCTCTACCTTTATCTGTACAACCTGTCCGGCGGCCTGCTGCTCCCGCCGGACACCGACACCGGACTGACCTTCGTCACCAAGTCGAATGTGGGTCCGTATCTGAACTCCAAGACCAGCTACGAGGGGTCGACCGGCGTGACCAAGCCAGGACTGGTGACCCGGTCCGGTGCGATCTCGAACCCGCCAGCTACGACGAGCACCTGACAGGTCACCGGCGGGGGCTTGAGTAGCGCCCCGGCGACCGATGCTGGCCCGCACGTGTCCTGCATCGGTCGCCGGGGCGTCTGGCGGATTGCACGACGAATGAGCGCATGGAAGGAAGGGCGCAGGTGAGTAAAGTCGTCCAGCCCGAGGCCGATGTCCTCGGCACGCCGCCAACCGGACGAACCGGCGCAGGCGGCATCTGGCCGCGGCTGCGCCGGGCGGCTGGCACGGTGGCACTGCAGCGCGAAGCGACCGTTCTGGTCGTGGTGGTCCTGCTCATTGTCTACTTCGGCTTCATCTCCAGCATAGGCCGATCTACGTTCTTCACCTCGGTGAACATCATCAACGTCAGTCAGATCGCGGCGCCGATCATGATCATCGCCATCGGCGAGGTGCTGCTGCTGATCTGCGGTGAGATCGATCTGTCCCCAGGTTTCGTCTATCTCTTCGCGCCCTTCCTGATGCACTACCTGATCGACTTCTACGGCTTCCCGGTGATTGTGGCGATCCTGGTCGTCCTGGTGATGGGGCTGGCCGTCGGCTGGGTCAACGGATTCCTCACTGTCACGCTCGGGCTGCCATCTTTCATCGCCACCCTGGGCACCGGCTTCATCCTGTATGGCATCACGCTTACCACGTCCAACGCGACCCAGGCGAGCATCCCGACCGCCGCGATCGGGATCGGGAAGTGGATCGGCAGCTACTCCTACGCCGAGATCATCTGGGGGCTCGTGCTGGTGGCGATCTTCCACGTCATCCTGACCAGGACCCGCTGGGGGCTGCACACGATCGCGACCGGGAGCAACCTGCTAGGGGCGCGCGAGGCAGGCATTAACGTCGCCAGGATCAAGTACGGAAGCTTCATGATCACCGGCGTGCTCGGCGCGTTCGTCGGCCTGCAGATTGCTTTCCAGACCTCCGTGATCGACCCGAGCTCGGGTGGTTACCAGCCGATGTTCTACTCGGTGGCCGCGGCGGTCATCGGGGGCACCGCCATGCTAGGCGGCTCCGGCACCATCATCGGCGCGTTCCTCGGATCGGTGATGCTCGCCGTGCTGACCGACGGTTTCGATGTCGTCGGGGTCAGCGCGTATCCGCTCAATACCATCTTCGGCGCGGCGATCCTGATCGCTATGATCGCGAACGTCCAGCTCGCTCGGCTGCGTGCCACCGGGAGGCGACGATGACTGCTCAAGCATCTGATCAGCCGGAAGGCGGCGACCTGCCGCTGATCGGCCAGCCGTCAGCCGATCTGCCGCAGGCCGATGTAGCGTCGGACGATGTGCTGCGGGCCGAGCACATCACCAAGCGGTTCGGCCCGGTGGCCGCGCTGGTCGACGTCGACCTGCACCTCGGACGCGGCGAGATCCTCGGCCTCATTGGCGACAACGGGGCCGGCAAGTCGACGTTGCTGAAGATCCTTTGCGGCTTCCAGCGGCCTGACACCGGCCGGATCCTGATCAACGGGCAGGAGACCGTGCTCAAGTCCGTTGACCACGCGCGGTCGCTGGGCGTCGACGCCGTCTATCAGGATCTCGCGCTGATCAACCAGCTCAGCGTTTACCACAACATGTTCCTGAACCGGGAGCGAGTCCGCTGGCCGTTGCTCAGCAACCGGTCGATGCGTAACAGCTCCCGGCAGTACCTCGATGAGATGGGAGTCAACATCCAGTCGGTCGACTCCCAGGTCGCCAGCCTGTCCGGCGGCCAGCGGCAGGCGATCGCGGTGGCTCGCGCGGTCTACTCCGACGCGAAGATCCTGCTCCTGGACGAGCCGCTGGCCGCGATGGGCGCTAAGGAGGTGGCGATCATCCTGGATCTGGTGCGCGACCTGAAGCGCCGGGGGGATGTGTCGATCATCGTTATCGCGCACAACTACGGCCAGGTACTGGAGATCTGCGACCGGGTCAACCTGCTCCAGCACGGCAGGATCACGCTGGACAAGCCGAGCAGCCAGACGTCAGTCCAGGAACTCAACGACATCGTCGTCGCTGAGTACCGGCGCGCCATCGAAGAACGCCAGCGCTCGGCCTGATCAGCGCTGGCCGTATTCGTTCTGGTACCGCCGGTACAAGGCGTCGATCTGCTCTTGCGGCAACGGGGTGAGCTCGCCCCGGATGCTGGCGAGATGGACGGTACAGGCGGCGTCCTCGCACATCACCGCCGCCTTCACCGCATCACGGGCAGTGGCGCCGATGGTGAACACCCCGTGGCTGCGCAGCAGGACCGCGGGGGAGCGGTGCCCGGACAAGGTGGCGACCACCGCCCGGCCGATCTCCTCGCCGCCGATCGGCGCGAACGGCCCGGCCGGGATCTCGCCACCGAACTCGTCCGCCATCGCGGTCAGCACGCAGGGGATCGGCTCGCCGCGAGCCGCCCATGCGGTCGCGTACCGGGAATGGGTATGCACGATACCGCCGACCTGCGGCATGTGCCGGTAGATGTAGGCATGGGACGCGGTATCGCTGGACGGGAGCAAGTCGCCGCCGACTCGGGTGCCGGCCAGGTCGCAGACGACCATCGACTCGGCCGTCAGGTCGGCGTAGGCCACGCCAGTTGGCTTGATCACCAGCAGGTCCGTGCCGGGCACCCGCGCCGAGATGTTGCCGGAGGTCCAGGCGACCAGCCCGTTGCGCACCAGTGCACCGTGCAGCTCGGCGAGGGTGTGCCGGATCTGCTCGACGGCGGGCCCGACGGCCGGGTCGGGCGTCACAGCCGCGCTCCGCCGGCTGCCGACCCAGCGCGCACCCGGTCACGAAGCCCGCGGAGCCGGTGCATGACCTCGTTGGCGCCGCGGCCGAGATAGTCGTGCAGCAGCACGTATTCGGCGTAGAGCTGGTCGTAGACGTCCGCGCTCGCCGGGTCCGGCGAGAACGCGGTCGCACGCCTGCGGCCCATCGCCGCGGCGGCGGCCGGAACATTCGGGTAGGAGCCAGCCGCGACAGCCGCGTGCATGGCCGAGCCCAGCGCCGGGGCCTGCTCGGAGGCGACCAGGCTGAGCGGCCGGCGGGTCACGTCGGCGTAGATCTGCATGAGTAGCTCGTTGCGCATCAGGCCGCCCGCGATGACCAGCTCGGTGACCGGCAGGCCAGCGGAGTCGAAGGCGTCGATGATGACCCTGGTGCCGAATGCCGTTGCCTCAAGCAGGGCGCGGTAGATATCCGGGGCGCGGCTGGCCAGGGTAAGGCCGACGATGGCTCCGGACAGATGATGGTCCACCAGCACGCTGCGGTTCCCGCTGAGCCAGTCCAGGGCGATCAGGCCGTGCGCCCCGGCCGGCTGGGCGGCCGCCTCCTCCGACAGCAGCTGATGCACCGTGATGCCGCGGTGACGGGCCTGCGTGTGGTACTCAGGTGGCACCGCATACTCGGTGAACCAGGCGAAAATGTCACCGACCCCGCTCTGCCCGGCTTCGTATCCCCACGATCCGGCCACGATCCCGCCGTCGACGACCCCGCACATGCCAGGTACCTCGGCCAGCGCTGTCCCGTTCATCACATGGCACGTCGAGGTGCCCATGATCGCCACCATCTGGCCCGGCGCGATGGCGTTCGCCGCCGGCGGCGTCACGTGCGCGTCCACGTTCCCGACCGCCACCGCGATGCCTTCGGGTAGTCCGGTCCAGGCCGCGGCCTGCGGCGTGAGCGACCCTGCCCGACTACCAAGAGCGGAAACGGGATGTGCCAGCTTGTCCGCGAAGCCGGCGAATGCCGGATTCAGGGCGGACAGAAACTCGCGGGAGGGATAGCTGCCATCCTGCCAGATACCTTTGTACCCGGCGGTGCAGGCGTTCCTGGTCTCGGTGCCAGTCAGCTGCCAGATGATCCAGTCGGCTGCCTCAATCCACCGCTGCGTGCGCTGGTAGGTGTCTGCGTCCTCCTCCAGCAGCTGCAGTGCCTTCGCAAACTGCCACTCGGCCGAGATCTTCCCCCCATACCGGGCGATCCACGGCTCGCCGCGGGCGTGGGCCAGCGCGTTAATCCGGTCTGCCTGTGGCTGACTCGCGTGATGCCTCCACAGCTTCGGGTAGGCGTGCGGCCGGCTACTCAGCTCTGGCAGCTGGCAGAGCGGTGTCCCGTCGGCGAGGACCGGCAGTACCGTGCAGGCGGTGAAGTCGGTGCCGATGCCGATGACCTGTGCCGGGTCGATACCGGCGTTCGCGACGGCCGCTGGAACCGCATGGCGCAGCACGTCCAGGTAGTCCTGTGGATCCTGCAGCGCCCAGTCGGCCGGCACTGGCACGCCAGAGCAGGGCAGGGCAGTATCTATTACGCCGTGGGAGTACTCATAGGTAGCCGTCCCGAGCTCGGCGCCGTCCCGGATCCGCACGACCAGTACGCGTCCGGACAGTGTGCCGAAATCAACGCCGATTGCGCAGTTATCCACCGAACCTATGTTAGCGCTCACAGGTCTATTGTGGCGCAGCCGATGCGAAGTGGCGCCACCTGGGCGCCGCGCTGACCGCGCGCCACTGCCGGTTAGTTGCCTACGCGGTCAGCCCCGGCCCGGTCCGGCGGGGTGCGGAACTGGCTCGCACGACCAGGTCGGGCACGATCAGTGGCGTGGGCTCGATGCTGCGCTCGCCGGAGATGCGGTCCATCAGCAGGTGCAGGGCCCGCCTGCCGAGCTCGCCGAAGTCCTGCCGGACAGTGGTGAGCGGCGGCTGGAAGAAGGCGGCTTCTGGAATGTCGTCGAACCCGACGACACTGACGTCGCCCGGCACCCGCCGGCCGCGCTCGGCGAGGGCACGCAGCAGGCCGAGGGCCATCTGGTCGTTGCCGCATAGCACCGCGGTCACTTCCGGCATCGAGGCCAGCGGCTGGCCGATCTCATAACCGGATCGTGACGACCAGTCGCCGGAGACCAGGTCCGGCTCCGGGGCGCCGGCATCTCGCAGAGTCTCTCGCCAGCCAGCCACCCGCTCCTGCGCGTCTAGCCAGCTTTGCGGGCCGCCGAGATGGTGGACTGTCTCGTGGCCCAGGTCGAGCAGGTGCTGCGTCGCCTGCGCTGCCCCCGCCCGGTTGTCGATAGCCACAGAGGTCAGCGGAGCGTTGGTCCCGCACTTCACCACGACCAGCGGGACGTCGGTGACGAAGCCGATGAGCGCCTCGACGGCGGAAGGCTCCGGAGCGATGACGATGATTCCCTCGACTGCCTGGCCGAGGAACCGCTCGACGGCTTCGTCCAGCGAATGACGGTCGAACGCCGCCATGCTAGCGATCGCCACCGAGTAGTCGGGATAGGCCGCCCGCTCAAGGCCGTACAGCATCGACGCGGGGCCATAGAGCGTGCTGTCGAAGCTGATTACGCCCAGTACGTTGGTGCGGCCCGTGACCAGCGTCCGCGCGGCGGCGTTCGGCCGGTAGCGGAGGTCGCGGATGGCGGCCAGGACCCCGGCCCTGGTGTGCGGGCTGACGTGCGGATGATCGTTAAGAACCCGGGAAACCGTCTGATGGGACACCCCGGCGAGCCGGGCGACATCGGCCATCACCGGCCGAGCGGACGGGCCGCTTGCGGTAGACGTCACACCGCCCCCTGTATCCAGGCCTGCCGCTTCCTTGAGAGTGTCGCGCGTAGTCGTCCGCGCCCACACCCGCGATGCTAACAACTATAAAGCAGGTTCTTCGGGCACCTCGGCGGCCCGCCAGCGGCCTGACCTAGGCAGACGCACGGGCGGCGGGGTCTGCGGGCTGCGGAGGTGCTGCCCGGCCCTCGTACGCACATGGCACACGCCTATCACTAGACACATAGGCAACATAAGAAGCACTGAGCTAGCCATGAAAAATTGAGATCTTTTATTAATAAAGCGGGTGACAATGCCTAATGTGAGCGTTAACATACCTGTGTGAACAACCAATGCCGTGCGAACGGTGCTGGAGTCTGTGCGTTGTCGGACGACGTCAGGAGGATTCATGTTTAGCGGGCTATCACGCATCATCACCTCGCGAGGGACGCGGATCGGCGCGGCGGTCATCCTCGCGGTCGCGGGAGTCACCGGCACGCTGGCCTTCGGGCTGGCGCCGGCTAGCGGGGTGCAACGGTCCTGCGCAGCACCGCCGACCGTCAGCAGGCAATTTTTCGGCACGGCTTTCGATCTCTACGCGGGCAAGAACCTGGCTGTGTTCCGGTATACCCTCCAGAACTGCCAGGGTATGCAGGTCAAGATCCTGACCTACGGTGGCATCGTCCAGTCGATCACGGTGCCGGATCGCTCAGGCCGGCCGACGGACGTCGTACTCGGATTCAAGACGCTGCAGGACTACGTCACGAAGGACAGCCCGCCAGTGACCGCCAATGGCGGCCCGTATTTCGGCGAGACTATCGGCCGCTTCGGCAACCGGATCGCCAAGGGCACCTTCAAGCTGGACGGCCACACCTACACGCTGCCGATCAACAATGGCGTCAATAGCCTGCACGGCGGGCTTGTCGGCTTCGGCAATCACGTCTGGGCATCCCGCGCAGTGTCCGGCTCCGGCCTGGCCGGCGTGCGACTGACGCTGGTCAGCCCCAACGGTGACGACGGCACCAACGTCGGGTGCAGCTGCACCGGCTACCCAGGCACACTGACGGTGCGGGTCACGTTCACCCTCAACGACAGTAACCAGCTGCGAATCCACTACCGGGCCACGGTGGCCGGCCAGGCGACGGTCCTGAACCTGACGAACCACAGCTACTTCAACCTCGGCGGCGAGGCCTCGGGTGCGGTCTACGCCCAGCATGTGCTCATCAACGCCGACCGGTACACCCCGACCGATACGACTCAGATCCCGACCGGCGTGCTCGCGCCAGTGGCGGGTACACCGTTCGACTTCACCACACCGCACACGATCGGCTCCCGGATCAACGAAGACAATCAGCAGTTGCTCATCTCGCAGGGATACGACCACAACTGGGTGCTGAACACGACCGGTCCGAAGCTCGGCAGCCTCGGCCTGGCCGCTCGCGCCTGGGACGACCAGACCGGGCTCAAGCTGACGGTCTGGACGGACGAGCCTGGGGTGCAGTTCTACTCCGGCAACTTCCTCAACGGGACGCTGGTGGGCATCAGCGGCCACATCTACCGGCAGAGTTCCGGCTACACGTTCGAGACCCAGCATTTCCCCGACTCACCGAACCAGGCCAACTTCCCTAGCACTGTCCTGCGGCCAGGTCAGGTCTTCAACTCATCGACCATCTTCGCGTTCGGCAGCTGAGGGCCGCCGGACTCGACCCAAGGTCTGACGACCGTTAGGTGTCGTCAGGCCCGGCCCGGAGCGGGTGCCCCAATCGGCGGCGGGCATCCGCTCCGGGCTGGGCTGGGCTGATCGGCCAGGCAGCCGGGGTGCGACTGGGCAGTAGGTCACGACTGCGGCACTATGGTAGCGAGAATGCCTAGTTGCTAGGAAACAGCTGCTAACGGAGGTTCGCATGCCCGCTCAGCCGACGCCCGCCGACCACTTCACCTTCGGGCTCTGGACGGTCGGCTGGCAGGCCCGTGACCCCTTCGGCGACGCGACGCGCGCGCCGCTCGATCCGGTGGAGGCCGTGCACGAACTGGCGCGGCTGGGCGCATACGGCCTGACGTTCCACGACGACGACCTGATCCCGGCTGGCAGTGACGATACTGCCCGTGACCACCACATCGACCGGTTTACCGCCGCCCTGGCGCAGACGGGCATGGTGGTCCCGATGGTCACCACGAACCTGTTCACCCATCCGGTCTTCAAGGACGGCGGGTTCACCAGCAACGACCGCGCGGTGCGCCGGTACGCGCTGCGCAAGGTGATGCGCAACATTGACCTGGCAGCACAGCTCGGCGCGCAGACGTATGTGATGTGGGGCGGGCGCGAGGGCAGTGAGTACGACAGCGCGAAGGATGTACGCGCCGCGCTGGACCGCTACCGCGAGGCCGTCGACATGCTGGCCGCCTACGTCGTCGACCATGACTACGGCATCCGGTTTGCCCTGGAGCCCAAGCCGAACGAGCCGCGCGGGGACATCTTGCTGCCCACGGTAGGTCACGCGCTGGCGTTCATCGCCAGCCTGGAACACCACGAGATGGTCGGCCTGAATCCTGAGGTCGGCCATGAGCAGATGGCCGGGCTGAACTTCGTCCACGGAGTGGCGCAGGCGATGTGGCACGGCAAGCTGTTCCATATCGATCTGAACGGACAGCGCAGCATCAAGTACGACCAGGATCTGGTGTTCGGCCACGGTGACCTGATGAACGCGTTCTCGCTGGTGGATCTTCTGGAGTTCGGCGGGCCGCAGGGCGGGCCGGCTTACGACGGTCCGCGGCACTTCGATTACAAGCCATCGCGGACCGAGGACAAGGCCGGCGTGTGGACGTCGGCGGCCGCCAACATGCGCATGTACCTGCTGCTCAAGGAGCGGGCGGCCGCGTTCCGGGCGGACCCGGAGGTGACGGAGGCGCTGGCCGCGTGCCGCGTCGGCGAGCTGAGGACGCCGACCCTGGACCCGGGCGAGACTTATGCCGGCCTGCTGGCTGACCGCGGCGCGTTCGAGGACTTCGACGCGGACGCGGCCGGGATCCCCGGCTACGGGTTCGTCGGCCTGAACCAGCTCGCGATCGAGCATCTGCTGCGGGCCAGGTAACCGTGCTGGCGGCGGGGATCGATTCCTCGACGCAGTCGTGCAAGGTGGTGATCCGCGACGCGGCCACGGGCGCGCTGGTGCGCCACGGTCAGGCCCCGCACTCGCCGGGCACCGAGGTCGATCCCGCGCAGTGGTGGCATGCGCTGGCCTCCGCGCTGGCCGGGGCGGGCGGCCTGGCTGACGTAGCGGCCGTCTCGGTGGCCGGCCAGCAGCACGGCATGGTCTGCCTGGACGAGGTTGGCGAGGTGGTCAGGCCGGCTCTGCTGTGGAATGACACCCGGTCCGCGGGTGCGGCGGCTGACCTGGTCGCCGAGCTCGGTGCTGGCGACCCGGTGCGCGGGGCCTCCGCGTGGGCGCAGGCGGTCGGCAGCGTGCCGGTCGCTTCGTTCACCGTGACGAAGCTGCGCTGGCTCGCCGAGCACGAGCCTGCAGCGATGGCGCGCACGGCCGCCGTCTGCCTGCCGCACGACTGGCTGACCTGGCAGCTGGCCGGCGGTGGTGCCCTGGACGCACTGCGCACCGATCGCAGCGACGCCAGCGGGACCGGCTACTGGTCGCCCGCCGCCGGCGCCTACCGGCTGGACCTGCTGCGCCGCGCATCCGGCTACAGTCCTGCTGTGCCCCGCGTGCTCGGTCCCGCCGACCAGGCAGGTGAGGTAGCCGGTCGGACACGGCTCGGAGCCGGCACTGGCGACAACGCAGCCGCCGCGCTCGGCCTCGGCGCCCAGGCCGGCGACATCGTGGTATCCATCGGGACCTCCGGCACGGTCTTCGCCGTCAGCGCCACGCCCACCGCGGATGCCACCGGCGCGATCGCCGGCTTCGCCGACGCCACCGGGCGGTTCCTGCCGCTCGTCTGCACGATGAATGCCGCTCAGGTACTCGCTGCCGCGGCCGCGATGCTCGGCGTTGACCTCGACCGGCTTGCCAGGCTCGCGCTGTCAGCCCAGCCCGGTGCGGGCGGGCTGACCATGCTGCCCTACCTGGATGGGGAACGAACCCCGAAC
>OCZU010001285.1_pt1 | contig 16623 bp, 2 predicted proteins | sample 1539001 | NCBI WGS metagenome assembly OCZU01 (sample SAMEA3539306, study PRJEB22396) | soil metagenome | biome: tundra; feature: field; material: soil | place: USA | collected 2010-05 | depth 0.15 m | reverse complement strand
AGGACGATTTTCCGTTCACGCCGGACAGTTGCCCGATTCAGATCATCGCCAAAGGGAAACAAATTCCGGAATGGACGCTCGACAAATACGGCCTGTGCTCGGTTTTGCAAGACAGCCCGGCAGCCAGCGATCAGCCGGCACAGGATGTGACGCTCATCCCGATGGGCGCCGCGCGGCTGAGAATCTCGGCGTTTCCCACTGTCGGCAAATCGCCCGCCGCCCATCAATGGATCGCGCCGGCCGCCACCAAGGCGGCAAAGTCATTGTACCAATCCAGCGCGTCGCATTGTTTTTCCGGCGACACGCTTGATGCGTTGAGTGACGGCCTTGATCCGCAGCATTCAAACGATCAAGACATTCCTCGCTTCACCTGGTGGGATCATCGTGGCACCACCGAATGGGTGCAATATGACTTTGCCAAGCCGAAAAAAATCTCCCGCACCGAGGTTTATTGGTTCGACGACACCGGCAACGGTCAATGTCGCGTGCCGGAGTCCTGGCGGCTTCTCTACAATTCGGGTGATGTGTGGATGCCGATCGGCGCCGCGGCAGATTTCCGCGTGAACAAGGATGCCTGGAATCGCGTGGAATTTCCCGCCGTCGAAACGACCGCATTGCGCATCGAGGTTCAACTGGCGCATGAATTCTCCGGCGGTATTCTTGAGTGGAAAGTGAACCCGGCTGCGGGTGCAAAGGATTGAGCAATTCGAATGGCACACCCAGAAGCGTATTGCCAGGTAAAAAAAGGCTTCCGGACTCGCAGTGAACACGGCCTCCAGTGGTGGTCGCGCTGGCGGCGGACGGTTTTTTCACGCCAGGCTTTTGTCGCAGTTTTGGCGGCGCGCGATTACTTGGCTCTTCGGGTTGAATATATCAGCCGTCGTCGCTGGGAGACATCTGCTTTGGGTGTGGCCGTTTCATGTTACATGACACACCAGCAAAATTGATGTTAAGTTAAAGAAATCTAAAAATATCTGAACAATATATGCATATCGTTCGCAGTTTCATGGCTCAAGCTTGACCGTGGATGGTCAGTCGGGATACAAATGTTAATCGCCCGGCAACCCAATTAATCAAATAGTTCAAACAACGACAACACCCAGAAAATGAAAACAAAAAGAAATAAGTACCCGATAATAATCACAGCCCTCGTGCTCGTGTGGCACGCTTTGATTCCAAGCGTAGAGGCCCAATCCCAATGGATCGGCGGCACCAGCGACTACAACGTTGCCGGGTCATGGAACCCGTCCGGTGTTCCCTCCGGCGGTGTCAATGCCTCGAACGACAGTGGCACAAACAATGTCGTTCTAATCCAACCTGGCGACCCGCTTTGGCAACATGGCGATACTCTTGCCGGCAACGGCGCCGGCACGGCCGGGAAATACCTGCAAACTGGTTCCACTAACAACACTGGTGGCGGCAACTGGTTGCGCCTTGCAGTGGCCACCGGAAGCGCGGGTTACTACACTTTGAGCAATGGCGTGGTGAATGTCGGCGGGGAAACTCACGTCGGCGAATTTGGCGTCGCCACACTTGAGATTGACGGAGGCACCTATAACCAAGGAGTAAATGGAGGCAATCCCTTTGCGGTTGGTGACGGTGACTTTGGTCCCAGCCCCGTCGGCACGCTGATCATGAATGGCGGCACGATCAATTCCTCTTCCGAAATGTGGTTTGGCGAGGCCAACAGCGGTCGCGTCGGCACCGGACATCTGATCATGCATGGCGGCACAATCAATGCCCACAACTGGTTTGTTTTCGGCCGTTTTGGCGCCCTGGGCGACGCCTTGATGGATGGCGGCACGATCAACAAGGACAGTAACGGCAACGTCCAAATCGGGGTTGGCACGACTACCGGACCGATCGGGGCCGTGGCCACGTTCACCCAGACCGGCGGCACAATCAATGATGCCAATGAGTGGCAGGTTTCCACCGACAACGCCCTGACCATTGCCACCAACAACATCAGCGGCAGCGCCGTACTCAATGTTGGCAGCTGGCTCGCGGTTGGTCGTTTCGGCGGTTACGGCGTCATGAATCTGTCCGGCAACGCCGCGGTGACCAAGTTTTCCAACAACGGCAATATCACGATTGCCAGCGGCAGCAGCACCGGCACCATCAATCAATCCGGCGGCAGCGTGACAAATACGTCCGCGCAAACTTGGATCGCAGAAAATAACCTGGGCACTTGGAATTTAAACACCGGCAGGGCGGTGCTCGGTGTGATTCATACGACGCAAAACGCCGGAGCCAGCGGCACTTTCAACCTTAACGGTGGAGATTTGACCGCAACCGAGATTACCGACAATGGCGGCTTCGGCAGTTTCAATTTTAATGGCGGCACCTTGCACGCGGGTGCAAACAGCTCCACTTTTATCCACGGCCTGAATGGAGGGGCTTTCCTGCAGGCTGGTGGTGCAATCATCAATACCGAGGGTTATGATGTCACCATCGCGCAGGCGCTGGCAGACAGCGGCGGTGGAAGCTTGACCAAGAACGGCAACGGCACCCTGACCCTCTCTGGCGCAAATAACTATAGCGGCGCAACCATTGTCAATGCGGGCACCTTGGCCGTCACTACCGCCAGCGCGGCCACGGCGGGTTATACCGTTGCCGATGGCGCCGGGTTCGCTGTGGCATCGCTGGCTCTCAATGCACAATTCAGTCCGGCCAACATCACCATAGGCACCGCCGGTGCGACCACGGTGAATTTCGATCTCGGGAGTTTCGGCAACCCGACATCAGCTCCTCTGAATATTGCGGGCAACCTGGCGGCAAACGGCACCATCACGGTCAACATCACCGACGCCCTGCCGCAATTGGGACAGTTTCCGCTCATTAAATATGGCAGCAAGTCGGGTTCCGGCACCTTCACGATCGGAACTCTTCCCTCCGGCGTGGTGGCCAGCATCGTCAACAATACCGGCAATAACTCGATTGATCTCAACATTACCAGTGTCGCACTGGACCTCTGGAACGGGTTGGCGGGCGGCAACTGGGATATTAACGTGACCACGAATTGGTCCAACGCCGGGACCGGTTTGCCCACGACCTATCTTGATGGCGTCTCGGTGGTGTTCAATGACACCGCGCTGGGCAGCACGGTTGTGAACCTGGTGACGAACGTCCAGCCCAGGAGCATCGCCATCTTGAATGACGCGTCCAACTATACGCTGCTTGGTAACGGCAGGATCAACGGCACCATCGGGCTGAATAAACGGGGCGCCGCCGCCTTCAAGATCGGCAACACGAATGGCTTTACCGGACCGATGGTTCTGTCCGGCGGCACGCTGGTAGTCAGCAATCTCGCGAATGGCGGAGTGGCCAGCGCGATTGGCGCATCTTCCGCCAGCCCCACCAACCTCGTGTTGTCGGGCGGCGCGTTGAGTTATGCGGGCGTACCGGCCATCATCAACCGCGGCTACAACCTGCAATACAACTACAACAGCAACGGCATCGTCCTCAACAGCGCCTTGGATTTGCAGGGCGATCTGACCTTGACCGGTCCGGCGACCGCCGCCTCCGGAACCAGTTTCGTAAAATCCGGACCGGGCAAATTGACCTATGCCGGTTCTGTCACCAACGAGCTTTCAGGCGGTGCTTTCCCGGGTTTCCAAAGTCTCGCTGGAACCTTGGTGTTTGATGGATCTGGCGGCGCACAGACCAACCATAGCCAGAGCGAGTTTTGGGTTGGTTCCTCAAGTAACAGCGCGGCGAACATTATCCTGACCAACACCGTCCTGCGGGTGGACAGTTGGTTTGCGCTCGGTCGCGGCAATGGCAGCAGCGGGTTCCTCTCGACCGCCAGCCTCTACAACTCCACTCTCTTTTGTGGCAACCTCTCGTTAGGCTATTGGGCCGGCCTATCCGGGAACCTTGCAAATCAGACATTGACGTTGAACAACTCAAAGCTGGTTGACCCGGGTGCCTTCAACATTGCTGAGAGCGCTGGTTCCACCGCCACGATTTTCCTCAACGGAACCTCCGTTCTTACTGATAGTGGTCCTTTCCTCCTGGGTTTGCAGTCGGGAGCCACCGGCACGGTGGTTATGGCTGATTCCACCATCATCACTAACAATCAGTGGGCTTCCATTGGAGCGAACGGCACCGGCAGCCTGGTGATGAAGAACAACGCCTTGTTTGCGGAAAACTCGGATTTCAACCTTGGCGACTATGGTGCTGCCGGCACCGTCGGCAACTTCACCATCCAGGACAACGCCCAAGTTGTGCTTACCTTCCCGGTTGGCGTTAGTGGCGTTTTCGTGGGCAAATCTGCCGGGGCTATCGGCAACGTGATACAGACCGGCGGCACGATCAACGCCCGGAATGCCGGCGTATTTCAGTTGGCCCAACAGTCCGGCACGGTGGGGACCTGGCTGCAAAGCGGCGGCACCAACTATGCCGGTGGCTATGTTTCCATCGGTCGCGGTGCGACTTCCGGCGACACTTCACCCACCGGTCTGCTGCTTGTTTCAGGTGGTCTTTTCGACCAAACCAGCGCAGGAAACGGATTGACTGTCGGCGAACAGGGCACCGGCACCCTGACCATCACCAACACGGGCGTCGTCATCTCCGAGGCCAACAACCTTGGTGTGGCCATTGGCTGGAATCAGGGCGTCGGCACGTTGAATCTGGACGGCGGGACCTTGGTGGCCAACTTTATTCAAGGCGGAAGCGGCTCCAGCACGTTCAACTTCAATGGTGGCCTCCTCCGAGCGGCTCCGGGTGCAGGACTTAACTTCATGACCAACCTCAGTTCAGCCACCGTATTGGCAGGAGCAGTCATAGACACCGGCACCAACACCATCGATATTTCCCAGCCTTTGCTCGACGGCGGAACGGGCGGAGGACTGACAAAGAATGGCAGCGGCACTCTGTTGCTCGACGGCGGTAATAGTTATACCGGCATAACAACTGTCAATGCGGGCACATTGGGCGGCAACGGCTCCCTCGCCGGCCCCGTCTCATTTGCCGGGGGAGCCACACTCTCTCCCGGAGCCTCCATCGGCACACTCACGGTCCACAACACCTTGAGCCTGGCCGGCACGAGTACGTCGGTTATGGAGCTAAACAAGACGGCCAACACGAGCGACTTGGTCACGGGTGTCACCACACTCCACTACGCCGGCACGCTGGTGCTGAAAAACTTGAGCGGAGCACTGGCGCCGAATGATACGTTCACGCTGTTCACTGCTGGAGCCTATACCGGTTCGTTCAGCAGCGTGGTATCGGAAACCCCCAATCAGACCGTGACTTGGGACACCAGCAAGCTGAACGTGGATGGCACCGTTAAAGTGTTAACGGCCGCGGCGGTTCCGGTGTCCATTACGGCCGTTGTGAGCGGCGGCAACCTCACCCTGTCGTGGCCGGCAAGCCAGACGGGTTGGGAATTGCAGGCGCAAACAAACTCGCTGGCAATCGGCATCAGCACCAACTGGGTTACTGTGCCTGGTTCCACGGCCACCAATCAGGTAAGCTTCCCGCTGGGCAGCACCCAGGGATCCGTGTTCTTCCGTTTGATCCTGCCGTAAGGCCGGAATATGCATGTGGCGGGCGGGATTCCCGCCACGATAGTGAGATGGGTGGTTTGGGTTGGTGGGGTGCCTCTCGGGCGAGGCACCCCTTTGCTTTGGACAGCCCGTGCCAGCCGATGTTTGTTGCCCATTGCAGAACACCTATGAAGTTCAGGAGGTGGCATCCAGGCAATCGCTCAACTTCTCATGGCTCAGTTTGTCAGACGATAAGTCAATCAATCTTTCGTCACTTCTTCACGGAGGTTGAAAGAGACTCAGTGAACTTGTCCAAGCTGAGTCGAAGTTTCGTCAACGCTTGTTTGTGCAAATTTGTGTGGCCGTTTCATGCTACATGACGCCGCAATCAAACGCCGCTACTATGAATGATGACAACGAATTGATTGCAATCCCAAATCGGAAGATGTCGAGATTGTTTGATTTTAAAGCTCATTAACGAAACCGGAAAGTCTGTGCAAACCGCGGTTTATCAAACCCTCGCGTTCCGTCAGCGACCCCGATGAAGCCTTGATAAATGCCCCAAGCGATCCAGCATGTAATATGAGAATTAATCCAATGATTCTGATGGGGCGGATTTTTCCTTTAGCCGTAAGTTTTGTTCTAGCAGCCGAGGCGGGTGCTTGGCAGATGAAGCAGGGGCCTTTGATGACGCAGTGGGCGAGCCAGATTGATACAAATAATCCTTTGCCGGAATATCCCCGGCCACAGATGGTCAGAACCAACTGGCTCAATCTAAATGGCATCTGGCAGTTCCAGGCTGGAGCCACGAACGATCCGGTGCCCACCAACCAAACCCTCTCGGGAGAAATCCTCGTCCCCTACCCTATGGAGTCGGCGATTTCCGGCGTCATGCAATATTACCCGTTCTCCTGGTATCGAAGATTGTTCACTTTACCCGGCGGGTGGAGCGGTAAGAGGATCATCCTGCACTTGGATGCGGTGGATTGGCAGTCGCAGGTTTACATCAACGGCCGGAGTGTGGGAATTCACAAGGGTGGTTATGATCCATTCAGTTATGACATCACGTCCTACTTGAATGGGGCTACCAATGAACTGCTTGTGCAAGTCTATAGTCCGGAGGACAACGGCGGCCAGCCGCGCGGCAAACAGACGCTTTATCCGGGAGGAATCATGTACACATCTGCCTCCGGCATCTGGCAGCCGGTGTGGCTGGAGCCGGTGGATAGTTCGGGAATCAGCGATTTGCAAATTATTCCCGACGTGGACAACTCGCGTCTGCGGCTGACCGTCAACACGTATGCGACCAGCGGAGTGGTTGTTTCCGCGACTGTGCTCGATACCGGGGCGGTGGTAAACACGGCGAGTGGAAATCCGCAAACCGAGTTGGATGTTCCGATCCCAAATCCCAAGCTTTGGTCACCCAACAGCCCGTTTCTCTATGACCTTCAAATTTCAGTTGTCCACGATGGGGTGACCAACGACAGCGTGACCAGTTATTTCGGGATGCGAAAGATTTCCATCAACGTGGTCAACGGGATCCCGAAAATATTCTTGAACAACCAGGGTCTCTTTGAAATGGGGCCGTTGGATCAGGGCTTCTGGCCGGATGGCATTTATACGGCGCCGACGGATGCCGCGCTGGCCTACGATATTCAGATGGAAAAAGCGCTGGGATTTAACGCGGTGCGCAAGCACATCAAAGTGGAACGGCAACGCTGGTATTATTGGGCGGACAAATTGGGAATCATGGTGTGGCAGGACATGCCGAGTTGTAATTCCTACACAGGCAACCCGAAACCGGTAGATGCGCTGCAGTTCATAACCGAATTGACATGCATGGTTACCAATCACTGGAACAGTCCGGCGATCATCATGTGGGATATTTTCAACGAAAGCCAGGGCCAAACAGGCAGCGGGGCGGTCGGCCAGACCAATACCGCCTATCTCGTTCAATTGGTTAAGACACTGAATCCTTCACGCCTGGTCAACCAGGCCAGCGGTGGCAGTTACTTTGGTGTGGGCGATGTCCTGGACAACCACAGTTACCCGGATCCCGGTGATCCCATCAGCGCCACGCAAGCGACGGTGGATGGTGAATTTGGCGGCATCGCCTGGCATGTGAACGGTCATTTATGGAATCCTGCGCAGGCCGGGAATGGTTACCTGCTGGCCAGTTCAATTGATAACATTGCCACGCTGTATGATGGATACATCAACGAGGCGGTCAACTTCAAATCAGCGGCCAACGGCGGTTTGAATGCGGCCATCTACACCCAAATTACCGATGTGGAAAACGAATGTAACGGCCTCATGACCTATGATCGGCTGGTAAAACCTGATCCCAATAAAATAAACATCTCCAACCAAAAAGCCATCACCGGGACGCTTTACCTGACTGATGTCCTGCCGACTTCCCAAAACGTAGGCCGCACTTGGAGCTATACCAACGGCAACACGGCCAGCGCCATTCCCTCGAATTGGTATGCCACCAATTTCAATGCCTCCAATTGGAGTTCCGGTCTGGCCGGCTTTGGCACCGCCGGCACGCCGGGCGCGGTTGTCCGCACGACCTGGAACACGGCGAACATCTGGATCCGCCAGCAATTCGCCCTCGGAAGCCTGACCGCCAGCGATTTAAGCAGTCTCGTCTTCAACTGCTATCACGATGAGGACTGCGAAATCTACCTCAATGGCGTGCTGGCCGGCTCGGCCTCCGGTTATGCCGGGGCTTATGTTCTATTGCCCATGAACACCGCCGGCATGAACGCCCTGATCCCCAACGGTGTCAACCTCATCGCCGTACACTGCCATCAGACCACGGGCGGACAAAACATCGATGTCGGCATTTCCAAAAAGAAATTGGTGGCGAACACACTGACGGTCCCCGTTGATTACATTGGCTATTGGCCGCTGGATGCGACGAATGGAACGGTCGCCATGGATGCCTCCGGGAATGGCAACAACGGGACTGTCAACGGAGCCGCCTGGAACGCCAATGGCCAGATCAAGGGCTGCCTGAGTTTCAACGGCATCAATAACTATGTTCAAATCAGCAACATTGTCGGCAATGATTTCAGCATGGCGTTCTGGACCAAGACCACCCAGACCGGCGGCACTGGACAATGGTATCAGGGGGACGGACTCGTGGACGGAGATGTCTCCTTGGTCAACAACGATTTCGGAACGGTCTTGTCTGGCAGCAAGTTTGCATTTGGGGTGGGCAATCCTGACACAACCATCTTATCAGGCAAGGCGATCAATGACGGCACATGGCATCACTGCGTGGCGACCCGGGAGGCTGCCACCGGCGCGCTGGCCGTTTACGTTGACGGCAATTTAGAAGCAACTGGCACCGGTAATACGAATTTACTGACCGCGCCTGTCAATCTGCAATTGGGTCGAATCGCATCGGGCGGCGGATATTTCAATGGCAGCCTGGATGAACTAAAGCTTTTCAACCGGGCCTTGGGCGGCAACGAAGTCACCGCGCTCTATTACACCAGCGCCCTTTCCCCGTCGGCGCCAACAAATCTCATGGCCGCGGCTGGCAGCGCGCAGGTCACGTTAAGCTGGAACGAATCATTGTGGGCTGCAAGCTACACGGTGAGCCGTTCGACAACCAGTGGCGGGCCTTACACAATGATTGGCAGCACGATTACGACCAGCTACACAGACACGAACCTGGTCAATGGCACGACCTATTACTACGTCGTGTCCAGCGTGAATTCCCACGGCGCCGGCGCCAACTCCATCGAAGTCGCCGCCGCGCCTTACACCCTTGCAGCCTGGTTCAAGGCTGACGCCATCTCAGGACTGGTCAACGGCGGCGCGGTATCCAACTGGATTGATGCCAGCGGCAACACCAACGACGCAACGCAAACCATCTTCGGCCAACAACCAAGCTATGTGACGGGAGCCATGAATGGTCTGCCGGTGGTGCGGTTCAACGCCGCGAACAGCACCTACCTGGTTTTCAATCGCCCGGTGGCGGATGACTTTACAATCATTTGTGTGTTTCGTAGCAGCAAGGGAGTCGGCACCGGCACAGCGTTTTACCAGGGGGCAGGACTGGTCAGTGGCGAAGTAGGCGGTGTAACGGATGATTTTGGCACCAGCCTGAACACCAACGGCGTGCTGCTAGCGGGCACAGGTAACCCAGACACTACGATCGCCTCTTCCGGTTCCAGTTACACCAATGGGCAGCCACACATTATGACCTTCAAACGGACGAGGAGCAGCGGCGCACTGGTGTTCTATGCCGACGGCCTGCAAGCCGGTACGGCCACTGGCGGCACACAGTCGCTGACCTCGCCTACGCGGTTGGTTTTGGGCGCCCAGCAAACTCTCAACAACTATCTGACGGGCGACATCGCCGAAGTCAAAATCTTCAACTCGCCGCTATCCGACAGTGACCGCACCGCCGAGGAGAACGCCCTTAAATGCAAGTATGGGCTGGGAGGAGGCGCCGCGCCCGCGGTGCCAACCGGTCTGACAGCAACCGCCGGCAACCGGAAAATATCCTGCAACTGGGCGCCAGTAGCGGGAGCTGCCAGTTACAATCTTTGGCGGTCCACCAACGCGGGCGGATCTTTTAATCTTGCGGCGATCGGGCTGACCACCAGCAGCTATGTGGATACGAACGCACTGGGTGGTCTCACTAATTACTACGAGGTATCTGCGGTCAGCGCCTGCGGCACCAGCGCAAATTCGCCTGCCGTCGGCGTATTTCTCCCTCAGCCGGCCCTGGGATTCAGTGTCGCTGCGGGTTCCTTGATCCTCAGTTGGCCAGACTGGGCGAGCGATTGGCTGTTATACTTCACGGCCAGCCTGACTCCGCCAATCATCTGGTCGCCAGTCACCAACTCGATCAGCAGCGGCAACGGACAGTTCACCGTCACACTGCCCATTGGTTCAGGCAACCAGTTCTTCCGATTGAGCAATCCTTGAAGTCTGCAACGTTTCATGAAGTCAAGGCATTGGACAGTTATTATCCTCATCTTCCGCCCTTAGGATGGCTCCCAAACTTCCAGCGTTGCGGCTCTACCCAGTGGCAGTTGGCGGTAAAAACTCCATGAACTTTGACCCATTATCTTCTTCCCTTTTTGTCGCCTGTCGATTAGTCTGTTCTCGCTGTGCAACATATTGCAATTCGTTTTCGCAGACGTTGATATATTCGGCACGTCCCCGCTGCCTGACTTATGATTCATCCGACTCTTGCCTGCCCGATCACCTTGGCTCCCGTGCAAGCCTGACAACTTCTAGAATTCATTTTTCAATGAAGCTTTTTGTCTTGTTTCCTGGAGTTGACTCCTGTTTTTCAAGCCAGTATCAAAACGCGATGACGCGACCGCGATCGAGCAAGATTTGGCCGTTTCTGTTCGCAATGCTGTCAGTAGTTTTGCTTGATGGGATTTCAGCGCGCGCGCAGGATGTGACGAACGGGCTGGCCAGCCAATGGGTTGGCGACGATTACACGAGCGGCGCCAGTTGGACGGATCGGATCAGTGGAACGGCGGCTATTGTGGACGGCACGCCAACACCAGTGACCGTCACGGGAGTTTTTGGTTCGCATAAGGGAGTAATGAGAAACACGGGCACAACCGGGAAAGGTGGCTTTCTCATTCCGGCCGGCAATGCACCTGCGAGGCTTACCAATTACACGATTGCGGTGGTTTTCCAGGCAACTGCGGCCGGCCCAAATGGCAGCAGTTACTACAGTGATCTGATCATGTTCGGCTATGATACTGCTGGCGCTGGGCAGCCGGATTGGGGAATTTCCTGGGGAGGGAGCAGCCCGCTGTTGGGACAGGGAGTGGTTGCCGGCATTGGCAGACTTAACGGCGATTCAGGACTTCAGTCTGGCAACACCCCTTTGGCGCTCAATGCAACCCACGCCGCGGTTTTTCAAATTAACGGCAACAGCCGCACCGAATCGCTTTTTGTTGATGGGGCTCAGGTGGGGCAAAATACCGGCACCACGATTTTGGCTCCCACGAATAACAACGGCAACGGCATGATTCCCCTGTTGAGCACCGTGAACACCACCATCGCCACCGCTTTCACAGGTCCGCTGGCAGAGGTGCGCGTCTATACCAACGCGACCGTAAGTGGCACCGCATTGAGCGCTTACTTGCAGATTTTCTATGTCAAAAGCCCGACGGTCAATTTGACGACGATCGGCCCAGCCGCAGCACCGGTGGGTGGGACGATCACCTTGCAAGTGTCCATTCCCTCCTCAGCCAGTCAGACCGGGCCGTTCACGGTTACCTTGACTTCCGACAACCCTGCCGTGTCCGGCAGCACCAATGTCGTCTTTCCCACCAGCGTGACCAGCATGAATGTTTCCCTGCTGGTTCTGGGAGTGGGGACCGCCAATATCACGGGCTCGGGTTCGGGCGTGCTGACATCTTCGCCGGTTGCCATTGCCGGCTATCCGGTGGGAGCCATAATTCCGATTGCCTGGTTCAAGGCTGACGCAATTACCGCCATGACCAACAGTGGATCGTTGGCCACCTGGAAAGATTCCAGCGGCAATGGCTATAACGCCACCCAAGGCATGTTGAGCCAGGAACCAACCTATGTCACCAACGCGATGAACGGCCTGCCGGTGGTGCGGTTCAATGCCGCCAATGGCACATATCTGGCTTTTACGCGTCCGGTGCAGGACGATTTCTCCATCATGTGTGTTTTCCAAAGCACGCAGGGACTTAATTCGGGCAGTTTTTTTTATCAAGGTGCTGGTTTGGTGAATGCGGAAGTCGGCGGGGTCGTGAATGATTTTGGCACCTGCCTGTTTGCCAATGGTTCCATTTGTGCCGGCACGGGCAATCCCGACGTGGCGGTTAATTCAGCCGCGGGTTACAATGATGGCCGCCCACATATTTTTACTTTCACGCGCGCGCGCAGTACGGGTCTGATCTCCCTTTACGGGGACGGCACACTTGTCGACACGACGACGGGCGGCACGCAGGCGCTGACCTCGCCATCAGTAATGGTGATGGGTGCGCAGCAGACCTTGGTGCAATATTTCTCGGGCGACATTGCCGAGGTGCAGGTCTATAATACCGCGCTATCGGGCACCAACCAGCAGGCTGCCGAGAACCTGTTGTTTCAAAAATACAGGTTGCCTCCGGCTGTGCCCATTGGCTTATATCTGCAATTGCAAAACGGCCAGATTGTCTTGAACTGGCAGGAAGCCTCCGGTGCCACGGGTTATTATGTCGAGCGTTCCACGACCCCAAACGGCATTTATACCGCCATTGCCACCAACGTGACGACCCCCTTCACCGACACAATGGTGTCACCCACCAACATCTACTATTACGAGGTTGCGGCTTACAATGCCACCGGTCAGAGCGCGAATTCCACGGCCGTGGGCACAGACACTATTTTGAGCAAGTACGAACCGCTCGGGCCTTCCAGCCGCACGACACCGATTGTGATTTCGGAGATTATGTGGAAACCCGCGCCGCGCACGGACGGGAAGAACCTTGAGTTTCTGGAAATCTATAATTCCAATCCGTGGTATCAGGACATCAGCGGTTACACGCTGACCTGCGCCGACATGAACTACACCTTCCCCCCGAACACGATCATTGCTTCCAACAGCTTCATCGTCATCGCAGCGGCGCCGGCGGACATGGAAAGCGTCGATGGCATCGCGAACGTCATGGGACCCTACAACGGCAGCCTCAAACACGCCGAGACGCTGCAACTGCTGGATGAACGAACCAACGTGCTGTTGACGGTGCCGTACTCCGATGTCTATCCCTGGCCAGTGGCGACCGGCGGCACGGGCCATTCGCTGGTGTTGTCCAATCCGAGTTACGGCGAGGGCGATCCGCGCGCCTGGCACGCCAGCACCTTTGGGGCTGGTTCTCCGGGTGCCGCGGATGTCTATCCAGCGAGTCTGTTTGGCAACGTGGTGATCAACGAACTGCTGCCGCATTCGGAAAATCCTGCCGTGCCGCAATTCATTGAACTCTACAACCACGGCAGCACCAGCAACAATATTTCCGGTTGCATTTTGACCGATGACCCAACGACCAATAAATTTGTTATTCCTTCGGGCACCATCATCGGACCGGCTGGCTTTGTTGCGTTCACGCATTCGCAATTCGGTTTCGCGCTCAACGGCGCGGGCGAGACGTTGTATCTGATCAACCCCGACGGTAGCCGGGTACTGGACGCGGTACAGTTCGGAGCGCAGGCGGACGGTGTTTCCTTTGGCCGCTGGCCCGATGGCGCGAACGATTTTTATGCCTTCACCACCAACACGCCGGGCACAAACAACAGCACCATCCTGGTCGGCGACATAGTTATCAACGAATTGATGTATGACCCGATCAGCGGCAACGACGCCGACCAATACATTGAACTCTACAACCAAGGGACAAACACGGTGAACCTGGCCGGCTGGCAGTTCACCTCCGGAGTCACGTTCACTTTCCCGAGCGTCACGATTGCGCCCGGCAGTTATCTCGTCGTCGCCCAGAACCTCACCAACTTGTTCGCCAAATATGCGAATCTGAACAGCGGCAACACCGTGGGCAACTATGGCGGCAAGCTGGCGCACAAAGGCGAACAGCTGACGTTGTCCATGCCGCAAACGCTCTACACCAACACCACCATTTTGGTGACACAGGATCAGGTGGCCTACGGCACGGGCGGGCGTTGGGGTCAATGGGCCGGCGGCGGCGGCAGCAGTCTGGAGCTCAAAGACCCTCATGCAAATCATCGGCTCGCGTCCAATTGGACCGACAGCGATGAATCGCAAAAATCCCCGTGGGCTGACATTGAATTCACCGGCACGCTGGACAACGGATTCAACTTTGATCCTACCATTGATTACGCGCAAATCGGGATTTTGGATACCGGCGAATGTCTGGTGGACAATGTCGAAATGGATGACACCAACGGGGTTAATTATGTTTCCAATCCAACCTTTGAAAGCGGCGTCAATGGCTGGACATTTCAAGGCGACCATGTCCGGTCGAGCCTGGAAATTTCGGGCTATCAGAGCGGCCATTCTTTGCATGTTCGCGCCAGCGACCGTTATTACAACGGAGACGATTCCTGCCAGGTTGCCCTGAAGGCGAATACCTTCGCCGCGGGTCAAACGGCGACCCTGCGTTTCAAGGCGCGCTGGATTCACGGCTGGCCCGAGGTGATCTTGCGGCTCAACGGCGGCTGGTTGGAAGCCACCGGCGCGCTTCCCATTCCGGCCAACCTAGGCACGCCGGGCATGCCGAACAGCCAGTCGGTCACGAATGCTGGCCCGGCGATTTACAATGTCACTCATTCCCCTGCTGTCCCGGCCGTCAACCAACCGGCGGTAGTCAGTGTTCAGGTGCATGATCCCCACGGCGTGCAAAGCCTCATGCTTAATTACCGGATTGATCCAGCCACCACTTATATCTCCGTGCCGCTGAAGGACGACGGCACAGGCGGTGACATGGTGGCCGGTGACGGCATTTTCAGTGCGACCATTCCGGGACAGGCCGCGAATACGATGGCCGCTTTTTACATTTCCGCCACCGACAATCTGGGCGCGACCTCTCACTTCCCCGCGTTGCTGACGGACAATACGCCGACGCGCGAGTGTCAGATCATGTTTGGCGACGGCAATCCTGGCGGCAGTTTCGGCGTCTATCATTTGTGGCTGACGCAGTCCAACGTGACGCGCTGGGCCAACCTCGGCAATCTGAGCAACGAAGGTATTGATTGCACGATGGTCGAAGCCAATCGTGTGATCTACAACGCGCAAGCCCACTATGCCGGCAGTCCGGTTCATCAGTATTACGACACGCCCACCGGCACGCTGTGCAGTTACAAATGGATTTTCAATGATGATGACCAGTTTTTGGGCGCGACGACTTTCAACAAAATCCACAATCCCGGCAATACCGGCAATGACCCTACTTATCAGCGCGAGCAACTGGCGAACACATTTTTGCGCGCGTTGGGCGTGCCCTGGCTCAACCGCCGCGACGTGGTGGTTTATGTGAACGGCAATCGCCGTGGCCCGGTGATGGAAGACGCGCAAACACCCGGCTCGGACTATGTGAAGGAATATTTCCCCGATGATTCGGACGGCTATCTCTACAAGATCGCGCGCTGGTATGAATTCGGGCCCCTGGCAACCGGTTACTCGATGCCCAACAACCTGGCCAGGGAATGCATGATTTTGCCCTACAACACGACTGGCGGAGTCAAGAAAGTTGCGCGCTACCGTTGGATTTTTGAGAACCGCCGCACGCCGGATTCCGAAAGCAACTATACCAATATCTTTTCGATGATTGATGCTGCCAGTTCGCATGGCACCGCCAATTATGTGAAGAACATGGAAAATCTGATAAATATGGAAAATTGGATGCGCGTCTTTGCCGCGAACCATGCCGCCGGCAATTGGGACTCATTCGGTTCCGACAGCGGACAAAATCTTTACCCCTACGTGGGCACACTCGGCACGAAATGGACCCTCCTGATGTTTGATTTCAACATCGGCCTGGGCGTTGACGGCAGTTATCCGCCCGGCCAAGACTTGTTCGTGACTTTGGGCGGGGATTCGAACGTCGCCGGCATCTACGGCGAACCCACCTTCCTTCGTATGTACTGGCGCGCCCTGAGCGAACTGGTGTCGAACGGCCCGCTGAATCTTTCCATCAGCGGACCGTTGATGAACGCGAAGTATGCCGCAATGACGGCCAATGGAATGGCGGTCGAAGATCCCAATCTCGCTCTCATTCCATGGGTGACGCAGGCATCACCACTTGTCGCCGCGCAGGTGAACGCTGCCAATGCCACGAGCTTTTCCGTGAATGCCAGCATTGTGGTCAGCAACAATGTAGCCTACCTGGCCGGCCAGGCACCCTTCAATGTGAACACGATTGGGGTCAATGGATCTGCCTATCCGCTGACTTGGACGTCCGTAACCAATTGGGCGGTCAGCGTGCCGCTGCAAAATGGCGCCAACCAATTCAATCTCGTGGGCTATGACCGGTATGGCCAGCCGATCGCAGGCGATAGCAACAGCGTCAGCGTCCTCTATAACGGAACGAATGCCTCGCCCCTCGCCCAGCTGGTCATCAACGAGATCATGTATAACCCTCCTATCGCGGGCGCACAGTTT